>ENA-ORXD01000171-ORXD01000171.1-sediment-metagenome-genome-assembly--contig:-NODE-171-length-107810-cov-8.721525_pt1 | contig 107810 bp, 86 predicted proteins | sample MGYA00237862_ERZ511471 | MGnify/ENA metagenome assembly ERZ511471
GTCTCATAAGTCAAAATATGTTCAACCACAAAGAACACAAAGGATAACACAAAGGACACAAAGTGTTACAAATCAGAAATATATACTTCGTGTCCTTCGTGCGTACTTAGAGTCCTTCGCGGTTAAAAACACTTATGAGACAGCCCCCTATTCAATTTCTACCCCGGGTTAATGCGGCTATGCCCCTATTATCCACGTAACCACGTATCCACGTATCCACGTAACCACGTATCCACGTATCCACGTATCCACGTAACCACTCAATTACTTAACCACCCGATCCCATGATCCCTTACTAATCTGATCCCTCCACTTGATCCCGTGATCCCGTTTTCATCCACCAAAGCTTCAGCGTAGGTGTGGGATCCACGTAACCACTCAACCACGTAACCACTCAATCACTAACTTATCCCCTTCGTCCCCTTCGTCCCCTTCGTCCCCTTTGTCCCTTCTCCCTTCTCACCTCTCCCCTCTCTGCCATTTTGTCCATTCCCCCGATATTGGCAAAATATTTGTTAATTTCACGAGGTTAAATTCATAAACGGGAATTGATATGGCAAAGAAATTTCAAGGAGGACAAAAAACAAAACAAACTAAAGGTCATCCGGAAGAAACAACTGATAAACAACTGAATAACCAGCAAAGAGACGATAAACAGGAGAAAGAAACACAACCAGACACAGTAACTGACACACAGGAGTCTGCTGAAGTAAAACTGGCAGAGTTACAGGACAAATATCTCAGGCTTAGTGCTGAATTTGACAATTATCGTAAAAGAACGCTTAAAGAAAAGATGGACCTGATAAAAACTGCTGGTGAAGACATTATTTTAAAGGTGATCCCTGTACTTGATGACTTGGAAAGAGCAATAGGCTTTTTGGATAACGGCACCTTAAAACAGGATCCTGCCGGTGAAGGAATGATACTTATATACAATAAACTGAAAGATATATTAAACCAACAGGGACTAAAAGAGATTGAATCTTTCCATCAGGATTTCGATACGGATATCCATGAAGCAGTTGCAAGAATTGCTGCCCCTGAGAAAAATCTTAAGGGAAAAATTCTGGATGTAATAGAAAAAGGGTATCTCCTTCATGAAAAAGTGATCAGATTTGCGAAGGTTGTGGTAGGTGAATAAATAAATTAACTCAGATGTCAAAAAGAGATTATTATGAAGTGCTGGAGATAGGCCGCAATGCTTCGCAGGAGGAGATCAAGAAAGCATACCGGAAGATGGCATTGAAATACCATCCTGACAAGAATCCGGATAATAAGCAGGCAGAAGAAAAATTTAAGGAAGCCGCGGAAGCCTACGAAGTACTCTCCGATCCACAGAAGAAAGCACGCTACGATCAATACGGGCACGCTGCTTTCAGCGGGCAGGGTAACGGCTTTCATGCAGGAGGAATGACCATTGAAGACATTTTTGCCAGTTTTGGAGATATTTTCGGTGACTTTGGCTTTGGAGGTTTTGGAGGTGGAGGAAGAAGAACTTCACGCGGAGTGAACAAAGGTTCAAATCTGCGGGTTAAAGTAAAGTTGTCTCTCGATGAATTAGCCCATGGTTCTGAAAAGAAAATTAAAGTAAAAAAATATACAAGCTGTGATTCCTGCGGTGGAACAGGTGCAAGAAATACAAACGCGTTCACTACCTGCTCAACCTGCAGGGGAACAGGGCATGTGACAAGAGTAACCAGCACATTCCTGGGGCAGATGCAAACTACCTCCGTTTGTCCTTCCTGCAATGGTGATGGCCGGATAATTTCCGAGAAATGTACGAAATGTTTCGGGGAAGGAATTGTCAACTCAGAGGAAACCATATCTTTTCATATTCCCCCGGGGGTATCCGAAGGCATGCAACTAAAAGTAACAGGAAAAGGTAATGCAGCAAGAAGAGGAGGTATTAACGGCGACCTGCTGGTACTTATCCAGGAAGAAAAACATCCCGAGTTAACCCGCGACGGCAATGACCTGATCTATTATCTATACCTTAGCATACCTGAGGCAATCATGGGAACAACTGCTGAAATCCCCACTGTCGACGGTAAAGTGAAAATCCGTATTGAACCGGGTACTCAGCCCGGCAAGATCCTCCGCCTGAGAGGAAAAGGAATCCCCGATGTAAACGGGTACAGCACGGGTGACCTTCTGGTGTCCGTCAATGTATGGATTCCTAAAAACCTGACAAAGGAAGAACAAAAAATTGTTGAAAAATTTAAAGATTCAGCTAACTTTACTCCCGATCCCGATCAGTCGGAAAAGAATTTCTTTGAACGCATGAAGGGATTCTTTGAATAATAAATACCAGAAGAATGAGTCTTTTTGACGCAAATGACATTGTTAAACAATTCACAGGCCACCTGGCCCTTGACAAAGTGTCTATCCGGGTAAAGGAACAAAGTATTTTTGGTTTGCTGGGACCCAACGGGGCAGGAAAAACAACACTGATACGAATTATAAACCAGATCACAGCACCCGACAAAGGGGAACTGATCTTTGAAGGAAGGAAGATGAAACAGGAAGATATCTTTAAATTAGGATATCTGCCCGAAGAAAGAGGTTTATATAAAAAGATGAAAGTAGGGGAACAGTCACTTTACCTTGCACAGCTAAAAGGACTTAAAAAGCATGAGGCCCTGAAAAGACTCAAATACTGGTTCGAAAAATTTGAAGTTACAGGCTGGTGGAATAAAAAAGTGGAAGAACTTTCGAAAGGCATGCAGCAAAAAATACAGTTTATAACCACTGTGATTCACGAACCACGCCTGTTAATATTTGATGAACCCTTCAGCGGATTTGATCCCATAAACGCCAATCTCCTTAAAAATGAAATCCTTGATCTCAGAAATAAAGGAGCAACCATCATATTTTCAACTCATAATATGGGTTCTGTAGAGGAGTTGTGTGACGATATCAGTCTTATTCATAATTCACGCGTAATACTGGCCGGCAATATTCAGGATATTAAAAATAAGTACCGATCAGATACTTACATTGTTGGATTTAAAGGAAATCCGGAAAATATTGCGCTTTCCCTCGGCCCGGCTTACGAAATAATTCATATCAGGAAAAATCATGAATTTCATGAGATAAAGATTAAAGTGCAGGATAACTCAGACAATAACAAGTTGATCGCTAAATTGTTACCAACTGTTGAACTCATCTCATTTAATGAAGTAATCCCAAGTATGAACGATGTTTTTATCAGGGTTGTAGGAGGAACAGATACGTAGGGGCATTGCTATGTCCATGTCCGTTGTAGGGGCATAACCAGGTTTATGCACTCAGGGTATGAGTAAATGAGTATATGAGTAATTGAGTAAATGAATAAAACACCCCATCAATGAATAAAATCTCTCTCATCATCCGGCGGGAATATCTTACCAGAGTGAGGAAAAAGTCGTTTATAATCATGTCGGTTCTGGGTCCTTTTATTTTCGCTGCTTTTCTTTTTATTCCTGCATGGCTTGCCACACTCGAAGATAAAGAAATAAGGACCGTTGCAGTAGTTGACAGCACAAATATCTTCTCCGGGGTGCTACCCGAAACAGAATATATAAAATTCACCTACCTGCATGATATACCTATGGATGAAATCAGAACCACATTTCAGGATGCAGGTTACAGTGCAGTGCTCTTTATTCCCCACAATATCATGGCCTCGAACAGCATTATCCTTTATTCGGATAAACAGCCGGGGCTTTCCATTAAAATGCATATTTCCAACTCCATTGAAAAGGAGATCGAGAAACTAAAACTAAACACATATGAAATAAACAACCTCGAAGAAATACTAAAATCAATCGAAACCAGCATAACTCTTCGGAGTATCGTATGGACCGAGGAAGGTGGAGAAAAGGAGAGCTTCACTGAATTGTCAATGATTGTGGGATATGCAAGCGGAATGCTGATTTACGTGTTTATTTTTCTTTTTGGCGTGCAGGTTATGCGGGGCGTGATTGAGGAAAAGTCAAACCGTATCATTGAAGTCATTATTTCATCTGTGAAACCCTTCCAGTTAATGATGGGAAAAATTATAGGTGTGGGGCTGACAGGGCTTACACAGTTCATTATCTGGGTCGTCCTTACACTAACCATTGTAACCGCAGCACAGAAAGCATTCTTTCCCGACCTCGGAAAAACCTCTGCAGAACAGATAATTGCAAGAGATATCCACATCTCAGCAGAAGATAATATACAGACACTAAACCTCACGGAGAATAACCCGGATGTGTTGGAAAAAATATACACCTCCCTTAACTCAATACATCTTGTTTATATACTCGGCATGTTTTTATTTTTCTTCCTTGGCGGTTATTTGTTATATGCATCATTTTTCGCCATCGTCGGATCAGCAGTTGACAATGAGGCAGACACACAGCAATTTATGTTTCCCATTACCATCCCACTTATCGCTGCCATTTTCATAATGGTAAATGCCATTAATAACCCTGAAAGCCCGCTGGCATTCTGGTTTAGCTTGATTCCCCTTACCTCACCGGTAGTAATGATGGTTAGAATTCCCTTCGGGGTTAAGGTGTGGGAACTGGTATTATCGGCCGGATTACTGATTATCACTTTCATAGGATCAACATGGATGGCAGGAAAAATATACCGGACAGGAATACTGATGTACGGGAAAAAAGTAAATTACAAAGAATTATGGAAATGGTTAAGATATAAAACATATTGAATTTTTTGAATTATATATCATCTTTGATTAGATTTGAACAAATCATTTAACACCTGTTATCTGCCATGAGGGTAGCCATTCTTGATTTAGGAACAAATACTTTCAATCTCTTAGTATCCGAAGCTTCAGATAAAAACAGGCTTTCCGTTATCCACACCTCCAAAGAGCCTGTTAAACTGGGAAAAGGGGGAATCCATAAAGGGTTGATTACCGAAGATGCTATGGAAAGAGGGTTCTTAGCCATTGAAAAACTGGTGGAAAGATCCAGAGAATATTCTCCGGAAAAAATATACGCATTTGCTACCTCTGCTATCCGTGATGCAAGTAACGGGAAGAAGTTCGCCAACGAAGTTCAGAAACGGTTCAATATTTACATAATAATCATTCCGGGAGAGAGAGAAGCCGAAATGATTTACAAAGGAGTCCGCCAGTCCGTTCAGCTTGGCGAAAAACCGGTATTGATCCTGGACATAGGCGGAGGAAGTAATGAATTTATCATTGGGAATAAGAGTGGAATTTTCTGGAAACATAGTTTTAACCTGGGAATGGCAAGGATGTTGGAGTTATTCCCTCCTTCCGACCCTATCACGGAAAAAGAGATCAGAGAACTGGAAAGATATTTTGAAATGGAACTGGAAAATTTATATCCGGCAGTGAATGAATTTAAGCCCTTAACCCTGATCGGAGCATCAGGATCTTTTGAAACTTTCGCAGCCCTTTTGCATTATTCCAATCCTGAAAAATATAATATCTCCCTTAATGAACCCAGCCGTATAATAGATCTTGAAGATTATTTTGCACTTCATAACCAACTGCTTAAGACAACAATTGAACAAAGGGCTGAAATGCAGGGAATGGAACCTGTAAGAGTTGAGATGATCATCCTTGCTACAGTGTTTGTCAATTTTGTGCTCAGGAAATTCGGGGTTAAAACGCTGGTGCAATCGGATTATGCTCTGAAAGAAGGAGTTATTGCTGAAATGCTGAACCTTTGAAATTATTTTTATTATTATGGCACGCATACTTGTAATTGATGATGAAAACAGTATCAGGAGCACCTTAAAAGAGATACTTGAATATGAGAGTTATGAAGTTGATCTGGCTGCCAGCGGACCGGAAGGGCTTACTCTTTTTATGGAGAAAAAACATGATATCATATTATGCGATATAAAAATGCCTGAAATGGATGGACTGGAAGTGCTGGCCAAATTATTCGAGATTTCATCAGATGCACAGGTAATTATGATATCGGGACATGGCAATATTGATACAGCCGTTACAGCCATCAAACAGGGAGCGTATGATTTTATTGAAAAACCTCTCGATCTAAACAGGCTTCTTATCACCATACGTAATGCAGAAGATAAATCCACCCTGCTGAATGAGACAAAAACCCTGAAAAAGAGAGTGGGTAAAAACTATAAGATGATAGGAGAATCTCCTGCGATCGTTCATATAAAAGAAATGATTGAACGTGTTGCACCTACAGATGCGCGTATTCTCATTACAGGAGAGAACGGTACGGGAAAGGAAATTGTGGCCAGGATGCTTCACGAGCAGAGTGAGCGTGCTTCCGAACCTTTTGTGGAAGTTAACTGTGCCGCCATCCCTTCTGAGCTTATTGAAAGTGAGCTGTTCGGACATGAAAAAGGAGCTTTTACCTCCGCTATCAAACAACGTAAAGGGAAATTTGAACAGGCAGACGGTGGAACCCTGTTCCTTGACGAAATAGGTGACATGAGCCTCTCAGCACAATCAAAAGTATTAAGAGCACTACAGGAAAATAAAATTACGCGTGTAGGAAGTGATAAAGACATTCATGTTGATGTAAGGATAATTGCAGCCACAAACAAAAACCTGAAAGAAGAAATCGGGAAAAACAGCTTCCGTGAGGACCTCTACCACCGGTTGAGTGTAATTATATTACATGTGCCCTCGCTTGATGAAAGAAAAGAAGATATACCCCTGCTCGCAGAGTATTTCAATGAAACAATCTGCGAAGATTATGGGATCCCTAAAAAGACTATTACTCCGGATGCTGTCAGGGAGCTGCAAAAAATCAACTGGACAGGCAATATCAGGGAATTCAGGAATGTCCTTGAGCGACTTATTATACTATGTAACAAGGAAATTACTGCAAAGGATGTCCTTTCATATGCACAACCAATAAGTAATAAATGAAGTATCTGAATGTTCACAATCAATTGTTTCTTTGTGTTTCATTCTGGCAGCGATGGAATATCAACTCGTTAAATCCGGTTTACTTTGACCTCCCATACGAACCCTGCCGAATCATGCATTAAACAACTACAACAAAAACTCACCTTTTTATTTTTATGACCTGTCCCGGTTTAATTCTATCCCCGGATTTCAGGTTATTCAGCCGGGCTATGTCCGTATCGGTAACGCCGGGATATTTCTTTGCTATATCCCATAAGGTGTCACCCTGTTTAACTGTGTAATAGATGTAATCCCCTCTATCTCTGTTTTCAGGTTCAGATTTTGGTGTCATGCCGGGGTTGCTGACTGCTGAAGCTGTTGTGGTCGCTCCAACTCTTCTTTGCTTCTCTTCAAAACTCAGTTCATTTATATCCCTGTATCTGTCAGCTCTTTCATTCGGTACATAAACCATAAGCCTCTGTCCTGTTCTTATCAGATTCTTTCTTATATTATTCCAGTACCTGAGATCACTGATCCTTACGTTATACCATGCCGCAATATATCCGAGGTTATCTCCCGACTTAACTGTATAAGTAAGTCTGGTGTATTTATCAGAGGGAAGAACGGGTGCTGAACCTCCTGATGAGGCAGTCGGACTGACAATAAATCTTTCATTATTGAAAAATTCATCCTGTTTATAGGCAAATATAGAATCCTGCAGTTCGATGAACCGTGTTGTCTGCATTTGAGGAATCCTGACAGAATAGGTTTTACCGTCGCCGGGAATTATATCATGTTTGTACTGAGGATTCAGATCCCTGAGCTGCACAACTGGAATCCCGAGTACCTCAGCAACCTGCCTGAGGTGAAGCTTCTTATTAATATGAATGGTGTCAGTATAAAACTCGAAACTCAGACGATCGGGGGGCAGATTATGTTCGGTATTATAATTAAAAACATAAGATGCTGCAATAAATGCAGGCACATATCCCCTGGTTTCCCTGGGAAGAAAATAATAAATATCCCAGTAATTCCTTTTTCCCCCTGCTCTCCTAATGGCTTTGTTAACATTGCCGGGGCCGCAGTTATACGCAGCAATAACCAGTATCCAGTCTTTATATATGTTGTGCAGATCCTTCATGAATTTTGCAGCTGCTTCTGTCGATTTGATAACATCCCTTCTTTCGTCAACCAGCGAATTAACAGTAAGCCCGTAACTTTTACCGGTGTAAAGCATAAACTGCCACAATCCGGTAGCCCCTGCACGTGACACTGCCCTGGGATTAAGAGCAGACTCAATAACAGAAAGGTATTTCATCTCATCAGGAATACCATACCTATCGAAAATTTCTTCAAAGATGGGAAAATAATAGTCGGAAAGAGCAAGCATTATCCTGACCTTATCCCGTCGTTGTTTTGCGTACAGATCAATAAAGTTTTTAACTATCCTGTTATAGGTAAGTTCCATCATAAAGGGAAGGCTTTGCAGTCGGCTGATATACACAGAGTCGGTAAAATCCGGCAATGACGATTCGTCATCAAGGTAGAACAAACTATCGGAATACTCCACCTGTAACGCCTGCTGAACATACCAAAGATTCAGAAGTTGGTCAAGATTTTCTTCAAATCCGATTTCCATGTCAACCACTCTTATGGTATCAATCCCATCTGCATAGAGCAGGTTGGCGTTCATTATTATCCCAAAAGAAAGGTACAGGCATATAAACTTTATTCGCTTCATGATTACATCCCACATAAAAAAATAATATGCAAAGAAAATGAAAACTAAAACGATAAGCAAGCGCAGAAACCAAAAGTGTGAATTCCATAACTTGTTTGAGGCGAAAAATACGAAGGCTTCAGGTTAAGCGAGAGATCCTCCCCCACCTCCCAGTGAAAAAGATGGGCATCAACCGTGGCATCAATAATCTGAAAAAGGTGAAAACCCAGGGTTCCAAGTATGGAAAGATCCCTCCACCGTTTATAATACAGCATTGCCCTGTCAATCTGGTCAAGTGTGAGAGGATATGGATAATCAAGATCATAATCGGGAAAATCTTTATATGCCTGTTTAAATTTTTTAAATCTGGTGTCATTGAACCGGATGAAATAGGCCATGGTTCCAAATCCTGCATACACGATCGGAACTTTCCAGTATTTATGATTATAGATTTGTCCCAGTCCGGGCAATATGGCTGAGTAAATAGCAGCTTTTCTGGGGCTGTGCCTGACAGTATCGCTTAACTCATCCTGTTCCTCAGATTCTGATACCGTAACTGAATCCGGACTGCTTTGCTGTGCATTACAATAAATTGAAATAAACAGGAGAATCAGAAGACTGACCCTCCGGATGGTAATAAGAAAAAAACTATGATATAAAAAAATGTTAGCCATTGAGTTTATCAAGAACTGCGACTATTCTTTCGAGTTCTTCATCGGTTTTAAAAGGAATAACGATTTTCCCCGATCCGTTATTACTTCTTTTAAAAGAAACATTGGTGCCAAAATGCCTGGAGAGGTGATGCTTTAGTTCTTCATATCCTTCATCCTTATGAGCTGGCTGAGTTTGTGACTCTGATTGGGAAGCCTGGGCTTTCCTCACAAGTTCTTCCACCTTTCGTACTGAAGCTTCTTTATCAACAGCATGGGCATATATCTTCAGCTGTATTTTCGGATCATCAAGCCCAAGGAGTGCACGTGCGTGTCCCATTGAAATCACACGGTCTTTTATTCCAAGCTGTATTTCGGCAGGTAAGCGAAGAAGACGCAGGTAATTGGAAATTGTAGCCCTGTTTTTCCCTATACGTTCGCTTAGATTTTCCTGTGTAAGCTTACACTCTTCAATAAGGCGCTGGTAACTTATAGCCACTTCAATAGCATTAAGGTCTTCCCTCTGAATATTCTCAACCAGAGCCATTTCAAGCATATTCTGATTATCGGCATGACGGATATATGCAGGAATAGTTTTAAGATTCAATATTTTAGCGGCACGATACCTTCTTTCACCCGTAATAAGCTGATATTTATCATCTTCAGTTAGTCTGACAGTAATAGGCTGAACAATACCTATCTCACGTATAGAATCAGCCAGTTCACCCAGTGAATCCTCATCAAATTTTGATCTTGGCTGCCATGGATTGGTTTCAATGTCGTCGACTGCAATTTCATCGATGGATGAAGGAGATGATACATCATCATGTGACATATCCTCAATAAGAGCTCCCAACCCTCTTCCCAGTGCATTCTTTTTTGCCATATCTGTTTGTTATTCTATTATTTTCTCTTTACTGCTCAATTGTGTATGCTCATTCCTTTGGAGGATTTCCCTTGCCAGGTTCAGGTAATTCGTTGACCCTCTCGATTCAGCATCGTACAATACAACCGGTTTACCGAAACTCGGCGCCTCACTTAACTTTATATTTCTTTGAATTATAGTTTCAAAAACCATCTCCTGGAAATGTTTTTTAACCTCTTCCACAACCTGATTTGAAAGGCGCAACCGCGAATCATACATGGTTAATAAAAATCCTTCTATTTCAAGGGAAGTATTCAGCCTGCTCTGTATTATTTTAATAGTATTCAGCAGTTTACCAAGCCCTTCAAGGGCAAAATACTCACATTGAACCGGGATTATCACAGAATCGGCAGCAGCTAATGAATTTACAGTAATAAGTCCAAGTGACGGAGAACAGTCAATCAGAATATAATCATAAAAATCCTTTACCTTGTCCACTACCTTCTTCAACATATATTCCCGTTCCGGAAGATTTAGCATTTCAATCTCAGCTCCGACAAGATCAATATGTGATGGGATCAAATCCAGATTTTCAAGCTCGCTGTTTAAAATAATTTTATTCGGATCAACAGTGTCAATCAGACATTCATAAATGCTGGTCTTTACCTTCCGTATGTCAAAGCCGGTTCCTGAAGTAGCATTTGCCTGGGGATCGGCATCTACAATAAGTGTCTTCTTTTCAAGAACAGCCAGGCTTGCACCCAGATTAATTGCCGTGGTGGTTTTTCCAACCCCCCCCTTTTGATTCGCTAGCGCAATTACTTTTCCCATTTAACAATTTTGTGTTTCCAGATTTATTAATATCACGGGATTCAAATTTACTACTTTATAACCGGTTCATACTGTCTGGATACTCCCTGTTGCTAACATTTTATTTTACGGATATTAACAGGATATTAACAAGTTATGAAATATAGTTTTCATCTAACTCATTTATTTCCAGGCATAATTTTGTTAACGCACCAAAAACTGCCAGATTGAATTCTTATCAAAAATAAAATTAAATCGTGAAACTCACTCTAATTAGTTGTAAATTTTAGTTTAAAAAATAATGTATATTTGATGACATATTTCAAACTTCTTGCCTTATGGCCTTAAACAAATGGCTGGTGATAGTAAATCCCAATGCAGGCACAGGAAAATGCAGGAAAGACTGGCCTTTAATAGATTCTGTTTTAAAGGAAAAAGGACTTGAATACCATCCTGTTTTTACTGAAAGGAGATTTCATGCTATTCTTCTTACACGAAAGTTTATCACTGAAGGATTTAGAAAAATTATTGTTGTTGGAGGCGATGGTACTCTTAATGAGGTTATTAACGGTGTTTTTGCTCAGAATACCTGTTTCAGCAGTGACATCACAATAGGCATGATACCGGTTGGCACAGGAAATGACTGGGCCAGGATGTTTGAAATACCTTCTGATTACAGGAAGGCTGTTGATGTTATCAAAGAACACAGAATTTTTCTTCAGGATGCAGGAAAGGTCCAGTTCAGTTCAAAAAACAGAAGTTGCATCAGGTATTTTATTAATATAGCAGGCACAGGCTTTGATGCCATCGTGGCAAAGAAAACCAACAAACTAAAAGAACAGGGCAGATCAGGTGCAATCCTTTATTTTTATAATATTCTCACCGGCCTCTTTAACTACCGCTCTTCGGGAATTACTATTGAGATAGACGGCAGAAGGATGCGTGATGATGTTTTCAGCCTTAATATCGGCATCTGTAAATATAACGGAGGAGGAATGATGCAGGTACCCAATGCAGATCCTGCAGACGGACTTTTCGATATAACAGTTATAAAGAAAATCGGCAGATTCTCTGTCATCAGAAATCTTGGTAAACTGTATAACGGAACAATAATATATCACCCAAAAGTTAAATCATTCCGGGGAAAAAGTATTTTCATAAATGCCCATTCACCAGTGTATTTGGAAACCGATGGTGAAAGCCTTGGTCATTCTCCATTTGAATTTGAAATAATCCCCGGGAGTATCAGCATTATTCAGGGGAAGAAGTATGCATAAGGGAGTGGAGGCTATGTTTTGCATTAATGTAGGTTTATTAACAAATCGCACATTGGGCTTTGAAGGTGAGTGATCACGCTATCACGGGATCACGGGATCAAGATAAGTATGCAAAATAAGATTGCCAGCAATGATCCATAACAGCGCCTCTGTGGTCTATGGTCTATGGTCTATGGTCTATGGTCCACAATAATTAATCATGGATCAGATTAAAAAACCTCCACTTCAAATACCCTGGGCCAGTGTTTACCTGTTACAAACAATCTACTGTTTTCTTTATCCCAGGCTATCCCGTTAAGCACATCAATTTTCGGGTGTTTATCTTCCGGGCGCAACAGACCCTCCATATTTATTTTCCCTTCCACCCTTCCCGATTCAGGATCAATGATTACAATTTCATCGGTAAGGTATCGATTTGCCCATATCTTCCCTTCAATCCATTCCAGTTCATTTAATGCATCAACAGTACCTGTATTATCCATTACTTCAACCTTCCTGATCACATGAAAATATTCCGGATCCATGAAATAAATATTGTTAGTGCCATCACTCATTATCACCTGTTCCCCGTTGTTTGTCAAACCCCATCCCTCCTGATTCTGGTAATATATCTTCTGAAGGAGCTCAAAATTTTCCAGGTCGTAAACAAATCCAACCTGCGACCTGTAGGTGATCTGGAATATTTTGCCGTTCAGAATAGTTATTCCTTCACCAAAAATATCTCCCGGCAGACTGCGGGCTTTAAGTACCTGTCCGGTATGCATTTCTGTTTTTCTTACTGTAGATTCACCATATTGTCCTGTTCCCTCGAAAAAAAACCCGTTATTATATTCAAAACCCTGGGTATAGGCTCCGATATCATGTGGATAGGTGTTTTTAATCCGGTAGGAATAAGTTTGGGGAACTATATCAGAAAGTACTGTAATCTGGGTAACATGGGTTTCCTTTCTGCCTGTGCCATGATGAACTATGGTTCTCACCCTCCTGGTACCAGGGTTCACACCTTTGGTGCTGATCCCTGCAGACAGTATATTGCTTTTCAAAACTAAAGCGAGTTCAGCATCGAGAAATACTTCAACGGAATCAGTAACACCTGCCGAATCCACCCAGATTAAGTTAACCATAAAATCTTCACCTGCAACAATCTTTTCGGAAAAGCCTGGTTTTGTGAGTTTAAGGCTTCGTGGTTCGCTTTGCCGGGCTGGCGGTTTTTTTTCCCTGGCACCAGGTTTTTGTTCTCCTGCGCAGGACGGACTCCCGCCAGTAATTAAGACAGTCAGCAATAACGGGATAAAAAATGATCTCAGGTACATAGTTCAGGTAAATAATCGTTTAATACGCTGTAATAAAGAAGGTTTATTTCTCTTTATTTTTTTAAGCTGGTCCTGATAAGAAAGATCTTCTGAGGGATTAAGCATCTTCCAGACTTCTCCCCAACCCGGGAAACCTCCTACATTCAGGTCGTCGATGAAAACATCAGCCTGTATCTTCCGACTGCTTTCTTTTTCATCAAATACTTCTTCCGGAAAACTCCTGTTCACTGCATAAAATTCAACTCCGTTACGCCGGCAATATTCTACAGCCTCTTCCAGGGTCTTACCTGTTCGGAAAGTCCATAGTATCAGTTGATGTCTCTGAGCCTGAAGCGCTCTTAGTGTATCGAATGCAAAAAGCAATTCATTCCCAATTTCCGGATATTTGTGTTCAACGATTGTTCCATCAAAATCTACTGCTATCTTCATAATTAGTATCATTTGTTACTTCAAAACAAAAAGATCGTCAATAGAGAGATATCGCTCACCTGTATCATAGGAGAATGTGAGTATTTTCTTCCCTGGTAACAGTTCCTGAATTTTTTTATTAACAGCAGCCAGTGATGCTCCTGTGGAAATGCCGGCAAATATTCCTTCTTCCTTTGCTGCCCGCCGGGTAAACATAAAAGCTTCTTCCTTACTAACCTGTATGGTGCCATCAAGATATTCCCTGTGGAGATTCTCCGGAATAAATCCTGCTCCTATTCCCTGGATAGGATGAGGGCCTGGCTCACCTCCGCTGATAACCGGCGAAAGTTCAGGTTCAACAGCATAAACTTCTAACGCAGGAAATTCCTTTTTCATCGCTTTAGCCACACCAGAGATATGTCCTCCTGTTCCAACACCCGTTATAAGATAATCTATCCCCCCGGGAAAATCATTTAATATCTCCCTGGCTGTAGTATTAAAATGAACCTCAGGATTTGCAGGATTTATAAACTGCATGGGCATCCATGCTCCAGGTATTGATTTTACAAGTTCATGAGCTTTCTCAATGGAGCCTCTCATACCCATGGTTCTCGGGGTCAGCTCAAACTCTGCTCCATAAGCTGCCATTATTATCCTCCTTTCCATCGACATTGACTCGGGCATTACCAGTATCAGCCGGTATTTTTTAACTGCAGCAACCATTGCCAGCCCAATGCCGGTATTACCGCTCGTTGGTTCAACAATCACAGAACCAGGTTTAAGTATCCCCTCCCTCTCAGCATCTTCAACCATACTAAGAGCAATCCTGTCCTTGATGCTGCCCCCTGGATTTGACTTTTCCATTTTCATCCATACCTCAAACTCCGGTGGAAAAAGATGGTTTATCCTTATATGTGGAGTATTACCAATTGTTTGTAAAATATTCAATGCTTTCATGGCTTATTTATTTAAATGCAATAATTAACAGGTTCTTCAAATGACTTGCTGTCCCGCACTACTGTCTTATGTTGCCTGTAAACCACACTGAAAGGGATAACACTCTCGGTCAGCCAGACATTGCCTCCGATTATTGTATCATGGCCAACAACAGTGTTACCTCCAAGTATGGTGCTCCCGGCATAAATAATGACATTGTCTTCTATGGTGGGATGACGTTTGGTAGCGGAAAGATTCTTCTCAACAAAAAGCGCTCCTAAGGTAACTCCCTGGTAAACCTTTACATTATCCCCAACGATAGTAGTTTCGCCAATAACAATCCCCGTACCATGGTCAATGAAAAAATTATTTCCGATGGTTGCCCCGGGATGAATATCAATTCCTGTTTTTCCATGAACATATTCACTCATAACCCTTGGTAATACAGGCACACCCATCCTGTAAAGGATATTTGCAATCCTGTGTACAATAAGACAATAAAAGCCGGGATAACAAAGAATAACTTCTTCAACTCTTCCTGCTGCAGGATCGGATTTTACAAAAGTGCCGGCATCATCTAACAGGAGTTTATAAACGTCTGGCAATTGTTCAAAAAAATCGGCTGCAAGCTCCTTCGGTGGTTTATTTAATTCTTTTTCAAGTGGAATGAGTAATTCCTTAAGACGGAGCTTCATCCTGTCAAGCAATATCTGAAAATCCCTGAGAGTAAGATTCTTGCTTTCCTTAATAGGAAATAACAAATGAACAAGATCATCCACATACGCGTGGGTTTCCGTCATGGATGGCACATCACAACAGTAGTTGTCGTTAACGGAATGAAGGTATTCAGCAAATTTAGATATCATCAGATTATTTATTAGGGATCACGGGATCACGGGATCACGGGATCGAGGGAACTTTTTATTAAAACTGGGTGTAAAGATAGTGAAATTATGGAATAAAGGGACGAAGGGGACGAAGGGGACGAAGGGGACAAAGGGGACGAAGGGGACGAAGGGGACGAAGGGGACAAAGGGTACGAAGGGGACAAAGGGGACGAAGGGGACAAAGGGGACAGGTGACGTGAGTAATCGAGTAATTGATTAATCGAAAAGGGAGTGCACTGTAGAGACGCACGGCTGTGCGTCTTTACAAGAAAATCGGAGGGGTTGCAATATAATATAATCAGCCCCGGAAAAATGACACAACATTAATCCGCCGAACAGTAAAAACCATTTTTTAGAAATTTGTTGATTTACATATTTTAATTCTATTTTACCACAATAGTTCGTTAAACTTTTTTATTGCGTTGATAATGAATATTTTAACAATTCAGGTGTAAATTACCTATATTGTTGATATACAATATATTGCGCCTTCGCGCCTTCGCGTTTTATTTTAATTTAACGAACTGTTGTTACCACACAATAATTTTTAATCATTTTGTGTATATTAGCAAACTAATAATCCGACCTTTATTAACCGTTAAACTTTTATTTATGAAGAAGATATTACTCTCAGCCATAATGGCTATTACACTTGGTTTTACCGCATTCTCCACAGGCATACATTATGTCAACCACGCCGTTCCTTTAAGTGGCGACGGGTCATCCTGGATACAACCGTTCAAAACGCTACAGGAAGCGCTTGATGCAGCCGTATCAGGTGATGAGATATGGGTTACAGCAGGAGTTTATATTCCAACAAGCGCTTACGACCTGTCAACGGAAGATATCCGGCTCAGGCATTTCAGGTTAAAAAACGGGGTAAGCCTGTATGGAGGATTTACCGGAACGGAAACAGAACTCACCCAGCGTAATTTTAAAGATAATGTTACCATACTGTCAGGTGATCTGGGAGACGGAAATAATGCCTATCATGTGTTTTATCACTCTGCGTTATCCCTCGATGAGACTGCGATCCTTGACGGATTTACTATTACCGGGGGAAAAGCTGATAATACTGAAGAAGGCCTTCATGCCTACGGGGGTGGAATGCTTAATGTGGCAGATTTTACCATGAACGGAGAAGAACCTGTTCCTGTAGAAGGTACCGGAAGCAGTCCAACCATACGGAATTGCATCTTTTTTCAGAATGAAGCTGCTGGTTTCGGGGGAGGTATAGCAAATTTCCTTCTTTCCTCACCGAAAATAAGTAATTGTGCTTTTACTCAAAACACTGCCGGATATGCAGCAGGCGTAATGAATGCATTTCAAAGTAATGCAGTGTACCATAAATGTTTGTTCAACCTTAATACGGGCAGTAACGATGGCGGAGCCATGGGAATCTGGCAGGAAAGCACCGTAACACTCGACAGCTGCACTTTTATGGAAAATACCAGCGGCGGATTTGGGGGAGGTATTGATATCTACAGGTGCAATAGTATTATTAATGCCTGCATGTTTAACGGCAATAGCGGACAGGGAGGAGGAGCCATCAGGGTAAATGAAAACAGTGAGGTAACTGTAACAAACTCATCTTTTGTCAGCAACACGGCTGAAACAGAAGAAGGTGGTGCATTGTACAATAAAGCAAGCACTCTTATTGTTAAAAACAGTCGCATACGTCTGAATACCTCCCTTAAAAACGGAGGAGGAATATTCAATACCTTTGACGGGACCGTGAGGCTGGAAAGCTGCTTCTTTCTGAATAATGAATCTCTTAATCACAATGGAGGCGGTATTGCCGGTGACCTGGGAACTATAGTAAGTATTAATTGTCTGTTCAGCGGGAATAAAGCAAATGATCCTGACGCATCGGGCGGTGCAATATTTGTTGGAGGGAATACTACCATTATAAATGCCACCATCAGCGGAAACTCCGGAGGTGCAGTAAATGGCACGGCAGGTGGAATATTTAACAACGCCGAACTGACAATTCTCAACTCCATTGTATATGGAAACAACGCTGCCGGTTTCAGAGAGATGCATAATACAGGGAACAGCTTTATATCAGATTATTCATGTTATCCATCGGGTGAGGAAAATCACAATATCACAGTTGGAACTAACGATATACATGACGAACCTGGTTTCAAAGCAACAGGCGATCATTTTTACCTGATAACCGGTAATTCTCCCTGTGCAGATGCCGGGACCAACATGCCCTTTGAGACAGGAGGAATTGCAGAAGACATAACTACAGATATCCGTGGCACGGCTTACCCAAGGATTCTCAATAAAAATACAGGTTTGCCTGCAGGAGGTATTGTTGATATTGGAGCCTATGAAACAGAAGAGACCCTTACCTGGAAGCCTTCCTTCCCGACAACAGGGAACGAGTCTATATTAAAAAATTATCCCAATCCGTTTAACCTGTCAACAACAATTGCTTATACCTTGAAAAACAGCGGATATGTGGAAATAACCATTTATAATGTGCTTGGCCAGGTCGTAAGAACACTCGAACGTTCTGAAAAAACAGCAGGAACATACAGTGTAACATGGGAAGGGAAAGATGATAAGGGAAATTCGGTAAATCGCGGTATTTATCTCTGTCGGATGATAACAGGAGTAAATGAGAACGCTGTTCTTAAGATACAATTTGTACAGTGACGAGGGACGAAGGGGACGAAGGGGACGAAGTGGTTGAATGGTTATGTGGCTGATTACGAGACGGGTGAAAGGTTTCAGGTTCAAGGTTCCAGGTTCAAGGTTCCAGGTTGCCTCCTTGCTAAATTATAGCCCGGTAACTGAGCCTGCTGAAGTTGCCAAAGCCCAGATTCCAGGTTCAAGGTTTCAGGTTCCAGGTTCGGTAGCTGAAATCTTAAGCCAGTGGCTGAGCTTACCGAAGCCCGGGTTCCAGATTCAAGGTCATACTAACCACTAACCACTGAACTCAGGCAACTGTATGCTGTCTGCTGACCTACTGACTACTGACTACTGACTCTTGACTACTGACTACTGTCTACTGACTACTGACTACTGTCTACTGACTACTGTCTACAGTCTACTGTCTACAGTCTACTGTTTCATAAATATATACTTAATTATATGCACAAACACATACCTAACATACTCACTTCCCTGAACCTTCTCTGCGGATGCATAGGGATTTACTATTTAGTTGAAGTTAATTTTTATATTGCGGCTTTATTGATAATTATCGCGGCACTTTTTGATTTCCTTGACGGAATGTCAGCAAGGATACTAAATGCCTATTCTCCTGTAGGTAAAAGTCTCGATTCCCTTGCCGACCTTGTCAGTTTTGGAATTTTACCCGGACTACTATTATTAAAACTTCAGCTGAGTCTCACCGGAACAGGTATTGGTCCGGAATTCCGGTCCGAATATACCCTTTCACACTACATTATAATATTCTTTCCTTTGCTGATACCATTATTTTCCGCATTGCGACTGGCAAAATTTGACAATGACCCTTCACAGGCCGAAGTTTTCAGGGGGCTCCCCACTCCGGCAAATGCTCTATTCATTGCAGCTCTTGTATGGTCCGCTCCACATGGAATAAAAGGAATGATGTTCATACACAACAGTGCCTTGGTTTTCATAGTAACCACTGTTATGGCCATCTTACTGATATCACCTTTCAGGTTCATTTCACTGAAATTACATAACCTTTCGTGGAAGGATAACTATATGCGTTACCTGTTAATTGCTGCAGCAATTGCATGTTTGATAATCTGGAGGATTCCGGGGATAATGTTTATTATAGTATTGTATCTGATTTTGTCGGTTTTTTCTATGATATTGAATTGCCTCAGAGGACTTCCCAATCATTCAGTGTAAGACGATATTCTACTATGTAAATTAACCGGATAAATTGTTTGAGAAGGGGTTGTTTTAAATACTTTGTATCCCTTCGTGTGTACTTCGTGTCCTTCGTGGTTCACTACGTTAGAGGGATAACCACAAAGGACACAAAGGTTTTCACTAAGGTACACAAAGACTCCTCTGCTTATCTCCTTCTAAGCCAATATTTTTGCCGTTAAATTATTAATGCTCTTTTCTATCGCCTCAAAAGGCTTCCCGTCTTTGGTGCTGTCCTGTTCCACAACCATGTATTTCATCCCGGCGATATCTTTTGCAGCCAGTATAGTCCTGAAGTCTATCACCCCTTCTCCTACCGGCGCAAAATCAGTTGTGTTTGTATGAAAGAAAGGTTCTTCCCTTGTGAACATATCCTTCATATGAAAGAGCTCAAATCTCCCCGGGTACTTATTGAACATTTCCACCAGGTCTTGTCCTGCTTTAGTTGCCCAGAAAATATCTATTTCCATGGTTACCAGTTCTCTGTCAAGTTCCTTCAGTAAAACATCATAGTAAGGAACTTTCCCTTCCACCGTGTCGAATTCAAAATTATGATTATGATACCCAAACCGAATGCCATGGTCTTTCATTATTGTACCTACCAGGTTCCAGTCGGCAGCCATTTTCTGATAACTGGCAATGGTAGTACGCGCCTCCTCTACAATCCATGGCTGCACACAATATTTTACACCAAGCTCTGCGTGATCTTCAGCCATCTGCTTCGCATTATCAAGTGTAATTCCTTCAGCCTCAACCTGGGTATGACTGCTGAGTATTTCCATTCCCATATCCTCAACCAGCTTTTTAAATTCATCCGGAGGATAACCATAAAATTTGCGGTCATTGTACCCGGCAAGTTCAAGGTATTTATACCCAAGTGCTGCAACTTTCTGCAACGATCCGGGAACATCAGATGCCATGGCATCCCTGATAGTATATAATTGCAGGCCAATGCCAACGTCACAGGGATCAACATCTGCTTTTGACTGACCGGGACCTCCCTTTGGTTTGCATCCGTATTGCGGGAAAACAATGGTTCCAAATGCACCTGCAACTGATATTTGCAGAAACTTTCTTCTTGAATGATTTATTCTCATAATCTGATAGTTTTAAATTATTATGTTCTCGATATTTTATGCTATTATAATAATAGTTCGTTAAGTTTTTTTATTGCACTGAAAATGAGCATTTTAGCAATTCAGTTAAAAATTAATTATATTATTAATATTCAACATATTACGCCTTTGCGCCTTCGCGTTTTATTTTAATTTAACGAACTGTTGGATTAAATAAAAATTTTAAAAATATTTAACATTTATATTAATCATATAAATTTCATGTTGTCGGATTTCATATTTAAAAGAATCAAAATGTGGCTTTCTCATCCCTTTATGATCATACCCGGAAAATCCGAATCCTTCCTTAGGTATTCCCATAAATGAGTAATCCATAAGACCGTTACTATTTTCATCGTCCAGCAGCGTAAACCCATATAGACCAGGTTCGAGTGAAAAAGACAGCTTCAGTGTGTTATCAAAAATATTGCTTTTTTCAAATTTGAATTGTTCATAAGGTGTCTCCTTCCGGAAAGTTTCATTATCCCGGAAAACACCTATGATGACCTGCCCCTTTTCTGATCGTATTCCTGATATATTTAATTCAATGTTCTGTGCTTTAACAGAGAACATTCCTGAGAATAACAGATTTGACAGGATAAGGATGACAACCGACTTCATTGGAATATATTCTCTTTTTGCTGCAAAATACAATAATTATATAAAAAATCATCCTATCTTTGATATAATAAAGGACAGGTTAATGATCTTTACCATATAATTCACGTTTTGCAAAAAATTGGGGCTGTCTCATAAATTTTTTAACCACGAAGGACTCTAAGTACACACGAAGGACACGAAGTATTTATCTCTGATTTGCAACACTTTCCGCGAACGCTGACTGTGTGTTGCCGTAGCTTCAACTAAGGTACAAGCTACTCAGTGGAGGCGCTGTGTCCTTTGTGTCATCCTTTATGTCCTTAGTGGTTGAGCATATTTGGACTTATGAGACAGCCCCATAACCGCACAACCTAAATAGATAATTTCAGCTGATGTCTGACAAAAACTTTACTAATCTTAACTGGAAGGGAAAGAAAATTCTTATTGTTGAAGATGACATTTCCAGCACATATTTTCTGAAAGAGGTACTTGAAGACACAGGAGTTGATCTTGCGTATGCTTCAGATGGACTTACGGCCATTAATATGTGTGAAGAAGACCTTTCAATATCCCTTGTGTTAATGGATATACAGATTCCATACATGAATGGATATGAGACCTCTGCAGTAATCAAAGAATTACGGCCTGATTTAAGTATTATTGCCCAAACGGCTCATGCTTTTACTGAAGACAGGCTGAAATGCCTTGAATCGGGCTGTGATGATTATATATCGAAACCCATGGATCCTTTTGAACTGCTTGAAAAGCTGAACAAATACATGCAAACAGGCAACTGATCTTTTACTCAGGCTTAATAATCATACTATATTTCATCCCTTTATCAACAGCAGTGCGGCTGAATTTATCCCGGTTATATACATACCGGACATAGTTCAAAGTCTGATCACAATAATGTTCACTGGCAGGGATACCGCTGATACCTGTAGGAATAACCACCAGCGAGTTATCCCAGTTTTCCGTGCTATAGATATGCCTGTGGGAAGCCCCATGGTTGGCGGCAAATGGAGTCTCAAACGGATAGGAATAAGGGCTTATTGTATGATAACTTCCTCCGACAGGATAAGGCCCCCTGTTCAGGTCAAAAGCGTTGGCAATTAGCTTTACAGAACCCAATGGATGATTTAATTCGAGGAAATGCAAGTCTCCCCATTTCCAGTTTTCTGTTTTACTTCCGGCGTTTTCAACAAGCCAGGCCATTGCATTGATAAAAGCTTCAATTATATTATCTGTAAATGTCTCCTGCCTGTCAGGCGTATGAATATTATCTGTCCAGGAAGAAATACCTGTAACTCTTACCTGGTCGATAAGATAAGTTGGAAGAAGATCCTGCCTGATTAATTCTTTAAACAGTGTATCCCCCAGTTCATCATGAAAAACAGATTTTACCAGTTCGATGTACATCACTTCAAAAACAGAAGATGCAATGCTGCTGACATCCATATGGTAATCCCATTCTGCCAGATATTCAAAAGCCTGTTCTTCAATATCCTTCATCTCAGCTTTATATGTTTCAAGAGCAGAGAGAAATACAGGAGTAAATTTACGCGCATATACAGAGGTCTGATTGGATTGTATCTCCGCAAAACTGTTTACATTATGTTTTTCTTTTAAAATAAGCCTTTCCACGATGGCTTCATACCGGTTTGGCAGATCATACCAGTAACTGATGTAATAGGGATAATCAGGTCCGGCTGTCCGGTTATTGGCTGACGCAACGAATCCTCTTTCAGGGTTGTAACTGAAGGGAAGTTCTTCAAACGGCACCATTCCTTTCCAGTCGTATAAGGAAGTATCGCCGGGATAAAACAAAGCCGGGTTCCCTTCCCGTATCGGGACCCCTCCTGCTGTCTGCAATCCTATATTACCAGTTTTGTCTGCATACACAATATTTTGCGCAATGGCGATAAAAGTTCTGGCTGCATCCCTGAAATCTTCCCAGTTCCTGGCCCGGTTAAATTTATACACCGACAAAAGTTCATTGCTATAATCCATCCCAATCCATCGCATGGTAACAACGTGATCCCTGATCCCTTTAAAACCTGATACTACCGGTCCTCTGTGTGTAAACCTGTTGTACCCCCGTATTACTTCTCCCTCTTTAGTATGTATTAGTTCTTCTTTCAGCTCTATATCATTCCACCTGCCGTTAAAAAGGTATTTCAACGTGTCATCCGGATTAATGGTTTCAATATAGAAATCTGCCTCATCCAGCATAACATTGGTCATGCCCCATGCGATATCTTCATTATGTCCGCAAACAATAAAAGGCTGACCGGGAACTGCCACACCTGTCACATTCAGTTTTCCGTCAACTACCTGGTGTATCTGGTACCATATACCCGGAGCATTTAGTTCCAGATGCATATCATTAGCCATAACGGGCATGCCTGTAGCACTCCTTTCTCCTGAAACTGCCCAGTTGTTTGAGGCACTGAACACGCGGAGCCCCATTTCGGAGATCATTCTGTTTACCTCACTTAATACAGATTCAAACTGAAGAGGCAAGGCTGCTTTATTAACTGATCCAAACACCGGCTGATCCTGGTAATTCATATCCGGAATCAATTCAGCGGCTTTTTGTTCATCCACTACCTGGCTGATTTTAAAAATTACAGCTTCAATATCCCATGCCATGGTCAAACTCCATGACATGTACCCTATCAGGTTGGCAGAATGTACCGGTTCCCATGGCTCAGGCTTGTATCCAAGAATAGTAAATTCAGGTGGTAATTTAGATCCTGCCTCATTGATATATTGATTAACTCCATCTGCGAAAGCTTCCAGGGCTTTTCTCACATCCACACCAGCGCTGTCAATTACAATTTCAGACTTCTCACTGAAATCCAGTGATCTGAAGAGTAAGTCTGCCTGTACAAGATTCTTTCCAAAAATTTCAGATAACCGGCCGGTTGTAAGTCGCCTGAGAAGGTCCATCTGCCATAGTCTGTCCTGTGCCATTACATATCCCGTGGCTCTGTACATATCCTCTTCAGTGGATGCGTAAATATGCGGAATGGCAAGGCTATCGCGTAATACATGTACCTCAGATGATAATCCTGTAATTACTACATCCTTATCATAATCAGGAATACCCCGCGTGGACACTATGCGGATAAAAATGCCGCCAGCGATAATGCTTGCAACAATAATGATCAGAAGAAAAGCGAGAATGTATTTTATTGTTTTCATGGGGTTAGGTGGTTAAGTGGTTACGTGGTTAAGTGGTTGAGTAATTGAGTATTTGAGTAATTGAGTAATTGATTAAAGGACTATCTCAAAAGTCTTTACTGACTTCTGACTTCTGACTTCTGTCAACTACTTGCTTTCAACCCCTTGCGTCAATAAACGACGACTCGTCCTGCCTTATGCAACCAACAGCTATCAGGTATTGGGCTGCAACATAAGTCGACATTATCAGTATCCGGGCAAAATCAAACTTCTGATGAAATTTATTTATTGCAAGCATAGAATCGGATGCAACAAACAACAATGCCCCTATCGATACCAGCATAAAACTGATCCCGTTCACTTTACCGTGCCTGTTGAGGGCTGCCAGCAACATAGTAAGAATCACTGCAGCATATATGATTACCGGCACCTTCATATCTCCAAGTCCCCTGTATAGTAACCATATCAACAAACAACCGTAACCGGTAACCAGAACCAGCAGGTAGGCTCTCCGGTTAAAAACAGGATTCGGCCCTTTAGGAAGGCTGAATGCAAAAATATAGATCAGCTGGGTAAGAAGAAATGAAGCAAGACCTAAAATAAAAAATAAATCCTTATCCAGAGGCAAGCCTATTTTATTCCCTGAAAAATGTAAAAACACATCTCCCATCCATGAAAAAAACAAGCCGATGAGAATTAAAACGTGTAAAATATAGTATCTTCTCCTAACCTTAATATGATAAAAGATCATTAAAGCAGGAATGATCATTGCCTTTGCAACCAGTGAAGGATAGAACCATTTATAAAAATCGAAGATCAGAAAAATTACTCCAATGGAGAAGTAGTAGAGAGTGAAACCAGGATTCTTCATGGTTTATTGTTTTAGTTATCTCTTTAAATTTTAATGCCCACCGGAAAATCAGGTATACTGATATATGATCACATAAATAGAAATATGATGGATAAAATTACATTTTTTTTCTATTAAAGCAAATTAAGTAACTGTAATAAGGGATCACGGGATCACGGGATCACGGGATCACGGGATCAAGTGACACCCCCTCCAATAACCTTACAACCCATTAACCTAATAACCCAATAACCTAATAACCCAATAACCCAATAACCTAATAACCCAATAACCTAATAACCCAATAACCCAATAACCTAATAACCTAATAACCCACTAACCCAATAACCCAATAACTCATCACCCGTCCCTTATCATCCGCCGGAACTCATCGCAGGAGCAGGTAAATTCAAATTAATTACATTTAAATCAATAATTTTATTAAATTTCAGCCCTTAACCTAATACACTATTCTATGAAAAATAATTCAATAATTCCTGCATTGATTTTTGCATGCTTATGCCAGATATCATACGGACAGGAAACTGAAAAAATAAAAACAGGCTGGAACCTTGGCGCCCTGCCAACCATTTCCTTTGATACTGATCTGGGGTTTCAGTACGGTGCTCTTGTCAATCTTTATCACTATGGTGATGGCACCAGGTATCCCCGGTATAATCATTCCCTCTATTTTGAAGTATCGCGTTACACCCGGGGAAGCGGGATAAACCGTTTTTTTTATGATTCCGACCAACTTGTCAAGGGCATCCGGACTACCTTCGATTTAAGCTATATCACAGATCCTAAACTGGATTTTTTTGGTTTTAACGGTTATGAAACTTCGTATAATGCGGCTTTCGTTGATGAAGACAATACTGCTGATTATATCTCAAGGGTTTTTTATGCACACGACAGAAAAATGTTCAGAACAAAAGTCGACCTGGTGGGAAAACTATCGGGTGAAAACCTCAACTGGATAGCTGGTTTCGCTATTTATAATTTTAAATCCGGGGCTGTTGACAGGGAAAAATATGATATGCCTGAGGCAGAAACCCTGTACGAGAAATATATTAACTGGGGTATTATAAAGGATGGCGAGAAAGACGGTGGATGGGTAAATTATCTCAAAGCAGGGCTAGCCTATGATACTCGTGATAATGAACCCAATCCGATGAAGGGACTATGGACGGAAGCTGTTATTCAGACTGCACCCGGATTTCTCGGAAACGGGGATTTTGGGCATACCAAATTCGCATTAACTCACCGGCAGTATTTTACGATCATTGAAAAGAACCTCTCATTTGCATACAGACTGGCCTACCAGCAGACACTGGGGGGAAAGGCCCCTTTCTATGCCCAACCGCTGGTAATCACTTCATTTTTGAAAGGATCAACATCACAAGGCCTTGGAGGATCCAAAACCCTGCGGGGAATTGCGCGAAACCGGGTTGTGGGAGATGGATTCCTTTATGGAAATGTTGAACTGCGCTGGAAATTTGTGCGTTTTATTGCTCTTAACCAGAATATCTACCTTGCTTTGAATCCTTTCTGGGATTTTGGGGTAATTACCCAACCTATCGACCTGGGAGTGAACGTTAATTCACTCGACTGGGGAGCAGAGTTCTTAAAAACCGATTTCTTTACCGGGGAAAAAGACAAACTGCATCACAGCCTTGGAGCCGGACTTAAGATAGCCATGAATGAGAACTTTATAATATCAGTTGATATGGGGAAGGCATTAAATGAGCAGGATGGGAATATGGGATTTTATATAGGGCTGAACTTTCTGTACTAGGAAGATCATATCAAAAACTTTTTTCTTAATGCTTCATTGAATTCTTCTTTTACCGATTCAGAAACAGGTATTTATCCAAAAAAAAAGGGTGTTTTTAAAGACACCCTTTTTTTTAATAATTTCCATATTAGAACTTTAAGTCCACTCCCAATGCAACAACAGTAGCAGCGCGATTATACGTTTCTTCATACGTAGTTCCGAATAGTTTGGTATAACTCTGGTACATGGTATTCATGAAACCAAGGTTAACACCTATATTCTCAGTAACCATATACCTTCCTCCGAGTCCGATTGAATTAGTATTTAAGCTATGACTCAGGTCGCTGTGATAATTATCATTTACTCCTGTTTGTGTGCGGAGATAGCCTGCACTTAAGAGTATCTTGTCGGTTAATTCAAATTCAAGGCCAAATGCAGCTTCCCAGAAGTTGTTATCGATCACTTCAGAATTTTCCACAAAAACGTCATTAAGTTTTTTTCCATAATTAGCAGTTTTATCCAGATAAAAATGATATCCTGCTGAAAGACTTAGTTTTTTTATGGGTCTAAAGCCAATTCCAACAGAAATATTTGCAGGCATATCGCTCTGCATTTCATCTCCGTCAGGATACATATTAACATCATCAACAGTAGTTTCATTCGTAAGTGTAATTTCGGCAATGTGTTCATAGCGTACAGCAATATTCAGATTATCGCTTACCTTATAGTTTACACCTATTACCGGGGCATAACCAAAACCGGTCTGGGTTGTTTCAAGGGCTTTATCGGCTGTCATTAAGGCATTTATGCCCATGGCCTGAGCTTTTGCAGCAAAAACCGGAGCGGCACCAGTTAAAATAGTCTGCGCCTGAGTTACGGTTAATCCTGCAGGATTCTGACCGGCTGCGGTTATTAACGCCTGAACAGTCCCGATCTGAGTTGCATTTAGCCCTGATTCAGTCAGCAATGCATCTCCCTGTAAGCCACCGAGTACTGTAGCATAGCTGGTTGCTCCTGCTGACCAGGTAGATAATGTCGTAGCTGCATCAGTAAAGAATTGGGGTGCAGATACCATATTTGTTCCGTTGTAACTTGCCCCGAAAGCCGGTTGGTTTGGATTGATCATAATATTTTTCAGAAATCCATTGTATTCATTCTTTGAGGTTAAAACCCTCAACCCCAAGCTAACAGAAAGATTATCGGTCAGTGCGTACGCCGCATTAGCCTGAAATCCCCAGATTAGAGACGCTCCATCAAATTCTGTATCAAAACTGTAAGCAGATGTTGGCACACCGTTAGCAGTAAGGCTTCCGGGAAGCACTGCTACCATTTGTTCAAATGACGGCAATCCGTCTTCAAAAAATGCACTGCCACCCCCACCAATAGGATTAACATTAAACGAAACTGCAAGTTTATTCATTTTATAAACAGCATAAACCGATGGAAAGATGGGAGCTGTAACTGTTCCTATGAATTCATCCTGATTCATATTTGGAAAAGTACTGCTGATAGTTCTTTTCTGCATAACATACTGGTTATTCAGGGAAAGATGAAATCCATTCTGAAGGAAAACCAGGCCTGCAGGATTGAAATAAGCGGCATCAATTCCGAGAGAAGCATCGCGGGCAGGATTACGAATAAAAGAGGCACTCTGATTCGTATTAGTTACCAGGCCGCCTGCGAATACACTGCCGGTAATCATAGCGGCAGCAATAAGATTAAGAAGTTTTTTCATGTGTTTTCGAGTTTTAAAATACGGACACTAAGATAGATGTATATTAAATAAATGCAAAAAAATCTTCGACCAATTACAAATATTAGCATTTCAGAAATAATGATTAGAAATATTAACATCCAGTATACCTGACATTTATACCAAATATTGAAATCCTCACAATTATAAATTTTTCGAATAATTTTTTTAATAACCAGCAGTAAAAGGAACGCAATGGCGCAAAGGCGCAGTTTTTTTATTAATACTCCCACCGAAATAAAACATTATGTAACTTCCTTTGCGTTTTTTTTGCGCCTTTGCGCCTTTGCGTTTCTTTTGCTTTTGCGTTTTTTTTGCGCCTTTGCGCCTTTGCGTTTCTTTTGCTTTTGCGTTTTTTTTACTAATCTAAAATCCTTTGCAGCCTTACATCGAAGTAAACGGCTACTGAGCTTGCCGAAGTTACCATTTAGCCGTCAACGGTATTCTCCGTCCTGCCCCGAAAGCTTTTGAAGAAATACGCAGGATGGGAGGGGTTTGATATCTCTTGTATTCATTAACATTGATCATCCGGATGATCCTGTTCACCAGCTCCTCATCAAAACCCGATGAAATAAGCTCCTCGACTGATTTTTGCTGCTCTATGTATTCAAACAGCACTTTATCCAGCAGAGCATATTCCGGCAACGAATCCGTATCTTTCTGATCTGGCTTTAATTCTGCAGAAGGTGGTTTATTAATGATATTTAAGGGAATGATAACCTTCTTCCTGTTAATAAAGGCTGCAAGCTTATATACATCTGTCTTGTAGACATCTCCGAGAACAGATAACCCTCCGGCCATATCCCCGTACAATGTCCCGTAACCCACAGCTGCCTCACTCTTATTGCTGGTATTTAACAATATATGACCGAATTTGTTACTGTATGCCATTAATATCAATCCTCTTATCCTCGACTGGATATTTTCCTCTGTAATATCTTCTTTTTTGTTTTTAAAAACCGGTTGTAAAAGGTCAATAAAAATATCATACGCTTTACGGATATCGATGATATCATAAGCGGCACCAAGGTGCTCAGATAGTTCAATAGAATCACTTACAGAATGATCAGATGAATATTGCGATGGGAGCAGAAGGGAATGTGCATTCTCCTTTCCCAATGCCCGTGTAGCCAGAACAAGTGTTACTGCCGAATCAATTCCTCCTGAAAGGCCAAGTACAGCCTTATGAAGATTCAACTTTTGGAAATATCCTTTAATACCTGTGACCAGAGCATCATGGATCATCTTGATACGGTCGGGTTCTTCAAAAACTATCGAAGGAGGCGTATCACCATTTAGTAATGAAGTGTCAACAATGCGGGTATCAGCAGTGAAATAATTAAGCTGTTCCACTATTCTTCCATTCTTATCAACAGCCATACTTCCCCCCTCAAAAATAAGCTGGGTTTGCCCTCCAACCTGATTTACATATATTACCGGAATTTTGTATTTTTTGGCTTTTTCAATAAAAATATTCTTTTTCAGGCCGGTGCGTTTATGTGAGAAAGGAGAGGCTGCTATGTTAATAATAAGATCCGGATTACCGGCAGATAATTCCTGCATCGGGTTCAGGGTATATAAGCGTCTCCTTGCATATTCATTTTCAGCCGGTTGCTCATCCCACAAATCTTCACAGATGGTTACAGCAATTTTATGTCCTCTAAACTCCAGTAAGCGGAATTCCTTATTCGGCTCAAAATACCGGTATTCATCAAAAATATCATAGGTGGGAAGCAGGGTTTTGTGAAAGACCTGTTTTACCTTTCCCTCATGCAGGAAGAAGGCAGAGTTATACAGAAGCTTACCCTCACTGTTTGGATTTACAGATGGAGCACCGATAATTGCACCTATATCCGTGCAAATCCTTGCGATTCGTTTTATTTCAGCATCACATTTATTAATAAATTCCTTTCTCTCGAGTAGATCAAGCGGCGGATAACCGCATACCGAAAGCTCAGAGAACACAATCAGATCTACATCATTCTGCTGGGCATTCTTTATCTCCAATACAATGTTTGTTGTATTTTCCAGGAAATTCCCCACATGATAATCCAGTTGTGCCAGTGCGATCTTCATTGCATAAGATTTTTTTAAAACAAAATACCCGCTTTTAAAAATAATGACCCGGTAGTTATTTTATCATCTGTACGGGTTGTAATATCCAAAAACCCGAAAGTGTACCCTATGCCGCCGATCAGTGAAGTGCTTCCTCCCAGGGAATATTCAATCCCCGATGAAATAAAATAGTTCATGTTGAATAACCTGATCTCATCATCTGCATTCGATTTTTCCGGAAAAACACCGGTATCGTAAATCCTTGCCCTAAGGTTGACCATTGGAGTTACACCCATGTTGATAAAAATAGTGGTATACCCAATTTCCTGGGTTTTTAATTTTAAGCCCAGAGGCACTCCAAGATATTGTAAACGGAATTTCATTACAGTACCGGCCGGCACTAATTTCTGCTCACCCGATGCAGTAAAGGGAATAGTATCGGAAAAACTGATCTTTCCCCCGGTATGATCCAATGAAATACCCGTGTAAAAAGAATATCTTTCAGCAAAGAAGAAATCCATTTCAAGAATAGCCCCTAAACCGGTAATCAAACCTTCTCCATTTGCCTTTTCATTAACGGATTTAAGCCATGCCAACTGCGGATGACCCGAAACACTGATTCGTGTTCCCTGGGAATAGGATGAGATAAAGAAACCCGTTAATATAAAGGACAGAAAAAATATACGCACCTGAAAATTTTTTAGTTAACCCTGATTATACACTTTGTGTACCTTTGTGTTATCCTTCGTGTCCTTTGTGGTTAATGACGTAATGTATTTAACCACTAAGGACACGAAGGAAATCACTAAGGAACACAAAGTAAATATTAATTGTAAAAATATGTATTTTTAACGAAGTTTTACGAATGTATTTCCACACTATGAAGATAAGAATATTAATTCTGGTTTTTGCATTTCTTTCCATCATTTCATGCAGGCAAAATCCCTTGAATGTAAATATCAGGGACATTGACCTTGCGATGAAGATTAACCGCTTTGAGAAAGAGTTATTCAGTATGTCGTCTGATACCCTTAAGCAGGGTATTTCTTATTTCTCGGATAAATATGATGATTTTTTCGATGTATTCAGTTACCATGTGATCAATATAGGTATGCCGGCTGAAGAAACATACCCTGTTTACCTTTCAATGTTCCTAAATGACGGATTAAACAGGGAGGTTTATGAAGAAACCATGAAAGTATTCCCGGATCTGACTGACCTGGAGTCAGTGCTCTCCGACGCTTTTAAAAGGTATAGTTATCATTTCCCGGATAAGGATATTCCAGTCACAGTATCTTACATAAGCAGGTTTAATCATTCCAATTTTACTGTTGGTAATTACATATGTATAGGTCTTGACAAATATCTTGGCATACATTCTCCGTACTACAAAAGTCTTGGGTTGCCGTTATACCAGCGGCAGAATATGTTCAGGGAAAAGATACCTTCAGACGTATTATATGCCTTTGCCAATATGGATATCCCTTTTAATGATGAATCAGACAATCTGCTTGGACATTGCATCCACCAGGGTAAGCTTATGTATTTTCTGGATGCCTTGTTACCGGATCAGCCTGATAGTCTGAAGATAGGATTCACCGTTGATCAGATGAAATGGTGCCGGAATAATGAAAGGAGAATGTGGGAATATCTCATAGAGAACAAACTTCTTTTTTCCTCAGAGAAGATGGTTATTCAGAAACTGATTGGTCCGTCTCCCTACACCTCCTATTTCACTACTGAATCGCCGGGAAGGACAGGGGTATGGATTGGCTGGCAGATCGTGAGGGGATACGCTAAAAACAATAAAGACCTGACGCTAAGGGAAATAATATATGAAATGGATTATCAGAAAATATTAAGGGGGTCGGGGTATAATCCGTAAATAAATAACCCTGACAGGGTTTCAAACCCCTGTCAGGGTTATTTATTTTATTTTAATTATTCTTTATTTCACCATCATCATCTTCTTAATAGCATACGCATCATTCACATACACCTTCACATAATACAATCCGTTCTGATTATTCAGGTCTGATGCTTCGACAGGTACCAGGTATGTTCCCGGTGACTGGTTATTGACCTGTAATAATTCAGACACTCTCTCACCGATGATATTGTATATCTCTATTCTTACATTGGATGGTTCTCTCAGGGTATATCTCAGGGTGGCTTCATCAACGAAAGGATTCGGATAAACAACAAGATTGATCTTGTCACCTGAGGGATCATCTATTCCTGAACTTGACTTCTGATTGTCCTCCAGATTGGAAAATGCATGTACAAAAGGTCCTGAGCTGGCTTTTCTGCCAAGTAATCCGGCAGGATCACAGGTGGATTTCAGCACACCGGCAATTTTATAATACATCTTAGTGGTAAGAGCAACAGGATCGGTATCGTTATAAGAAGTTGTATTTGTTGATCTTTCAATTAAAGGTGACATGCTAGTTGAATCCGTACCACGATAAATAATAAGCTTCTCGAAATAACTTTCTTCTTCAGGCATACCTTCCACCTTATAGTGATCCCATCTCATACTGACATATTCAGTTGCAGGGACATATGACAATAACATGGTCATATGATACGGGCTCTTGACCGATTCATTCCCGCAGGTATCCACAACGGATATTTTATACCTCTCCTGACCGGCTTTCGGGTTGGTTCCCATGTCGACAAAAACAGGTATCTCATCAAACTGGACATCTCCGATATGATCATATACTCCGGCAACAGCACTTTCACGGTACACTTTATAATATGCAATGCCGGTATCCGGGGTATGATGCCATACTACCATATTTTTATTGGTCTCTTCATCGACGCCAACCATACATATCTGTGAAGATGCGTATGGATATGCCGCATAAATCTCCCTTTCAGTGGTTGATGACAGGCACTCATTTTCGGTAACAGAAAGGCTAACCGTCTTTGTTCCTCCGGACACCCATGCTACAAGGTGTGGGCCTTGTCCGGTTCCGGGATCAGCAACTCCTCCGTCAAAATTCCATGCATAAACTGCTCCCGGATCTGATGAACCAGCGTATTCAGCTGCTACCTGGCTGCTTCCGCAAACCGCTTCAGGTAAGAGGAATACCGATGACGGCATGGTGCGAACCTGGATGAATTTCTGGGTTACCGGTGAAACACAATTATCTTGTGTGACTACAAGGGATACTGCCTTGTCACCTGTTGCTTCCCAGCTTACCTGGTATGGGCCTTCAGGTATTACAGAAACAGCACTGTCAATGGCACCCTCTCCAAAATCCCATTCAAATGATTTGCCGGTTGTGGAAGAAGCATAACTAATGGCAGCAGGTGTTGTTCCGCAGACAAATTCCGGTGCATTAAAAGCAGAAGACGGGATAGGCTTAACCGTTACAGTAACGTTATCTGATTTTGAGCAGCCATGTTCGTCAGTGACACTAACTGTAAAGGCAGTGGTATTTATCAAGGGTACAGTAACAGGGTTGGAAACTTCATCATTGTCGAGCAGATGTGCATTGTTCCATAAATAACTGACTCCGCCGCTTGCATTAAGCTGGGTGATCTCACCGTTGCATATAGCCACATCCTCCCCTGCATTGGCATCCGGTAACGGACGGAAGGTAATGGTAACAGCATCACTGGCAGTAACATTACATTCGTTGGTTAATGTAACAGAATAGGTATTGGTGGTGGTAACGGTTTTTGTTCCTGTTATATCACCTCCGGGGTTCCATAAATACCTTACCCCGTTAACATTGGCTGAAAATGTGTCAGCTTGTATTACATAATTTTCCCCTGAACAGAAAGTTTTGTCTTCATACAAACTTACTACCGGAGTGTAACAACCTCCTTTTCCGGTTCGGTAAATGTTCCCTGCCTTCCCTGCAAACCATCCGTGTTCTGCATCCAGCATCCTGATTTCATTAATACTTGAAGCATTCTGAACTGCCTGTGAAACCCAGGTTGTTCCTCCATCATAGGTCTTAAGGACTATCCCTTTTTGTTGTGATTCAATATATGTCATACCGGCTACATATCCATTGTCATTATCAAGAAAGACAACTGAGTAAGGATATATATATGGCATATCAGCAGAAATTTTAGTCCAGGTTGATCCTCCATTTGTAGTGGAAAAGAACCCCTTGTAATCAGTAGACACAAAATATCCGGTTGAGGAATTTACAAACGTTATATCATAGATAGTACTGCTGGTATTTGAAGTGATTTCTGTCCAGCTTGAGCCGTCAGTGGTTCGATACATTATTCCATTTTGTCCTGCAACAAATCCCGTTGTCTCAGAAAGGAAAAAGACTGAATAAAGAATTATATCTATCGGATAAGGATCACCATTATAGTTAAGCTTAGTCCATGAAGCTCCTCCATCAGTGGTCTTACATATTATCCCTTTACTACCCACAGCCCAGCCAAGCAAATTATTAAAAAAGTAAATATTTTGAATATCAAAGAGTTCGGTAGAACCTACTTCAAAAAACGCGGCTTTCAGGTCAATATATGACCAGGTTGATCCTCCGTCAGTTGTTCTGGCAATTCCGTTTCTACCTCCAACCATTCCTATACTTTCGCTAATGAAATATAGTGCTTTCCAATATTTCCACTCATAACCCGTGTTTACGGTATTCCAGTTTTCTCCTCCATTTGTTGTTTTCAGGAGTTTGTCATTGTCAGCTGTTAATGCCCATGCTATGTTTTCACTCAAAGGATGAAGGGTTAATACATCCTGCCCTGTCCCTGAAGTTTGTTTATACCATCCATTCGGATAAGCCGGCGGGTTAACCGTCAGCACTGCCGGATTACTTATTGCCCCGGCAGAATTGCAGATATTCTTAACCACACAACGATATGAACCATTATCACTGACCGTAAGATCACTTAGGGTAAGGGATGATGCAGTTGCACCTGTAATATTTGCGTATCCTGACCCTTTATCTGCCTGCCACTGATAGGTGCGGCTGGTACTACTCCCGCCTGCAATTACGTTAAAGGTTACGCTTTCCCCTGTTTCTTTTGTAGCCGAAGCAGGATGCGAAGTAATGGTTGCAGGTGTATATACAGTCAGCATAGCAGCATTCGAGGTTACCGTCTGCCCTCCTGCCCCGCTTGCTGTACAACGGAATGATCCCCTGTTCATTTCAATGGTTGTTGAAGGAATAACAAGTGGATTGCTGGTACCTCCGCTACCGGCCGGTATAGGCACCCATTCGGTTCCTTTATAAACAAGATATTCCCACTGGTAACTCAAGCCTTCAGTTATGTTGGTGGAAATCTGGAAAGAAACCTGATCGCCCAGACATTCTCCTTGATTTGCCGGTTGTTTGGTGATGGCAAGTACCGGATAAACCGTAAGAGTGGCTGCGTTGCTTGTCAGATTATTACAACCTCCGTATACCCGGCAACGATATTGCAGCGCATCTTGTTCTGCAACAGAGGAAATAGTAAAGGAGGAAGAAGTAGCGCCTGAAATACTTTTCCAGGTTGATAAAATTAGTCTATCCCACTGATAAGTCAGATTTTTCCCTGTTGCCGTAACGGAAAAAGTGACACTTTCACCCACAACCTTTGATTGTGATGCGGGGTGTGAGGTAATATTGTTATTGACATACAGATAGGCAGGGTTGGAATAGGAAGTGCCGAGGTAATCTGTGACGGCACATCTAACCCTGAGTCCGTTCAGGCTCAAAGGCAAAGGGTATTTGGTGGTAAAAGTATAACTCAATGTAGCACTGGTAGATGGAACATCTCTGATGTTTACATATTTTCTTAGAGAAGCATCGTAGGACTGCCATTGGTAGGTCAATGACTTGCCACTTGCTACAACACTGAACGACAGTGTGCCGGCATATCCCGCACATTCAGCCACAGAAACCGGATGTGAAGTGATCAGAGGAGCAGCGAATGCGTTAGTATTACTTCCCAGCATAAAGATAACAGCCAGGATGAGATTGAAGTAGAATTTTCTTTTCATTTATTCAGGTTTTAAGCGTTTGTTACAGATGATATATTTTTAAGGTTTATTCTTCGTGCCCCTTTGTGCGTACTTCGTGTTCCTTTGTGGTTGATGACGCATTTTTGTTAACCACAAAGGACACAAAGGATTTCACTAAGGGACACAAAGTATAGATTTCAAAATATCAGTAATATATTACAACATCTAACAATCACAATTAAAAAACACTCCTAAATTACAAAATCATTTAACATAAGTAAAATTTTTAATCAAAAAAATGTTCCGTATCCCCCTGTCTATCAAAGATTAGATAAATTCTACTTATCTAATAATATATATTAAGCTATTGTTTAAGAACATTTTGACAATAGTATTTAGATAGAATTTATCTAACAGCACAAAACTAATTCTTTCGTTCGTCAATAGTTTTGATACATTCAAGTGAATGAGTGGTTACGTGGTTGAGTGGTTACGTGGTTAAGTTAACGCAGAGCAAGCTCTGTGAGAATCGTTCTTAAAAAGGTTTACAATTTATTGGTTAATACTTATTGTGTTTTAAATTACAGTTCTTTAAATTAATTTTATCTGTTCCGCCTCAATCAGCCGAATGATATAATTTCGTTGTTGAGACACAAAATTTTGTGTCTGTACGGCAGATTATCATTCCGTCATTTTTCCAGGGGTTTTCCACTCCTGGCTGTTTTATTGAAACCCTGCCTTTGCTTCGCTGTCCGCGTGCCGCCGAAGCTTTAGCGGAGGAGCAAGCTAAGCGAAAGCGAGGCGGGGTTTTCTTGCAAAGACGCACAGCCGTGCGTCTCTACAGTGCATTCCACCCCCTTCGTCCCATCAACGTAACCACTCAACCACGCTCGGTACTCAATTACTCGATTAATCAATTACTCAATTACTCAATCACTCAACCACGCTCGGTACTCAATTACTCGATTAATCAATTACTCAATTACTCAATTACCCAATTACTCAACCACTCAACCACTCAACCACTCTCCCACTCTCCCACTCTCCCCCCCGTCACTTCTCAATAATCTTCCTGATCACCACCCCCGTTCCTTCAATCTCCATCTTCAGATAATACATCCCTGCAGGCTGGCCATATTTCCGTAAAGAAAAGGGCATGCTCCAGGTTCCTGTTTCCTGCATGCCGGTGAAAAGGCTTGCAACACGCTGCCCCAGAAGGTTGTAAACAGCTATATTCACATTACCGGGTTGCTTTAAACTGTACCGGATAGTTGTATGCCCTGAATAGGGATTTGGATATACCGCCAGGTCATTTTCAACAATAAGATCATTAACAGCCGTACTATGCTGGTTATCTTCCAGGTTGGAAAAACTATGGACAAAAGGACCGGCTCCCGCTTTTTTGTCAGGTTGGGTGATAAGGACTATTTCATCAGGAGTATTTATTCGCACCTGATAATAAAACATGTCACTGCCTCCGTCGGGGTCAATATAGGTATATATCCCCTCCCCTGTGTTTTCAATTGTCTTGATCGCTTCCATGCTTTCAGGCTTTGTTCCCCTGAGAATATCGAATGAGGGATAATCAAACCCTTCATAAGGCGTCCAGGTAAGCTTTGCTTCCTTTTCAGCGGTGATTTCCACGGTGAGGTGAAGGGTTTTATGGGCCAGATCCAATTTCACAGGTGACAGGTTTTCACATACATCTTTTAATATGCAGTTATATATTGCCGGTCCTGCTCCCGGATCCCACTCATAATCCACTACAAGGTTCACTTCTTCAAATGCAACATTGCTAAACTGGGTGTCGGGATCATTTCCCCTGAACATAATATACGACAGGGTTCTCTTATCCGGAGTTTTTTTCCATACAACTATATTTTTCTTTTCCTCCGGATCCCAGGTGGCAAGGAGAATTTTATCCTCTTCCCACGGAAACTGGAATTCCAGGTCAACTGACTTAACGGTAACACAGTTGTTTTCATCGGTAACAGTCAGTATACAGGTACCGGTTGTGTCAGCAAATGCGTTGGCTGTAAGGGAAATTTTTCCATCGATTTCCCACTCATACATCCAGTTTGCTGTTGTAATATCAGGCATGAGTTCAACCTGTTCGCCTTTACAGAAATAGTCGGCGACAGGATAAAGTATCCTGAACTCGGGAACATCCACTTCTATTAATTCAATAGTATCCTTAGCTTCAATATGGGGCATTTCAGTAAGCCAGACCCTGACCCAGTATTTTCCCGCCGAGATAACAGTTAAGAATTGAGTATTGAGCGGAGGAGGAGGCTGGGGAATACCACCCCATTCGTAACTAAGCTCATAGCCTTCCAATAAGCCGGCATCAAGAACGATCTGAGAGCCGCGGCAAAGGGTGGTGTCTTTGCCCAGGTCCAACGGGATATCAGGTTGTGAATAGGCAACAGTGAAAGTAACTGTTGAAATGATGAGAATTGTAAGAAAAGGTAGAAATTTTTTCATAATTCTTATGATTTAGTGATACTACATACATAATTAGACTCCCAAAACCCTTAAAAAGTTGCCTGAGAAGAATTCTGACTTAAAATCTGTGATACAAAAAAAAGTAAAAAGAGATTTACTTATATCTTAATTCCTTATATAATATTAATATATTTGTAATTCACAAACCCGTTTATGCGAATCAGAATTTTACTGATATCATTATTAATAACTCTGTATCTCTCAGACAATTATTCACAGATAAGTGAAGTGGATAGTCTGAAGTCATTAGTAACAGTTACAACTGACAGTGAACAAAAGGTTGATTTGTTATTAAATATTGCCAGGAAATTAAGGGATTCAAATTTTACTGAAAGTGTTCAATATACTGATCAGGCTCTTGCACTGGCGGAGAATTTAAATCTGCCTCAGTTACGGGCCCGTGCGTTGTTTGTGAAAGGAGATATTTATGAAATAAACAGGAGAACACAGGAAGCCCTTGGGTTTATTACACAGTCAATTACCTTATACGAGACAGCCGGCGATAAGGCAGGGGTAAGTTTTGCTTCTGCCAGGCTTAGCAACCTGTATTATTTTCTTTACAATGGTGAAGAAGCTATACGTCATGCTGAACGTGCTCTCCAGGCTGCCGGCGAGATCAATACTGATTCCCTGAAGGCTGACGCGTTGTTTCAGTTAGGTAATGGATATTACCGTATAAATGATTACAGTAAAGCGCTGGAATGTCATGAAGAGGCTCTCCATATCTATGAAAAGATTCCAGACAAGCGCGGTATAGCCAGATCTGCACATCGCCTGGGAATTTTACGGTTTGACACCGGAGAGTTTCAGAAATCTGCAGAATATTACCTGCGCGCCATTGAGTTGAGAAAGGAACTGCACGACAGTCTTGGTGCTGCTTATTCCCTTGCCAACCTGGCCAATGCTTACACCCAGATGGGGAACTTCCAGGATGCAATAAGCAGTTACAAGGAGGCAGGAGATGTTTTCAGGGAGAACCAGCACCAGAGGGGCATGGCGAATACACTGCTGGGCATGGCTGCCATCTATGAAACATTGAAGGAATATTCCACTGCACTGGAAGCTTTACAGGAGTACCTCAACATATATCTCGAATTACAAAGCACGCGTGATGTTGCAAATGCCTACAATAATATTGGAATTCTCCATAACAACATGCTTGCTGACACACTCAGGAAAAAGTATGGCAATGACTTTCAGGACAGTATATACTTAAACAAGATCAGGGTTGACATCCCTGCGGCCAGGGAAGCATTGAAATATCATACACTTGCCCTTGAAAAAAGACGTGAACTTAACGACGCACGTGAGATAGGAGCTTCTCTATTAAACCTCGGCTCTACCTATTTTACGCTGAATGACTTTGTTAAGGCAAGGGAAATCTACCAGGAATGGCTAAGCCTGTCGGAGGTTATAGCCAACGATGACCAGACTTCTTCCATTAACCAGGCACTTGGTAAGATATATAAAGCTGAAGGAGAAATTGAAAAAGCTATTGAGTCCTTTTACACAGCCCTGCAATATGCACGAAAAATAAGTAAAAGGGTCTATCTCAGGGATATCACTGAGGAGCTGGCTGAATTGTATGAAAGATTGGGCAATTACCGCAGAGCGTATGAATACCACAGAATGTTCTCGGCATATAAAGATTCGTTGCTGACAGATGAATCGAGAAGGCTGATACATGAGATGCAGGTAAAATATGAAACCGATGCCAAGGAAAAAGAAAACCAGCTGCTGCGTAAAGACCAGCTCATCTCTGAAGCAAAACTGAAACAACAGAAAGCCACTATTTATTTCTTCATCTTCGTTATTGCAGTTGTTATCGCCTTTATAGTTATGCTGATAAAGCAGAATGCTGTCAGGAAAAAGGCCAATCTTGAACTGGAAAGGAGAAACAAACTGATAACCGAACAGAAAAAAGAAATTACCGACAGTATCCAGTATGCGAGCAGGATCCAGAATGCTATTCTTCCACCCGCTGAGTTGATAGACAGGTTCCTGCCGGAACGTTTTATAATATACCGGCCAAGAGATATCGTCAGTGGCGACTTTTACTGGCTGACGGAAAAAGACAACCGGATCATTGTAATGATTGCCGACTGTACCGGACATGGAGTACCCGGAGCCTTTATGAGCATGCTGGGTGTTGCATTTCTGAACGAAATAGTGAGTAAAAACCGTAAACTCACTGCCGGTGACATTTTAGATCAGCTTCGCAGCCAGGTGATACATTCACTTCATCAGACAGGAAGAGAAGGGGAAAACCAGGATGGTATGGACGTCGCACTTCTGATCCTGGACAGAAACAATATGAGTGTGGAATTTGCCGGTGCCAACAATCCACTGTTTATATACAGAAACAGTGAACTTATTGAGCTCAAATCCGACAAGATGCCTATCGGAATCCATACCCGTGTAAACCAGCCATTTACAAACCATTCTGAAAAGCTTAAGAAAGGAGATATGCTTTACGCTTTTACTGATGGATTTCCTGATCAGTTCGGCGGCCCGGACGGAAAAAAATTCATGATAAAGAATTTTAAGAAGATCCTTGAGGTAATCAACCTGAAACCCATGGAGGAACAAAAAACCATCCTTGAACAGACTCTGGATAACTGGATGGCCAATACCAACCAGATAGACGACATACTGGTAATGGGGGTGAGAATATGATCAGGAATTTTTCCACCTGAACAGCATATCCTCTCCCTTAACTATCTTCCCATGATCAAGCAGCCACCTGAACACACTTAACACTTTATCTTCAGAAACTCTTACGTGATCCGTCAGTTCCCTGATACCACACGGAGCATCCTGAAGTTTCGATTTCAATTCATCAAGAATGATATCGAATTCATAGTTGCTGAGTCCCAGTTCATTTCTCTTTAAACACACATCGCAGTTTCCGCACCTCACAGTGTCCTTTTCTCCAAAATAGGCAAGAAGCATCTGGCTCCTGCATTTGTTCTCAGAAGATGCATAATGCAACACCTCATCCATCTTCTCGATAAAACGGTCTTTCAGAAACCTGTAATTTTCCGGAGAAAAACGAAGGTGGGAAACATCCAGCCGTTCTTCAGTATAGATGACCACCGGGTTTTTCTTTCGGGGAATGTAATTTATTACCCCCATAGTTTTGAGCTTGTTGAGATAATTATAGATATCGTATACTTTAAGTCCGGATCTCTTTGCCAGGAGGTCCTCATTTACCGGGACATAGCTTGTGAACAGGCCGGTATATGATCTGAGTATAAGCTTTATAAAGCCGTCAAACTGAGCATTGGCAACCTGGAACTTGTACAGATCATCACGCTGAACGATAAAATGAACAAGGGAGGGATTATGCAGCTCATCGGTTACTTCAATATAGCCTTCACGCTGCAGTATCTGCAGGCAGCTGTGTGCCACCAGGGCGTGAATTTTATAGCGCGACAGGAAGTCGGCAAAGATGAAATCATAGCTTTGATCCTTCCCTGCACCTATGGGTACCTGCAAAAAGTTACCCAGTGCATGATACACTTTTTTTACAATGTCAAGATCAGGAAAGTTAGTTTTGACCCTTTGCAGGGAACTTTTACGGTCTGATTCATTATAGATTAAAATGGCTGTTGCTTCCTTCTCATCCCGGCCGGCTCTCCCTGCCTCCTGAAAATATGCTTCGAGGGAATCAGGCAGATCCAGATGAATAACAAACCGGACATCCGGCTTGTCAATACCCATTCCAAAAGCATTTGTCGCCACAATAACACGGGTTGTTCCTTTCTGCCAGTCTGCCTGTTTCTGATTTCTGATTTCATGTTTAAGTCCTGCATGATAGTAATCGGCACTTATACCACACTTCTTAAGGTAAAGAGCAACATCTGATGTCTTCTTCCGGTTTCTCACGTATATAATCCCTGTTCCCGGGATACTTTTTATGATCTTCTCCATCCGGTTCAGTTTATCCTCCGTATTATCCACCCTGTATATAAGGTTCTTTCTCTCAAAGCTTTTGCGATATACATTTTTTTCACGGAAAGCCAGCTTCTCCTGAATATCATCAATAACTTTCAGCGTTGCGGTAGCCGTAAGGGCAAGAACGGGAGTCTCCGGCAGATAGCTTTTCAACTCTGCTATCCGGAGGTATGAAGGCCTGAAATCATATCCCCATTGGGAAATGCAATGTGCTTCATCCACTGCAATGAGACAAACCTTCATTCCCTGAAGTCTTGCACGAAAAAGTCCGGTCCCAAGACGCTCAGGAGAAACATACACGAATTTGACATCTCCGTATATACAATTATCCATAACCACATCGATCTCTTCTTTCGACATGCCGCTGTGGATTGCCACCGCTTTGATATTTCTTTTTTTCAGGTTCCCAACCTGGTCGAGCATTAAAGCTATAAGAGGAGTAATAACAATACAAATCCCTTCCATTGCCATGGCAGGAACCTGAAATGTAAGGGACTTACCTCCCCCTGTAGGCATAAGACCCAGAGTGTCTTTACCATCGAAAACCGATTGTACAATCTCTTCCTGTAAAGGCCGGAACTTAGTGTATCCCCAGTATCGAAACAATATATCCGTGAAATTATTCATCAGAATAAAAACATAACTAACTATTATCAAATACCTGAACTGATAATAAAAAAATCTAAAAATCAGGTTTTTTTTGTAATTTGGCAGCATTTAAATTTAATCAAAATAAAGCAATGTCATTTACAAAAGACAGAATAATTTATGAAGGATTAACATTTGATGACGTCCTTCTGATACCTGCGTTTTCAGAGATCATGCCAAGGGACGTGAATGTCAATTCGCGTTTTTCAAGGAACATCTCGATAAATGTTCCCATAGTTTCAGCAGCTATGGATACGGTTACTGAAGCACAGTTAGCCATTGCCATTGCCAGGGAAGGGGGAATGGGAGTTATCCATAAGAACATGCCGCTTGAAGAGCAGGCCAAACAGGTGAAAAAAGTTAAAAGGGCTGAGAGTGTGATGATTTATGATCCCATCACCATTGGTAAGGAAGCCACTGTTGGCGATGCACTCAATATTATGAAGGAATTTAAAATAGGCGGGATTCCTGTTGTTGACAAGAACGGGATACTTATTGGTATTGTAACCAACAGGGATCTGCGTTTTGAGACGAATATCAAAAAGCCGGTATTTGATATCATGACAAAGGAGAATATTATCACCACCACTCAGAAGACTGATCTGGACAAAGCTGCCGATATCCTGCAAAGGCACAAGATAGAAAAGCTGCCGGTGGTAGATAACAACAACAAACTTATTGGATTAATAACTTACAAAGACATCACCAAATCGAAAGACAGGCCGAATTCATGCAAGGATGCCAAAGGAAGGCTCAGGGTGGCAGCTGCAGTTGGCGTAACGCTGGATGCAAAAGACCGGGCAGAATTACTGGTTGACGCAGGTGTCGATGCACTTATAATAGATACTGCCCATGGACACACAAAAGGAGTAATAGACACATTGAAAATAATAAAGAAGGTATTTCCTGAAATTGATCTGGTAGCAGGCAATATAGGGACTGCAGAGGCTGCTGTTGCATTGTATAAAGCCGGAGCTGATGCTGTAAAAGTAGGTGTCGGGCCGGGTTCAATATGTACCACACGCGTCATCGCAGGAGTTGGCGTCCCTCAGTTATCAGGTATCTATGAGGTGGCAAATGCTCTCAAAGGTACAGGCATTCCGGTAATTGCAGATGGGGGGATAAGGTATTCAGGGGATATAGTGAAAGCGCTGGCTGCCGGGGCAAGCAGCATTATGGCCGGATCATTGTTCGCAGGCGTGGAGGAATCACCCGGTGATACCATTATCTATAACGGAAGAAAGTATAAATCATACCGGGGAATGGGATCCATTGAAGCTATGCAGGCCGGATCAAGAGACCGGTATTTCCAGGATGCGGAAGATGATATTAAAAAACTCGTTCCGGAAGGCATTGAAGCACGGGTACCCTATAAAGGTGTCCTTTCGGAAGTTATGTACCAGTTAATTGGAGGTTTGCGCGCCGGAATGGGTTACTGCGGTTCCCCCGACATTGAAACCCTTCAGAAAGCCGTATTCGTCAGAATAACACACGCCGGAGTCACGGAAAGTCATCCTCATGATGTTACCATTACACGTGAAGCTCCCAACTACAGCAGATAATATTTTAAAATTAATCGCGTTTATGCATTTAACCTGATTTTCTTAATTAAAAAAAATTCTATGAACCCCCCATGCACTGGCGCATACAACAAGGACATGAACCGAACCGCCATAGGCGGTGAGCTCGCGACCAACGGGAGCAACAAACATGGGGTTCCCCCGCAGAGCGGGGCAGGCTATGCCCATTTGCCCATTGTAAAATAAAACTTATTGATTTTTAATAACATAATTAAAATATTTACGCATGAAACCCCTTATTTCAGTTTTTGTCTTTGTTTTATGTACAACAGTAATCTTCTCACAGGATGAAATCGTATTGAAAATAGGTGACAAAGATATTACCATCGGTGAATTTGAAAGACTGTATAAAAAAAATAATACCGTTATCGGAGAAGAGAAACAGGATATTGAAGAATATCTTGAACGTTTTATAAATTTTAAATTAAAGGTTATTGAGGCAGAGAACCTTGGATTGGATACAACCAGATCCTTCCTTGATGAATTCAGAATGTACCGCGGGGAACTGGCAAAACCTTACATGACTGATCCTGCAACACAAAACACAATGCTTCAGCATGCCTATAACAAATCATTAAAAGAAATAAATGCCAGTCATATTTTAATCCAGCTTGACCCGAAAGCATCACCGGCAGATACACTGGCAGCATGGAATAAAATAATTAACCTGAAAGAGAGGGCTTTAAAAGGAGAGAACTTTGAGGATCTGGCCGTTGAATTTTCCGGAGATCCTTCAGCTCAAACCAACAAAGGCAACCTGGGCTGGTTTTCCACCTTCAGGATGGTGTATGAATTTGAAGAAGCAGCCTATGCAACCCCTCCGGGACAGATAAGTATGCCGGTAAGAACCCGTTTCGGATATCACATAATAAAAGTGAATGAAGTAAGACCTGCCAGAGGTTCAGTTCAGGTTGCCCATATATTTCTGAGGGCTCCGGAAGATATGCCTCCCGACGAAGCAGCAAAAACAAAATTATCAATATTTGCCATAAAGGACAGTGTCAACAACGGTATTAGTTTTAAGGAAATGGCATTAAAATATTCTGACGACAAGAACTCTGCCTCCCAGGGGGGAGTACTTCAATGGTTTTCCACGGGAATGATGATCCCTGAATTTGAGAATACTGCCTTTTCCCTTACGGAGCCCGGACAGGTTTCCGAACCGGTACAATCATTTTACGGATGGCACCTGATTAAGTTGATTGATAAAAAGATGCCGGGAAGTTTTGAGGAAGAAAAGGACGCATTACTCGGCAAACTGAATGCTTCCCATTTTACAGATATTAAGAAAAAAGCATACATAAACCATTTAAAAAAACAGCATAATTTCAGTCTTAACAGGAGTGTGCTGGAAGATTTCTATTCATGGGTTGACACATCGGTATTTTCTGCTTCCTGGTCACCTGAAAACATCCCTGACCCTGCAATATGCCTTTTCTCTATCGGGGATAAGAAAATTAATGCAGGTGAGTTTGCGGAATGGATTGCCGTACATCAGAAAAAGACAAACCCCTATGATATTCGTTCCTATGTAAATATTCAGTTTGAAAGTTTTGCAGACCAGGCTGTATATGACTATGAGGAATCCTTCCTGGAAGAAAAATATCCTGAATTCAGGTATATTCTTGAGGAATATCACGACGGCATCCTGCTTTTTGATCTTACGGAAAAAATGATCTGGAATAAAGCCATCCAGGATTCCGCAGGACTGGAAGAATTTTTTAACAGGAACCGCGGAAAATATTCATGGGAAGCAAGAGCCGAAGCTCTAATCGTTACAGTGGATGATCCTTCCCTGGTTACTGAAGCACGTAAGGCAACATCAAAATACGGAAAGAAGAAGAACTTTTCAAAAGAGCAATTAGTAACCAGGCTTTGTCCCGATGATTCAACAGATTCATGTATCCGTATTGAACACGGAAAATTTGAAAAGGGGATGAACGATGTTGTGGATGCTACCGGTTGGGAAAAAGGCCTCGGGGCAAATACTGAGAAAGACGGACAGATCATTTTTGTTTTTATCAGGAATATACTTCCCCCAACATTAAAAGTGCTGGATGAGACCAGGGGTATAGTCATTTCTGATTATCAGGAATATCTTGAAGAACAATGGATTAAAGAACTCAGGGAAAAATACCCGGTAAAAATTTACCGGGAAATACTCTCATTGATCAATTGAATTATATGAAGAATAATTTTTTTATCATACTATCTTTTTGTGGGCTGATTATAGCATCCTGTGATTATTTTGATAAAAAACCAAATGAAAAACCGGTAGCCAGGGTATACGATCTTTTTTTATATCCCGGGGATCTGAAAGACCAGATTCCAAACAGTGCGCAAGGTGAGGACAGTATACGAATTGCAAGAAGGCTTATTGAAGAGTGGGTAAGGGACAAACTACTGTTAAAAAAAGCCGAATTGTACCTTGCAGGTTCAAGCTTCAACATTGAAGATCAGGTTGAGGATTACAGGGCTTCTCTGCTCACATTCAGGTATAAACAGGAATTGCTTGCACAAAGGCTGGATACTGTAATCAACGATAGTGAGATAGAAGATTATTACAATGAAAATTCCTCCAATTATATCCTTAATGCAGACGTAGTAAGGTTAACCTTTGTAAAGATACTGTCAGATTCACCGGATATACAGATGGTAAGAAGATTGTACAAATCGGAAAACGATGATGACCTGGCAAAACTGGAACAATATTGTAATTCCTTTGCTGAAAGGTTTATTATAAAGAGCCAGAACTGGTATACATTTGCTGATTTCATTCAAAATACACCCTTTAATGTAGTTAATCCCGGACGATTTTTACTCTATAATAAGAATATAGAAGCAAGTGATTCTTTAAGTTCCTATTTTATTCATATTTTTGAGCATATTCCTGAACGGAAAGTTGCCCCGATTGAGATGGTATATGCTGATATCAAGAGTGTACTCCTTAATAAAAGAAAAATAACTATTTTACAGGAAATGGAAAGCTCAATATACAAGGAAGGGTTAAGCCGTAACCTGGCTGAAATTTATAAATAATACATTAATGATAAGAACCTTATTGATTTGCTTATTTTTAACGCTGTCTGTCACTTTTACAAACGGGCAGCCTTTTATACTGGACCGTGTGGCAGCTATTGTCGGAGATTTCATGGTGCTACAGTCAGATATCGAAAGCCAGTACCTGCAATACCGGGCACAGGGACAAAATATTCCTGATCTGAAATGCATGATATTCAAAGAACTGCTGGAAGAGAAACTTTTGCTTAACCAGGCTAAGATTGACAGTATTGAAGTTTCTGAGGGGTCGGTTCAGGTGGAACTGGAGCGACGTATCCAGCATTTCATCAATATGATGGGATCACGGGAAGAACTGGAACAATATTTTAACAAATCAATTCTGGAGATAAAAAACGACTTCCGGGAACCTATAAAAAACCAGCTCATTACGAATAAAATGCAGTCGGAAATTACCGGTGATATTACAGTTACTCCTTCTGAGATCAGGGCTTTCTATAATAAAATACCAAAAGACAGCATCCCTAATATTGATTCGCAGATTGAATATGAACAGATCGTTATTTATCCGGTACTTTCAGAACAGGCTGTTTTTGATGTAAAGGAGCGAATGTTAAACCTGCGGAGAAGAATTACCGAAGGAGAAAGTTTTGAAACACTGGCCATTCTCTATTCTGAAGACGGATCATCTTCACTGGGAGGAGAAATAGGTTTTTTCACAAAATCTGAACTTGACCCTGAATACGCTAAAATTGCTTTCAGCCTGAAAGAGGGACAGGTGTCAAAAATTGTTGAATCTGCATTTGGCTTTCATATTATTCAACTGATTGCCAGACGTGATGACCGTGTTAACACCCGTCATATTCTCATGAAACCTGCTGTTACCTCTGAAGCCAGAAACAGGGCAATCGGCCGGCTTGACTCTATCGTGGATTTTATTAATAAGGACAGTATAAGTTTTCTGAATGCTGCACGAATGTATTCAGAGGATAAGGACACAAGATTGAGCGGAGGACTTGCTATCAATCCTCAAAATAACTCTTCATGGTTTGAGTATAACCAGTTGCAGACAAATGATTATCTCATTCTGAGGGATATGGAAGCCGGAGATATTTCAGCGCCTTTTGAGTCGACTGACCAGAACGGAAAAATCATGTATAAAATAGTAAGGCTGAAATCAAGAACCGAACCACACAGAGCTAATCTTCAACAAGATTATCATTTATTTAAACAATATGCACTCCAGGAAAAAAATATGAAAGTAATAAGTAAGTGGATTCAGGAAAAGCAACTGGAAACCTATATTCATATTGACGAGGCACTGAAGTCATGTGAATTCCTCAGAACCGGCTGGCTTGTTCAATGATATTTCCCGGGAAGGCAGGAGAGTATTTCATAGTAATTCTTTCTGATATGAGACATACTCTTTTTTATGTGTACAAAATTTATCCTTCAATGCTCATATTTTTCCTGTTTTGTTTGCTCCTTTCTCTCCCTGGTATTATTAATGCCCAACAAATAAGAAAAATTGAGATCTTAAATGCCGACATTACCGAATTTGACAATGAACTGGGAAACCAGGCCAGCAGGTTGTTGGGTAATGTCCGGTTTCAGCATGAAGATATGATGATGAGTTGCGACAGTGCTCATTACTATCCTGAAACCAACACCCTGGATGCATTCAGCAATGTCCATATATGGAGGGAAGACACTTTACAGCTCTTCGGCAATTTTCTCAGATATACAGGTAATAACAGGATGGCTGCTATCCGTGGTGATGTTAAACTGATTGATAAAGAGACTACCCTGACCACACAGTTTATTGATTATGACCTTAACAGCGACATGGGGTATTACTGGAATGGCGGTGACATCATGAATGGGAATAACCATCTTTGCAGCAATCTGGGCTCTTATTATGCCAAGGATAAAATGTTTTTCTTTAAAGATTCTGTTGTCATTACCAATCCGGACTACATCATGTATTCAGACACCTTAAAGTATAATACGGTAACGGAAATTGCCTATTTCCTGGGACCCACAAATATTGTAAGCAACGAGAATCTTATTTATTGTGAAAACGGCTGGTATGATACCCGACAGAATATCTCACGTTTCAGCAGAAATGCCTCTCTTGTTACCGGGACACGGACACTGTCAGGTGACAGCCTGTATTATGAACGTGAAACCGGATTTGGTGAAGCAGTAAGCAATGTTGAACTGTTTGACACGGAACAACAGATGATATTAAGGGGCAATTATGCCCGTTATAATGAAAAAACTGCATACGCCATGCTTACAGACAGGGCATTAATGATACAGATTGAGAAAGAAGACTCGCTCTTTGTTCATGCAGATACCATTAAATCGGTGGAAGACAGCATCCCTGATTTCAGAATCATAAAAGCCTACTATCATGTTAAAATATTCAGACATGACATACAGGGTAAGTGTGATTCACTGATTTATACAGATGTTGATTCTGCTTTCAGATTTTATGGAGAACCTGTGTTATGGTCGGAAGAAAATCAGTTAACTTCCGAGTATATGACCATTTTTACAAAGGAAAGAAAACTCAGTAAGATTATCCTTGAAAACATGGCATTTATTGCCTCTGCGGAGGACTCCGGACAGTATAACCAGATTAAAGGCAGGGATATGTACGGATATTTCGAGAACAATGAACTGGTGAGGATCGATGTTAATGGTAATGGAGAAACCCTTTATTATGCAAGGGACATGGGAGTGATTATCGGCGCCAACAAAGCAGCCGGATCAAATATGGTAATTTTTCTTAAAGACAGAAAATTTGACCGGATATTGTTTGTTAATCAACCTGACGCAACATTTTATCCCATCGAAAAACTGCCCGAAGAAACAAGGTTTTTTCAGCATTTTACATGGTACGGGGAATACAGACCTTTAAAGAAAGAGGATATTTTTAGCTGGAGATTGAACTAATATTCATCTTCATTAAAGAAAAAATCTTCTTTGCTGGGATAGTCAGGCCATATATCTTCGATACTCTCATAAATTTCACCTTCATCTTCAATCTCCTGTAGATTTTCAATTACTTCCATAGGAGCACCCGATCTGATTGCATAATCGATCAATTCCTCCTTGGTTGCAGGCCAGGGGGCATCCTCCAGTTTTGATGCCAATTCAAGTGTCCAGTACATATCATCATTTATTTTATGGAAGAGTAATTTAATTTTTATATGGGCATCTCTAAAAACTCCAAATTCAAAGTTCGCTTTCGCATAGCTTCAGCAGAGCAAAGCCTGCAAAATCTGTAACGCCGGAGTTCCGGCAATCTCTCTCAGAATGAAGACTTTACAAATTTTCATAACGCAGAAGTTTAAGTTTTAGAGATGCCCATAAAAATTGCGCAAATATAAAAACTTTTTTATTATCTACAACTTTGGCTCCCATGTAATTTCCTTAGCATTTAAATCTCTGGAAATCAGTCTTGAAAGCATAAATAAAAAATCAGACAGCCTGTTGATATATTTTAATATCAACGGGTCAGTATCACTTCCCTCTGAAAGAGTAATAATATTTCGTTCTGCTCTCCTGCAAACAGTGCGGGTAACATGACATATCGATACAGCAGGATTTCCGCCGGGTAACACGAATGATCGCAAGGGCGTCACCACTTCATTAATTTTATCAATTTCTGTTTCAAGTTTCATGATGTCTTCTTCCTTCAGAACAGGGAGGTTGAATTTTTTTGCATTGCCTTCTGCTGACAGTATCGAGGCGATAATCATCAACCTGTCCTGAATATTAATTATCAACTCATTGTAATATTCATTAAACCAGATGTCTCTGAGGAGCCCGCAGAAAGAAATAAGTTCATCAACAGTGCCATACGCTTCAATTCGCATATCAGATTTTGAAACTCTCCGGCCGTTGAGCAATGAGGTAGTCCCGCCATCTCCGCCTTTAGTGTAAATCTTCATTATTCAGCTTTAAGATTAATGTGAAACAGCCGCATCAAAAATATTTTCATTTACAAAGTCATCATCAACAAGTCCGTCTTTCAATCTGATGATCCGGTGAGCATGTTTTGCAATATCCGGTTCATGCGTCACGAGAATCATTGTATTTCCCTTACGGTGAATTTCTCCGAAGAGGCTCATAATATCCTCGGAAGTTTTGGAATCAAGATTTCCGGTAGGTTCATCGGCAAGAATAATGGAAGGATTATTTACCATAGCCCTGGCAATAGCCACCCTCTGCCTCTGACCACCAGATAATTCATTTGGCCGGTGTTGCATCCTGTCAGTCAGGCTTACATCTTCAATAACCTGTAAAGCCCGCTCCATCCTTTCTGCCTTTGATGCACCTGCGTAAACCAATGGCAGCATAATATTTTCAATGGCAGTATACCGGGGAAGAAGATTAAAGGTCTGAAATACAAAACCTATCTCCTTATTTCGTATTTCAGCCAACTCATCGTCAGCCATCTTACTAACATCAGTGCCGTTTAATACATAACTCCCCCTGGTGGCAGTATCAAGGCAACCTATCAGATTCATCAAAGTTGACTTCCCTGAACCTGATGGTCCCATGATAGCAACATATTCGTTTTTATTTATATCTATTGAGACCGATCTAAGCGCTTCAACAATAATAGTCCCTATTTTATAATGCTTTACAATGTCTTTCAGATGTATAACCGGTTGCATAGTTAAAATAATTTAATTATGTTTTATATTGCAACAGTTCGTTAAAAAAAATAAACTCAAAGGCGCAATATTTTGATTATTAACAACATGAGTAATTTAACCATTTATTATTAAAATATTCATTATCAGCGCATTAAAAAATATACCGAACTATTAATTGTCTTAATAACGTTCAGAACAACTTAATAGTTTATTAAAAAATACCCTCCGGATATTTTTTCCCGAAAAACACAATTCCGCAACGAAACAGATCAATGCTTATACTGACTTTCTCATGGTTGCTGATCAGTTTCCATGCCTTTTCCATTTCATCGGACCAATGAATGTCGTCAAAGATAATAATAGTATTTTCTTTTGCATACTGCAAATAAAAATTAAAATATCTCACAGTTGGTTCATAAGTGTGATTTCCATCAATAAAAACAAGCAGGGGATGAGAGATGTATGAAGTTGTCATTTCTGTAAGCTCATCGAAATTACCGGTAAAAAATTTCACATTTGATATACCTTCATTTTCGAGCATTGATTTTGCATAGTTTGTTTTTTCAAATGAACCCTCCACAGTGATTACAGAAGAATCGGGGTTCCCCTTTGCCAGATAATATGTACTTATACCCAACCCGGTACCTAATTCAATGATCGTTGCAGGTTTATATTTACGACACATGTCATAAAACAACCTTCCATATTTATGAGGAATTCCGGAAATCCTTGCCAGCTTTCCGGCCGGCAAACTGTTTCCTGTATTAACTGTTGAACCGGCTCCATAGACATTAGTGTCAATGATAGTTTTATCCCTGTTCATCATTTTTCTCCATTTAAGAGTTTGCCTGTAAAATTCATCAGAATTACCCAAAAAAACATCAGGCACAAGCTTGTGCACAAACAGGGAGTGAATAGTATGTCCTTTCCGTGAATGAGATAAAAAGATAAATCTCAGATATCTCAATAAATAATTAAGCCTTCGCATATCCATTGTTCATGAAACCGTAAAAAATGAGCCCGCCCCTGAGCATTGCCTGACAATACATGTAAAGTACCGCAAATATATGGGAGTTCCTGCATTTATAATAAACTCTTACATTAAAATATAATTAAGCTGATATACATTAGAATCTGTTTTTTATTAAATTTAATTTCTTACCTTTACATGTTATTAAACATATTTTAATAAAATTTATGACAAACAGGGTATTAAATTGTAACAATTGCATTGATAACCCAAAGTCAGTTTTCAGTGTATTACTACCGGATGAGAAAGAACTTATCAGGAAAACCCACACATGTGCTTTTTATAAAAAGGGGGAAATTATTTTCAAGGAAGGAGACAGACCAACAGGGCTGATCAGTTTATCGGAGGGTAAGGTGAAAGTATTTAAAGAAGGGATAGGTGGCAGAGAACAAATCGTCAGGATGGCAAAACCCGTATCCTTTATAGGATACCGAGCCCTGTTTGCCGAGGAAAATCATACAGCTTATGCAGTTGCCATTGAAGATTCTGTAGTCTGCATTATCGATAAAGAGATTATTTATAAACTCCTCCGTGCCAATTCTGATCTGAGCCTGAGTATTATAAAGTCGTTTGCCACAGAACTTGGTTTTTCAAATAACCGTACAGTTACCCTCACTCAGAAGCATATCAGGGGAAGGCTTGCTGAATCGCTCATTTTTCTAAAGGACACCTACGGGTTTGAAGATGATGATCAAACTATCAAAATATATCTTTCAAGGGAAGATATCGCCAACTTATCGAATATGACGACTTCAAATGCCATCCGAACCCTGTCGACATTCGCTCAGGAAGGTGTCATTGCTATTGACGGACGTAAAATTAAAATACTTAATCTTACGAAGCTCGACAGGATAAGTGATCTCGGATAGAAAATGAAATGATTCCCCTGACAGCCTTACAACCTAAAGTCTAACAACCTGACACATTATTTAGACTTATTTAAAATAACCTCAATTAATCTAAATTAAATTTTGGAATTCACTATAAGAAGCTAACTTTGCATTTTTATTCAGTTTATTAATTAAAGGTAATTGAAATGGCATACGTAATAAACGAAGACTGCACAGCATGCGGAACTTGCATTGATGAATGCCCGGTTGAGGCCATATCAGAAGGTGATATCTATAAAATTGATCCTGAGTTATGTACAGATTGCGGTGCATGCGCTGATGTATGTCCGGTGGAAGCAATTCACCCGGAATAGATGCAGTAAGAATTACAAACTGTAATGATAATAAAGGCTGCCAGTGGCGGCCTTTTTTTTCTTCCGGCCTCAGGTTCCCTTCCTCGTTTACTATTTTATTGCTAATTTTGCAAATTCCTGAAATTTTTTGAAAACACTTACGCGGAATATTTAGTAATAAAATTATGACACTTAAGAAGACATACAGATATATTCTGAATTTTTCCTTTATTATTATGCTGATGTTGCTGGCATGGTTAGCAGCCGGAATGATAAGATCTTCAGAACCGGATAAAACCACTGATCCTGTAAAACCTGTGAAGAGCTATACCATCTTCCCTGCTCTGCTGCCGGCTGAGCTGGAATTTGCAGGAGAAATTGTCCCATTGGAAAACATCGATATACGTGAAAGTCTTGACAGGGAATTACTGATCAACAAATACTGGCAATCACAAACATTACTTTTTATTAAAAGAGCCCATCGTTTTTTCTCAATCATTGAACCCATCCTGAAGAAAAACAGTATACCTGATGATTTCAAATACCTTCCGCTGGCTGAAAGCGGGTTAACAAATGCTGTTTCGCCCGCCGGCGCAGTGGGCGTATGGCAGTTTCTTGAAGGAACAGCAAAAGATTACAGACTGGAAGTAACCGATGAAGTTGATGAAAGATATCACCTGGAAAAAGCAACAGAAGCTGCATGCAGATTTCTCGCCGATTCCTATGATATTTACGGGAGCTGGACGATGGCGGCAGCATCCTTTAACGCAGGAAGAACCGGAATAAACCGGCAAATAGGCAGGCAGGATGAAAGGAACTACTATGATCTTCTCCTTGCAGAAGAAACGGCAAGGTATATTTTCCGGATACTGGCCATAAAACTTATCCTCTCTGAACCTGAAAAATATGGATTTTTCGTATCTGAAGAAGATCTCTACCCGGAAATTCCGTATTATGAAGTAACGGTAGATGAGTCTGTCAGTAATTTTGCCGATTTTTCGAAAAGGTATGGTATCAGTTACAAAACTCTTAAATGGATGAATCCATGGCTCCGCGATACCAAACTGACAATGCGGTCAGGAAAAAGTTATTATATTAAAATCCCGAGGCAAGGATACTTCCAGGATTTTAACACGGAAAATATCACAACATTGCCGGTGACTGAGACACTGTAAATACTTATTCCGATGCAGGAGATTAAAAGTGACAGACGTATTCATGTTCTTGGGGCAAGGGTGCATAACCTTAAAAACATTGATGTTGAGATACCCGGAAATTGTCTCACTGTGATTACCGGACTCAGCGGTAGCGGTAAATCATCGCTGGCATTTGATACTATATATGCAGAAGGACAGCGCAGATATATTGAAACCTTATCTGCCTATGCAAGACAATTTCTTGGGAGTATGGAACGACCTGATGTCGATAAAATTACAGGACTGAGTCCGGTCATCTCCATTGAACAAAAAACAACTAACAAAAATCCCCGTTCCACTGTTGGCACCATAACCGAGATATACGATTTCCTCAGGCTCCTTTACGCCAGAGCAGCTGAAGCGTTTTCTTATGTTACCGGAGAAAAAATGGTTAAATACACTGATGACCAGATCATTCAACTGATAATTCAACGCTTTGAAGGAAAGAAAATATTCCTTCTGTCGCCTGTTGTAAGGGGAAGAAAGGGCCATTATAAGGAGCTTTTTGAAAGTCTGAGAAAAAAAGGATTTTTATATGTGCGAATAAACGGGAATATTGAAGAACTCAGACCGGGAATGAAACTCGACAGGTATAAAATCCATCATATTGAATTACTTATCGACAAGCTCGAAATATCCCCGGGCGAAAGAAAAAGGATCAGGGAATCTTTAAAAACAGGCATGGAACAGGGGAAAGGAGTAATCATGCTGCTTGAACCGGATAATCCGGAACCCAAATTCTTCAGTCGCCAGCTGATGTGCCCCACTTCCGGTATTTCATATAATGAACCTGCTCCTCACACCTTTTCATTTAATTCACCCCAGGGTGCCTGTACCCGCTGTAACGGACTGGGGGAAATAAGTGAAATTGACATTCAGCGTATAATACCAGATCCTGATCTCAGCATTCGTAAGGGTGGCATTGCCCCTCTGGGTCCTTACAAAAATTCTCTCATTTTCTGGCAGATAGAGGCTATCACCTCAAAATACAGCATAGACATCAACACACCTATAAAAAATATCCCGGAGGAAGTGCTGAATAAAATTCTTTATGGCTCAGAAGAAACATATAAGCTGGTAAGCTCCCCACTGGGTAATTCCTCGAACTATTTCTTAAGTTTCGATGGTATTATCAATTATATCCAGAACCATACCAACAATGACAGTTCGCGAAGTGAACAGAAATGGGCTAACCAGTTTATCCGGAAAATAACATGCCCTGAATGTAATGGAATGAGACTGAAGCAGGAAGCTCTTCAGTTTAAAATAAACAACAGGAATATTACTGAACTGGCAGAGATGGATATCAGCAATTTAAATGAGTGGTTCGGGAATATTGAGTTGTGCCTGTCGGAAAAACAGAATATTATTGCCAAAGATATCCTGAAGGAAATACGTAATCGCTTAAAATTTCTGCTCGATGTAGGACTTGGATACATTTCCCTGAATCGAACAGCCCGCAGTTTATCCGGTGGAGAAAGCCAGCGGATACGTCTGGCAACACAGATAGGTTCTCAGCTGGTAAACGTACTCTACATTCTTGATGAACCCAGTATTGGCCTGCACCAGAGAGATAACCTGAAACTTATTCATTCACTGAGAAAACTCAGAGACAGCGGAAATACCATCATAGTTGTGGAACACGACCGTGAGATGATTGAGTCGGCTGATTATATTGTTGACATGGGACCATATGCAGGTATCCATGGAGGACAAATAGTTGCCTCAGGACCTCCTGAAGTTATTAAAAGCATTCCCACTCTGACGACAGATTATCTGAATTTCAAAAAAATTATTCCACTCCCCCTTCAGCGAAGGAAGGGCAACGGTAAAACACTGGTTATCAGAGGAGCCAGGGGAAATAATCTGAAGAATATTGCAGTTGAATTCCCCCTGGGTTTGTTCATATGCATTACAGGTGTATCAGGAAGCGGCAAATCCACACTCGTTAACGAGACCCTCCACCCTGCCCTGAGTAAACATTTTTACCGGTCGTTGCAGGAACCTTTGGAATATGACTCCCTTGAAGGCATTGAACATATTGACAAAGTCATTGAAGTCGATCAGTCACCCCTGGGCCGGACTCCCCGATCCAACCCTGCAACTTATACCGGTGTTTTCAGTGATATCCGGAAACTTTTTGAACAAACTCCCGAAGCAAAGGTCCGGGGATACGGCGCAGGCAGATTTTCATTTAATGTATCGGGAGGCCGTTGTGAAACATGCAAAGGGGCTGGAGTACAAACCATAGAGATGAATTTCCTTCCTGATGTTTATGTAACCTGCAAAGATTGTAATGGAAAAAGATATAACAGGGAAACACTTGAAGTAAAATATAAAGGGAAATCCATCAGTGATGTGTTGAAACTTACTATTAATCAATCTCTTGAATTTTTCAGCAGCATTCCATCAATATCCAGAAAAATTAAGACAATACAGGATGTGGGCCTGGGTTATATAAGCCTGGGACAACCCTCCACTACACTTTCAGGAGGAGAATCCCAGCGTATAAAACTGGCAGCAGAACTGTCAAAAAAGGAAACCGGAAAAACATTGTATATCCTTGACGAGCCAACAACAGGGCTGCATTTTGAAGATGTACGTGTATTGCTTGAAGTTACAGGCAAACTGACCGACAAGGGAAATACCGTAATTATGATAGAACATAATATGGATGTAATAAGAACAGCCGATTACATTATTGATATGGGAAAAGATGGGGGCGACAGAGGAGGAGAAATTATTGCGACCGGCACCCCTGAAGAAATTGCAGAGAATGAAAACTCATATACAGGATATTTTCTGGCGAAAGGTTTTAAATCATTATTTTTAGAAAAAATTTAACCACTATGTCAACACCACACGAAGAAAAGATCATCAGAGCATTCAAACAACGTGACTGGAATGAATTAAAGACCCAGGATTCCTGGCAGATATTTAAAATAATGGCTGAATTTGTTGATGGATTTGAGAAACTGGGAAGCATTGGTCCCTGTGTATCTATTTTCGGATCTGCCAGAACCGAACCTGGTTCCAGATATTACCAACTGGCTGAAGATATTGCCTTTAAACTTACACAGCAAGGCTATGGAGTTATTACAGGCGGAGGACCGGGTATAATGGAAGCCGGCAACCTGGGTGCAAAAAGAGGCAAAGGACGCAGTGTGGGAATTAATATTGATCTTCCCTTTGAACAAAGTGCCAACTTGTTTATTGACCCTGACAAGCTTATAACATTCAAACACTTCTTTGTGCGAAAAGTTATGTTTATGAAATACGCCCAGGGATTTATTGTGCTACCGGGTGGGTTTGGAACATTTGATGAATTATTTGAAGCCATAACGCTGATACAAACAGATAAAATCGGGAGATTCCCGATCATTCTTGTGGGAAAAGACTACTGGAAAGGACTTATTGACTGGATAAATGAAGTTATGCTCGAGAGGGAAAAGAATGTTTCCCCCGAAGACATGAATATTTTTACCCTTGTTAATACTGCCGATGAGGCAGTGGCGGTAATCGACCAGTTCTATAGCAAGTATCTGCTGAGTCCTAATTTTTAAGAGTGGTTACGTGGTTACGTGGTTACGTGGTTACGTGTCATTCAACCACTCATCCACTCATCCACTCATCCACATTGTTAATAACCCCCTCCAATTGTTGAAATTTTCAATAAAAATGCTGTTTTTACATCCTTATATATAATTAATATTGTTACTGTTTATTTAAACGGTAACATGATCAGATATTTTGTTCTGCTAATCAATGTATTGGGAGCAATGTTTTTTTCCCTGTTCATGCAACAGGATATAGACGTAAAAATGGAAGTTCCCGACCAGGTAAAAGCTGGTGAAGATTTTTCTGTTGTTCTTACCATTTCCAAAGGTTCGCTGGAAAGTTTTTCCCGGTTTCAGCAGGATCTGCCCTACGGACTAAGTGCCACCCGGATTGTAACGGCTAATGCCGACTTTACTTTTGAGAACCAGAGAGTGCGCCTGATCTGGCTGAAACTTCCCAAAGAACAATCATTAGATGTAAGTTACAGAATAACGGTTGACGAAAGGTTAAAAGGTTCTTTTACCCTCGGTGCCGAATTTTCCTATATTGATAATAATGAACGTAAGAGCATTACAGTAAAAAGTCCGCAACCCATATCTATCACCCCTTCTCCCCTGTTATCAGCAGATCAGCTGATTGATATTAATGATTTTCAAAAATATGCCCTGTCGGAAATTGAAAAAGAAAAAATAGCCGGAAAACTGACTTGTATCAGAAAAACACCTGTTCAGACAGGTCGTGAAATAATGGTGGAACTCCTTCTGAATAAGGGTAATCTTAACAAATTTGCAAAAATTGAAGAATTTATTCCCGAAGGATTTCTTGCCGGAGAGGTTGACTCAAAAAACGGAATTTTCACTTTTGAGAAAAATACAATCAGGATACTTTGGATGAATCTGCCTGAAGAACAGGAATTTACGGTGAGATACAGATTATTCCCGGACAAAAACAAGACTCTTGAAGAGTTGAGAATTTCAGGCACTTTCTCATACATTCATGGAAATCAGACAAAAACACTTGAAATAACAGAAAAAAAACCTGATCTTGCAACTGCAAACGGAGAACCAGCAGAAACTATGATTTCATTTATTCCTGAACCTGAAGAAAGAACTGTGATAAAGACAGACATCGTTAAGGAAACGGAACAAATAATAATGCCGGATTTAACAGAACATGAAGTTATGCCCCAACCAGAGTTACCCTTGGGCAATGATACATTCATCCTGAAACCAGAGAGCGGGGTGTATTTCAGGGTTCAACTGGCTGCAGGACATAAACCGGTTGATATTCCGGCTTATTTTACCCGCCTGTCGGTTGATGAAAACGTAAAAATGGAATTTCATGAAGGATGGCGAAAATACAGTCTCGGGTCCTTTCATGAATATAAGGAAGCGAGAGATTCAAGGAACATTGTCTGGAACAAAACTCCCATCAAGGACGCATTTGTTTCGGCATATAATTCAGGAACAAGAATAAGCGTTCAGGAAGCGCTTATGATCACCAGTCAAAAGTGGTACCGTTAACAGCTTTTCTGAAAATACGGAAAAAAATGCAGAGGATCATTCTCCTTATAACGGGATTTTTGTGCATCAGTCTTATTGTGAATGCACAGGAAGACCCATACGAAGAACTGCTCAAAGAAAGAATAATCATTGAAGATCCTATTTACAAACCCGTAATAGGTTTTGGTACGGGAGTATTGAATTTTCATGGTGATGTGCGGAATAATCATTTTAACCCTTTAATCGGGGATAATGCATTTAAAGCAAACCTGTCGGCTTTCGTTGACCCGGGCAGATATTTTAAAGTCAACTTTTTCCTTATCTACGGATCTTTGTCAGGAAATACAAGGTCTTTAAATGACCTTGCCTACAACCTTAATTTTAAAACCGATATTGTAAATATAGGGCTCAATGCTGAATACACCTTTAATCACTTCTTTAAAAGAAAAGGATGGATAAAACCGTTTTTATCGGTTGGAATTGAAAACCTGCAGTTTACTCCCAAAGGGGATCTGTTTAATACTGAAGGTGATTTTTATCATTACTGGTCGGACGGTACCATAAGGGATATCCCTGAATCACTTGGCTTAACCCGGCCGGGAAGAATAATCCAAAGAGATTACATATATGAGACTGACCTGAGAACCTGGGAACGCGACCAGTACGGATTGGGTAATTACAGTAAAAATACCTTCTCCATTCCCCTTGACGCCGGACTTGATTTTAAAATTTCAGATCGTGTAACCTGCAGACTGGGAACATCCATGCACTTTACCATGACAGATTTCCCCGATAATGTCAGCTCGGGAGGAAACACATTTATTCAGGGGGATAAGCGCAACGACATGTTTTCATACAATTATTTCACCGTACACCTTGACTTGTTCTCCCAGCCAAAGGAACAGGTCATTGAAAAACTCTTCCTTGAACTGGAGTATGATGATATTATGTTTGGAGATGAAGACGGCGATTTTGTTCTTGATCCGGTTGATGAGTGCCCCGGAACACCTTTTGGTGTTATTGTTGATGCCAGGGGGTGCCCGCTCGACAGTGATAACGACGGCGTGCCCGATTATCTTGACAAAGAACCGGATACAGCACCAGGTGCATGGGTGGATGAACATGGAGTTACAGTTACCGAAGAAGAGTTTCTCCACCAACTGGCAGGAAGAAATGACGCCATGAGCCGTGATTATGTGAACAACTATCTGGAAACCATAGGGAAAGGATATGCCAGGAAGATCATTACCGAAATCCCTCAGAAATTTAAGGCAATTGATACCAATAATGACGGATATATTTCATTCGACGAACTCCTGAAAGCTATTGATGATTATTTTGATTTTAAACTGAACTTTACGGTAGAAGATATTTATGAGCTTAACAATCTCTTCTTTGCCCAATAGCTATTTCAGCTTTTGATTTCTTTCAAACTGGCGTTTAGTGTCTTTCAGCTTTATAGTTTCCCGCTTATCATATAACTTCTTCCCCCGGGCCAGTCCGATTTCCAGCTTTACCAATCCTTTATCATTTATAAATATCCTCAGGGGAATTATGGTTAACCCCGTTTCCCTGACTTTTCTTTCAAGCCTCTTTAATTCACTTCGGTTAAGCAGAAGCTTTCTTTCCCTTCCTGCAGCATGATTGTAAAAACTGGCAAAAGCATACTCCGTGATCTGCATGTTCCTTACAAACAACTCATTTTTAATAAAATAACAATATGAGTCGGAAAGACTGATCTTGCCCATACGAACAGACTTCACTTCTGTGCCAAGAAGTACAATGCCGGCAATAAACTTCTCGATGATCTCAAAATCATGATAAGCCTTTTTGTTTTTAATATTTATGGTATTTTTACTCTGCAATGGAATAAGTTTCTTATAAGACGGCAAATTTAGTTATTTTTCATCATATCAATAGTTCGTTAAGTTAAAAAAACGCAAAGGCGCAAAGGCGCAATATATTATATATCAATAAAATAGGCAATTTATGTTTTAGTTGTTAAAATGCTCATTATTAACGCAATATAAAGATTGAAAAAGCCTTTACTCATTGTAGTGCTGGGGCATACCGCTGCAGGTAAAACTGCATTTGCTGCCGGCCTGGCGAAAGAAACAGACGGTGAGATCATCAGCGCCGACTCAAGGCAGGTTTACCGGGGGATGAACCTGGGAACCGGTAAAGATTATGATGATTACATCGTTAACGGTGAAAAGATAAATGTACATCTGATTGATATTGCTGATCCCGGGTATGAGTATAATGTGTTTGAATACCAGAGAGACTTTATCAGGACATGGCACGATATCAGGGGAAGAAAAAAGCAGGTTGTACTCTGCGGAGGCACAGGACTGTATCTCGATGCCGTTTTGAAAAAGTACAGTCTGATAAACGTGCCGCTGAACAAAGAGTTAAGGGAAGAACTATCGGATAAAAGCATCGGGGAACTTACTAAGATCCTGTTGTCATTCAAAAAACTCCATAATACAACCGACACAGTTAACAGGAAAAGGCTTATAAGGGCTATTGAGATTGAGACATTTGTAAGGAATCATTCTGCTCCGGAGCAGGAATTTCCTGATTTCAACTCCCTTGTTTTTGGGATACGATATAACCGCGAGGAAAGGAGGAACAGGATAACACAAAGATTAAAAGACCGGCTGAAGGAGGGCATGATTGAAGAGACGGAAGCCCTCGTAAAATCGGGAGTGTCTTTGGAAACGCTGGTTTTTTACGGGCTTGAATATAAATATCTTGCCTGGTATTTACAGGGGAAGTTAAATTATTACGAAATGTTTGAAGGATTGAATACAGCCATACATCAGTTTGCCAAACGCCAGATGACCTGGTTCAGGAAAATGGAGAGGGAGGGTGTTAAGATTCATTGGCTGGAAGGTGAGAGCAGCAGGGAGGGAAAGATAAGGTTCGCAATGAAGGTTATTGAAGAATATTATCCGCAAGAAGAAGGGTATTAGCCAGGAAGCACTGGCCGTAAACAAATAAAAGATTAAAATTATGAAAGTACTTGTTGATGTAAACGATAGCAAAGGGGATTTCATTCTAGAACTGCTTAATAACTTCTCTTTTGCAAAAGCAAAACCGATTTCCCCGACAAAAGCACAGTTGCTTGAAGAAATCAAGGAAGCTGTGGAAAACCTTAATTTGGTAAAACAGGGCAAGCTTAAAGCAAGACCTGCAAAAGACCTGCTCAATGAGTTATAATGTTGTTACCATACCGCCGTTTGACAGGTAGCTTAAACGGCTGACAAAGAAATATCCATCTCTCAAAACAGAATATGCCAACCTGATTGAAAGCCTTGAACTTGAACCTGAACAGGGAACAGCTATGGCCAATAGCTGCTATAAAATTCGGGTAGCCATAAAATTCAAAGTTAAAGGTAAATCTGGCGGTGAAAGGGTCATTACACATGTTCAGGTCATTGAGAACAATGTTTTCCTGCTTGCCATTTACGACAAATCGGAACAGAAAGATATTTCCGATAAGGAAATTGGTTACTTGTTATCCTTCATTAACTAAAAAGCACCATTAAAGTGTCGGATGCAATAAGATCCCCAAATAAGTATTACTAATAATAAAACTGCCATGTGATGCCCCGGTGCTTGTTTTTGCTAATGGCAAGTAATCCCCTCTTGTTTTAATTACCGTTGCTCCACCCCAGTAATCAACACTTTCCACATGTCCTCCAAGATTACATAAATGACTATATCCTTTCCTAATTATTGTCTGAGGGAGTCCCCATGTCCACCGGCTTAAGGTTCACCAAAACCAATATACCCCGGGATTTTCTTGCAAAGACGCCCTAATACTCAATTAATCTTGTCACTCGTCACCCGTCATTTTCAGAGGGCAAACACATAGGTTTGCCCCTACGGACCACATATCCACGTAACCACTTATCCACGTATCCACGTAACCACTTCATCACTCCCTCACATATCCACATTCTCCTGCACAAACAATTCCCTTGTATCCATATCCATTGCCACCAGTTGCCCATACCCGGGCATGTCAATATACACGCACCCCCCATCAATATTGAGCGAATTTATCATTGGCTTTTTTGAATTTCTGATTATGACATTCAACGGCATTGGGGTGTGACCGTGAATGATCTTCTTATGCTTCACTCTCTCTCCATCATAGTGGAAATTCCTGATCCACAACATAGAGTCGGTATCCTTAAAAATTTCATCCGCATCGAAATTCAATCCGGCATGTACAAGTATATGATCATCCAGCTCATAGTAATACGGCATTCCGGAAATGAACCGGTATATCTCAGCGGGTATTGACTTCAGCAGGATCTGGCTATACCGGAATGATTCAGGGATATTGAAACTAAGGAGTGTTTCTTCCGCACCGTTACGAAACCAGCCTGCCAGGTATTGTTCATCATCCATAGCCTTCAAAAACATGTCCTCGTGGTTTCCCCTGATAAAAAACACGGAGTATTCCTGTGCCCTCAGTTTAAGCATATACTCCAGCACTTCCCTCGAAAAGGGACCTCTGTCAATATAATCACCCAGGAAATAAACCTGGTCTTCCCTGACGATCTTTATTTTCTCTTCAAGAAGTTTGCTCAGTGTATGATAGCAACCATGAATATCCCCAATTACCAGCCGTCTTGGCATAGTTGTGTTTTTCGGATTTACCTGAACTCCCATTTGATCAGGTAGAGGGTGTAGCAAAGAATGATCGTTATTATAATGTTCACAATAGTAAACGCATAGTTGTAAACGACCCTTAGATCTTTTATTTTCCGCCGCAGCATAATAGCAATATTGGGCACAAAGAATGCAATTATGATCACAATATAATAAATGGTATATCTTTTGTCAAACGCCATTTCATTGAAGTTATCCGGACCGCCGGAGAAAAACAGAGCGAGGTATGCAAGTATGATAAAAACCAGCAGATAAATAAGGTAGCTTAGCTTATACATCACTGTGGACACAGGCCTTTTCCGGTGGATACGGAATGGTTTTAATATCAATATGGTGACAACATACAGGAAGCTGAATGTTGCAATAAATATTGCATGAAGAAGAAAGCTGAGAAATCCGTTCATGATCAGTTAATTTTGGATTTATTTCAACCATGTGTCGAGCCAGCTGAAAAACTCCCGTTGCCACAGGATGCTGTTCTGTGGTTTCGTAACAAAGTGTGTTTCATCGGGAAATACAAGCAATTTAGCCGGCACATCCCTTAACCTGGCGGCGTTAAAAGCCTGGATGCTTTCCGTGTAAGGTATTCTGAAATCTTTCTCCCCTGTAATAATAAGAATGGGGGTGTCCCACTTATCAATATAACGGTGCGGGGAGAAATCATAGCTTTTCGGGCGCGGCTTATCCCAGTATGCCCCCTCATAATCGTGGTTTACAAAGAACATTTCCTCGGTGGAAGCATACATGCTTTCAAAATTGAATATCCCGCAATGGGAAATGAAGGCCTTGAATCTTCCCTTATGATGACCGGCGAGGTAAAAAACCGAGAACCCGCCATAGCTTGCTCCGACCGCTCCAAGCCTGTTTTCGTCAATGAAGGGCTCTTTGCTAAGGGCATCAATGGCACTGAGGTAGTCTTTGATATTCTGTCCACCGTAATCCCCGCTTATCTGGTTGTTCCATTCGCTGCCGAAGGTTGGAAGTCCTCTCCTGTTTGGAGCAACAATAATATAATCGTTTGCCGCCATGATCTGGAAATTCCAGCGATAGCTGAAAAACTGGCTCACAGCGCTTTGGGGACCCCCCTGGCAATATAATAAAGCGGGATATTGCTTCTGAGGGTCAAACCCGGGAGGATAAATAACCCAAACCAGCATCTGTTTGTTATCGGTAGTTTTGATCCAGCGTTCTTCTACATTCCCGAATCTGATATTTTCATATATCTGAGTGTTTATTGAACTAAGCTGAGTTTCCACCCCGGAAGACAAGGCAATGGAAAAAATCTCAGGAGCCATGGACATTGACATTTTACTGCCAATGAGTAAGGTGTCCGCTGTAACATATGAAAGATAATTGTGATCACCGGAAGTAAGCTGACTGATCTTTTTTGTATTCAGATCGGCTGAATAAATCTGATATGTGGCCTTAACCCCGGATATGAAATAAATTGTATTACCGTCATAAGACCATACGATATGCTGAGCATCCTGGTCAAGACTTTCTGTAATATATTCCATTTTCCCTGTTTCCATATCCATAACAAACAGCCTGTCTTTATCTGCTTCAAAACCTGGCGTTTTCATACTTTGCCATGCCAGTTTTGATCCATTGGGGGAAAATACCGGGTAACGGTCATATCCTTTCATTCCCTTTGTAATGTTAGTGGTAGAGCCTGTCTCTGAATCATACAGGTAAATATCTGAATTGGTGCTCAGGGCATAGTCCTTGCCTTTCATTTTCTTACAGGTATAAGCGAGATATCTTCCATCGGGACTCCATGCAATTTCCTCCTGGTCGAAGTAAGGAGACATTGGAGCATCCCAGGGTTCTCCTTCCATGATATCAGTGCCGGTTGTAATTCTATCGGAAGTACAAGCCGCAACGAAAATATGTGAACCGGTACCGTCACTCCACCGGTTCCAGTGCCTGTACATAAGGTCTTCAGCCACTCTCACACTGGCAAGCGGAAGATCGGGATATTTATCCGCGGGAGTTTCTTCCGTTTTCACATTCCGCAGGTACATGATCTTGCTGCCATCGGGAGAATATTCGAAACCATTGATGCCTCCATCTATATTAGTGATCCTGACAATCCCGGTGCCGTCAGGGTTCATTTCAAAAACCTGATCGGATCCATTATGGGCAAACACAAATGCCAGTCTCCTTCCGTCGCTTGTCCAGCGCACATTTGAATATGAACCGTCGGAAGCTGTAACTTTCACAGGATTGCCACCGGTAATATCCATTGTATATATGTCAGTTATGCTCTTATTGGTATTTGCATCATACCGGGTTACCGTATAGGCAATTATTTTGTTATCGGGGGAAAGGCAGAATTCACCCAGTCGTCCGAATTTCCAGAGTATTTCGGGGGTGAGTATCCCGCCGGCAATTTCCTGTTCAGTCAGTTCTCCGCTGAAATCGGATTTTGGTTCAGAAACATTGTCAGTTTCAGTTTTGCAGGAAGTAAGAATTAAACAGGTTAGAAGAAGAAACAATAAAGAAAGGTTTTTCATGGCAGTGGGTTTTTTAGGATGAGCTAATATAAATATATTGGGGCATTTTAGCAAATTATCGTATATTGTCTTTGTGTACCTTTGTGTTGTACTTTGTGTCCTTTGTGGTTAAATACGTATTAAGGTTAACCACGAAGGACACAAAGGATTTCACGAAGGTACACAAAGGTATATCCAGTTTCAGCTAATTTTAATACATATATATTTACCATTTTCAAACTAATAAGCAATGTCCATTCCCACCACAAGAGCAAAAGAAAATGCAGTCATTTCCATTGACCATGCAATATGTACCGGCTGCGGACGGTGCGTATCAGTATGCAGCGATTACAGTCTGGTGATTGAAAACAACAAATGTGTACAAAGTAAAAATCCATCATTCGGGTGTATCGGGTGTGGTCATTGCATGGCCATTTGTCCGACAGGAGCGATAACCATTCATGGGCGCACGTTAAGTCCGGCAGATATGTTTGACCTGCCGCCAGATAAGGAAGCAGCCGATTACAGCCAGGTGCTGGCACTGCTGCAGAGGCGGAGAAGTATGCGGAAATTTAAAGACAAGGCGGTTCATCCCGACACAATTGAAAAAATACTCAAAGTCGCCCGTACCGCCCCGATGGGATTGCCTCCATCCGATGTTCATGTAATGATCTTAGACAGCAAGGAGAAGACAAGAGCCTTTGCGGAAGATTTCTGCAGGTACATGGAAGGGATGAAGTGGTTTGTATCGGGTTGGTTTTTGTTCCTCATGCGTCCCATCTGGGGCAAATCCACTGATGAGCTGTTCAGGGGATTTGTAAAGCCACTGTTCAGGATTTACACAGAGAGCATGAGGGATGGCAATAATATGGTTAATTATGATGCCCCTCTTGCTTTGTATTTTTATGGATCGCCCTATACGGATCCTGCAGATCCCGTTGTAGCCGCCACCTATGCTATGCTTGCGGGCGAATCTCTTGGCCTGGGTACCTGCATGCTTGGGGCAGTTCACCCAATGATCCAGAACGGGAAAAAGGCGGAAAAGTTAAGGAACAAATATGGAATACGGTATAAAAGCAGGGAAGGATTGTTTGTTATTTTCGGGTATCCGGCATTTACTTACAGAAAAGGGATAAGGAGAAGTTTTGTGGAGGAATATGTAGTATGATTCATTGTACTATAGTTCGTTAAATTTAAAAAAACGCAAAGGCGCAAATGCGCAATATGTTGATTATTAACAACATGACCAATTTAATAAGGAATTGTTAAAATACTTATTTTCAACGCAATATTAAGGTTTATCTGATTGTTTATCATAGAAAGAAATATTAATTCACAAAATGTATACAAAGTTGGGTGAACCCAAATGAAGTTGCCCAAAACAGTTTAATAATTCTAAACCGGCAGTGCTGAAAAAAAATATTTCCCTTGATTTGGATTATTCAAAAATCATAGTAAATTTACTATCAGAATCTTATCGATATCCAGGACGATTAATCTATTGATATACAATACTTTGAAAACAGGCATCGCCGATAATTACACTACAGGCGGGGGAAGGGTAAGATTCAACATTTAGATGAATCTTCTTAACATATCTAAATATATTCTCTGAATCCCTTAACCAAATGCCTATGAAAACAACATTTATCTTCGTTTCGGTCTTTATGTCCGCATTATTATTGACTCACTCTGTATCACATGCCCAGGCACCAGAAAAAATGAGTTACCAGGCGGTTATCCGTAATGCAAACGGTGAACTGGTAAAAAATCATGAAGCAGGAATACGGATCAGTATCAGACAAGGTTCCTCTTCAGGGGAGGTAGTTTTCCGGGAAATTTACAATCCGAATCCCCAAACAAACGGCAATGGTCTGGTAACACTTGAAATCGGGAGCGGTATTGCATTAACAGGCTCTTTCCCGGAAATAGACTGGTCAGCAGGACCTTATTTTCTGCAAACGGAAACCGACCCTTCGGGGGGAACAACATACAGCATTATTTCAGTGAGCGAATTACTGAGTGTGCCGTATGCGTTATATGCAGAGTCAGTAAGCAATCAGGGATCAACACATTGGCAGGACGGAGACGGAGTTGTAACTACTGCTGAACGGGTAGGAATCGGCACTCATACTCCTACGGGCAAACTGGAAATTAGGGGTTCTCATCCTGATGACGGAGTTTCAGTTACCATTGGCAATTCTGACGACACACATGCAATTACCATCTTTGGAGGAAGGGAAAATGATCCCAATCCGTTTATCCGGTGGAGTGATGGTGACCCGTTAAGGTTTTCCACTACTCAAAACGGTTGGGATGAAAAAATGAGGATTACAGGTGATGGAAATGTGGGAATCGGTATCAGTAAGGTTTCCGAAAAACTGGAAGTAAACGGAAATGTTGATGTGCACAATAATTACATTCAGAATGTTGCGGATCCGTTAAATGGACAGGATGCAGCAACAAAAGCGTATGTTGATCTGCTCGAGAGTAAAGTTTCAGTTCTGGAAAACAAACTCATATCTGCCAATATTCTGGTGAAAGATATTGATGGAAATATTTATAATACAGTACAGATTGGAAATCAGTTATGGATGGCGGAGAATATGAAAACCACTAAATACAGAAATGGCACTCCTATCCCTTATGTTTCAGAAAACAGCGAGTGGAACAATATTTCCAATACAGGTGCTTTTGCCTGGTACAACAATGATGACTCATTAAAGAATACCTATGGCGGGTTGTATAACTTTTATACCTTAAGTATGGTATGTCCTGAAGGTTGGCGTGTTCCAACCGATTCAGAATGGAATGAATTAATTACTTTTTTGGGTGGGGAAAGCGTTGCCGGTGGAAAAATGAAAGAAACGGGTACAGTTCATTGGCAAACACCGAATACCGGAGCTTCAAACCAGAGCAGATTCACTGCTCTTCCGGGAGGTTCCCGATGGAGTGATGGCACTTTTCATAATATAGAAACAGGAGGTGTCTGGTGGAGTTCCACAATGAGTAATCCGAACTATTTTTGGGTACGAAATTTATCTTACAATACATCAACTGTATCCAGACATGAAGGTTTCTGGAAGTACGGATATTCAGTCCGTTGTATAAAGTTATAAACTTCATTTCTTAAGGACACATGACTCAACAATACAAATTAGCAAAAGGCTGGGTAATTTTCCTCTGGATCATGTCGCCTCCGGTAATCGCATTATTTATATGGTTACTGCTTTTCCCTTTTAATTATGATCTTCCCCTTTTCACCCTGTTTTTCATTGCTCCGCTATCCCTGGGAATGATCGCCCTGATGGTTTTCGGACTCATTGATGCAATGAAACGCAGGTTTATGACAGATCAGGATAAAATTATAATGGCCGGTATCTTTAAGACGAGAACTCTGTATCTGAATGATGTAAAAGGGTATAAAGAGGATGCAAATTACCTGTCATTTCTTCCCAAAGAAGGGAAAGGCAAGATTCTTAAGGTCCCCACTTATATGCGGCGTTATCAACAATTGCTGGAGTGGACGAGGCAGAATTTTACCGATCTTGGTGAGGAAGAAATTGTAAAGGAAGAAAAAGAGATACTTACAAATACTGAACTGGGATGGACTGTTGAAGAACGCCAGGATAAACTGCAAAGATCGAAAAAACTTGTCAGGGCACTTAATACAATCGCATTGATAACAGGACTGGCTACATTTATTTATCCCCACTTCTATAACATTCAGATTATATTATGCTGTCTGATACCTGTTACCGGCTTAATTGTTTACAGAACATCAAAAGGTTTGATAAAACTTGATGTTAAACCTGAATCTGTATATCCAGGTATATTCATAAGCTTCTATATCCCTTCCTCTGCCCTGGCTATAAGAGCATTGATGGATTTTAACATTTATAGCTACAGTAACTTCTGGAAGACCGGTATAATAGTTTTTCTGATAGTCAGTTTTTTTACGTTAAGTAATGACCTGAAAAATTATGATTATAAGAAAGGTATAACTTACCTGTCTCTTTTTGGCCTGCTCCTTTTTCCTGCGCTTTTTGCTTACGGATCTGTTTTAACTTCCAACTTTATTTTCGACCGGGAAGAAGCCGTTACTTATAAAGCAGAAGTACTTAATAAATCCATAAGTTCCGGAAGAACAACAAGATATTATATTAAAACAGGGGAATGGGGGCCTCAAACAGAAACCACAGAAGTTTCCGTTTCAAGGGCAGTTTATGAAAGCAGGGAAATTGGGGATTCTGTAACCGTTTATTTTAATAAAGGATTTTTTAACATCCCTTATTTCATTATAATTGAATAGTTTATTATTACACAAGTTCGTAAAGTTAAAATTAAACGTAAAGGCCCAGGGGCGCAATATGTTGATTATTACCAATATAAGTAATTTATAACTGAATCAGCTTTATCTGTTCCGCATCAATCAGCCGAATGATATAATTTCGTTGTTGAGACACAAAATATTGTGACGGTTCGGCGGATTTTCATTTCGTCATTTTTCCAGGGTTAATTGCTGTAGAGACAGGGCATGCCCTGTCTCTACAAAAATCCCTGGTTATTTTATTTCAACCCCGCCGGGGTTTTCTTGCAAAGACGCACAGCCGTGCGTCTCTACAGTGCATTCCGTCCCCTTCGATTAATCAATTACTCGATTACTCAATTAATCAATTACTCGATTACCCAATTAATCAATTACTCGATTAATCAATTACTCGATTACTCAATTAATCAATTACTCGATTAATCAATTACTCACCCTGCTATGTACCCACTCAACCACGCATCAACCCATCACTCGTCACCTGTCACTTCCCACTTCTCATCCCCTACAAACTTCCCCCGAAATCTTTGTTAAACTTCTCCACCAGCTTTTCCGTCCAGTTACTGGTAGGTTCAAGCCTGCCGTTAAAAAACCTCAGAACGGGCGGTTCTTCCACAAAACGCAAGCCGCCAACCAGTTCGCGGTTATCATAGAGCCACTTGATACGGTCAAGGACAAACATAGTTTGTGACAAAGTAAAGACCCTGCGGGGGAAGGCCAGCCGTAGCAATTCAAGGTCAGCCAGGATATCAATTCCGTTTTCATCCCGTACGCTCGAGATAGTGCCCCGTTCCATTCCGCGGCAGCCTGAAACGATATAGAGTGCGGAGGCTAAAGCGCCGGCAGGATATTCCTCCTGGGGAACATGAGGCAGGAATCCCTGTGCATCGAGGTGACAACCCAGTGCTCCCGGAGGAGTGATGACCGGTATTCCCATCTTGTCAAGTTCCTCAACAGCATATGCAATAAATGATGGTGACTGGCTGATCACTGTCTCATCAGTGGTTTCATAAAGCCCGACAGCCATAGCTTCAATCTCACGCACCGACATTCCTCCGTATGTCATAAAACCCTCAAACAGCGGAATAAGATCACGCATCTTAAGAAACAGATCTTCATCACTTGTGCAGATACCTCCACCCCTCGTTGAACTTACTTTACGACTTGAAAAATATACTATATCTGAAAGATCACACATTTCAAGCAGAATATCCTTTATCGAAGTGTTTTCGTACCCCTGCTCTCTTTGTTTGATAAAGTATGCATTCTCTCCTATAAGGCTTGCATCAAGAACAACCATAATTCCGTTTTCCTTTGCCACTTTTGTGATGTCTTTCATGTTTTGCATAGAATAGGGCTGCCCGCCTATAAGGTTTGTAGAAGCTTCAAACCTGACAAACGGGATCTTTTCAGCCCCGTATTCCTTAATAAGGCCCTTAAACTTCTGAATATCTATATTCCCTTTAAAAGGATGATCACTCTTTATCTTTAACGCTTCATCTGTATAAATCTCAAATATTTTACCTCCGTTCAGTTCCATGTGAGCCTTGGTGGTCGTAAAATGGTAGTTCATGGGAATAACATCTCCAGGCTTGATGAAAACCTGAGAAATGATGTTCTCGGCAGCCCTTCCCTGGTGAACAGGAAGAACATACTTCTTCCCGAAAACCTCCTGTAATGCTGCTTCCATGCGATAAAAACTCTGAGAACCGGCATAGGCATCATCGGCCTGGAGCATGGACGAAACCTGGTTGTCGCTCATGGCATTGGTCCCGCTGTCGGTTAACATATCCAGGAAAATATCCTTTGTATTCAGAAGGAAAGTATTATGCCCTCCTTTATTTATAGCCTCAAGCCGTTCATTAATGGGTTTAAGATGCAGTTTTTGCACAATACGTACTTTGTGTAATTCAACAGGAATATTTTTTCCGCTGTAAAACTTTACCTGCATTGATCCGTTTTTTTTCATTTGGGTTAAAGTGTTTATATTATGTTAACAATTAGCTTGTACCGGAAAGTATTTTTAAATTTTTATACCATCTACGATAAATAAAAGCTGTTAGCTTATTATATGAACGCATTATAACTTACGTTAAAATGCAACGATCAATAAAGAATTATGGAGGGTATTCAGAAAAGGAACCGGTAATACGGGACTCTCATATTCTCTCCTCAAAACTTTTCAGACGGGCAAATATATTAATAAGATTTATTATATCAATAATTTGTTAAATGAAAAAAACAAAGGCTGAAGAAGACTGATATTGCTTTATTCGAGTTTTCACAAACATTGCAAATCACAGGAGCATAAGACATCAGCAACCACAAATGTACTTCCTCCGATAAAAATCATATCTTCTTTCCGCGCATTTCCCTTTGCCGCTTTAAAAGCCTCATCGACTGAGGAATAAGCTTTCCCTTTCAATCCTGCTTTTATTCCTTCCCTGTACAACTGTTCGTGATCCAGTGCCCTGGGGATAGATGCACGGGTAAAATAAAATTCAGCCTCAACGGGAAGTGCTGAAAGAACTGATTGAATATCCTTATCGTCTACCAGTCCAATAACAAAATGAAGCTTTTTGTGCCTGGTCTTTTTTATCTGCTCAACGACCTGCAACAAACCCTCCCTGTTATGGGCCGTATCACAGACAATGAGAGGATTATGACCCAGTGTATCCCAGCGGCCTCTTAAGCCTGTGATTTCCTTTACCTCCCCCACTCCTTCATGAACCGCCTTCTCCGTGACAGTTAACCCGCCGGATCTGAGAACATCAATGGTCAGCAACACAGCAGGCAGATTCCTGCCCTGGTAATTTCCCTGCAAGTCAGTGGAATATTCAACGATTTCACCTTCTTTTCTGATCGTTATAATTTGTTTGTTTATGTCCTCAGCAAACCTGAAACCGGTAGTTTCATATATTCGGCCGCCATAAGAAAGGCTGGAATTATTTCTTTCCGCATACTCCTTAAACACCGGATAAGTCTCTTCCTGGTATTCTCCAATAACAACAGGGACCTGAGGTTTTACGATACCTGCCTTTTCAGCGGCGATCTTTTCCGGTGTATCACCTAAAAACTGTGTGTGGTCAAGCCCGATATTTGTAATTACTGAAACAAGCGGAGTGATTATATTGGTTGAATCCAGTCGTCCTCCCATGCCGGTTTCAACAACAGCTATATCAACTTTTTCACGTGAAAAATACTCAAAAGCCATTGCTACTGTCATCTCAAAGAATGAAGGCCGGATCTGGCTGATGATATCCATATTTTCGTTAACAAAACGCACTACCTCGTTTTCAGGTATCATATTTCCGTTAATACGTATTCTTTCCCTGAAATCGAGGAGATGGGGAGAGGTGTACAGACCGGTGCGATATCCGGCCTTTTGTAAAATTGCTGCCAGCATGTGGGATACAGAGCCTTTCCCGTTAGTGCCGGCAATATGAATGGTTTTGAAGTTTCTGTGAGGATGATTAAAGTGATGATCCAGTGCCAGGGTATTATCCAGGTTTGCCTTGTAGGCTGCCTGTCCGATCCTCTGGAACATTGGCAGGGCAGAAAACAGGAATTCAATAGTTTCCCTGTAGTTCATCTCAATAAGAGTTTCCCCAGGTGTTATAAAAAATTCTTTCCGGTTTAAACCTGTCGGGTTTTTCTTTTTCTTCAGCCGGATAACCCAAAGATACGAGTGCGAAAGGTTTTACGTGAGCGGGCAATCCGAACAACTCACTGACTGCTGCCATGCGGTTTTCCCTTGGGTAAAGACCTATCCAGCATGAACCCAGCCCAAGCGAGCAGGATGCCAGCAGGATATTCTGTGTTGCAGCCCCACAATCGGCTATCCAGTAACCCGCATCATGCTGCAGCTTTTCATCTCCGCAAACAAGCACTGCATGACTGGCACTTTCAAGCATCATGGAACTGCGGTGAATATCCATGACCTTCTTCATAACAGTCCTGTCATCCACAACAATGAAATGCCAGGGTTGTTTATTAACAGCCGACGGAGCATACATGGCTGCGTTAAGTATTTTTAAAATAATATCCCTTTCAATTTTCTGAGGTTTATACTTTCTGATACTTCTGCGGGTAAGAATAATGTCTTGCATAATTTAATAATTTCCGGGTTTGTTTTAACAATAGTTCGTTAAACTTTTATATTGCGGTGATAATGAACATTTTAACAATTCGGACACAAATCATCTATATTGTTGGCATACAATATATTGCGCCTTTGCGCCTTTGCGTTTTATTTTAATTTAACGAACTGTTAATTTAACAAATAACGCAAAAACTAAGTTTTCAACATGTTATCAACTACCTGAAGGCTGATATATTTATTAATTTTACAAGCGCAAAATTAGTTAAAAACAGATATTATGAAGAAGGTAAAAAAGATCTTTATTATCGATACCAATGTACTGCTTCATGACTACAAATGTATTTATAATTTTGAAGAGAATGACATTGTACTTCCGATACCCGTGCTTGAGGAGCTCGACAAGTTTAAAAGGGGAAATGACCTGATCAATTATCACGCAAGGGAATTTACCAGGGAGCTGGACAAAATTTCCGGTGATAAATTATTCAATGGCGGATTATCGCTGGGAAAAGGAAAAGGAAAGTTATCCATTGAAACCGGCAAACCCTTTTCAGAGAAACTGCATGCCTCATTTCCTGAAAACACTCCTGATCACAGAATACTTGCCATTGCGGAATATATATTTATCAGGTTCAGTAAACGTCCTGTAATCCTGATAACCAAAGATATTAACCTGCGAATGAAAGCGAAATCGCTGGGTATTTTAGCACAGGACTATCAGAATGATATGGTGCAAAATATTGATGATATTTACAGGGGTGTTGATGTTATAGAAGATATAAGTACCGATGCCATCAATAAATTGTACCAGCAGACTGAGGGCACTCCGGTTAAGGAATTCGGGATTAAATTTCAACCCGTTGCCCATTCATACTTTATCATAAGGAATGAAAATACGAGTGCTCTGGCACACTATGATCCTTTTAACAAAGTCTTCAACAGGGTGGAAAAGATAAAAGCGTATGGCATTGAGCCCCGTAATGCGGAGCAGGCTTTTTCATTTGACGCTTTACTGAGGCCTGAAATTCAGCTGGTTGCATTAACAGGGAAAGCCGGAACGGGGAAAACCCTGTTGGCCCTGGCTGCTGCACTACACCAGCGTAAACTTTACACCCAGATATTCCTGGCAAGGCCTATCGTACCCTTATCCAACAGGGATCTCGGATTTCTTCCGGGCAATGTGGACGAGAAGATTGGCCCTTACATGCAGCCGCTGTTTGATAACCTTTCCGTAATACGGCAAAAATTTTCTCCCCAGAGCAAGGAATTCATGAAAATTGAAGAAATGCTGAAAACAGATAAACTGGTTATCACCCCTCTTGCATACATACGCGGCAGAAGCCTGTCAAGGGTCTTCTTCATTGTAGATGAAGCGCAGAACCTTACTCCCCATGAAGTTAAGACTATAATCACCCGCGCCGGAGAAGGTACCAAGCTGATATTTACAGGCGACATTCAACAGATTGATTCTCCTTATCTTGATACAAAATCCAACGGATTATCTTATCTTGCAGACAAAATGCGTGGACAGGATATCTTTGCCCATGTTAACCTGATTAAAGGGGAAAGAAGTTATCTTGCAGACCTCGCGAGTACCTTACTCTAAATTACTGATGATGGAGAATCAAAAAACCCTGGTCATTGTCAGGCACGGTAAATCGAGCTGGGACTTCCAGGGAGTTTCGGATATCGACAGACCCCTTAAAGAAAGAGGGGTGAAAAACGCGTATGAAATAGCTGAAAGGCTAAAAAATCATGGAGTAATGCCTGAAATGATACTAAGCAGTCCCGCCTGCAGGGCCATTCATACTGCGATCATCTTCATGCGTATGTTGAATATTCCTGAAGACAAACTTCGGATTAAGAGCGACATCTATCTTGCCGGTACGGAAGATATCCTGCGTGTAATTGCTCTCACAGATGATGAAATTAACACCCTTATGATATTTGGACATAATCCGGGATTTACCGACCTGGTAAATAACCTTTCCGATCTCAACATTCCAAATGTGCCAACGGCCGGAGTGGTAATACTGAATTTCAGAGTTAAAGACTGGGGAAGCCTGGAAAGATCCGTATATATCAGCGGAAAGCATGAATTTCCCGGGGAATAATGAGAATGGACAATAAAATCAAATTACAAACAAAAACATTAAGTGTTACCTATTAACTGAATGTTTCTCAATGATCTGATTATAACCATGAACAGTAAAAAAATCATAAACAGGGAAATAAGCTGGCTATCATTCAATGAGAGAGTATTGCAGGAAGCAGAAGACAAGTCTGTCCCGCTCGTGGAACGCATGCGCTTTCTGGGTATCTTCTCCAATAATCTTGATGAGTTCTTCAAAGTGCGTGTAGCCACCATAAAACGAATGATTGACGTGGAAAATACTACCGGAAGGGAAAATAAGGATAAGCCGAAAGAACTTCTGAATGAGATTCAGCACTTAGTGATCCGCCTTCAGAAAGAGTTCGAAAAAGCATATGAGGAGATTAAACACGACCTGGAGAAAGAAAGAATCATCATTATAAATGAGACCCAGCTCACCAGAAGAAAAGCCGAATTTGTTCAGAAATATTTCGATGAGCAGGTACTGCCTGTTCTTAACCCTGTAATGCTTCATAATGTTAAGGGTTTTCCAACACTGAAGGATAAGTCGATATACCTTGCTGTAAAAATGACCAGCAGCATGTCAGGTATCACTCCTGAATATGCACTGATAGAAATCCCTTCTGAACGACTCGGGCGATTTTTACTATTCCCGATCCGTACCCGGCGATATATAATTCTGCTGGATGATGTCATTCGCTTTGGCCTTAAAACCTTATTTTCCAGAACACATTACGACCATTTTGAGGCATTTACCATTAAACTTACCAGGGATGCAGAACTCGATATTGATAATGATGTGTCAAAAAGTTTCCTGGAAAAAATTAACGAAAGTGTGCTTGACAGAAGGAAGGGACAACCTGTACGCTTTGTGTACGATTCGAAAATAGCCAGGGATCTTTTGCAATACATCATTGACGGGCTTGAGATTGACACAGACGACAACCTGATACCCGGGGGAAGATATCATAATTTTAAAGACTTTATGAATTTCCCGGGACTGGGTAAAAGACATCTTCATTATGAGGAACTGCCCCCGGTAATGCATCCTGAAATCAGACCTAACAAGAGTATTTTTGAAGCTATTGCAAGAAAAGATGTCCTCCTGCATTTCCCTTACCAGCGTTTTAATCACCTAATCAACTGGATACGTGAAGCCTCCATTGATCCGAAAGTCACCTCGATATATACAACCCTTTACCGTGTAGCTAACGACTCTAATATAATCAATGCCCTTATAAATGCAGCACTAAACGGCAAACAAGTTACAGTGAACATAGAACTGCAGGCAAGGTTCGATGAAGAAGCCAACATATACTGGTCAAAAAAACTCGAAGAAGCAGGAGTTAAAATACTTATAGGCATTCCCGGACTTAAGGTACACAGCAAGATTATACTTATTAACCGTACAGAAAATGGAAAGAATGTTAAATATGCTGCAGTGGGAACAGGGAACTTTCATGAAGGCACTGCCAGGGTTTATTCCGACCTTCTTCTGCTTACAAGAGACAAGAGGATCACAGAGGAAGTGTGTACAGTGTTTGAACTGCTTGAATATCCTTACAGGCTGTACTCCTTTGATCACCTTGTAGTCTCACCGAATTTTCAGAGAAAAGTGCTTTCTGACTGTATTGACAGGGAAATAGCCAACGCCAGGGGAGGTAAAGAAGCAGGTATTACCCTAAAGGTTAACAGCCTGGTTGACACAGAAATGATAAATAAATTATACGAGGCAAATGACGCAGGTGTAAGAATAAAACTGATTGTCAGGGGTATTTGTTCTCTTATACCCGGAGTTAAAGGATTAAGTGAAAACATTAAAGCCATAAGTATTGTCGACAGATTTCTTGAACATTCCCGCATCTTTGTTTTCCATAACCAGGGGAAACATCTTTATTATATAAGCTCAGCCGACTGGATGCCCAGAAATATCGATAACCGCATTGAAGTAAGTGTACCCATATATGATGAAGATCTGCAAACCGAATTGAAGCACATTATTGATATCCAGTTAAAGGATAATGTTAAAGCAAGAATTATTGATGAAACCCAAAGCAACCAGTATAAGAAAAAGGGATTAACTGAGCGGCCTTTCCGTTCACAGATGGAACTGTATGGTTTTTATAAAAAAATGACGGAAAAACAGGGAGTTCAACCATTAATCACTTTAAGCGGGCAATGAAAAGGCTATACGGCTTTGCTATAGAATTTTATTAGCAAATCAATTATTAATCAGAAGCTAATATGCCTCCTTCATATTATTAATCACTGTTAACAAAAAAAATGGCAGATTACGAAAAATTATGTAATGAAGTTGTTGATCTTGTAAGAGTCACCGGCGAATATATCAGAAACGAGCTTAATAACAGGGATTCTTTAGTTCCGGAAGTAAAAGGCACACATAATTATGTAACCTACGCAGATAAAGCCGCTGAAAAAATGCTGGTAGAGGGATTGGGGAAATTAATTCCCGAATCAGGTTTCATCGCAGAAGAAGGCACCAGTACAAAAAAGGGTGAGGTATTTAACTGGGTTATTGATCCTATTGATGGCACCACCAATTTCATACATGGTGTACCTCCCTTTGCTGTGAGTGTTGGATTAATGAAGGAAAAAGAGATAGTTTTGGGAGTAGTTTACGAAATAGGGATGAATGAATGTTTTTACGCATGGAAAGGTGGTGGTGCATTTCTCAACGGGAAAAAGATCAGTACCAGCAACATCCGGAAAGTAAAGGATTCTCTGTTTGTTACCGGATTCCCTTACACACGCTTTAAGCACATGGACAGGTTTATGGAATCCTTACACTTTTTTATGGTCAATTCACATGGTTTACGGCGATTGGGTTCTGCGGCAACGGATATAGCTTATGTTGCCTGTGGCCGTTTCGAGGGCTTTTATGAATACGGGTTAAATCCCTGGGATATTGCCGGAGGAATAATTATCTTAAAGGAAGCCGGGGGAAAAGTATCTGATTTTAATGGTGGAAAAAATTATATGTATGGTGAGGAGATCATTGCAGCTAATCCTTATGTTTTTGATGAATTCCTGAACTGCATTAAAACCATTATGATAAAATAACGTCTTTTATGCTGAAAGCTGCAATTGTAATATTAAACTGGAATACAAGACATTACCTGGAAAAATTTCTTCCTGCTGTTATGCAGCATTCTGAAATGAAAGGTGTTAAGGTGTTTGTTGCAGATAATGGTTCGGAAGATGATTCGGTGAAATTCCTTGAAGAAAATTATGCTGACAGGATAACCATAATAAGGTTAGAAAGAAATTTCGGATTCGCTGAAGGCTATAACAGGGCATTTCAGGAAATCCATGCAGAGTATTTTATTCTGCTTAATTCCGATATCGAAACTTCTCCCGGATGGCTTGATCCTCTTTTTGACATTATGAAGTCAGATCCTATGATCGCTGCCTGCATGCCAAAGATCATGTCATTTGAACAGAAGGATTTCTTTGAATATGCAGGGGCAGCCGGAGGATTTATCGATAAATACGGATTTCCGTTCTGTCAGGGCAGACTGTTTAACAGTACTGAAACAGATTACGGACAATATGATCAGTTAAGGGAAGTATTCTGGGCCAGCGGTGCATGCATGATGGTGCGGGGACCATTATACAAAATTGCAGGCGGACTCGACCCTGCCTTTTTTGCACACATGGAAGAAATTGATCTCTGCTGGCGACTTAAAAACAGGGGGTATAAAATTATATTTCAGCCTTCTTCCAGGGTATACCATATCGGCGGGGGTACTTTGTCGCAGGACAGCCCCGGAAAACTATACCTGAATTACCGCAACAACTTATTCCTGATCTATAAAAACCTTCCTCCCGGTCAGTGGAGAAAGATTTTTCCGGTAAGAATTTTACTGGATAAGATCTCTGCCCTGAGATTCCTGTTTAGCGGATCATTTAAAAAATGCTTTGCCGTTATCAGAGCATATTATGCATTTCTCTGTGATTTCAGAAAATATAAAGACTTCCGGAAAACAGAACTAAGGTTCATTACACGGTCATCTCACAATGAAATCTACCCGGGAAGTATAGTTATAGAATATTTTCTCAGGAAAAAATATACTTTCAAATCACTAAAATGGATCATAAGTTGATATGCAATAATACGCCTGCAGTATATGTAACACATACATTCTCTGTGCTACTCTGTGTTTCTCTGTGTGATTCTTTTTCTCACACAGAGTGACACAGAGAAACATAGAGTAATGCGGATTGATAAAGAGGCATTTACGAAAACTCTCATAGCATTTAGCTGAAATAGTTTATAACTAATTTTGAAGATGCAACCTAAGTATATTTATACTCTTCTTTTAATTACTTTTTTAATCTTTCTTCATGTCACCTCCTATTCTCAGGAGCTGACATGGAGACTTGGGCTTTTTACATTTTTCGATAATGTTGAGTTTGCCGGATCGGAGTATAAGAAGCCACAGACTATGTCGGGAATTATGGCTTTACCTGAGGCAGGTGTCAAATGGGATTCTGCTCACCGGGTAAGTGTTGGTGTGGATTTTTTACGGGAATTCGGAAGTAATAATGAAATTGATAATTATTTTCTTACTGCATATTACGCATATAATAAAAATCCATTCAGGTTTTACATGGGTGCCTTCCCCCGGAATTATGCCCTGGAAAACTATCCACGTATATTTTTCCAGGATTCTGTGGCATATTATCGTCCGAATATAAACGGGATATTGTGGGAGACATTATTAAACAGATTTACTGCAAATGCATGGCTGGACTGGACAGGCAGGCAGTCGCCCGAACAGAATGAAACCTTTCTTCTGGGTTTCACAGGGAAGTATAAAATGGAAATTTTGTATTTTCAATATTTTACTTACATCTATCACTTTGCATCCAAAATGAATCCGGTAGTATCTGAATCACTCCACGATAATGGTCTTATGCTGTTTTCGGCAGGCATTGAAATGAGTGAACTGACTATAATTGACAGATTAAATATCAATGCAGGCTGGGTTTTGGGACTTGAACGCTCCCGCGGTGAAAACACAGGCTGGATTAAACAGCATGGCTTTCTTTCGGAATTAAACCTGGAAAAATGGGGAGCAGGTGTATATAATAGTTTTTATACGGGAGCAGGTCAGATGCATTTTTACAATAAGCACGCTAATAAGCTGTACTGGGGAGATCCAATATACAGGGCCAAGGTTTATGATCGCCTGGATATGTATATATCCCTGTTCAATAACCGGAATATCCGGTCAAAGGTAGTTTATTCGCTGCATTTTGCTGAAGGCAGGATGTATCATGAGCAGGCATTGAGGGTGAGTGTGGGACTGGGGAGTGATTAGTGGATTACATGTTATTCTGTCCTTTATAAAGGATGCTGTTTTTTTTATTGCTTCTAACATAATTCAGTACTGCATTATTAAATAATTTTGATTCATCATTAAGGAAGGAAACACGGATAGGTACAAAAAAAATGCAGGTTTTCAGTGTCTCTGGTATTGGTTCAGTTTGTCTGAGCCGTACTGCATCCTTTTCAGTAGTTAAAATAATTTTTGATCCGGAGTCAATGGAATTAAAGGTCTCCTCAACGTGTGTAATATCGTTGAGAGTAAAGTGGTGATGATCAGGATACGTCAAATTGTGAATCCTTGTTGAAATACTCCTGGCAAATTTCTTAAGGGGACGGGGATTTGCAATCCCTGTAAGCAGCAGAATATCTGTTTTGATTTCCTTCAGTTTTTCAATATCAGGGAGCTTCTGAGATGGAAACACCGGCATGAGAGATCCATATTGAATTGTTGTAAAAAACAACTGCTGAAAAGGATAAAGATCGAGTTCCTTAACCATGATCCTGCGTTCAATGGGTTTCAGTTTTTCAGGGCACTTGGTCACCAGGATAATCCCTGCTCTTTTCCTTTCAGAAGCGGGTTCACGAAGCATTCCAGCCGGTAGCAGGAAGTCTTTTGTCACAGGATTATTAAAATCGATGAGGAGAATTGACAAGCCCGGTTTAATATACCTGTGCTGGAATGCATCATCAAGCAATATCACATCTGTTTCGGGGTGCATCTGAAGTAATTTACGGACGCCACTGACCCTGCTATTGCTGACTGCGACAATAACTTCAGGAAATTTCCTCTTCATCTGGCAGGGTTCGTCTCCAATATCAGCCGGAGTGGAATTTTCACCGGCAAGAATAAAACCCCTGGATTTGCGCTTGTACCCCCTGCTTACTACTGCAACCGTAAAATTATCTTTCAGCAATTCAATAAGGTATTCGGTAACGGGAGTTTTCCCGGTTCCCCCTGCAGTAATGTTTCCAACAGAGATCACTGGCAGGTTAAATTCCCTCGACGGGAGTATTCCTGAATCAAAAAGCCTGTTACGGATGAATACAACAACTCCATAGATCAGACAGAAAGGATACAGTAAAATTTTTATCAATGGAGTTCTTTGCATTCGTGATTATTTCGATTATTCAATGTCAATCTCAAAAGGTATTCTTGCCTGGATACCTGCATAATTTCTTAATTCCTGAAGCTGATTGTAATACCTGTAATCATTACCCAGCTCATTTCTGATGATCCTGGCTTTAACGTCCCCGGTAAGTTGTTGCATGATCATTTCCAGCGGATCTTTAACCTCCGGATAATTAACAATCCTGTAACTTTCGATTCCTGCCTCACCGGCTGCCATATCGATTGCTCTTGTCAACCCTCCGAAATCATCAATCAGATTTATTGCCAGCGCATCCTCCCCGCTGTAAACATGTCCCCGTGCTATTTTATCAACATCTGAGGTGGTCATGCCCCTTCCGTCAGCAACACGGGAAAGAAATGTTTTGTAAATATTACCGATTTCATTCTGAAGCACCTTTGTTTCAGCAGGATCAAGCGGACGGAAAAATGATCCGAAATCGGAATGTTTATTTGTTTTTACCACATCGGAAGTTATGCCCAGTTTATCATTCATAAATTTACGGCCATAAGGAACAATCCCGAAAACTCCAATAGAACCTGTAATGGTATTGGGATTAGCAATAACTTTACTGGCTGCCGCCAGTATATAGTACCCGCCGGAAGCCGCCACATCACCCATGGAGGCAATAACAGGCTTTACTTCAGAAGCCAGCTTCACTTCCCTCCATATTACTTCAGATGCGAGTGCACTTCCTCCCCCTGAATTAACACGTAACACAATAGCCTTAACCGTACTATCCCTTCTTGCTTTTCTTATGGCTTTTGCATACCTGTCGGAACTGATCATGTCACCTTCCCGATCCCCGGAAATAATTGATCCCGAAGCATACACCACAGCGATCTTGTCCTTCTGAAGCCCTTTTTCCTTCCGTTTTGCGGGAACTTTTATATATTTTTTCATGGTTACTGCCTTTAGATCATCTTTTTCGGGTGTGTCGGTCAGTTCCTTCAATTCATTAAGTACTTCATCATAATATTTTAATCCGTCGATCAGTTTATACTGTAAAGCTGCATTGCCGTTTGTAATGGTCATATTATCAGCCAGCAGGTTTAGCGAGTCAACAGAAAGGTTCCTGCTTAATGCTATGTTCTTAACCAGTTGATCCCATATTGAACCAATATACTCCTGTATCTGTGCTTTATTGTCAGCGCTAAGCTTTTCATACATAAGCATTTCCGGAGCTCCTTTATATTCACCCTCTTTGATGACCTGTGCTTCTATACCCAACTTATCAAGCGCCCTCTTGAAAAACATAATTTCAGACCCTATTCCCAGCCAGTTCATTGCACCTTCAGGAGTAAGATATACTTTGTCGGCAACTGAAACAAGGTAATACGCCGACTGCGTGTACATATCGGCATGTGCAATAATAAATTTACCCGACTCTTTGAACTTTAACAAACCTTCCCTTATCTCTTCAATAGTGGCAATACCTGAAGGTATGACTGATGCATTAATAAAAATTCCGCTTATATTTTCATCCTCTGCAGCTTTCTTAAGATTATCGAGAATGGCATTCAGTCCAATGCGACTATCGGGAGAAAAGGAAAAAGGACTGAACGATTCAAAGGGAGATTCAGGGTTACGGTCAACAATGGGTTGCTTAAACTGTGCAAAAAGAATAGTGTTCTCCTGCACTGTGACAGGCTTTTCCCTGGAAGCAGAAGAAACAATCCCAAGGAACAGGAACATGAACAATAACAATCCAAGGATAACGCCAAGAATTGAAGCAAGAGTGATTTTTAAAAAGCTTTTCATTGTACGAGGATTTGTGGAGTTAATAAATAGCAGATCAAATTTAACAAATGTAAATAATCTTTAAATTTAAATAATAGTTTTGAAGGAATAAAATTAGGGACCTCCACCTACGCTGAAGCTTGTGCCTCCGCTAAAGCTTCAGCGACACGCGGACGGTGGATGAAGACGGGATCAGGGGACCACGGGATCACGGGATCATGGGACCACGGGACTGAATTCTTTGTGTACCTTCGTGTTTCCCTTTGTGTCCTTTGTGGTTAATATTTTTTTCCACAAAATTACACAAAGGGAAATGTAGAAAATAAATTTGAAATATATCAGCACATATTTTACATTTATACTTTGTTTTTCTATTTTCAAATTTCAAATCTTATCCAATTAACTAAAAACTTCTGTTATGAGATTTTACAAATTACTGACAATAGCTTTGATAATTTCAACCTGTACACAACCTGTTCCCGAAATACAGAAAGAAGAAATCACAGGCACCTGGGATTGTCTGGCCGGTTGCGAGGCAGAGCAGTATGAATTTTACAAATCTGATGACACCTATGGCTTTTATATTTATTCAGGAAGAAGAATGTACAGATTCGGGACGTGGGAGCTTGAAAAGAATAATATTACATTATACTATGAAGGTGAAGATACGGTAACATTTCCGGTTACCTTGCGGAATGACAGCCTGATTTTTGGCGCTGACGAGATGGTATTTGTTCCTTCCATCCCCTACCAGCCGGATATAATTGATGAACAGGAAGAAATTGATAATCCGGTTGAAGATCTGTATCATCTGGATTTTACAGATCCGGAACAGGCAGAGTTTACCTGGTTTGTTACTGCTGATCCAACCGGTAATACAGAGCCGGTAACCATCGAGGGTTTTGTGGTTCGCACCATGGTTGAACTGACCGGAGATTATTCCCCGCTGGGTGAAGCTATCGGGATAATTAGAGAACATATTGAAATGTTGGGGTATGTGGAAGAAATATCCAATGTTTCGGAAATTTCAAGCGGGTATTCAAGGGAACAGGCTCTACTATTAATCAAAAGCGAATCTGATCCGGAAAATCCGATGGGAGAAGCAGCGGTGGTCGTTTATTTTGGGAGACTGGATCAGTAAAAAAAAGATTTCAGATTCCAGATTCCTGATTCCAGATTTCAGATTCCAGATTTCAGATTTCAGATTCCAGATTTCAGATTTCAGATTTCAGATTTCAGATTTCAGATTTCAGATTACTCATTGCTAATTCATAAGCCGGTGGCTGAGCTTACCGAAGCCAGCTTGCCGAAGTCAGCTTGCTGAGTCCTAAATTCCATATTGCTCAATGTAAAGCTTGAGAGATTATTCTTTGTAAGGTGCAATTTGGAATCTGGAATCTGAAATCTTGAATTAATCCCCCACCATTTTCCTGAGCAACTCCATATTCTCTCTGATTTATTACTTTTGCTTTTCAGTGGGAAGCATTTAACCGTATCAAATACTATGAGTGAAGAAATACAAAATCCTGCCTTCCTGCTTACAGGAAGTAATACCGGTAACCGGTTGAAGCATTTATCCAGTGCAAAAGCGGAGATTTCCACCCGTATCGGTGAAATTGTTTTATCGTCTCATATTTATGAAAGCAAATCGTGGGGATATTTATCAGAAAATATGTTTTACAACCAGGCCCTGCTGGTGAGAACTATACTTACTCCGCATGAAATGCTGAATATTTTAATGGAAATTGAAAAAAATGCAGGCAGAATAAGAAAAGGGGGGAAATACCAGGACAGAACGCTGGATATTGACATTCTTCTCATCGGTGATACTATCATTGATAATGAGAAACTAAAAGTACCTCATCCTCTGTTGCATCTGCGAAGATTCGCGCTTATTCCCATGGAAGAGATCGCACCGGATTTTTTACACCCGGTATTTAAAAAGAGCATCAGAGATATATTAATGGCTTGTCCGGACAGGAGTGAATCCCGGAAATTGTCTCAATTATCGTAATAATTGGTTGCGCCTTCGTGTTTTTATTTTTCTTTATTAATTATTTGGTCTATCTGTCTTTTTTCATGTATCATAACCATAGAGATATACATCATAACAAAACATGTAAAAACCCGTAAATTATCGTGTCTCCCTATTTTCCTGAATTTACATTATCCTGAGAATTTTAAAAATATAAAAAATTACAATATCCCTTCATCTGAGAAACTGTAAAATTTATTTCCGGCTATGATAATATGGTCGAGCAGACTAATATCCATGATAGAAGCAGCTTCTTTCATCTTCCTTGTAATTAACCTGTCGGAATCGCTTGGATTTGAGTTCCCTGAAGGATGATTATGGCATAAAATAAGGCCGGAAGCAAGTTTATCAATAGCGTTTTTGAGTATGATCCTTGTGTCGATTACTGTCCCTGAAAGCCCGCCCTGGCTTATGCGACTGGTGTCAATTATAAAATTGGATCTGTTCAGCAGGAGTATCCAGAATTCCTCATGGGGAAGGTCAGATAGAACAGGCTGAAAAAGATCAAAGACATCTTTGCTTCCGGAAATCTTTCTTTTAGTAACTGCCTCGGCATATTTCCTCCGGCGTCCCAGTTCCAGGGCTGCGAGGATTACCAGTGCCCTTACCTTCCCAATACCTTTATTCCGCTCCAGTTCCTTCAGGGAAAGTTTACCAAGCTGGTTAAGGTTATTTCCTGCTGAAGCAAGTATGCTTTTTGATAACTCCACGGCCGTGATATTCCTGGTTCCGGAACCAATAAGGATGGCAAGTAATTCCGCATCGCTCAAACTCTGTACACCTTTATTTATAAGCTTTTCACGGGGCCTGTCCTCAACCGACCATTGCTTGATACTGAGATTATTATATTCCTTCATAACTTTTTCCCTTTAATGGAAAAAAAGAATTAAAATCAGCGTATTTTTTATAAATTTCTGATTTCTGCTTATTGTACCTTAACACCGGCAAGAATAATTTTGTCAATAAATATTAAATTGTATTTTTACCTTCATGAATTATATACCGGAGCAATTCAGTCTGATTGCATCTACTATTGTTGACATTATTTAACGTATAATTATAACAAATTATGAATACACATCGCAGATCATTCATTAAAACCTCTGCCATTACAGGTATAGGTGCCACCCTCATCCCCCGCATTTCATTCTCCCAGGAAAAAACTATTACCCCTGATGGTAAGAAGGTTGGCATAATCGGTTTAGACACATCTCACAGCATAGCATTTACAAGAGCTTTCAATGATCCGCCCCCTGGTCTGGACTTTGACGGTTACAAAGTAGTTGCTGCATACCCTCATGGCAGCAGGGACATTGAGAGCAGTTACAGCAGGATACCTCAATATACTGAAGAAGTCAGGAAATATGGAGTGGAAATTATTGATACACTGGAAAAATTAATTGACAAATCGGATGTTATTATGCTGGAAACCAACGATGGCCGGCTTCACCTGGAACAGGCACTGCCGGTGATCAAAGCCGGGAAAAAAATGTTCATAGACAAACCCATTACTGCTTCATTAGCTGATGCTATGATTATTTTTAATACGGCTGCCGGATATAATGTTCCTGTTTTTTCCACCTCTTCACTGAGATATACTGAAGGCCTTAAAGAAATAGCGGAAGGAGCCGTCGGAAGTGTAATTGGAGCTTATACCTACAGTCCCGCAACCCTGGAAAAATCACATCCCGATCTTTTCTGGTACGGCATTCATGGGGTGGAATTGCTTTTTACCATTATGGGTACAGGCTGCAAAAAAGTGGTCAGAACTTTTACAGAAGATGCCGACGTGGTTACAGGTACCTGGGAAGATGGAAGAATAGGCACATTTCGCGGGATACGAAAAGGCAGTAATGGTTATGGAGGATGTGTTTTCGGGGAGAATGAAATAAGAGTCCTGGAAAAATACACCGGTTATAATCCTTTATTACTGGAAATTGTAAAATTCTTTAAGACGGGAATCCCTCCTGTAAAACCCGAAGAAACCCTTGAAATTCTTGCATTTATGGAAGCCGCCGACGAAAGTAAAAAGAAAAAAGGCGCTATGGCAGACATTAGCAAAGTGATGGAGAAGGCAAGAAAGCAGGTGAAATGAGGAACAAAGAGAAATAAATTAAAGTTAGTATAAAACTGCGTTTACTTTGCGTTCATTGCGCCTCAGCGTTTATTTGTATTTATAAAATAAAAATTAAACCTAATGAAAACCTGGAACATAGCCATAATCGGCGCCGGCCTTATAGCCGACTTTCACGCAAAAGCAATCCAAAGCCTGCCAAATACAAAACTTGTCGGAATATGCGGCACAAACAACCGGAAAGTTCAGAAGCTTTCCACTAAATATTCTTTCAAAGCCTTTAAAAATGAACAGGAATTGTTTGAGTCCGGTAAGCCGGATATTGTAACCATCACCACTCCCAGCGGGGCACACATGGAACCGGCTGTTAAAGCCGCAAAATACGGGGTGCATGTTCTATGTGAAAAACCTCTGGATGTTTCCCCCGAAAGAATTGATAAAATGATTGAGGCGCATGAAAGATCCGGAACAAGGCTTGGAGGAATATTTAACTACAGGTATAATGATGCAGTCAGGCTCCTGAAGAAACAGGTTGACAGTGGACGTTTCGGGACAATTACCTGTGCCTCCGTTTTTGTGCCATGGTGGAGAACCGATGAATATTACAAGAGCAGCTGGCGGGGAACATGGAAACTCGATGGTGGCGGAGCGCTCATAAACCAGTCTGTTCATATGGTTGACCTGCTCCAATATATGATGGGATCGGTTGAAGACCTGCATGCATTTATAGCCAGACCCGGGCATCCTAAAATAGAGGTGGAAGATACAGCAGTCGGGATAGTACGTTTCAGCAGTAAAGCCCTTGGAATGATATATGGCACCACTGCTTCATATCCGGGACAATACCGGAGGCTGGAAATTACCGGAACAAAGGGTACGGTTATCATGGAGGAAAATAGTTTTAAAGTCTGGCAGTTTGCTGATGAAAATGATGCAGACAGGGAAATTACCCGGAAATATTCGAATATTGAAGGAGGTGGAGGAGTTTCTGATCCGGGTGCCATCCCCTTTCAGCCGCATGCAAAAAATATAGCTGCATTTATTGATGCACTGGAAAATAATCTTCCTTTTGAAATTGATGGTTATGAAGCCAGGAAATCTGTGGAGATAATCCTCAGAATGTATGATTCCGCAAGGAAAAACGGATTTATTTAGCAGCAGATAACCGGTTGTTTATTTTCCTGCTCACAATCCCGCTATAGTAAGCAATAACAAGGAAAGCGAATGCAGGCACCCAGTAGGCAAATATGATACTGCCCGACTGGTCGGATACAATTCCCTGTATCTGTGTTAAGAATGCTGCACCTGCAATAGCCATGATCATACCTGACCCGCCTATCTTGGTGTCATCACCCAATCCGGCAATTCCTAATCCGTAAATTGTAGGGAACATAAGTGACATGCAACCGGATATTCCCATCAGTGCATACACTCCTATAAAACCTTTTCCGTAAATCGTGATCATGCAGCAAACAAACGCAAGTATCGCCAGGGAGGTAAGAAGATTCCTCGGTCTGATAAACTGCATCAGTCCTGTGCATATAAACCTTCCCAGCACAAAGAATATAAGCGACATTATATAATATGTGGCTCCTGCCTGTTCTGCAGTACGGGGTAAAAGAACGTCCAGCCCCACCCAGTCACAGAAACTGTAAAAGCCGGCAGCCAGTGGTTCAACCACCCGTAATGCCGATATTATATCTTCAGTTCCGGCATCTTTACCCAGCCGTGCTATAACAGCATCAAACTGCAACTGCTGCATCGCATACCTTATGATAAAAGACCATACCGCTATCTGCGCCCCTACATAAAAAAACTGGGCAATTACCCCCCATACATAATTCCGGTTCTTAATCAACCTCCCGAATGTGCCTTTAAGGTCCAGACTCTTATCCTCTTCTTTTGATCTGGGCATTCTGGTGAAAAGGATAGCAATCAGTAATCCGGTCATAACAAGCCCCAAAATTACATAAGTCATGGTAACTGCATTAAGCTCTGCCCCCTGTATCTTTACCAGTTCATTCCTGGGTAATAATGCTCTGTCGTGTGCACTCATAATATTTAACTGTGACAAGACAAACACCTGGCTTATAACTACTCCGGATATTGCGCCCAGCGGATTAAATGATTGTGAAAAATTAAGTCGCTGTGTGGCTGTCTCCTCAGGACCAATGGCGCATACATAAGAGTTAGCTGAGGTTTCCAGTATAGAAAGGCCTGCAAACAGTATTATAAGAGCTAACAAATACATCATGAAACTTATACCAATACTTCCTTCAGAGGCCAGCATGGCAGGATAAAACATAAATGCACCCATTGCATACATGCCCAGACCCAACAGCACTCCCGACTTATACGTGAATTTCTTTATGAACAAGGCGCCCGGCAGAGCAAAACAACCGTAACCAAAAAAATAGCAAGCCACCTGTATCCAGGCTGTTTTTGAATCCGACAAACTCATGATGCGCTTAAAGGCAGCAAGCATCGTGTCTGTAAGATTGTTAGGTATGGCCCATGCAAAAAACAGGGAGGTTAGAAGGATAAAAGGCAATAGTATGCCACGGGGGATGACACGTATTTTTTCCATTTATTTTTTTTAAGGCGTAAATGTAATAAATTTTAATTAATTTCAATTATTGGATAATGTTTGTGGGGAGGGTCAATTGATCTGCCTTTTTTGGAGGCTTAATGGGTTTTAGGTTATTAGGTTAATATAATGTTACGTGATCCCGTGATAGCGTGATCCCGTGATCCCGTCACTCGTCACTTGTCACTTGTCACTATTCCTGAGTTTATTATAAATCTCCAGACACACCCACGCATCAGTTGCTGCATAAATGAGTTGTTCTTCTGTAAGATGCGGAGACTCCCAGTTGGTTAATCGCTGAGATTTCGAAACCCTTATACCCAGTACAATAGCAGCAAGCTTTTTCAGACTGTTGCTTTCAATATGAAACGAATCTGTATAATTCTGTAATTCAAGAAATCCTGCCGGTACAAATCGGTGTATCTGCTGAAGCCTGTGTAAATCATCACGAATTGAAACTCCGGCTTTTATTAGATTCACATCCTCAAGAACACCTGTCAGTTCTCTGGTCAGCCCGGTATTATTGATCCTGAAGATAAAAACTTCTCCCGGTATAGCCAGCTGGATCATTGCAGTTTTATTGATCTGACCCTTTCTGAAGCTCGGTTTGCTTTCTGTATCAAATCCTGTTACAGCATGCTTTTTTATTCTTTCCACTGCGGCAGGAATATCTCCCTGCCGGGAAATAACATGGATAATACCGTTGAAATAACGGGTTTCCAGTTTATGTATATCCTCGTTGGTTATGTTATTCAGGTAATTCATAATCTTCATCTCTGAATTCCTTCTGCCGTCTGGAAAGGAACCATGTATTCGTATTAACATATTTATTAGTTATATCCCCTTCATTATCCTGAGGATCCGATGGGTTGACAGAGAAATAAATTTTATGTAACTGAGCAGCAGCACGTAAAGATTTTTCTCCCCAGTGATTTTCAAACCCTGACCGGCATTCCCATAAAGCATCATTCATAACTTCTTCATTACCTATTCTGAAAATCTCTGTACAATCCTTAATGTCCTGATAGATATCGGCAATATCTTCAGAAATATACCTTGTAGTTATTTCACTCCTGTCATATTCTTCATTATCAGCAAGGTCAGGATATCCATTCTGCAAACCGAGCAAAACCGAAAAGCCCTGGAATATATCAGACCAGTCTTTTTCTGTAACGTATTTCTCATTCCCTTCCTCAAAAACCGGTTCAGTCAGTGGTATGGCAACCATCCGGGAATATAACAGGGGAAGAAGCTGCATTCCCCTTTCAATGATTTTATGTTTTTCCATGGCAGGGCACTCTTCCGCCCAGACGCAAAATTCTTTGGCTGTCTTAATAAAATCCAGCACTTCAGTGGAATAAACAAGTTCTCTGTAGCTCATAAAGGTTATTTATCCGGCAAAGTTAGTATTTTCCTGTTAATTAAAAGAAGAGTCTGTTTTAATGAACTCTGTGCATTTGAGATGGTCGCTGTTGAGGATTACGGAGAAATCCTTATCTTTACAAACAGTAAAAGAAATTAAGTCCAGATTATGCAAAAAATAGCACTTATTACCGGGGCCACTTCAGGTATTGGCAGATCAGCAGCACACCTGCTTGCAAAAAACGGATTTGACATTATCGTTACAGGGAGAAGGCAGCAACGCCTGGGGCAGTTAAAAGTGGAAATTCAATCAGAATCACAGACAGATGTTCATATACTGAACTTTGACATCCGTAAGCCTGACGATGTAAAGTTTGCCATGAGTACACTCTCAGGAAAATGGAGAGAAATTGATGTACTGGTAAACAACGCCGGACTATCCGTAGGACTTAACAGTATTGATGAGGGAGAAATAGAAGACTGGGAAAGAATGGTCGATACAAATATTAAAGGGCTGTTGTATATCACCCGGCTTATCTGCCCCCTGATGATTGAAAGAAAACAGGGGCATATTGTTAATATCGGATCAATTGCCGGTCGTGAGGTATATGAAAAGGGGAATGTTTACTGTGCCACAAAATTTGCTGTCGATGCCCTTACTCAGGGTATGAGAATAGACCTGCTTAAACATAACATCAGAGTGACTAATATTGCTCCGGGAATGGTAGAGACAGAGTTTTCAGAAGTTCGTTTTAAAGGAGATACGAACAGGGCATCAGAAGTTTACAGGGGACTTACCCCGCTCACTCCTGAAGATATTGCTGAAGCCATACTTTTTGCTGTTACACGTCCTTCTCATGTTACAATAAATGATATGCTTATTATGCCCACTGCACAGGCATCAATACATCATGTAAGAAGAGATCTGTGATTTTAATTTATTATGTTTTTTTCTTTGTGTTCCTTTGTGGAATCCTTTGTGTCCATTGTGGTTAATCATAATACGTGTTTTACCACAAAGGACACAAAGGGAAAAACAAATATTTATATTATTAATAATTAACATGTTACGATTTAAATAGTTTTAATCCTGAATAAAACAACCTATGTATACCGTTGATTATCTTACAAAATTCACCAGAGACATTTTTCGCAGGATGGGTTGCAGTGAAGAGGATGCCGGAATTATTTCCGACGTATTCATTGCTGCCGAACTCCGAGGGCTGTCATCTCACGGAATGATACGCATTAAAGATTACTTCCAGTTATGGCAGGCAAAAAGAATCAATACGAAACCTCAGGTACGGATAGTTTATGAAACTCCCAGTACAGCAGTAGTCGACGGTGACAACTCCATAGGGATGGTTGCTTCAGTGCGGTCAATGGAGATTGCAATTGAAAAAGCAAAAACAGCTGGCACCGGATGGGTCTCCACAAGAAACTCGAATCACTTTGGCATTGCCGGATACTACGCCATGATGGCCATGGAACACGACATGATCGGTTTGTGTCTGACTAATGCCAATCCCCTGGTTGCCCCTACCTTCTCCCTTTCAAGGCTGCTGGGAACCAATCCCATTGCAGTTGCTATTCCTGCCGGTAAATATCCTCCTTTTGTAGCAGATTTTGCGACTACACCAATAGCAAGGGGTAAACTCGCTGTAGCAGCAAAAAAAGGAGAAAAAGTCCCCCTGGGGTATGTGCAGGATAAAAACGGACTGCCATCGGATGATCCGGATATCCTCACACAGGGAGGATCAATGGTTACACTGGGAGGTGATTACGAACACGGAAGTCATAAAGGATACTGCCTGAGTGCAATTGTGGATATTTTTTCAGCCGTGTTATCGGGTGCAAATTTCGGCCCTTTTGTCCCCCCCTCCATAGCCTACCTGCCTGTGCTGGATGAAAAAGCCGGCGAGGGAACCGGACATTTTTTCGGGGCCATGAGAATTGACGCCTTCCGGCCGGCAGATGAATTTAAGGCCGGTATGGACAAGTGGATAGAGACATTTAAATCTGCAAAACCGGTGCCGGGAGAGCCTGAAGTAATTATACCCGGAGAACCCGAAAGGAAAAAGGAGATAAAGATCAGAAGGGAAGGAATAAACGTGATCCCCCCAATTGTAAAGGAGTTGAAAGAGATAGCGGATTTTTTGGGTGTAGAGTTTGAGGGGAGGGAATGAGTGGTTGAGTGGTTACGTGGTTACGTGGTTACGTGGTTACGTGGTTGAGTGGTTGAGTGGTTTTGCCCCGTAGTTATTTGGGATCACGGGACCGGATACTTTGTGTGCCTTTGTGAGTACTTCGTGTCCATTGTGGTTTAATAAAATATCTTAATCTAACAGCATATGATTGACACAATATTCAACCATCGCTCAATCCGGAAATACAAACCTGATCCTGTACCGGAAGAGATCCTGGAAAAAATACTTGAAGCCGGTTCCAGGGCTTCCACTACAGGAAATATGCAGGTATATTCCATGGTCGTCACTACAGACAAGGAACTGAAGGAAAAACTATGGCTGGCACATTTCCGGCAGGATATGGTGAAGGATGCCCCTGTTATCATTACTTTCTGTGCTGATTTCAATCGCTTCATCAAATGGTGCCGTATGAGGGATGCTGGCCCGGGATATGATAATTACCTTTCTTTTTTCACGGCAGCTATTGACGCCCTGCTCGCATCCCAGAATGTTGTGCTGGAAGCCGAAGCACATGGTCTTGGAATATGTTACCTGGGAACGGCAACCTATAATGCTGATACCATAGGGGAAATCCTCCAACTCCCTGAATATGTTGTCCCGGTTGCTGCAATAGTAACAGGATATCCGGCAGAAATTCCTCCCCTTACCGAACGCCTGCCCATGGATGCTGTTATACATAAAGAAACCTACAGGGATTTTGCACCCGGGTTGATTGACTCAGTTTATGAGGAACGGGAAAACTCCGATTTCACGAAAGAATTACTGAAGATCAATAATAAAAGAACCCTTGCACAGATCTTTACGGATATCAGATACACAAAGAAGGATAATGAGCTTTTTTCTGCCAGATTTCTGAATTATATTAAAAAGCAGGGGTTTATGAGTGGTTGAGTGTGTGAGTTTGAGTAAAAGTGTAATTGAGTTTGATTAAAATGCGGGGCGTGCGACACACTGTAGGGGCTGTCCCATAAGTCAAAATATGTTCAACCACAAAGGAAACAGCGCCTCCGCAGAGTAGCTTGTACCTTCCTTCGGCCGCCGGAGGCTTGCCGAAGACGCGGCGCTACGGCAACACGCAGTCGGCGCTCGCGGAAAAGACAATACAAAGGGCGCAAAGTGTTGTATATCAGAGATATACATTTCGTGTCCTTTGTGCGTACTTTGAGACCTTTGTGGTTAAAAACGTTTATTTTACAGCCCCTATACAATAAAAGCTCCTGAAAAAATAACGGAATCAAAATCTGCCGAACAGAAACCATCTCCAGATATCGAAAGGCTTATTATGGCGGGATTTGGAAAGTTATTTTAAAGAACAAAATAATACATATATTGTTTTTACTAAAAATCATGAACCTTTTTAAGACAATACCAAATCACTAAATCACCAAATCACCAAATCACCAAATCACCAAATCACCAAATCACTAAATCACTAAATAAATCCCCTGATCATTATGAAAAATTTAATCTTATTACCCCTCGTAACTTTATTCATCTCCTGTAATCCCACAAGAGATGAAAGCAACCTGCCGATAAATCATTTCCAGGTAATTGGAAGCCATAACACCCGACCTTGTCAGAGGCAGTGAAACATCCCTCGGGGAAGCCATCCTGAAAAGAGGCTGGCCAACATTTGCAGAGGTAAGCGGAAAATTTATGTTCGTAATGGATGCAAGCGGAGAAAAATTATCCAGTTTCCTTTCTCTCAGAGAAGGACTGAAAGGAAGGGTGATGTTCGTCAATGCCATGGAAGGAACACCCGAAGCAGCCTTCAGAATAATTAATGATCCTGTACGAAATAAGGACTATATCAGGGATCTGGTAAAGAAAGGATATATGATAAGAACAAGGGCTGATGCCGGAACATTTGAGGCAAGAAGAAATGATTATTTACGCTTTAGTGCTGCCAAAGAAAGTGGGGCACAGGTAATCACCACTGACTATTATCTGCCTGATCTGAGATTTTCAGACTTCAAAGTAGTTTTTGAAGATAACAGCTATCAGAGGTTAAATCCTGTTTTGAATGACAGTAGTCAGCAGTCAGTAGTCAGTAGTCAGTAGTCAGTAGTCAGTAGTCAGTAGTCAGTAGTGAGTAGTCAGTAGACAGTGGTGAGTAGGTCAACATGAAGGCTGATAATGTGACAGTTAGAAAAGCGCAACCTGGAATCTGGGCTTCGGCAAGCTCAGCCGGCGTACTCTAACTTAGCAATAAGCAGCAATCTGGAATCTGGAACCTGGAACCTGGAATCTGGAATCTGGAATCTGGAATCTGGAACATTGATCGTTCTGTTCTTGAAGGTTTGTTTGAATCTGTTAATGGGAATAACATGCAGGATAAGACCAGAGAACGACCTGCAAAAGATCCGAAAAAAGACATATTAAATAGTCAGATAACAATTTAACCCAAAAATAAAAATATCATTTGCTCTTCTCTGAAAATATAAAAGGTAACCTTCTATAGAATAGTTTCCGGATGAAAGATATGTACAGGAAATGGCATACCTGTATTCTTCAAGTAAGGGTTTTTGATCATTAAAAGGGGCAAAGGTTTCAACCCATCCTGATACCATGAATGGTATGCCGGCAATATCTTTAGATATCTCTATCCTGTTTCGCCATGTTTTGCTTACAAACTCAAAATTATCATCTTCGGATAAAACCGGATAATTGGTAATTTCAATACGCTCCCTCAATGAAAAACTGTAACTCCGGTATCTGAATGAACCCAACAGGTAGTAGTAATGTCGAAGTCTCCACTCCGAATCATCTTCCTTCCACTTTCTCATAGGCATTAATGCAACACCTGCCTGTAACCCATTAATAATATTAAACCGGGCATCATTAATTAAAGATATACGATCGATTTTTTTTGATTGCTGCTCAGTGTATATTTCCAGAACACTGGAAAACTGCCATTTGTTAAATTCTTTGGTCACTCCGGTTTCCGACCATAGCCCCCAGTCCAGGTTCTGAGCAACCACAAAGTTTAAAGGGAAGAACAGGAAAAGAATAATACTTTTAACAGGTAAACTAAAAAAGAACTTCATTTTCATCCACAATACCACTAAAAATTAATAATGCGGGCAAAGATAAAATAATCTTTAAAATTATTGATGCTTTTTTCAACGAATAGCTTAAGTTAATTTAATGTGAGTTCGATATACAATAGTTCGTTAAACTTTTTTATTGCGTTAATAATGAATATTTGAACAATTCGGGCACAAATTACCTATATTGTTGATATATAACATATTGCGCCTTTGCGCCTTCGCGTTTTATTTTAATTTAACGAACTGTTGATATAAATATCACTTAAATAGTTTAATGAGTTTGTTCTATTTGAATCATATTGAAATAACAAAAAAATCTTATCCTCCCGAATTCACGTTACTTAATTACTCTCTATTTAAAAAAACACTTTTTCACCAACCACTCCCCTTACCTGACGATCTCCAATAGTGATTGTAATCTTCTCTCCGATAATGTTTATATTAGTGCTTTCACCATTTATATATAGTCCATTTAGAGTCAGGGCTGAATAAAGATTATTTTTTAATGGTTTAATACTTGCTTTACCATCTGACGTAAACTCCAGACCCAGAACTCCAAAAAGAATTGATTGAGTGGCTGTGATCCCTGCAATGATATTGGCTCTTCCATTCCGGCGATAATCAATATCATCCGCAATAATTGCCTGCGGATAGTATGGGAGGTACTTCCCCCACCATAAAATCCTTGCAAGCAAATCTTCCGCTCTCTCCGGATAACCCGCAAAATAAAGATCTTCAATCAGTTCGGGGGCATCCCCGGTATATACACCCGGACCACCCCAGTCAGCATCATTAAGGTCATACCCGGGATCCAGTTTTGACAAACTATGTACACCATATTCAGATAAAAACTCGTTTTCGTTCAGATGGCTGAGGATACCTTCCTCCTGTTCTTTTGACAATACACCACATCTCAGCATATCAAAGATCTGGATACTGGGGGAAAAATACTTCTTCCCCAGCGTATCTCTTGTTAAAAACCAATTATCATTTTCCGACCACAATTCCCTTGTTATTACTTGTGCCAGTTCAACGGCACGCTCAGAAAGGTTAAGTTCCGGCACACCTGCCAGGGCACATAATTTATCCAAAGCTATGTAAGACCAGCACCTTTCAGCGTTAGGACTGGGAACATAAAACTGGTAAGTGCCGGTCTTTTTTAATTCCAGCAGATTTTCATTTGTGCCGTAATTGATCAGCTTTACCGGTTCATTGATATTATCTTTGTATAAAGCTTGTCCGATACAATAGTCAATAACTTTCTGCCCGTCTACTGCTTCATTTAGAAATTCATAATCACCGGTGGCATGAACATAATCGTAAATTGTTCTTACTGTAGAATATTGATTGTAAGAGTACCAGGGACCGGTACCGGAACCGGTTATCGGAGTGAAGGCATAATGATTCATGGCATCCGTCTTTATTCCTTGTATAATATGTTCCTTCCATGCATCAGGATTGTATAACGGCATAATTTTGGAAACATACGCGAATCCCCACAAGTAAGTGCAAACAGCGCCTCCGTCAATTCCCGACTCTGAAAAGTAAGGCTGCATGATCATCTCATTCTTATTCCACTCACAGGTCAGCAGGGTTAATATACTTCGTTTGTAGAAAAGATCCAGTGCAGGATTGGATGATTTAATCCTCCCCACGCGGTTATACGCTGATTCAATACGCTCATTGTAACGCTTCCTGGATTGTTCAATAAGCTTATGTTCCCTGATATTGGCCGGGTCATAAGAAGCGATATTCTCACCCCCGGCATATGAAATAATAATACTGAATTGTTTAATTTCTCCTGACTTTAAATCAAAACTTCCGGCCAGCATATGCTCTTCTCTGACAAATCCCTTATTACCCGAACCGATAAGGATACCTCCATCTTCTGACATATAGCAAAGAGTTTTTGAATTATCGTTCTCAACCATTGTTGCCTTTTTATCTGAAACCGGCGAATCCCAGTGCCATTTTTCCTCATATGAAAATAAAGGATCCGCTGATATGGAGACGGGAACACTTATACTTCCGGGATTAAAATTTGTTAATTCAATGATCTGAATAACCTTAGTTTCAGGATAAAGGGGAATAAGAAGTGACCTGATACCTATATTGTTTATCTCTGCTTCCTGTGTAATCTCGCCAGGCTTCCATGTATACACCGAAGTCTTTACCTTCTGATCAAAGAACCTTGTTTCCATCCGGAAAGAAGAAAGGTTCCATGGAGGACTGTAAATTTTAGCAATACCCCCGATACCTGTAAAATCGGGGTTTACAGTTTGAATTTCGTTGGATACCCAAAGATGTCGTCCTTCGAGAATGCAGTCCTCCGAAGTGACAGCTAACTCTTCGATATTGTTATGAGGGTTGGTAAAAATGGTTTCTTTTGGAGAGGTTTGACAACCGAACATAAATAGAAAGAGGATAAATGCTGATCCTGAAAATTTGAATAATTTAATGAAGTGGTTCATGATTCCTGTTTTTAGTTTAGATATTTGACTTATCGTGAGTTCGATTTAATATTTACAATTTTCTATTTTTATCCATGACAATAGTTCGTTAAACTTTTATATTGCGTTGATAATGAATACTTTAACAATTCGGGCATAAATTACCTATATTGTTGATATACAATATATTGCGCCTTTGCGCCTTCGCGTTTTATTTTAATTTAACGAACTGTTGCATGAAAGTTATTCTTTATTATTATATCGAACTCATATTACTTAGGGTAATCAGATACGGGGTTACTACTTCCAGTTAAAATTTGGTTCCGGGCCCATTTCAAACACCAGTTTGTTTCCGTTTACCAGGTCCTGATAGCTTAAAAAAGGAGAAGGGATCTGTTTCTCATCGAGTTTTACGCTTTGAATATATTTGTTCTCTTCTGAAAGATTATTGGCAATGATTTCGAGTGTCTTTGGGTTTCCTTGAACAGTCAGGTTTAAAATTATTCTGGGGAACTGGGGTGCGCCGATACTATAAATTCCGGAAGCCGGTGTTACAGGATAGAAGCCCAAAACCCCGAAAATATACCATGCTGACATTTGTCCGCAGTCATCATTTCCGTTAATACCCAGGGGGGCATTCCTGTAATTTTCTTCCGAAGTATGCAGTCGTATCAGTTCCTGTGTCTTCCATGGCTGTCCGCAATAATTGTAAAGGTAGATATAATGATGCCCGGGTTCATTATCATGCCGGTAATATCCCTCGTTAAAATTCTGATCAAGTTTGGCGGCAAACTTCTCATTACCTCCCAGGAGTTCAATCATGCCTTCAGGGTCATGCATTGCACCGAAAAGGTATGTCCATTTACTCCCTTCCGTAAATCCCTCCATCGGATTGGGATGCCATTTTCCGTTTGATAACCGGGGAGCCATAAATCCTGTTTCCGGATTATACAAATTCTTATAGTTCCTGCTGTTTTTCATGAACATATTGTAATCATCCGTTTTACCAAGGATTTTCGCTACCTGCGCAATACAGTAATCATCAATTCCGAATTCGATGGTTCGTGACACGGATTCTTTGGTTCTGTCAGCAGGGACATACTCCAGGGAAAGATAATGACTCAGTCCTCCCCTGGCTTCATAGGAAGTCCACAGGTCGCGATCTCCCCACATTTTTACATCATCCCCGTCAGGAGGCACTGTTCCGTTCTTTCGCATGGCTTCATAAGCAAGTTCTGCATCATAATCCCTGAAGCCATTAACAAAAGCATCGCCGATCATTGCATCGGCATGGGTACCAATCATAATATTGGTATATGCAGGATTTGGCCATTTGGGCATCCATCCGCCTTCTTTATACATCTGTATTAAAGCCTGAACCATTTCACTTACCCTTTCAGGCTGGGTTAAAAGGAGAAGGGGGTGTAAAGCCCTGAAAGTATCCCAGAGGGAAAAATCGTTATAGGAAATTCCATCATGCACCTTGTCATCAAAAGCGCTATAATATTTCCCGTATTCCGAAAATTCACGGGGGAAAAACATCGTCCGGTATAAAGCGGTATAGAATATGCTCTTCTGATCTTCAGATACATCATATATTTTAATCCTGCCAAGATTTTCCTGCCATGTATTCCTTGAATCAGTTGCAACTTTATCAAAATCCCAGTCAGAGATCTCTATGTCGAGATTTTTACGTGCCTGTTCAAGACTTATAAATGAGGTTGCCACCTTAACCTTTATTGTCTCATTCTTTTTTGTTTTAAAACTTATATATGCGCCTATTCGTGTTCCGTAATGTTCGGTATTCATCGGTTGAATCTCAGCGACATCTTCTCCGTGCCATGTTCCGTATGATTCAAATGGTTTATCGAACTGAATGATAAAATATCCCCTGAAATTTGGTAGTACAGGTCCAATCTGTGCAGACATCCTGTCAGGATTGTACCCTGTTATCTCCCCTTTTTCCCTGTCAACATTAACGTATCCCCGCAGGGTTTTAATCCTGCTTTCATAGTCATTTGCCCAATCCTTAAGTACAGGATGTAAATTTATTCCCTGAACAATGATATGAGATTCATCCGATGCAGGGTAGGTGAATTTCATAATACCGCAACGGGAAGCAGCAGCGATCTCCCCCTTGATTTTCATCCCGTTATCATTCATCTGAACAGAATAATAATAGGGTGTAGAAATCTCCTCAGAATGTGAATAATTTAATGCCCGGTCTTTGGGAAGGACTCTCAGATTTCCTGTTTGGGGCATCAGGGAAACGTAACCGTAGTCACCCATCCAGATTGTAGGTTGATGTGTCGCAGTAAACCCGATAATGGAAGGATCTTCATACAGGTAAATCATTCTTCCCATCTTATTTTCATGGGTTTGGGCGACAAAATTGGTCATGGCAAAAGGAAGACCCACAAAAGGCATGGTGCCTCCGCCCTCATAGCCTTCCCTGAAACCTGCATAGGCAGTGCCGATAAGAGGATTGACATAATCAACCTCCTGTTTTTGTTTCTCCGGTTGCTGAACAGTACAATTCATAAAACCTAAAATAAAACAAATTAAAATTAAAATAATGCTTTTCATAGTTTATAATTTATGTTACTTATATCTTATGGGACCTCTTCGTGTTCCTTAGTGACACCCTTGGTGTCCTTTGTGGTTAATAAGGTATTGTAGTTAACCACAAAGGTAACAAAGGATTACACAAAGGAACACAAAGGGTATACTATCATTTAATAAAAAACGGCTGGGTAAAGACCACCGTCTTCCCTCTACCGTATATTTCCGCGCGCACATAACTGCATTCTTCCGGTAATTCATTTTTCTGTATCTGGGCTGCCCTGCCTAATACTTTTCCTTCAGACACCCATAAAAGAGAATCACACTCGATTGCATGGATCAGAATTGTGCCTTTTCTCTGGTCTACCTTTATTGACTTTACCTCAGGAGGAGCATGTCCATCATGGCCAAGCGGTGCATGTACCATAAAAAAAGAACCTTTCTCCATGGCCTTACGAACTTCCTTTTCGTTAAGTTCCGGTAGCCAAAAAACATTCCAGCTTTCTCCCAGATCGCGACGGGATAAAAAATTATCATTGGCAAATCCCCATACAGGTCTGTCCGGTGACATTACCGTTAAAACAGAATCCCAGAGAGACCGGATATCGGGATAAAGACCAGCTGACCGGAATACCTCAAGCCCAACAAGGTGTTTGTGTGATCTAAAAAGATCAGAATACCATCTCAACGGATATATCTCCTTTCCCGGGTGATTAATTATCATTAGCCCGTTTTTTTTCGCCACATCTTTAAAAATATTCCCGTCTGAACACTCCTGATCATTAAAGTAACTATTTACCTCGTGTTTATCAAAGGTCAGCTTACATCCCTGTATAGCAATCATTCCTGTTTCAGAAGTGCTTACATTCGTAAACAATGTGTCTTGTACCGGGATGGAATGATCCTGCAGCGGCCTTACTACCAGATGATATATGCGTGAGAAGGTTAATTCGCTCGTCCTGAATCCGGAAAAATTTTCCCATGGATAAGTCACCATGCCAGGATCAGTAATAGCAAGAACATTATAACCCAGATCCCTGTAATATTTAACTACTGTTTGCGGGTTTTCCCATCCATTACTAACCATAGTGTGTGTATTGAGATTAGCTTTATATGGTTTGTACTTCGACCAGTCAACATGCTCATAAGGGTTCTGGATTCTTTTTCCCGGCTGAAATCCCGTAAAAAGAAACAATGTTATGATTATCAATATTCCTGTTCTGAAAATGACCATCAAAGGTTTGTCTGTAAGAGTTTTTTTGAGTTTCATTATTATTCTTTTTAGCATTATTAAGATTTAAAGTTTCGCACTTATTTTTAAAATGTTAAGAACGCCCTGAAGGGCAGGATAATTCAGCCCAATGGCAACGCCTTGGGTAGGATTGCCTTGATTCAATGCGCCCTAAGGGCAGATTAATTAAGGGTAATAGAATTTATTCAAACCATCTACGAAAAATGAACTCTGCTAAAATCAAACTATCCAATTTAAGTTGCCCCTTCAGGGCGCAAAACCGCATTTCAATCCAGACCCAAGGCGTTGCCATTGGGCTGAAATAAGTTGGGCTTTCAGTCCGTATACTTTTGTGTTAAATCGACATCAAGTTAAATTATTGGATGTTACATTATTTTAATCTGTCATAAGTTTTATACCACCTGAGTAGTTACAATTTTTTTAAGTGCGAAACTTTAGTTAAGATCCGTTAAAATACCCTTTGTGTCCCTTAGTGAAATCCTTTGTGTCCATTTAGATTTACAATCTAATTAACAATAATTGTTAAATGTTCTTTGAAATATTTTGTATGTTATTGATTTTCTTTT
>ENA-ORXD01000174-ORXD01000174.1-sediment-metagenome-genome-assembly--contig:-NODE-174-length-105889-cov-8.411239_pt1 | contig 105889 bp, 80 predicted proteins | sample MGYA00237862_ERZ511471 | MGnify/ENA metagenome assembly ERZ511471
CGCAGGATGCAAATTTACAGCTAAAAAATCAGAAAAAAATTGAGGGAAGAACTGGGAAAATGATGATATATATCATCTTTTTAAAATTTGCTGTTAAAAAATTCCCGAAATGCACTTAGATTTACAATATGAGTCCTGAATGATTATAAGATTGAATTTAATTTAAGAAATAAACCCAATTTTTTAAACATAATCTCGTTTTATTGTTGATTTAAATTACCCTTTTTAATTTTTTACCAGTCCCTCAATAATTTTTTTACTTTTGCAAATGTTTTCATAATATATTATATAATTAATGGCAAAAGAACTCACCCTCCGTTCGGAGAATTACTCTCAATGGTACAACGATCTGGTAATAAAAGCTGATATGGCAGAATATTCTGCTGTAAGGGGTTGCATGGTTATAAAGCCATACGGATATTCTATCTGGGAAAAAATGCAGGCAGCACTGGATAAGATGTTTAAAGATACCGGGCATGTGAATGCGTATTTTCCTCTTTTCATTCCCAAATCCTTTTTAAGCCGGGAAGCGAGTCATGTTGAAGGTTTCGCCAAAGAATGTGCTGTGGTTACCCATTACCGCTTAAAAACCGATCCTGAAAGCGGAGAAATTGTAGTTGACAAAGACGCGAAACTTGAAGAAGAGCTGATCATCAGGCCAACATCTGAGACCATCATCTGGAATACATATAAGAACTGGATCCAGTCATACCGTGATCTGCCCATACTCGTAAACCAGTGGGCAAATGTTGTACGCTGGGAAATGAGAACCAGGTTGTTTTTAAGGACCGCTGAATTTTTATGGCAGGAGGGTCATACTGCACATGCCACGCAGGAAGAGGCTGTGGAGGAAACATTAAGAATGATGCATGTTTACCAGGATTTCGCAGAAAAATGGATGGGGATACCGGTGATCACAGGCAAAAAATCGGAAAATGAAAAATTTGCAGGAGCCATCGACACTTATTGTATTGAGGCTCTTATGCAGGATGGGAAAGCGTTACAGGCAGGAACATCTCATTTCCTCGGTCAGAATTTTGCCAAAGCATTTGATGTTCAGTTTACTAACATGGATGGCAAACTGGAATATGTATGGGCCACCTCATGGGGCGTTTCCACCAGACTAATAGGAGCTTTGGTTATGGCGCATTCCGATGATAACGGGCTTGTACTGCCGCCAAAATTGGCACCGGTTCAGGTAGTGATAATTCCAATATATAAAACTGAGGACCAGCTGAGCCGGTTAAACCATGAAGCTGAAAAAATCAAAAAGGAACTTGAAGCCGCCGGAATTACAGTAAAGTATGACAACCGTGATACGAACAAACCCGGCTGGAAGTTTGCAGAATATGAATTAAAAGGAGTACCGGTACGCCTTGCACTTGGCCCTCGTGACATCGAAAATGACACTATTGAAGTGGCCAGGCGTGATACCCTGGAAAAATTCACTATTAAAAACGAGAAGGTCAGTAAACAAATAACACAACTACTCGAAGACATTCAGCAAAATATTTATAATAAAGCACTGACTTTCAGAAACCGGAATACTCACGACGCCTCAACATGGGAAGAATTCACTGATTTAATTGAGAACAAAGGAGGTTTTGTATATGCCTTTTGGGATGGGACGGTTGAAACAGAAAATAAAATTAAAGATGAAACAAAAGCTACCATCAGGTGTATCCCTCTGAATTCAACTGTAGAAGAAGGTAAATGTGTTTATTCAGGGAAACCTGCCGCAGGTAAAGCTATTTTTGCCCGTGCTTATTAAAAAAGATTAAGTTTTGTTTTTAAAAAAAAAACACTATTTTTACTTCAATATAGAAAAAGCATTCAATATCAGAAATATAAAATCCAATTTCTATGAATATTAAGCTTTTGACCTCAAAAAGGACCTTACTAATTCTACTGGCTTTCATGGGATTAGTATACGCCGGATGCAGTTCTGACAAGTCTAAATCATCAGAATCAAAAGTGTCTGATGATTTAATTACCGGCATGGATAAAGAACTGGCGGATAAAATAAGTACTGCCAAGAAAATATTTTATTCCCTCCCCTCTCCTCTCGAAACAGCAATACTGATCAAAAATGCAGGTGCTACATATGATGCTGATCTGTTAAATCCGGTAGCCAACACTTCAAAATATAATACTAACCTTGAAATGGCTCTCAATCTGGGTATATTTAGTACCAATCTGAGTTATGCGAGTCTTTTTGAACAAACCCAGGCAACACTTGATTATATAAATGCTGCTAAAAAAATGGCTGACGGATTATCCATTCTTGATGCAATTGACGAGCCCACCATCAAACGACTTGAAGAAAACATTAATAATAAAGATATAATTGTAGATATTATTTCAGAAACACTCCTGAATTCCAACTCTTTCCTGGAAGACAGAGGACTGCAGGCAACTGCTGCCGTTATTCTTGTGGGCGGATGGGTTGAAGGCCTGCATATTGCAACCAGTCTGGTCCCGGCAAATGCAGACATAAAAACAGATAAACTGGTTGAAAGAATCATTGATCAGAAGATGACACTGGATATTGTAATGAGCCTTCTTGAGGATAATGCAGATGATATTGATGTGCAGGCAGTAATGAAAGACGTACAGGAATTAAAAAGTATCTATGATAAAATTAAGATCACTCATTCTGAAATTGAGGCTGTAGAAGATCCCAATACTAATATAACTGTTTTAAAATCAGAATCATCAGTTAAGATAACACCTGAGATATTTAAGGAGCTTTCCCTCAAAGTCAAAGAAATTAGAACCCGGTATATTTCATAATTTAACTCAATCATTATGAAACACATAATTTATTTAAGCATACTACTTGCTGTTTTCGCATTAGCTCCGTATAAAGTTGCTGCTCAGTGCAAGCAATTCGCAAAGAACACCTGCAAGGTAGGTCTGGCACCATACCAGCACGATGGTAACTATCATGCCGCTATTTTGCTCGAAGGTGAAGAAGCCGAGCTGTATAAAACTTTTTATTCCAATACCGATTACCGCATCGGAGTTTGTGGTGCAAACAACCTGGGTAACATAGAATTTATTCTTGTTGATGGTACGGGTAAAGTGCTTTATAATAATAAACTTCATAGCTATGACTGGAAGTGGGACTTTCGGCTTGATGCAAGCCAGCAACTGAAAATTGTGATAAAAATTCCCGTATCCGGTAATCAGCCCGAAAATCCTATGGAAGGTTGTGTTGCCATTATGTTCGGATTTAAAGATAAATAAGACCTTACTGATATTCATTAAAGGCTGTCATAAACAGACGGCCTTTTTTTATTACTAACCGTATTTAACTATGAAATATTATTTGATTATTCTAGTGATCATACTATCTCCATCCGTAGTACCGGGATGTGAGGAGTTGTTGAAAAACATACCTTCAGGAGCAGAAACGGCTGGATTAACCAACCAGGAAATCATTGAAGGTTTAAAAACCGCACTTATTGTGGGTACCGATTCATCTGTTACCGTAACATCACGAAAAAATGGATTCTACAAAGATGAAGCCATTAAAATTTTACTTCCTCCTGAAGCTCAGATAATCTATGAAAACAGGAATAATACTCTTCTTAAGGCTATAGGTATTGATCAGAAAATTGAGGATGCAGTTCTTGCCCTTAACAGGGCTGCCGAAGATGCAGCTAAAGAGGCCGGCCCGATTTTTAAAAATGCCATTACCGGTTTATCAATTTCAGACGGCATTACTATACTTAACGGCAAAAATCCCCTCGATGGCACTGCAGAGTCTGCTTTTGATTCCACTGCTGCTACTGCATACCTGCGAACATCAACATACAATGATCTGAAAGTTGCCTTCGCACCTAAAGTAAATTCATCCCTTGATAAAGTGCTTGTGGGTAACCTTTCTCCCAACCAGATATGGAATACACTGGCAACAAACTATAATACAGTAGCTTCAAAATCTTTTGGCTTTATTGACCCAATGAAGAATCCGGATCTGGGTTCCTATGTTACTGAAAAAGCGCTGGAGGGACTTTTTCTGAAAGTTGCCGCTGAAGAAATTAATATTCGTAAAGATCCATGGAAATGGGCAACCACTGCTGCAGGAAATGTTTTGCAACGAGTATTCGGAAGCCGGAAATAATAATTAACCTCAATCATCATTAACATATCCTGTGATTTCGTGCAGTATTGCAGAACGAGGGTGCAGGGGCATCAGTACAATGAATTTCCTGAACTTTTAAAGGACACCATTAATCAATCCATGAACTTTTTTTTCAGATAGTTTCCGGTATAACTTCCGGATTGTTTAGCAAGATCCTCCGGTGTACCTTCAAACAGTATTTCTCCTCCATCTTCTCCACCCTGCGGCCCCAGATCAATTACCCAGTCAGCACATTTAATAATCTCCTGATTGTGCTCAATAATCACTATGGTATGACCTCTCTTTATCAGTGCATTAAAGGCATCAAGCAATTTATGAATATCATGAAAATGAAGACCGGTGGTGGGTTCATCAAAAATGAACAACATATCATCAGTAACTGATTCCCTTGTAAGATAATATGCCAGCTTAACCCGCTGACTCTCCCCACCGCTAAGTGTACTTGACGACTGACCTAATTTAACATAACCCAATCCAACATCCTGTAAAGGCTTTAATTTGTTTATTATGCGCCTTTCAGTGCTGCTGTCCTTCCCTGAGAAGAAATCAATCGCCTCATCTATTGTAAGTTCCAACACATCATAGATATTCATTCCCCTGTATTTGATTTCCAGGATTTCCTCCTTAAACCTCCGTCCCCTGCAGGACTCACACAGTAATACTACATCAGCCATAAACTGCATTTCAACACGAATAATTCCCTCTCCCTGGCACTCTTCGCATCTGCCCCCGTCCACATTAAAGGAAAAATGACTCGCTTTAAATCCATTCGTTACTGATTGCGGCAAATCAGAAAATAATTTCCGTATATCATCGTATGCTTTTACATATGTTACCGGATTGGACCGGGATGATTTTCCAATAGGATTCTGATCAACAAATTCTATATTCTTTATCAGGTGAACATCACCCTTTAGATAATCATACCTTCCGGTTTTATCTCCACTGCCGGATATAAGCTTACTTAATGCCGGGTAAAGAATATTTCTGACAAGAGATGACTTTCCCGAGCCTGATACCCCCGTCACAACAGTAATGATATGCAGTGGAAATTTCACGTTAAAACCTTTAAGATTATTCTCACGGGCACCTATAATTTCAATAAAGTTTGACCATTTCCTTCTTGAAGAGGGAATTGGAATCTTTTGAATCCCGCTCAAATATTGCGATGTAAGTCCCCTGTTTGTATTACTGATTTCTTCAGGCTTACCCTGAAAAATGATACTTCCACCTTCCCTTCCTGCTCCCGGTCCAATATCAATGATCTGGTCTGAAGCTTTGATTATCTCTTCATCATGTTCTACTACCATAACCGTGTTACCCATATCTCTGAGCCCTGTAAGCACATTGATTAACAAATGGGTATCCCTTGGGTGTAAGCCTATGCTCGGTTCATCCAGGATATAGAGGGAACCTACAAGACTGCTTCCCAATGATGTAGCCAGGTTAATACGTTGTGATTCACCGCCAGACAAGGTAGATGACAGTCTGTTAAGCGTCAGATATCCAAGCCCGACATTCATTAGAAAATCAATCCTGTTCCTGATCTCAACCAACAATCTGGCTGCTGTTTGTTCTTCATATTCCGAAAGCTTCATACCACTGAAAAAATCCCTTAGTTTATCTGTTGGCATCAAAACCAGGTCGGTAATTGATTTACCATCTATTCTGACATAACCGGCTTCTTTTCTCAGCCGGCTTCCCCTGCATTCCGGACATACGGTCTTTCCCCTGTATCTTGACAACATCACCCTGTACTGTATCTTATATTTTTTTTCTTCAAGGTGTTGAAAGAACCTGTTTATCCCTTTAAAATATTTGTTTCCTTTCCATAACACATCTCGTTGTTCCTCAGATAATTTATAATAGGGAGTGTAAATCGGGAAATCAAATTTCTCCGCATTAAAAATTAATTTCTCCTTCCATTTCTTCATCTTTTCCCCCCGCCAGCATGCAATAGCTTCCTCATATACCGACAAACTCTTATTTGGGACAACAAGATCTTCATCAATCCCTATTACCTGACCGTAACCCTCACATACAGGGCATGCACCAACAGGATTATTAAAACTGAACATATGTTCGGACGGCTCATCAAAGCTTATACCGTCAGCCTCAAACCTGTTACTGAATTCCCTGGATTTATCAACTTCCGGATTGTATATCCGGCATACCCCCCTGCTGACAGAAAAAGCTATCTGTACAGAATCACTCAACCGGCTGACGGAATCTTCCTCACCGGAAACTATAATACGGTCTATTACCAGATTGCATCCCGGTGATTTCACAATCATTTCCGGATTAGTCAGAACCTCATCAATAGCATATATCTCCCCGTCAATAATTATTCTTGTTATTCCCTGCCGCATATAAAGATCAAGTTGATATGCTTCTGTTGAACCTTCACAGCAATAAAAAGGAGATAAAATATAAAGCCTGGTGCCTTCAGAAAATGAGAGTATATGATCCACTACATCCGTTACTGAGTGTTTTTTAACCAATTTACCGGAAACAGGAGAGTAGGTTTTACCAATACGGGAATATAAAAGCTTCAGGTAATCGTAAATTTCTGTTGATGTTCCAACAGTGGAACGTGGATTCCTGGTATTAACCTTCTGTTCAATAGCAATGGCCGGAGGTATCCCGAGTATAAAGTCAACATCAGGTTTATCAATCCGCCCGAGAAACTGCCGTGCATATGCTGATAAGCTCTCTACATAACGACGCTGCCCTTCAGCATATAATGTATCGAAAGCAAGTGAAGACTTCCCCGAACCTGATAAACCGGTAATAACTATCAATTTATCTCTTGGAATATGCAGGTCAACATTTTTTAAATTATGAACCCTGGCTCCACTAATAATTATTTCATTTTTTCTAAATTCTTCTTTTTCAGGCATATAACATTTTTTAACAATTACAAAAATAGCATATTTTGTTTGATATTCTTTTTTATCATATATTTGTAATTCTTAAGATTTAAAAAAGAATTATTCACCAAAACAAAACTGCCTATCGAAACATATCTACCCTGATAATAAAAAAGGAGATAGTTTTGGAAACAATTACCCCAAATGATTACGAACTTATCCAGGAGTTTGTAAAAGGCAGGAGTGCATGCATAGAGCAATTAATCAACCGTCACAAGAACAAGGTATATACATACATTCTTCTTATGGTGAGGAATGAACAGCTTGCTGAAGATATTTTTCAGGATACCTTCATTAAAGTTATCAAATCACTTCAGGAAGGAAAATATAAGGATAACGGCCGTTTTCTTTCCTGGGTGATAAGAATCGCCCATAACCTGGTTATCGATCAGTACAGGAAAGAAAAACAGATTAAGATGATTTCCAATGATAATTTCGATGCTGATCTTTTTAACAACAAGAAATTATCTGATAAAAATATTGAAGATGAACTGGTAAATGTACAGATTTCAGAAGACATAAGAAATCTTATTGATAAATTACCTGAAGAGCAGCAACAGGTAGTTATTTTGCGACATTTCCTCGGATTAAGTTTCAAAGAAATTGCTGACCACACAGATGTCAGTATTAATACTGCATTGGGAAGGATGCGTTACGCACTTATTAACCTCAGAAAACTCATCAGGGAATATAATGTAAAACTTTCTTGCTGACAGATCAGTAATCTTTAAGTCTGAAAATATAGCTAAAAGGTATGTCTTTTCCGGCAATATTTTAAAACCGGCTGCAGAAAAAAATCATAAAATTATACAATATAGTACATGATTATTCGTTTCATAGCTGAACCAAACCTGAAATATCAATACTGCCTATGAAAGAAAACTTTACTCTATTGTATTTAGTGGATAATATTGAAAACTTCAGTGACCTGATCTCCTTCCCTGAGTTATTTGATATTGATCCTCACCTTTCCGGATTCATTTCGGAAGAGCTTGCTAAGTTTGAAATGTCTCCTCCGGACAGAATAATCAGGAACATTCTTTCTGAGTTTCAGAAATAATACTCCGGTCGGAGATAATCTGTGCAGCAACAACACCTGCAGTTTCTGTGCGTAACCGACTCTGACCCAGACTTACGGGGGTGAATCCATTATTTATGGCAGTGGTTATTTCTGAAGGAGAGAAGTCTCCTTCCGGGCCTATTATTATGAGATATTTATTCATTTGTGCCGGGATGTTTATCAGGAAATCTGAAACATAATCTGAACAATAAGCTATATATTTTTCAGCAACATGATTGAGTTTTAGAAAGTCATCATATTTCACCGGTGTATTCAGAAGAGGAAGATAGGCTTTTTGCGACTGTTTTACAGCTGATAGTATAACTTTCCCGAGGCGACCGGTACGTAATTTTTTCCGTTCTGAATGTTGACAATATATCGGAGTGATTTCATCCATACCAATTTCTGTAGCTTTTTCAAGAAACCATTCAAAGCGCTCAGTATTTTTTGTCGGTGCAATAGCGATATGAAGATAATAGTTTCTTTTACCAAAATTTTTTACTGAGCTCAGAATTTCCAGTTTAGTATTTACCGGATCAGCTTCCACAATTCTGGTTTTATAGAATACTCCTTCCCCATTGATCACGCCGACCTCATCATCCTGCCTTAACCTCAGAACCCTGATACAATGATTTGATTCAGAGGATTCCAGCAATATGCATGTATCATGCTCCCCGGGAGAATAGAATATATGCATTACTTTTAAGTTTAAGGTTAGATACTACGGAACTAATTATCATCTTCCGTGAGATACCGCCGGAGAAACAACTGAGCCCTTCTTTCCGGTGCCAGTGAATATATGTAGGATGGTTCGCCCGGCCTGGTGCTTAATTTTCTCTGATTATCCTTCAGGGAGAATACAACATCATTAAATAAAGGATTGGACGATACCACCTGTAAACTTCCGGGATTATATCCAAAATAATACCAGGTTCGGTCATTTAACACAAAATAAATATCCAGCAAGTCACCTGAAGCCCGCCTGGATAATTCAAGATATATTTCAGACTGTTTATTAATCTGTTTTTCTCCTATTCTCACTATACCAACATCACCGTGATACCTGAATGAACGGGTATTACCATTCCATGTTAATGTAACATTGGAGAGAATGAGTGTTTTCTTGAATGCAGGGGGAACTGTACGATAATTCCCGTAAAGGCTTAAATCAGCTGACATATTTCTTGCGGGCTCAGCTCCAACCATCTCAAATAAGCCGATACGATATACAGGCTGGGTGACATCATACGCTTTGAGTCCGGGCAGACTATCCAGTTCAGTAGAAAAGACAGCAAGAGCATCCTGGGAGAAAAAGAAATCAAATGCAAGGAAAGCATCAGATACAAACTCATCATTTTCAATATCATGATATGCTTTTCCAAAAGCAGACAATTTCAGTTGTCCGTAATTTACAAGATAATCAATCTTTCCTTCACTGTAGGTGAGACAAGGATATGAAGTAAGTCTTAAATAATTACCAGTAGCAGTGCTATCTGAAAGCTTGGTAAGATCAGCTATTTCGTAATAACTGTTTTCCCTGTCATATGTCAGGTACCCTGAAGCATTTGTAAGATATGCGTCAAAATAGTCTTTTCTTCCTGAGAAAAAGGTAGAATATACATGCGCAGAATCCCTGGTAAGCATCATACCTGCATAGATCCTGTTAAGGTTTATATCCACAGGAGTTTCGGAAACAGGAATCAGAACATTCTGAGGATCAATCACAGAATTAAATTTAAGCCAGTTCCGCCCAATCTGACAATCATGGACAAGCCTTGCAGCACCATCGAATGTAAGTAAAGGAGAACTCGAAGTAAAACTGATCTTTCCCTGGTAATCAAAATGTGGACTCAGACTAAAACTATCCATGACTGTAACTTCACCTGCACCTCTGGTTTTATGTTCTTCATCCACATCAATTGTATTAAAATGAATAACCTGGAATCTGCCCGTTTCATCGTAATAGTCATAGTTTGCAGATGCCAGATAATCATATTTTCCATTAATCGTAACAGTAGCATTGTACAGTTTGAAATATTCACTAGCGAAATCAGCAATAATAGTGGCATCCTCCAGGGTTTTTATCACGGCATTGGGTTCGACAGTGATCAATCCGTCAACAGGAAAAATCCTTGCATCAGCTATCTGAATGTAGGGCACATCAGTTGCTTTAATAATAAAATTTTTATAATCATATACAGCTATTGGCGAAACGAAACTCATTGAGTCCTGCTTCGGATGAACAGAAATATATCTCGGTCCGTCCAGACCATCCTCGCCGGCAAGTGTTGAAACGGGCTTATCGAGTCCCATATGAAGCTGTTCTTCATCAATCAGCCAGAGGAAATAATCGAGCTGACTTATAAACCGGTTTTCCGGGAACTCAACCTTTGTGTATCCTTTATTAGAAACAAATTCCCCTTCCTGGATTTTAAAGTTAATATGAGATCTGACGTCTTCCGTTGAAAATGCCATTTTATTTGCTGCCATTGAACGTAGTTTAAAATCAGCTGTATCGGAAAGTATCTCATCTGCCTTAAGAAGAAACTTGTTTGAGGACAGGTTTGCAGAAACCATATCAATATTTCCCTTTCCTGTCAAACCATCGGGCTGTAGCAACAAGTCTCCGGTTTGTTTAATGGTATCCGCAAAAACAGTGAATGGGACATCCTGTGTACGTGCCTGAAACTTGTCCTGTTTTGCCAGCCAGGTAATATTATTATTCCTGGACCTTACCTGCGGATATTCAGTACCGGCATATTGTTTATCTATAGTGAAATCTCTGCTGACGGTCATTAAAGAATCGGGGTGGAATAAGAAGTTATCTGAAAATGTCCGGGAAGTAAGGTAATCTAATCTTCCGCTACCTCTTATACCCCTGTTACTTAACTCAATATTCTGGTAGAAAGTCCCTTTACCATTATAAACAGGGATACCTGTTGCAGGAATCTGATGCCTGAAGCCCAGGGAGTTATCAGGCATTAATACCAGAGTCTGTTCTATGGGAGGAAGTATTCCCTCAGCAAAAAATTCACCGTCAAGATTTAGTCCGTCGCGGGTAAAGTTATCAAGGCTGTCCATTCTGAATGGTTTAACTTTAAAATACACCTCATTTCGCGGGTACACACCCTTTTGAATGACAGGCTCATCGAAATACACATACGAATTTTCAAAACTGTTAAAAACCGGGTAATGAGGAAAACTGTTAAGGCCTGACTTATTCAGAGGATCATCAATAAGTAATTCACCTGTTGCATCTTCGAGAAGGTTATTGATTTTTTCAGCAACAATACGGCCTAAATTATCAATTTTGCCTGTATTAACGGAAAGACCTATTGAATCAATATCCTGAAGATTAATTTTAAAATTGTCGTAATCGAAAAAGAAATTATTACCATAAAAAGAGAACATACCTGCATAAATGGTTCCGTTAAACTGAAAGCTTCTGTTTCTCTTCATTATTATCTGATTCATAGCAGGTACAAGCACAACATTTTGTGAATCGCTCAGAAACACTTGTTGAATTCCATTAATAATCAGGTCATTATTGTCCAGATCCAATAAGGCATTTTCAAGAGGTGCCTGTGTTCTTGAAGCAAAGAGAATAACATCATAATCTGTCTTTCCCACACTGGCATCGAGAAAATAGAACAATTTAGGCCGGAGCGTGACAGCATCGGCTTCATCATCAAAAAATATGAATCCCATTCGGGAGAGTCTCATTAATTGCTGTCGCACCTGCGACATATCCATTCCCAGATACCTGGCATAGCTGGAGACAGTAAAATACTGATTCGAAGTCATCCGGCTGAACTGCCATAGGGCTACCAGGGGGTTGATATTATCCATGCCCTGCAAGTCACTAAAAACTCGTGAATTAAAAAAACTGTTCGATTCAAAGTGTGCCACACCAATAGCAGTACCTGTGAGAGGCTTAAGCCTGATTATTCTTTCATTTCTCTTCCAGTTGAATTCTTCAAAATTCATATCTACCAGGTGATATGTATTTGTATACGGACTTGCTGATGTATAAGATCGTGATTTAGTAAACCTGAGCTCGTCTGCAACCTCATTGTAAGTGAACTGAAGATCAGGATGAAAAACAGAATCCGATTCAATATATAACGTAAGTTGACAAGCCGGACTGTTTATTCCGTTTGCTGAAATTAAGATCTGATTGGCTTCAATTTTTAACCTGATATTGTTATTGTCAAAAACATTAAGAACAGCTGGTTCTGCCGCGGTACCTGTTCCCAGGAGTCTGCCTCCCTGCATTGAAAGCCCTCCAAGATATTCAATATTTCTGAAAAGATCAGGAAGATAAAACTTGTTCAGGAAAGAGAAAAATTTAGGATACGTGGCTTTAGCAGGATCTGCGACAAGCATAACCTTATCTTCAAACCTTCCATCTATGGGATATTCAAAATACTTTTTATAGGTAAATTTTACTGAATCAGCCGTATATTCAGATCTTCTAAGATCAATCCTGAAAAGGCCAAGCTGCGCAAAAACCTCATTTTTATCCAGGCCTGCCCTCTCCCATGTTACTATCCCCTCCTTACCGTACCATGTATTCGTGACAGGATCTAACTCACCCGAAGTCTTATGAATTATTATACTGTCGCGTTTTGAATAGCATATCAGATCAAATGATTCAAAACGGATACGTGGTTCTCCGTCACTAAAATGAAACCTGTAAACAGGATTAACACCTTTCCATACATTGCCTGGTAAATTGTATAATTCATCATTCTTGATAAGTCCGAGGCTGGACTTAAGAAACTGGTCGATAGTTTTTAGTGTAATACTTCTTTCAGTAAAAAAATGATCTGATATCTTAAGCCATTCACTTTTACCAACATCTTTGGCATCAGCAGCATACAACAGTATTAACACCTCAAAGTAATGAATAAAATGGGGACTGGGCCGACCGTTTTTTCTTACAAGCTTTGTTGAGTTCCCTGCAAATGACACCATCTCTTCCCATGAAAAAACACCGCTTTGCCATAAGTTAATAAAAGCTTCAACAATTTTAGCTTCCTCATTACTGACGTAGTTGTTGGTAAACCTTCTCAGTTCCTCAACATATTTGATTGTATCAGCAGAAAATTCCCTTATTTGCTGAGCGCCGGCAAATACTGAAGGAATAAAGAAAAGAAGAATAAAACATATCTTCTTCATCATATATTTGATAATAGTAATAAATTTCTCAAAGATACAGATAGTTTATCACTCAATAATTACTGCAGATCATGACACCAAGTATCATTATGAGTCACATTTAATGGTTTTGTAAAAGCATCTGCATCTTCTCTGTGTAATGTTAAAATGCATTTACAATCTGTAAAAATTCATCTGCCTTAAGTGAGGCTCCCCCTATGAGACCTCCGTCAACATCAGGTTTGGCAAATAATTCGGCTGCATTGGATCCTTTGCAACTTCCACCATAGAGAACCGGTATTGCTGATGCAATGGCATCATGGTATTTTTTACCTGTTTCTTTTCTTATAAAATGGTGCATCTCCTGAGCCTGTTCAGGGCTGGCATTTACACCGGTACCTATCGCCCAGACAGGCTCATACGCAATGATAACCTTCGAAAACTGCTCAGGGGCCAGATGAAAAATGCCTTCAGACAATTGATTACTCACCACTTCAAAATGTCTTCCTGCCTCCCTCTCAGCCAGAATTTCACCAATACAAAAAACGGGTATCAAACCATTATCCAGTGCAAGCTTTACCTTCTTAGCCAAAACTTCATTTGTCTCACCATAATATGTCCGTCTCTCTGAATGGCCTATTATTACATATTCTGCTCCTGCTGACTTTATCATCTCCACACTAATTTCCCCTGTATATGCACCTTTAATTTCTGCAGCACAGTTTTGCGCTGCCAGTTTCACCCTGGTGAGAATTTTCTTTATCTCTGCAAGGTGTGTAAAAGGCGGGGCAATAATGACATTAACATCCGTTTTTCTTTCTTCTGTCAGCTTATTCACTGCCACAGCAAGTTCTAACCCTTCTGAAAGATTCGTATTTAATTTCCAGTTACCTGCAACAATTTTTTGTCTCATATCAATTCATGTTTTTGTTAAAGAAATAAATTCAAAAATAATAAACCCATCGTATAATCATTCAAATATCTGAATTATTATTGTCATCTTCGCAACCTTGGATCCAGGAGGGTATAAATAAAATCAACCAGGATATTAACTATTACAAACAATACAGCAATGGTAATTACAACGCTCAATACTACCGGAAGATCATAAAAATTCAATGCATTAACGATCATATAACCCAGTCCTCTCCACCCGAATATATATTCAACAAACACTACTCCTGCCAGCATACTTGCAAACCATCCGCTTACCGCTGTTATAACCGGATTAAGTGAGTTTCTGAGAGCATGCACTGTTATAACCCTGGTGTAAGTAAGTCCTTTTGCAAAGGCAGTTCTGATATAATCCTGGTTCAACACATCGAGTAATGAATTTCTCGCCAGCTGAACCACAACAGATAATGGCCTTATACCTAAAGTTACGGCAGGAAGTAGCAGATTCTTCAACTGTAACTTTGCACCTCCTCCAAAATCATCAATTTCAAATAAATTACCTGTCAGATTGAGGTTTGTATATTCGCCCAGCTTAAAGGCAAATAACCAGGCTATCAATATTGCAGCAAAAAAAGAGGGTAATGCCATACCGAGCGTCGAAAATACCAGTATCAAACGATCATATCCGCTATCTTTTTTAAGAGCAGCAAATATTCCCATAACATTTCCTGCCACAAAAGCAAAAATTATAGAACAGAATGCAAGAATTAATGAATTGGGCAAAGCTTCCCTGATCATGCTTCCGGTGGTTCGCTGACTCTGGAAGGATCGTCCCATATATGGGAATTTCAGTATTATGGAAAATCCGTTTTTGAGCGTCAGGATATTTGTGGTTTTTCCATAATTTACCTCATTAAGATAAAAAAATGAGGATTTCTCAAACCGGTTATGAAAAGAAACAGGAGAAAGGTCATTAATATACCTCACGTACCGGAGGTATAATGGTTTATCGAGTCCCAGTTCCTTTCTCACCATCTCCACATTTCTGAGATCAGCACGCTGGCCCAGCATCATCCGGGCAGGATCACCGGGCAAAACATTGAACAGTATAAAAATAACAGTAACGACTCCGAGTATTACTAGCAGTCCATAACCGGTGCGGGAAAGAAACCTGAATAATACCAGTGTCATAATTAAAATTTCCTGTTTTCAAAAAATGCCCGTAAAAACAGTCCAAATGCAACAAAACCAAGAAAAAAGATATAAACTATCCGTTTTTCAGACATCGATTCGGAAGAAGATATTACAGCCGGGAGCAATAGCTGCCCGGGATCAATATTTGTTGGTGGCTTCGAAAGGAATTCAGAAAACTCATAAGGTTCCGGAATATTTTCATTTTTAACAATTTCCATCACCATCCCGTCTCTGATCCATATAAAGGCAACACCATCCCCTGCCACTAAACGGACAAATTCCGCATCAGCTCTGGCAAACAGAACCGGGGAAATAAATTCATCTGTAAAAGAGATCAGATCGTTATGAGACAGAGCTGTTATACCAAAAAAATGAAAAACTGCCGTATCTGTTGCTGCTGCAATAACTGATAAATTGTTCACCCTGTTGAGTAATTCAATATTAACAGCCATCGGGTCAGCTGTCAGAAGAAGGAAAATATTACCGGTACCCGTAATAATATCGTTTGATATATCAAGACCTTCTGTTGTAATAGCTTTAAATTCACTTAGGGGGGAATGATAACCCTTACGGACAATGTTACTTTCTGAATTAACAAACAGCCAGTCGGGTGATTGCGGAAAATCATCAATATGAAAAGCAGAAATACTGTCAGTTGTCAGATTCCTGTAATAAAGAACAGTTTCATAAACATCCGCATCGGCTCCCGGAGGCGGAACATTCAATCTGTTCAACCGGCTACCTGGTGAAAAGGGGTAATTTACAATAATTTCCCTAAAATCATCACCTGTTAATCCAAATGCCGGAAAATCATTAAAATGCCATTTGCCCAGTATGGTCCCGTTTTTGAGAAGTACGAGTCCGGGATTCGAACGTATAATTGTTTTGAGTGCAATCTCGTCAGCCTGGTAAAAATCGTATGACAGTCCCAGCTTCTGGCTTATCCCATCAATTATCCCGTCAGAAGATGCTGTTATACAATAGAAGCGCACATCTTCGTAAAGCTTTGCAAATTTTGCATATTCATCTGCTTTTATCAGTCCGTTTTTATCAGCAGCAGACAAATTATGGCTTATAAGGAGAAATGAAAATCCGGGATCATGAATGATAATATCTGTGATATCATTTCCTCCCCGGGTACTGACATAGAAATCATGTATCGGAGGCTCATATCCTTTGGAAATCAGAACAGACTGAGCATCTACAAATGAATATGCATTAGTGTCGACCGGAATAGTTTCAAGAGAAAATACCTCATCTTTTCCTGTGCTTTTATTTTTATAAATAAGCCTGGTTTCATACACATCGGCAGGGACATCAGGCGGCACAATCATTTTATGAGGGATGTTTGACCCTGTGCTGTAGGGCCGAAAATCCAGCAAGGGCAGATGGTTATATGAATAAAGTGAAACAGAAGAAGAAAATATAAAAACAACAAGTATCACTGCCCACTCAACTGATTTTCCTGTAACCACAGGGTAGTTATTTCTTTGCAGCAACACCAGCACAACAAAAACCTGGATCACTATATTCTTCCAGAAAGTTTGCCAGTTGGTGAGGATCAATGCATCTCCGAAACAGCCGCAATCGGTTACCGGATTATATATTGCGAGAAAGAAAGTAAGAACAGTAAAGAAAGACATAAAGATCATAACCAGCCATGAGAAAACCCTCATGCGGTATGATAAGAGCAATGCAATCCCCATTGTTACTTCAATCGAAGATAACAGTATGGCCAGTGGCAAGGATACAGGTTCCAGAAATCCAAGACCAAAGGCATGGAAATAATCACTAAATTTATAAGCAGAACCTAACGGATCCACCATTTTGACAAAACCGGAAAAAATAAATACAATGCCTGTGAAAACTCTGCTGAGAAGTCTTATATGTTTCATTATAAACTATAGTTTAATACGTTTAATAATCTCACCAATAATCAAATCAGGCGTAAGGATATCCAGGTCATCATTGTAACACCGCAGGATATGATAATTTTTTTCACTTTGTTCAAGCGACAGGTAAACGTCCCGTACTTTTTTCTGAAATTCAAGATCAGCTTCGTGAATATCGTCTCTTCCCTCAAGATAGATTCTGTCATCACCCTTCCTGTTGGTTGTAAGCTGCTCTCTGGTAAAATCAAAGGGAACATCAAGAAAAAGATTCAGGTCAGGAACAGGCAGGTGGTTATGTGTATATTCCAGTTCCAGTATCCATTTTTTTAACTTCTCCCTCTCTCTTATATTATTGAGTTTTGCACACTGAAAAGCGATATTTGAAATCACATATCTGTCGAGTAATACAAAATACCCGGCATCTATCCATTCCCTGATTTGTATTTTTGCCTCATTCCTGTCCCCTGCATACAGCAGTGCAACAAGGTAGGGATCCACAGAATTGATACTCCCCAGTTCACCCCGCAGAAACCTTGCAATCAATTCCCCGTAAACCGGTGCATCGGTCCTTGGGAAATGAATAAATTTGTATTCAACATTATTCTTAACCAGATAATCCTTCAGTAATTTTATCTGGGTCGATTTTCCCGAGCCGTCCAGCCCTTCAATCACTACAAAATTCATATAAAATATTAACTTTGTTAAAAATTATCTGCTTGTGAGTAAAACCTGGTGTAAAGATAATTTATTTTCGAAGAATTTCAGCATCAATCTCAATGGGAGGTTAATGAATCTGGATATTCCGAAAGTTATGGGAATATTGAATGTCACCCCTGATTCCTTCTATGACAGGGGAAAATATATTTCCGCGAAACAGATTTTTGAGCGAATCGGTCAAATTATCGGAGAAGGGGCTGACATTATTGATATTGGGGGGTATTCAACGCGACCGGGAGCAGCAGAAATATCAGAGAAAGAAGAACTTAGAAGATTAATTACAGCTTTGGAGATAATGCACAGGGAATATCCTGATTTCCCTGTTTCTATTGATACTTTCCGGCCGGAAGTTGCAGAAATTATGATTAGAGATTATGGGGCAACCATGATAAATGATGTTATGGCCGGAGAATATGACAACAGGATGATTGATGTCATTGCAAGGTACCAGATTCCATATGTGTTAATGCATATGCAGGGTACACCCCTGACTATGCAGAATAATCCGGTTTACCAGGATGTAACCAACGATCTACTTTTATTCTTTGCCAAAAAAATTGATCAGATAAAACAAAAGGGAGTGATGGATTACATCATTGATCCCGGATTTGGTTTTGGCAAAACACAGGATCACAACTACACCTTATTAAAGGAACTCGAAGCTTTCCGGATGCTGGAAGCTCCCCTGATGGTTGGAATATCAAGGAAATCGATGATATACAAATACCTGGATGTTGACCTGGATCAGGCGCTTAATGGCACTACTGCACTACATATGGCTGCATTATTGAAAGGAGCTGACATACTTCGGGTTCATGATGTTAAAGAAGCTGTTGAAACCGTGAAGCTTTTTACAAAACTCCGTAAATAATATAGAACAAATGGTGAATATTATACCTTTAAATTCAACATTATTTAATAATTACCTTTCATTATCTTTGTATAATATTTAATAATACTGATGATTTCATTTTTTATACAGATCAGGATACTTGATGTCATTGATATTTTATTGATAGCATTGATAATGTACAATATATATATGCTTGTACGGGGAACTGTTGCGCTGAATATAATAATAGGGATAATAGCCATTTACATACTATGGGGAATTGTGAAAATGTTAAAAATGGAACTTGTCAGTTCTATTCTGGGTCAGATTATTGGTGTCGGTGTCATTGCCCTGATCATTGTTTTTCAGCAGGAGATAAGGAGATTTTTACTGATAATCGGCACCCGTTATATTGCAAGGAATAAAATAAGGCTGGAAAACTTTTTAAATGTGGACATTGCCCCGAAGCCCCCGTTGCGTATCAAATCCATATTAAAGGCAGTGATATATTTTGCCACTACAAAAACGGGTGCTTTAATTGTAATTAAGAGAAAATCAACTCTCGACATGTATTCGCAGGCAGGAGATATTCTGGATGCAAATACTTCCAGCCGCTTGCTTATCAGTTTATTTAATAAACAAAGTCCGATGCACGATGGTGCTATTATTATTGAAAATGAGAAGATACATGCGGCAAGGGTGGTTCTGCCTGTTAACGACAATCCGGGACTTCCTCCGGAATATGGGTTAAGACATCGCGCTGCTATTGCTATAACCGAACTTACCGATGCTTTTGTCATTGTTGTGTCGGAAGAGACCGGACATATTTCAATCGCAGAAAGTGGTAAGCTGATCAGAAATATATCACAGAAGGATCTTATGGAGAGGCTAGATAGTGAATTTCAGGCTGTTTAATATTTTAAAAATATAGTTCTTTATTATGAATAAATTACCAGTAAAAAGTTTCGACGAAGGCAGATATGCCTGCATTTCATTAGGAGAGGTAATGTTACGTCTGGATCCTGGTGAAGGCAGGATCAGGACAACCAGAGAGTTTAAAGCCTGGGAAGGTGGAGGGGAGTACAATGTTGCAAGAGGATTGCGCAAGTGTTTTGGACTACCCACGGCTATTGTAACTGCATTTGCTGATAATGATGTGGGAAGACTGGTTGAGGATTTTATCATGCAGGGAGGAGTGGATACTAAATTTATCAGGTGGGTACCCTATGACGGTATTGGAAGGGGGGTCAGGAATGGTTTGAATTTTACTGAAAGGGGATATGGCTTAAGGGGTGCATTGGGGGTGTCCGACAGGGGAAATACTGCAGCATCCCAATTACGGGCTGGTGACATAGACTGGGAATATATTTTCGGTAAGGAAGGTTCACAATGGTTTCATACCGGGGGAATCTTTGCTGCCCTGTCGGAAACAACGGCTGACGTGATGGAAGAAGCTATGATGTCTGCAAAGAAACATGGAACCATTATCTCCTATGATTTGAACTACAGGCCTTCATTATGGAAAACTATAGGCGGACAGGAGAAAGCAAGAGAAGTGAACAGGCGTTTAGCACGGTATGTTGATGTAATGATTGGTAACGAGGAAGATTTCACTGCCAGTCTCGGTTTTGAAGTAGAAGGCACAGATGAGAATTTATCGGCTCTGGATACAGAAGGATACAAGAAAATGATCCGGCAGGTTGTTAAGGAATATCCTAATTTCTTAGTAATAGCCACTACACTGAGGACTGTTAAAAGTGCGTCGGTTAATTCATGGGGGGCAATCTGCTGGGCTGACGGTAAATTTTATGAGTCAGTGCACAGGGAAGATATTGAAATTCTTGACCGTGTAGGTGGGGGTGACAGTTTTGCATCGGGTTTAGTATATGGCATATTGAAAACAGGAGATCCGAAACTTGCAGTTGAATATGGGGCAGCGCACGGAGCACTGGCTATGACAACTCCAGGTGATACATCAATGGCCACCCTTGCGGAGGTGGAAAAACTCATGAAAGGAGGCTCTGCGAGAGTAGTCCGATAAAAATCATCTCTTACCAAAAAGAAAATATGCTTTCTTCTCCTCACCACGAATAAGCTTTTTGATATTTTTAAAATGGGTGACTATCAATAAGAGAGCTGTAAGAATTGAAAAGATCTGCAGGAAGGTAAAAGGACTTTTAAAAATAATAATTATCCAGAGGGGAAATGAAAGTCCGGCCAGCATAGAGCTGACAGAAACATATTTTGAGATCACCAGGGATATGAGAAATATCCCTGCAGCAGATAATGTTGCCGCAGGGTGGAGAGCCAGCAGCACACCAAAAATAGTTGCCACCCCCTTCCCTCCCCTGAAACCTGCATAAACAGGATAAATATGTCCGATTACGGCACAAATGCCAAGAATTATCCTGACATTTACAAACATATCGGAACCCGGCTCATATATATTGGAAAAATGGATAACCTGAACAGCCACCCATCCCTTTAAAATATCGATAAGTAAAACAGGTATTCCAACTTTAACCCCCAGTACCCTCATCACATTCGTAGCTCCTGCATTTCCTGAGCCATGATCGCGTATGTCAATCCGGTAAAACAGTTTACCTGTCCACACAGAAGTAGGAATGGCTCCAATAAGGTAGGCAAGTAACGATAATAGTATTATCACTATAGAGTCCGGCATTTTTTATGTTTGTAACACTGGCCCTGCAACCTCAGCCAGTTTCAGGGCAGCCTCCGAATCAGTGTATTTTTTGAAGTTATTGATGAATTTTTCAGCAAGTTTAAGAGCTGACTCTTTCCATGCATTTTTATCGCTCCAGATATTCTGAGGGTTTAAAATATGACTGTCAACTCCTTTAACATTTTTGGGAATGAGCAGATTAAAATAAGGAATAGTTTCGTATTCTGCTTTATCCAGTGAGCCGTCAAGTATGGCATCGATAATCGCACGTGTTGCGGGGATATCAATTCTCCTACCCACACCAACCGGACCACCAATCCAGCCAGTATTGACCAGCCATGCAACAGCCCCGTGCTGTTTCATTTTATTTGTCAATTGTTCAGAATAAACTGTCGGATCGAGTAAGAGGAAAGCTGCACCAAAGCATGCTGAAAATGACGGCAAAGGTTCTGTAATACCTCTTTCCGTTCCGGCAACCTTTGCAGTGTATCCACTGATAAAATGATATTCGGTTTGTTCCGGAGTTAATTTGGATACCGGAGGCAACACGCCAAATGCATCGGCGGTGAGGAAAATTACATTACTGGCATGCCCTGCCTTTGAAACAGGCTTTACAATATTGTCAATATGATAGATAGGATATGACACCCTTGTATTATCAGTTTTTGATCCATCCTTAAAATCTATTTCGCCCTTATCATTAACTACCACATTTTCAAGGAGGGCATCACGCCTGATGGCATGGTAAATATCCGGTTCTTTCTCAGCATCAAGATCTATGGTCTTGGCATAACATCCCCCTTCAAAATTAAAGACACCCTCATCATCCCATCCATGTTCATCATCACCGATCAGGGCACGGTTGGGATCAGCCGAAAGAGTAGTCTTGCCTGTTCCTGAAAGACCGAAGAAAATGGCCACATCACCCTTTTTACCGACATTGGCGCTGCAATGCATCGAAGCAATACCCTTCAGCGGCAGATAATAATTCATTATTGAAAATATCCCCTTCTTCATTTCACCTCCATACCATGAACCACCAATACAAGCCATCCTTTCTCCCAGGTTAAATACAGCAAAGACCTCACTGTGAAGGTTATGTTTCTGCCAATCGGGATCAGTTATTTTAGAAGCATTCAGCACAACAAAATCAGGCTCAAAATCCTCGAGTTCCTGTTCAGAAGGTCTGATAAACATGTTTTTAACAAAATGAGCCTGCCAGGCTACCTCCATGATAAACCTTATTTTGATCCTGGAATCAGGATTTGAACCCGCATAGCCGTCCTGCACATATAATTTTTTAGCCGATAACTGTGTAGCTGACAACCGTTTTAAGTCATTCCAAACCTCCTCTGTTACAGGTTTATTATCAGAAGATGTACGCTGTTCATTTCTCCACCATATATTATGCTCAGAGCTTTTCTCTTTAACAATGAACTTGTCTTTAGGTGACCTGCCGGTAAAAATTCCGGTATCAACTGCAACAGCACCCATTTTTGTAACTATACCCTTTTCAAAGCCCTCAAGGGAAGCGTCTGTTTCATGCCTGAACAGCTCATCATATGACAGGTTATAATAAATCTTCTGCACATCTGTAATTCCATATTTTGTCAAATCAGGTGATTTCATAAAGAAAAGTTTAGAATTAAAAATAATTTGGCAAAAATAATAAAATTTATAAGGTTAAATACATAAATATTGTATTAATTGAAAGAAAAATGCAGGATTTTGTTATAAAAATCATAATTATCCGGTTAATAGTCCGGTACAACAAAATAAAAAAAGAGGCTCTTTCAAAAGCCTCTTTTTTAATCAGTACATAACAAATTTAATTATTTTTAATGGCAGCATGTGCTGCGGCAAGGCGTGCAATAGGAACTCTGAATGGTGAGCATGAAACATAATTCATACCTGCCATATGACAGAATTCAACAGAACTGGGCTCACCGCCATGTTCGCCGCAGATACCTACTTTCAGATCAGGTTTTGAGCTTCTTCCTCTTTTAATACCGAGCTCAACCAGTTGACCAACTCCTTCTCTGTCAAGTATCTGGAATGGATCATTTTTAAGTATCCCTTTTTCAATATAAATGGGAAGGAAAGTACCGGCATCATCTCTGGAATAGCCAAAAGTCATCTGGGTAAGATCGTTGGTGCCAAATGAGAAGAAATCGGCATGATTTGCAATTTTATCTGCCACCAGTGTAGCTCTTGGAATTTCAATCATAGTACCCACAAGATATTCAATCCTGTCGCCTCTTTCAGTAAAAACCTTCTCCGCCGTTGCTTTTACGATATCCTCCTGCAATTTATATTCAATTTCTGTACCGGTTAGAGGTATCATAATCTCAGGAACAGCGGTTATACCTTTTGCTTTCAGGTTAAGAGCCGCCTCAATAATAGCTCTGGCCTGCATTTCAGTAATTTCAGGATAGGTGTTACCTAAGCGGCAGCCTCTGTGTCCGAGCATAGGATTAAATTCATGCAGACTATTAACCTTAGCTTTAACATCTTCCGGAGAGATTCCCATTTCCTTGGCCATGATCTTTTGATTAGCTTCCTCATGAGGAACAAATTCATGTAAGGGCGGATCAAGCAGACGCACAGTAACAGGCAGTCCGTTCATGGCTTCAAAAATTCCCTCAAAATCCTCCCTCTGAATGGGAAGCAGCTTATCCAATGCTTTTCTTCGTCCTGTTTCATCAGATGCAAGGATCATTTCGCGCATAGCTTTAATCCTGTCTCCTTCAAAGAACATATGTTCTGTACGGCATAGTCCTATACCCGTTGCACCGAAATTTCTTGCTATCTGACTGTCTTTTGGAGAGTCGGCATTGGTTCTGACTTTTATTTTAGCGTGTTTATCAGTCAGGGTCATTAATTCGCCAAAATCACCGCTAAGCTCGGGTTCAATAGTTTTTATCTGACCATCATACACCTCACCTGTTGAGCCGTTGAGTGATATCCATGAACCTTCTTTCATAACAGTGCCATCAACAGTCATAGTCCTCGCTCTGTAATCAACCTTTATGCCCCCGGCTCCGGAAACACAACATTTACCCATTCCCCTGGCAACTACTGCAGCATGTGATGTCATACCACCTCTTGCAGTAAGAATACCCTGTGCCAGGTTCATCCCTTTAAGATCTTCGGGAGAAGTTTCAATACGAACAAGGATAACTCTCTCTCCCTTATTAACCCAATCTTCTACTTCATCGGCAAAGAAAACAATACGACCTGTTGCTGCACCGGGAGAAGCAGGAAGTCCTTTTGCCAGAACACGGGCTGCTTTAATCGCTGATTTTTCAAACACCGGATGTAACAATTCATCGAGTTTTGCAGGGTCACATCTCAGAATTGCCGTCTTCTCATCAAGCATGCCTTCCCTCAGCATATCCATGGCTATTTTTACCATAGCAGCACCTGTACGTTTACCGTTACGGGTCTGGAGCATCCATAGTTTATTCTCCTGAATGGTAAATTCAATATCCTGCATGTCTTTATAATGAGCCTCAAGATTTTTCTGGATGGAAAATAACTCATTATATGCTTCCGGTAAAGCTTCTTCGAGAGAAGGGTATTTATTTTTTCTTTCTTCTTCCGATACTCTCGCAAGAGCAGCCCATCTCAGGGATCCTTCTTTAGTGATCTGCTGTGGAGTTCTGATGCCTGCAACAACGTCTTCTCCCTGAGCGTCAATAAGATACTCTCCATTAAAAATATTTTCACCGGTACCTGCATCTCTGGTAAATGCTACACCTGTGCCGGAGCTTTGCCCCATATTTCCAAATACCATTGCCTGCACATTCACAGCTGTACCCCACTCAGCGGGAATATTGTTTATCTTACGGTAGTATGTGGCTCTTTCATTATTCCAGCTTTCGAATACCGCTACAACAGAACCCCATAACTGTTCCCACGGATCAGCAGGGAAATCTTTCCCTGTTTTTTCTTTAACAACATGTTTGAATCTCTTCACCAACTCCTTAAAATCATCAGCAGTCAGCTCAGAGTCATTCACAATATTTTTTTCCTCTTTCAGGTGATGTATGATCACTTCAAAAGGATCTTCGTCTTCCTTGGATTCAGGTTTCATACCCAGAACAACATCACCGTACATCTGAACAAAACGGCGGTAGGAGTCCCATGCAAACCTGGGGTTGCCGGTTTTTTTAATAAGACCCTGCACCGCATCATCATTCATACCCAGATTCAGGATCGTGTCCATCATACCGGGCATGGAAGCCCTTGCTCCTGACCTTACAGACATAAGACACGGATTCTCATTGCTCCCGAATTTTGTGCCCATTATGTCTTCAACATTCTTCACCGCATCCTCAACTTCTTTTCTGACCAATTCGACTACTTTCTCTTTTCCGAATTTATTATATTCAGCACAAACCTCTGTTGTGATAGTAAACCCGGGAGGTACCGGAATTCCAATAAGATTCATCTCGGCAAGATTAGCCCCTTTGCCGCCAAGCAGATTCTTCATATCCGCCCTGCCTTCGGCTTTCTTATTACCGAATGTGTAAACACGTTTAACTTGTGACATTTTCGTCTCCTTTCTTTCTTATATATTTATGAATTAATAAATTATGCTAACTGAGAATAAAAAATAAAAATACAAATGTAGGGAAAAAAAATTAAATTGGTTTCAAATGTAGCCAAAAGCGTGTTTTTTGCAGGTGGGTAGGCGGGTACGGGATCACGGGATCACGGGACGAAGGGGAGGAAGGGAATTGAGTATATTACATGTGGAGGGCCCGTGGATGATAGGTGGCAATGGTCTCTTTAAGAAATTCCCTGTCGAGATGTGTATATATTTCAGTGGTGAGGATAGATTCATGTCCCAGCATCTCCTGGACTGCCCTGAGATCAGCCCCGCCCTCAATAAGGTGCGTAGCAAAGGAATGCCTGAAGGTATGAGGACTTACTTTCTTCTTTATAGCCGCTTTCTCCGCCAGTTCTTTTATCACCAGGAAAACCATCACCCTGGAAAGCTTTTTCCCTCTCCTGTTCAGAAATAGAATGTCACGGCTGGATTTATCCATAAAACTCAGCGCATTTCTGTCATGTAAATACCAGTTAACTGCTTCAGCAGCTTTTTTACCAATAGGAACAAGTCTTTCCTTATCCCCCTTCCCTATAACCTTAATGAATCCCTTATCCAGGAATAAGCAGGATAATTTGAGGTTTGTGAGTTCTGAAACCCTTAACCCGCATCCATACAAAACTTCAAGTATGGCTTTGTTACGATGACCTTCAGGTGTGCTCAGATCAATCACTGAGATCAGCTTATCGATCTCCTCTATGGATAATACATCAGGAAGTTTTCTGCCCGTTTTGGGTGATTCAATGAGAATACACGGGTCTTCCCCTACCCTTTCTTCCAGTAAAAGAAACCTGTAGAAAGCCTTTATCCCTGAAATTACCCTTGCCTGAGTTCTTGCGCTCATTCCCAATTCATTGATCCATTTGATAAAATCCTTAATATGCAGGGGCTTAACTTCTGAAGGTTGTATATCAAGGTCTTTATGTTCAAGGTATTGAATAAACTTATTAATATCCGCCGAATAGGCTTCAACAGAATTTTCAGATAAGGATTTTTCCAGTCTCAGAAAATGCCTGAAGTCTTTTTTTTCGTCATTCCATCTCATACGTCCTGCCGGATAAAGGGGAAAAATAAAAATAAGTTAATATGTTCCGGTTAATAAGGATTAATTTAAAGTTAATTTATATACGTAAATAATACCAAAGAGTTGTGATTGACAAAAAATATGTTGAATTTTGGTCTCAACAAGCTCAGCTGATGGAGAGGCGCGGGATTAGAGAGTTTCAATAACGTGAAAAAAGTACGCAAAGGCGCAAAGGCGCAGATCATATTTTCCCTGTAAGCCTTGTTGCAGCAAGCTTAACGGCAAATTAATACAGAAATCCGGGCTTCGGCAAGCGCAGCCGTCGGGCAGTAACTTAGCAAGGAGCACCCTTGAACCTGAAATTTGGAATCTGAAATCTGAAATCTGGAATCCTAAACCTTGAAATAAATGAACATCCTTATAGCAAACACCGGAAAAATCCCTGTTATCAATTATGGCGGGACTGAGAGAGTCATCTGGTATCTGGGAAAAGAACTGGTTAAAAAAGGGCATAAGGTTACCTACCTTGTTAAGAAAGGGTCGTCCTGTCATTTCGGAAATGTATTGTATCTGGATCTATCAAGGCCACTATCAGAACAAATACCAGAACACTGCGACATAGTTCATTTTAATTTCCCTGTTAAGGAAGAAATACGGAAACCATATATCATAACCCAACACGGAAACTGTAATGACCAGAGGGAGTTTGACATCAATACTGTCTTTATATCCCGCAACCATGCAGACAGGCATGGCTCCCGCTCGTTTGTTTATAATGGGTTGGACTGGGATGATTACGGAAGTGTAGTTACAGGTAATAAAAGGGGCTATTTTCACTTTCTGGGGAATGCAGCATGGAGGCTGAAGAATGTAAGGGGGGCAATCCATACCATACATCTGGCAAAGGATGAAAAACTTAAGGTAATCGGAGGATACAGATTAAACATCAGGATGGGATTCAGATTAACCCTGAATCCCAGAGTTACATTCCACGGGATGGTTAACGACAGGAAGAAGAACAACATACTGCAACATTCAAAAGGATTGATCTTTCCGGTAAGATGGCATGAACCGTTTGGTTTATCTCTTATTGAAAGCCTGTATTTTGGCTGTCCGGTTTTCGGTACGCCATATGGCTCGCTTCCTGAAATTGTAAATAAAGAAGTGGGGTTTTTATCCAACAGGTCAGAAGAACTTGCAAAAGAATTAAAAAATGCAGCTCAATACTCAGCGAAAACCTGTCACGAATATGCAGCCGATGTATTTAATTCGGGGAAGATGGCAGAAGCTTATCTGGAGAAATATAATAAGGTTCTAAACGGGGGAAGTTTGAATGCCGAAAAGCCAAAGCTGAGGGAGATACAGAGGGAGAAATTTCTGGAGTGGGGATGAGGAGGCGGGTGGGTAAGTGGTTACGTGGTTGCAAAATTTGCAAAAATGTACAGGTTCATTAACTTTACTATATTTGAATCCCGAACTTTTCGGTCAACAACATCATGCAAACCGTCACCAGTAAATATCTTCTCCACCTTTCCTTCAAAGGAACAAATTACTACGGATGGCAGATTCAGCCGAAATCTGTCTCCGTCCAGCAGGTGTTGAATTACGCATTGAAAACCCTGCTCCGCGAAGATGTTAACACCTGTGGCGCAGGCCGCACCGATAAGGGCGTTCATGCTTCGTTCTTTATCGCGCACTTTGATACATCTTCCACTATTCAGGAGAACGATCCTGACCTGGTTTTCAGACTTAACAGGTTGCTGCCGCAGGATATCCGGATACATGGCATTCAGAAAGTGCCGGATGATTTTCATGCAAGGTTCAGTGCAACAGAAAGAACATACCACTACGTGATCGCGAGGGAAAAAACCTGCTTCCTCAATGAATTCTCATCTTATGTTTATGGCACACTTGATGTTCAGGACATGATCCTTGCCTCAGGAATCCTTAAGGAATATGATGATTTCACCAGCTTTGCCAGGTTGCATGGAAATGCCAAAACAAATATCTGCCATATTATTGAATCAGAATGGAATGAGAAGAACGGATTCCTGGTATACCGGATAAGTGCCGACAGGTTTCTGCGTAATATGGTGAGAGCTATTGTGGGAACATTACTGGAAGTTGGAAGAGGGAAAATGACCATCCCCTGCTTCAGGGAGGTTATTGAAAGCAGGGACCGCTCCTCCGCGGGAAAATCAGCTGATGCAAAAGGTCTTTTTCTGACAGGTATCTCCTACCCTGAGGAATTTAATGTTCCTGCAGCTGTTAATGGATTTCCGGAATTTATTGTTTAATAATTCCAGTTCTCAATTCCAAAAAATAACAAAACCGAAAGTTCTTCTACATCAACTGATGAGATTTTTATTCCTTGTTTTTCCTATATTTTTATTTTAAAAATTATTTATCAAATCGGTCTGCATTCATTACTTTCACCCAAGCTTTCACAAAGTCATTCACAAATTTTTCTTTGTTATCGTTTTGTGCGTAAACTTCGGCATAAGCACGCAATATTGAATTAGAGCCAAAAACCAAATCAACTCGTGTTGCTGTCCATTTAATTTTCCCGGTTTTTCTTTCTCTAATATTGTATAGATTTTCAGAAACGGGTTCCCATACGAAACTCATGTCGGTAAGATTTACAAAAAAATCGTTGGTTAGAACACCTTCTTTATCCGTAAACACACCATGTTTTGTTCCTGCATGATTTGTTCCTAAAACTCTCATACCACCAATCAAAACTGTCATTTCGGGAGCGGTAAGACCCATCAACTGAGTTCTGTCAAGAAGCATTTCTTCGGGTTTTACGGCATATTCTTTTTTCTGCCAATTTCTGTAACCGTCATGAATTGGTTCAAGCACTTCGAAAGATTCAACGTCTGTCATTTCAGCAGTTGCATCACCTCGTCCGGCAACAAAAGGAACTTTAATTTTGAATCCTGCTTTTTCAATGGCTTTTTCAATTGCCGCACTACCACCTAAAACAATCAAATCCGCAATGCTTATTTTTTTGCTCAATCCTGACTGAATTTCAGTAAGTTTATTCAAAACTCTTTCAAGTCTCAGAGGTTCATTTCCTTCCCAATCTTTCTGGGGGGCAAGGCGTATTCTTGCGCCATTAGCCCCACCTCGGTAATCAGAACATCTGAAAGTTCTGGCACTGTCCCAGGCTGTATTAATAAGCTCAGTTTGAGTTAAACCGCAATTGAGAAGTTTAATTTTTAAATCCTCAATTTCCGATTCTGAAAGCGTATATTCAACTGAAGGTATTGGATCTTGCCAGATTAAATCTTCTTTTGGAACATCAGTTCCAAGATAACGACTTTTAGGGCCTAAATCACGATGCGTGAGTTTGAACCATGCTCTTGCAAAAACTTCAGCAAAATAATTGGGGTCTTTATAAAAACTCTCAGCTATTTTTCTGTACTCAGGGTCAATCTTCAACGCCATATCAGCATCGGTCATCATCGGATTTCTGCGAACCCCAGGCACATGAGCATCAAAAGGTTTGTCTTCCTCCTTAATATTTATTGGTTCCCATTGTTGTGCTCCGGCAGGACTCTTTCTGATTTCCCAATCATAGGTGAAAAGTAAATAAAAATACGTGTTGTTCCATTTGTTTGGGTAAGTTGTCCATGCACCTTCCAAACCACTACTTACAGTATGTTCGGCATTGCCTTTACCTTTTGGATTTTTCCAACCAAAACCTTGTTCTTCGATTGGTGCACTTTCAGGATTAGGACCAAGAACTGATGCATCTCCATTTCCATGAGTTTTACCAACAGTATGTCCACCGGCTGTTAGTGCAACCGTTTCTTCATCATTCATGGCCATGCGCTTGAAAGTTACCCTCATAGCCTGAGCTGTTTTTAATGGGTCTGGTTTACCGTCAACACCTTCGGGATTTACGTAGATTAATCCCATTTGAACCGCTGCTAATGGATTTTCAAGAGTTGCTTCATCAGCCTTGTTGGAATATCTGTCTTTTCCTAACCATTCTTTCTCAGCACCCCAATAAATATCTTTTTCAGGATGCCAAATATCTTCTCGACCACCGCCAAATCCAAATGTTTTAAATCCCATTGATTCATAGGCCATATTTCCAGCAAGAATCATCAAATCTGCCCACGAAATTTTGTTGCCATATTTTTGTTTTACAGGCCATAACAGACGACGTGCCTTATCAAGATTAACATTATCAGGCCAACTGTTCAATGGTGCAAAACGTTGATTACCGGTGTTGCTACCACCACGACCGTCTGCTGTGCGGTAGGTTCCGGCACTATGCCAGGCCATCCTTATCATCAATCCGCCGTAATGTCCCCAGTCAGCAGGCCACCAATCCTGGCTTTCTGTCATAAGTTTTTTTAAGTCATTTTTTATTGCTTCTAAATCAAGTTTTTTAAATTCTTCCCGATAATTGAAGCTATCACCAAGTGGATTTGTCTTGGTATCATGCTGGTGCAAAATGTCTAAATTAAGTGCATCTGGCCACCAACTCATTACTGAACTATTGTTGTCTGTATTTGCACCGTGCATAACCGGGCATTTCCCTTTTTTTTCCATATTTTCAGATTTTAAGTGATTATTCAGCATTTATCAAAAGTCCCTCTAATTTGAAGAACAATATCTTCAATCTTGAATCCTTTAATGTTTTTATTTTTAAAATGATTCTGCAATAATTTATCTAATTCCTCATCCATATAATCTTTAATTAAGTCGCATTCCGTACAATATAAATGATGATGTTTTTCCACTATTCCATCGTATCTCATTATATCTTTATCAGTTGTAACTTTTTTAATTAATCCATTCTCAATCAGTGTTTCCAACACTTTATATACTGTCCCGGTTGCAATATTTGGATGCGATTCCCTAATATATTCAATAATATTCTCAGCAGCAGGATGATTATTTAATTTATAAATAGCTTCAAGTATGACAACTCGTTGAGGAGTTACCTTTAATCCTTTTTCTGCAAATTTATTTCTTATATCTTCTGTTAACACCTTCATTGATCTTTTCCTTAATAAGAATTATTCTTATTTAAGAGCAAATGTAATCAATTTTAATTATAATCCAAATAATTTTAACTCCTGTTGAATATTTATAACAAATAGATTTAATCTAAGGGACAAAGGGGACAAAAGGACTTTCAACTTTCTACTCTCTTCTCCACCGGAAACTCCCCCGGATTATTCCATATTTTCCACGATTGCTCTGCCTGGCGGTAAAGCATGTCCAGTCCGTTCTTTATCACAGCCCCTCTCTTCCTGCCTTCACGGAGAAAGACTGTCTCAGGCGGATTGTAGACCAGGTCGAAAAGTATATGCGATGAGGTTATATGCTCATAAGGAATATCCGGATAGGTGCTGATCTCCGGGAATGTTCCCAGGGGTGTCGTGTTGATGATCAGAAGATGGGTGTCTGTGATGTGTTTATCTATGTCCTTATAATTCAGGTAACCTTCCCCTGCTTTCCGGCTTACCATCTGATACCCAATACCCAGTTCCCTGAGTACATATTTCACCGCTTTCGATGAACCGCCGGTACCAAGGATCAATGCCTTTTTTACTTCAGGCCTGATCAATGGTAAAAGGGCATCCATGAAACCATCCACATCAGTGTTATACCCGGCAAGTATTATTTGCTTGTCTGTTCTGCTTACCCTTACCGTATTTACGGCACCCACAGCAATGGCATCTTTGCTGATACTGTTCAAAAAGGGGATGATCTTTTCCTTATAGGGAATAGTTACATTAAATCCCTGCAGATCAGGATTTTCTTCTAAAATAACATAAAGATCATCAATTTTTTGCATCGGGAAATTACGATAAGCATGATCAGCCCGTCCTTCCTTACTGAATTTCTCAGTAAAATATCCTTTTGAAAAAGAATGATGTAAGGGGTATCCTATCAGACCGAATAATTTCATTTTTTCACTTTTTTGCTGAAAAACTGAATAAGTATCACAATGAACAATCCTGCATGAAAAAGGAGTAATGCCGGGATAAAAGCGTCGGCCGGATCGGAAAGGTCAGGAAGTATATTAACTTCGGTAAGAGGACGGATTTCTCCATGCCTGTCAGTATATGCTTCTGTAATAACTTTCCACGGCCAGATTTTATTCAGCGATCCCAGCATAAAACCGGCCAGCAGAATTACAGTAATATTATGAAATTTTTTCAATAACCAGGAAAGAAGGTTGGAAAAACTGATAATACCTGCGGCAGCACCCAGAATAAAAACCATCAATACCGATATCTTCAGCTCATTAACCGCATTTAATATATATTGATATTTGCCCATCAGTAAAAGGATAAAACTTCCCGAGATCCCCGGAAGTATCATTGCACAGATAGCCACTGCTCCGGAGACAAAAATGAACCAGTACGCTTCGGAAGTTTCAGAAGGCGAGACTGAAGTGATAAAGTATGCCAGGATGATGCCTGAAACAAGAGAAAGCAGATACTGCCATTTCAGTTTCATATAATCCCTGAGAATATAAAAAGAAGATGCGGTAATTAACCCGAAAAAGAAGGACCATACCATGATGGGGTAATTCACAAGAAGATATTCAATAAGATGAGAAAGGGAGAAAATGCTTATCAGTATTCCGGATAACACAACAAGCAGGAAATTGCCGTTGATGTGCTTCCAGAAATCTTTTAATCTAAGCGTGAAAAACAGTTTAAGGGCAGTCAAGTTCACCGACTTGATGGAATGTACCAGTTCCTCATAAATACCGGTAATAAATGCTATAGTACCTCCTGAAACTCCGGGGATGATATCGGATGCTCCCATTCCCATGCCTTTTAACGCAAGGCTAACATAATCTTTGAATTTCCTCATAGTTTCCTGTCAAGGAATTGGTCAGGCATAGCATTGAAGAAGGTATCACCTCGCAGTCCGAGCCGCAAAGCTTCCAGTGCAACGACCTCATTTGTCGCAATGTTACCCAGGTTTACATTAGCTCCCAGCAGGGAAATGAAATATACCTGCTGGTTTTTATTCGGGGCTTCCCATATTATTTTTTCAGGGGAAATATGGTCGGTTATATCTGTTATCAGCGAACTGTTCACTGAACCGTCGGCATTATAAATACCTATAGTACCACTTTCCCTTGCTTCTGCAATTACTTTCCATGATCCGCTGTCCAGTTCACTTTGCATATTCCTGACCCATTCGGCGGAAGTAAGTTCAACTCCTTTTACCTTGTAACCTACCTCTGAAATAACTGTAAAGTCTTCGCTAAGCTTTTTAATATATTTTAATTTCTCCTCATGGTCGATGCGGATAGTTCCGTCAGAAATTTCAAGATATTCAAGCCCGCAATCCGTCACAAACCTTCTGTATTCATCAAACATATTCCTGACAATGAATAATTCGAACAGTGTGCCTCCGAAATAGGGTATCAATCCGCCAGATTTATATAATCTGACCTTTTCGGTAAGTCTGGCAGTGATGAGTGCCGTACCGAATCCAAATTTTACCAGGTCCGTAAAATCACCGGAAGATTCGATAAATGCTTCTGCTTCCCTTAGGGATAATCCTTTGTCCATCATCATGGTAATCCCCGATTCCCTTGGTTTCACTGACCTGTTGGGGAGATAAGGCAAATTAACTTTCATGGTTCAGATTATTTTTTAACAGGTTAATGATCCGGGGGTCATGCCGGCCTTCAGGATATAAGCGATAAAATTCATTCATTAAATTGTCATCCATCGCAAGACCTTTTTCAATAAATGCCAGGCCGGTGACCGGATCATTCAGTTTAAAGTGAGATGCTGCAATATAGTAGAGGATATGCGGGATATTAAAATTATGCCTGTACCCTTCCGTAAGTATGGCAAGTGCTTTATTATACTCATTTTGTTTGTGGTGGAGGAAAGCCCATCTTATCCATGCTTCATGATCATGTTTATCCAGTTTTGTGGTTTGCCTGAAGCAGGTAATAGCTTCCTTTGTTTTATTCAGACTGTCGTAGAGATCTGCAAGAGTAAACCAGAATTCAGGATTTGTATTATCAAATTCTATTGCCTTAAGAATGTATGCCAGAGCCTCCTCCTCGTGAGCAAGTTTTATATAGATGATCCCCGCACCAAACCATCCCTCAGGACTTGTATTATCTATCTCAATTACCTTCTTATATATGTCGAGGGCGCTGACATATTCACACATCTCTTCATAACATTCGGCGAGAAAACACCACGCCTGAATATGCTCAGGTTCAAGCTCAAGAAACTCATTATATACCTTAACAGCATTGTCGTAGTCATTGCTTTCCACATAGATATTAGCCTTGTTAAAATAAGCAGAAGCATAAAGAGGATTGATAGCTATTGCATAATCATAAGCTTCCATGGCCCGGTGGTTTTCCTTCAGCTTATATAATACAATCCCCAGGTTAAACCAAACATTGTCTGAAAAAGGCTCTTCATCCAGGTATAAGTTATAAAACCTGGCACTCTCCTGGTAATTATGAAGTTTTTCATAGAAATACCCAAGGTCATACAATACAGCCAGGTTATCAGGTTCATGCTCCCACGCCATCAGAAGATATTTCACGGCTAGTCCGTACTGTCTGGCATTTTCAAAAGTCATTGAAATATTAATAAGAATTTCAACCTTGTCATCGCCCGACATATTCAGTGCCTGGTCAAAAAGCTTTTCTGCTTCCCTGACCTTTCCTAACTGCGACAAAGCGGTACCCTTCAGTAAGGGAATTTCAGGGTTATCGTCCTCCCAATCAGGCAGATTATTCAAAAGTTCAATGGCCTGTAACGGTTTTCCATTCTCAATATAAATATGAATAACCTTGATAAGTACTTCGGAGGAATGGGGATGTTGTGATCTGGCAATTTCTCCGGCCTGGTATGCTTCCTTGAATAACCGGAGATCAAGATAGTAATCAATGATCAGTTCGAACTCCTCCACATCGAAAAAGCTGTTATGGCTTTTTCTGACCATATCTTCATACCTTTCAATAACTTGTTGAAATTCATTAAATTCCTTCATTCTTTCTCTATCCGAATCCATTTTAAAAAATTATCACGTGTCAAAATTAGAAATAATTTATTAAGAATGGTTCCATGGATTATTTTTTTGTGATAATACTGGCATAAAAGAAGGCATGGATTGATAAACATATGAGTACACAAAATCCTCAAATAAAAATATTAATGTTTTTTACAGGATGCCGGAATCTGTGGTTCTTAATTAATTGCTGAATACATTCATTTTATCTATTTTTGCCATGGTTAAAAAATTTATAGATATGTTTGAGAATCTGAGTGACAGGCTGGAAAGGTCGTTTAAATTATTAAAGGGTGAAGGAAGGATATCTGAGATCAACATAGCCGAAACCCTCAAGGAGGTAAGAAGGGCTCTGCTGGATGCCGACGTGAACTTCAGGATATCAAAGAGTTTCACTGATAATGTTAAGAATAAGGCCTTGGGCATGAATGTCCTGAATGCCATAAAGCCAGGCCAGTTGATTATTAAGGTTGTTCATGATGAGCTGACCGGATTGATGGGAGGCACAAGTTCTGATATAAACCTGAAGGGAAGTCCGGCCATTATTCTCATTTCCGGTTTACAGGGTTCAGGAAAAACAACCTTTTCGGGCAAACTGGCCATGTATCTTAAAAGTAAAAAGGGAAGAAATCCTATTCTCGTTGCCGGAGATGTTTACAGGCCGGCAGCAATCGAACAATTAAAAATACTAGGTGAACAGGCAGGGATACCTGTATTTACAGAAGAGAATAATCTGAATCCGGTGAAAATCTCTAAGGAGGCTGTAAGACATTCGAAGAACATGGGTTTCGACACGGTGATAATAGATACAGCCGGACGGCTTGCAATTGATGAAGAGATGATGAAGGAGATTGCATCTATTAAGGATGCTGTTAACCCCAATGAGATATTGTTCGTTGTTGATTCAATGACCGGACAGGATGCTGTGAATACAGCCCGTGCATTTAATGAACGGCTGGACTTTGACGGAGTGGTGTTAACCAAACTTGATGGAGATACACGTGGCGGAGCCGCCCTGTCAATTAAGGCAGAGGTCAATAAACCCATTAAATTCATTGGTACAGGCGAGAAGCTGGATGCTATTGATGTCTTTCACCCTCAAAGAATGGCTGACAGGATACTGGGGATGGGTGATATCGTCTCACTGGTTGAAAAAGCACAGGAACAATTTGATGAGGAAGAAGCCCGAAAGCTGCAAAAGAAAATCGCAAAAAATCAGTTTAACTTTAATGATTTCCTTTCACAGATCCAACAGATTAAAAAGATGGGGAACATTAAAGATCTCGCGGGAATGATACCCGGTGTCGGAAAAGCAATACGGAACATGGATATTGATGATAATGCCTTCAAGGGAATTGAGGCCATAATTTTTTCCATGACTCCCCTGGAAAGAGAAAATCCGGGCATACTGAACGGATCGCGAAGAAAAAGAATTGCAGATGGAAGTGGAACATCCATACAGGATGTCAATAAACTGTTAAAGCAGTTTGAAGAAACACGGAAACTGATGAAGATGGTGAGCAGCAGCGGGGGAAAACTACCCAGGATGGCAGGGAATCCGATGATGAGGGGGTAAGTGGTTACGTGGTTGAGTGGTTACGTGGTTGAGTGGTTACGTGGTTGAGTGGTTACGTGGTTGAGTGGTTACGTGGTTACGTGTGTTGTATATGACCATGACCATTGCATGCCTATGTGGACGGGATCACGCTATCACGGGATCACGGGATCACGGGATCACGCTATCACGGAATCACGGGATCACGGGATCACAGAACCTTAACATTCTTTTTGTTTTTCTGTCATCTCTGTGTACCTCTGTGTTACTCTGTGTTACTCTGTGTACCCTGTGTTACTCTGTGTACCCTGTGTAACTCTGTGTTAATCAGCGCAATAACTACTATATGCTCTTAAAATAATATTATCCTTCATACCAAACAAAAAAATACATGACACAAATTATTGACGGTAAATTAGTTGCCTCTGAAATTAAAAAAGAGATCGCTTCAGAAGTTGAAAAGATGATCCATTCAGGAGAGAAGCCGCCACATCTGGCAGCAATCTTAGTCGGACACGACGGAGCAAGTGAAACCTATGTTGCCCATAAAATCAAAGATTGTGCTGAGGTTGGATTCATATCCACACTTGCCCGGTTTGATGATGATGTTACAGAAGATGAATTACTGGATAAAGTTCATGAATTTAACAACAACAGTGATATTGACGGTTTTATTGTACAACTTCCTCTTCCTGAACACATTTCAGAACAGAAGGTAATTGAGAGTATAAATCCGGTTAAGGATGTGGACGGTTTTCATCCCATTAATGTGGGCAGACTGGTTATCGGATTGCCCTGTTATTTATCCGCCACTCCGGCGGGCATAATGGATCTTATTAAGTGGTACAACATTGACACAAAAGGAAAGCATTGTGTTGTGATAGGAAGAAGTAATATTGTGGGGAAACCCGTGAGTATTCTTCTCGGGCAGAAGGCATACCCCGGCGATTGTACAGTAAGTCTTTGTCACAGTCGCACTGCCAATCTTGCTGAAATGGCTGCTTCGGCTGATATACTCATTGCTGCCCTTGGAATGCCTGAATTTGTCACAGGACAGATGGTTAAGAAAGGAGCCGTGGTAATTGATGTCGGCACTACACGTATCCCTTCCGGCGATACAAAATCAGGCTATAAACTTAAAGGAGATGTTAAATTTGATGAAGTGGCGGATAAGTGCAGTTTTATAACCCCTGTACCGGGAGGTGTAGGACCCATGACAAGGGTTTCACTGCTGAAAAATACACTCAAAGCTGCCAGAAAGGAAATCTACGGATAAGTTTATCTTATAGATGTTACGGAGATACTCTTGTAAATCAGCACAAGTATACAACTTGCTGCAAACTTTCGTTTTGTTTTGTTTTATTTCTAATTATTTCTATTTTTGAAATTCTTTCAGAACAATGACCTTACCATAAGGAAGAATAGCATGATATCATTTTTAAAGCCTCCCGCGCATAAAGACTTACTGCCGGTTGAAAAGATAGATCCTGAGTACAGAAAACTAAGGTTTCAGGTTTTCATGGGAATTTTTATTGGTTATGCCGGGTATTACCTGGTGAGGAAGAATTTCTCGCTTATAATGCCGGATCTTATAAATCTTGGTTTTAATAAGGGACAGTTGGGATTGGCTCTGTCTGCTGTATCCATTGCCTATGGTTTCAGCAAGTTCCTGATGGGAAGTGTTTCTGACAGGAGTAATGCGAGGATTTTCATTACATTGGGACTGGTTTTATCCTCTTTACTGGTGATAGCTTTCGGCACTGTACCCTATCTCACCTCCACAGTGGCAATTATGTTTGCTGTACTTTTCCTCAACGGATGGTTCCAGGGGATGGGATGGCCGGCCTGTGGGAGAACCATGGTTCATTGGTTCTCGACAACCGAGAGGGGTACGAAAATGTCGATATGGAATGTTGCACACAACATAGGTGGAGGTTTGATCGGCCCGCTGGCCATACTGGGTGTAGCTATCTTCGGTGACTGGCAAAGTAAGTTATATTTTCCAGGCTTAGTAGCCCTCGCAGTTGCCATGATCACTTACCTGCTTGTCAGAGATACGCCTCAATCATGCGGACTCCCAAATATTGAAACTTACAAAAATGACTTTCCGGCAAGTTATGATAAGAGTCATGAGGAAGAGTTATCTGCCAAACGGATTTTCTTTGATTATGTATTACCTAACAGGTTGTTATGGCTTATAGCCATTGCCAATGCATTTATTTATCTCATCCGGTATGGTGTATTGGATTGGGCACCCACTTATCTTGAAGAGGTGAAAGGATTCTCAGTGAAAGAAACGGGATGGTCCTATTTCGCTTATGAATATGCCGGTATTCTGGGAACCTTATTATGCGGCTGGATATCAGACAAACTCTTTGAAGGGCGTCGTGCACCTGCCATCATCATTTACATGACGCTGGTTACTATTGCTATTTTTATATACTGGAATAATCCTCCCGGGAAGATATGGGTTGATAATATGGCTTTAATAGCCATAGGATTTCTGATCTATGGCCCGGTGATGCTGATAGGAGTGCAGGCATTGGATATGGTGCCAAAAAAAGCGGCCGGTACGGCAGCAGGTCTTACAGGACTCTTTGGTTACCTTGGGGGGGCATTGTTTGCAAATGTGGCATTCGGATATATTGTGGAACACCTGGGCTGGGACGCAGGATTTATGGTCCTCCTGAGTGCCTGTTTGCTGGCTATGCTTTTTACCGCATTTACCTGGAAAAGAGAAAGGGATTTAAAACATCACGAAAATAACCGGTAGTTCCTACATTCGCTCCGGCACCTCAATCCCCAGCAGATACATACCCTTTTCAATGAGTTTTCCACAGATCTCGGATAACAAAAGCCTGAAATTCACCACTTCCTCACTTTCAGCCTGAAGTATGGAATATTCGTGATAAAACTGATTATATTCTTTCGCTATTTCGTATAAATAGTTGGCAATAAGTGAAGGATTAAATGTTTCGGCGGAAGCAGAAAGTATTGACGGGAACTCGTAAAACAACCTCAGGATACTTATTTCCTTTTCATTAATATGAATATTGCCGGGGGATCTGAAATGAATGCCCCCGGCTTTTCTCAGGACAGACCGTATCCTCGCATAAGTATACTGTATAAAAGGTCCGGTGTTCCCATTAAAATCAATAGACTCAACCGGGTCAAAGATCATATTCTTCTTTGGGTCAACTTTCAGAATAAAATATTTTAACGCTCCGAGCCCGATTTTCCGGTAAATTGATTCTTTCTCTTTTTCGCTATATTCATTAAGCTTTCCAAGTTCATTTGCCATCTGCCTGGCGGTGTCAACCATTTCCCTAATCATATCATCCGCATCTACCACCGTGCCTTCTCTTGATTTCATTTTACCATCAGGAAGTTCCACCATACCATAGGACAAATGATAAAGCTTGTCTGCCCATTCAAAGCCCAGCTTTTTCAGGGCAAGTGCAAGAGCATGAAAATGATAGTTTTGCTCATTTCCAACAACATAAATGTGGTAATCTAAATCATATTCAGTAAAACGCTGGTGAGCTGTACCAATATCCTGGGTCATATATACAGATGTTCCGTCTGAACGAAGAAGCAATTTATGATCAAGACCCTCAGAAGTCAGATCTGCCCAGACAGACCCGTCCTCCTTGCGGTATAATCTTCCTTCATTCAAGCCTTTAAGCACAATCTCCTTCCCCAGAGAAAATGTCAGTGACTCATAATAAGTTCTGTCAAATGAAATACCCAGTTGCTTATATGTTTCTTCAAAACCCTCATATACCCAGTTATTCATCATCTCCCACAAAGAGATTATTTCTTCATCTCCCCGCTCCCACTCTCTCAGCATCTCTCTTGCCGCTTCCATCAAAGGTGATTGTGCCTCAGCCTCCTGCCTGGTTAATCCGGCCGAGATAAAATTCTGAATTTCCTTTTTATATTCAGTCTCAAATTTCACATAATAATCTCCCACCAGATGATCTCCTTTTTTGCCCGAACTTCCGGGAGTTTCTCCTTCCCCCCATTTCTGCCATGCAAGCATTGACTTGCATATATGAATACCCCGATCATTCACCAGATTCGCACGAATTACCCTGTTTCCGTTTTCTTCGAGTATCCTGGAAATTGAGAATCCTATTAAATTATTCCTTATATGTCCCAAATGGAGTGGTTTGTTTGTATTTGGAGAGGAAAACTCTACCATGATATGGGAGGATACTGAAGGAGGCTTAAGGAAATCACCCGATGAGATAACCTGCAAAAACCCGATCCAGAATTCAATACTCAGTTCGAGGTTCAGAAAACCTTTAATAACACTATATCCTTTTATTTCATTATAGTGCAGAACCAGGTATTCTCCTATTTTTGCCGCCGTTTCTTCCGGTGTTAATCCCGTGAGTTTTAATAAGGGGAAAACTATAACGGTAAAATCTCCCTTAAACTCTTTTCTGGTTTTTTGTACCTGAATAATCGAAATGTCAGCTTCATTATTAAATATATCTTTGATTGCTTTTGCAACACCACCGGAAATAACAGATTCAATGTTCAGCATCAGAATTATGGTAATTTAAAAATTTAAAATGCAAAGATATATAAAAACAAAAGTGTCACCATTACTGATGACACTTTAATCTAACTAACCCTAAAACTACCTATGAAAAAAAAACTAACTAAAACTAACTATGAAAAACCTACTAACTAAAACTAACTATGAAAAACTACTACTATTTATAATGCAAATTATGTGCCAATTATTTGTTTTTAAAATAATATCTTTAATTATTTAAACGTAAAACAGGCAAAAAAGTTACAGTTATTAATATAAAAACAATTATCTCTTTCATTTTCTTGTAATTATACTATTTGCAGGTTTACGATTTCCTTTATTTCAATAAACGTTTATACTTAAAAATTGTTCATCGGAATTTCCTAAATCATTAAAATGTTTCAAAATTTCACAGAAAGAACAAATTTTGTATCACATATTAATACATTCAAAATTTGTTCCAAAAATGTATTGTTTATGGAATTTTAATAAATATTTAACTTATTTTAGCATCTAAGAAAGTGATCATGTAAGAAAGGGATCACGGGATCCCTCACTTGTCACTCTCCCAACTCAGTCCTCTTCCTGCTTATTATCTCTCACAAGAATCGCGAAGATGAAGACAATGACAGCAGAAGCCACCAGGATAACCATCATAGACTGGAACATTTTTCTGAGCAGATGTTCAAGATCTATTACATCCCATACTCCCAGGATAGCGATAATGGCAAATATCAGTACCAGACCGGAAAGAAAATATGCAATAACTTTTTTAACAGGATTCATGACGTATACAAATTAGTTTTAACAAAGTTGATGAGATCATAAATTGAATGAAATTCTTGTGATATATCATTAAACGTTACTATCCATGTATTTTTTTGACCTGAAGAAAAAATTTTTACGATAACTGCGGCTGAATTTCCGTCTGCTTCTGTATTTCTGTCTGCTTCAGTAAAACCGGCTCTTTTCAGTGCTTTTCCTGTCCATACAGTCATCATTTCATCGTCACCATGCACTTCAATTTTCATACCATTTTCCCTGATTTTTTCCAGTTCAGCAGTAATTTTATTAAAAGTAAAGCTCCGGGACTGAAAAATCCGGCTGAATTCACCATTGATAATCTGATCTTCAGGTGATCCTGAAGTTATTATGTTTTCATTGATTATTAGTAATTTATCGGGGAACCTCAGCGCAATGGACGTGTCATGAGTGCTTATTATAATTGTTTTACCCATAGTAACAAGGTTTGTCAGAAGACCTGCCAGATCGTATTTATTGGGGAGATCAAGAAATGCAGTGGGTTCATCCAGTATTATGACCGGTGTGTTCTGTGCGAGTGCCCTGGCTATGACAGCTCTTTGTCTCTCGCCGTCACTTATCATTAAAAGCTGTTTTTCCTTTAATTCCGCGATTCCGGTAAGTTCAATAGCTCTGTTTATCTCAAAATGATCAGATTTGTCAAGATATCCAAGCCAGTTGGTATGCGGGAATCTTCCAAGGGATACAAGTTCTTTGACCGTCATACCAGCGACTTTTGGCATATCAGTTGACACGAAGGACATCAGACCTGCATATTCAGATGCCGAATAGCAACTAATAGGTTTCCCTTTTATAAATATATTCCCATCAATTAATGGAATGAGTCTTGCCAGTGATTTAAGAAATGTGCTTTTCCCTGTCCCATTTCTGCCTATTACAGCAATGAACTCCCCTTCATTGAACTCACCGGAAAAATTCCTTATAAGAATATTGCCGCCGGAACCTGCTGGATATCCAAAGGATGCATTTTCAAAGCTAAATATGGTTTCCGGACTATTCATACAGAAATTTCCTGTTACCCAATATAATACGAATAATCACAGGTATACCGATAAGAGATGTCACGGCATTTAAAGGGAGGATAACCTGACTTCCGGGCACCTGGGAAATTATATCACTAAGCAGCATAACAGATGCTCCCAGTAATATACTGCCAGGAAGAAGAATCCCGTACCTTGATGTTTTAAACGTCATCCTGCATATATGAGGAATGGCAATTCCAATAAATCCAATGGGTCCGCAAAATGCAGTAACTGTGCCTGTTAAGAGGCTGGTGCTGATAAAGACCAATGTTCTGTATCGAACTACATTAACACCCATAGTCGTGGAATACTCTTCACCCAGAAGAGCTACATTTGAAGGTTTGATAAGGTAAAGGGAAAGAAGCAAACCGGGTAAAAATCCGGTTAACAACAATGGTAAATGCTCACGGCTGACACTGCTAACACTTCCCATCGTCCAGATAACAAAAGCTTTCAGAGCGGATTCACCGGAAAAATACTGAAGGATGGAGATAATGGCCGAAATTCCGCTGCCCAGCATGATGCCAAGTATAAGGACAGTCATAATATCCCTGGTTCTTAATGAAACCAGAAGTATTAAAATCAAAACAAGGGCAGACCCTGTCCATGCAGCGATAATAAGCAACCATCCGGAGTGAATATTGAAAACATTGGCACCAAAATATGCACTAAAACCAATTACAACCAATGCAACACCCAGGCTTGCCCCGGAACTTATACCCAGTACATAAGGTCCCGCCAGTGGATTCCTGAATACCGTTTGCATTTGCAAACCGCTAACCGATAGTGCAATACCGGCAATCGTTGCAGAAATGATCCTTGGTATCCTGAAAAAATGCACTGTCATCCATTCAACGGATCCGTCACTCTCTTCCATAATAAGCCTCAGTATGTCTTTTAAGGGTATATATACCGATCCTGTAATGATATCAGCAACGAATAGCAACAGAAACAGTATTAAAAGAATAATAAACAGGATGGAATGTTTCCCGGACATACCTTAAATTGTTTTTCGTAAATTTATTAAACCGTAAGGAAAGCCGATAACAACGGTTATTTGATTGTATTTATAGATCCGATATTAAGCTTATTTTTCAAATGCTTTCTCTGCCAGTGCAATGAGGTTAATTAATTCTCCCCGTACCTCTTTAAAATACCTGGATTTTGATTTGCTCTCCTGTTTTTCAGGATTATTTATCATGCTAATCAGTTCATTTCTTTTTTTAACAATTTCACGAATTACTTTCTCAAACTTTGTATCATCCATTTCTGTATGAAAGTGCTTTAAGGTAAAACACTCAGTCAGTAACTCATAAGTCACATAATTTACATCTTTCTTTAATTTCCTTAAACTAGCCATAGTATATATTTTTAGGAGTCATGAAGCCGTCAGAAACAAGCTTTGTGTTATTGCAATAAAAATAATTAAAATTCCCGTTATTTGCAGAAAGCTACCAGGATAATTACTATGTAATAATTTATTCGAGTTTTCTGTAATACACCAGGTCATTATTCTCTGTTAAACCGGGATGAAAGACAGAAATCAAATCACTGAGAATAAGGTCGGCCCTTACAACACCCGATTCCCAGAAATCATTACCACCTGAATCGTTCATTCTGGCATTGTTATTATATACTCTTTTATCACGATATGCTTTTATCATTTCAAATCGTGGATCCCTGGAAAACAGGTCATTCAGTGAAACAGCCGTTCCGCAGTTAATCCAAATATCGGCATTTACAGATGTATTAAATGCTGCCTCCAGGCTGAGAGGAATAAATTCATCAGATAAATTATCTTTCCAGAGGTATTCACCTCCTGCATCCTTAATAAAACTTGCGGTAAAGGAATTACCACCGGCCATATACCAGGTATCCTTCCATGGTAAGCCTGTTAAAATTAAAGGTCTTTCTTCCAATTTCCCTGTTATACGCTGCAGATTTTCGTAGTTTTCAGTAACAGCTGCAAAGATTGAATCGCCCTTTTCTTCCAGCTCGAATAAAGCAGCAAAAAACTTTATCCATTCAGCTTTCCCCAGGGGCTGCATTTCAAGAAAATCAGAAATCATTACAGAAGTTATTCCTGAGTCGGAAAACCTTTTAATGATTCCAGCAACCGATGACTCCAGCCCATAAAGAAAAACAACATCAGGTTTAATTTTTAAAATCGCTTCATAATCAATTGAGGGAGGGTATCCGACATCCCTGACTGTTCCATTTAACAAATTTTGTCTTACCTCCGGATCACAAATATAATCTTTCCCTGAAATACCCTTAACAGTACCTGTCATTTGTAAAGCAGAAATATAACCGACATGAGTCGTTGAAAAGCAAACCACTGAAATTACCGGAGTTCGGATGATAGTCATGTGTAAAAGACTGTCAGGTATCACTGCATTTTTCCCGGCAAGCAGATAGGATTTTTTCTCCCCGCCTGCTTTCTGCCAGGGCTTGAAAACATCTACCAGTGTAAAATTTTCATATCTCCTGATATCAAGAGTGTTAGCATAATGGATAATTCCCGGGGCATCTCCACGCCCCTCACTGTATTCTCTTGATCTACAGGCTGGAAGTAACAGGATCGGTATTATGCAACAAAATAATATCTTCATTAACGGTTGGGTTTGGCAAGCATGATCTTTTTCCTGAATACATTATTATTATTAATAATCTCAACAATATATATTCCTGTTGGAAAATTACTCAGGTTAAATTTTACCAGTTTCTCGTCTGATATAACATAATCTGCCAGTAAAGAACCATTCATATCATAAAATCTTATCTTAGCCCCCCTGATACTTTCCTTTTCTGACAATATCCAGAAATTCCCGACAGCAGGGTTGGGGAAAATCAGGTATTGCTGCCCTGTTGTGCCTAATGACAGAATAACCTCGTTAATGAAATGTACAATGCCATTTTTTGCGACAAAGTCTTTATCAATTAGCTCAGCGTAATCATAATATATCCCATTCTCATTTTCAAAAATGGGAATCTCTCTGCCGGAAAACGCAGTTAATTTTTGTCCGTCAACTAATTCATATGACAAAATATCATTATTAACTATATGATTTTTAATTACTTCCTCAAGTACTAACGGCAGATCCGATAAAAGCTCATTCAGTACACCGGGCAGAAGGTTTTCAAATGCCTGATCCACCGGGGCAAAAACAGTTACTGTTTCATTTCCCGAAACCAAATCCTGAAGGCCGGCAGCAAATATGGCCGATGTAAGATACGTATGTTCAGGACTGTTTGTCAGGATGTCCAATATGGTGGATGAGGTGTCAGGCTCAAAAAGAGGATCATATCCGGGTAAAATGGTTCTGCCGGTTTCGCTTTCGTCCAGCCATGGTTTTAATTGCTTTGCAGGAAGAGAATAGTAATCCCAGCACAAATGTAATTTTGAGAAATAATCGTTAACGGGATCATCACAATCGGCATCCCCTCCGGTAAGATTTCCAACAATCAGGCCAAGACTATTCATCAGTGGAGAGCCGGATGACCCGCCTTCCGTAGCACCTGAACTCCAGCGTATCACTCTCCAGAAACCGTTTGGAGTTGAAGATGCCAGCCAGGAGGGCGGCGGTGGGCTGACCTGATACTGGCTGGTTACCGGATCATTGTTTACTGAGATTTTTTTTACATCCCCCTGAGGGTGATGTATACAAACAGAAGAAGGGGCCGGATTTGAAGATAAGGTCCAACCGGCAAAATAAGGATTATATGATTCGGGAGGTTCTTCCGACAAGAGGAGAAGACTGAAATCAAGGCTGTCGGATGTGGCTTTAATGACAGAACCGGCAAGGGTATTGTTCACAGAACCATCCGGACCATTGCATTCGGGCGATTCATATCCAAAATAAAAGACTGCAGATTCCGCTTCAGAAGCTTTATTTATACAATGATTGGCAGTAAACAGATAAGGTTTTCCATCAACAGCCGTATTATTGATCAGAGTTCCGGTACATAAAATGGATGACATTCCTGAAATAAAAATAATCCTGCAAACCGCTCTTTTTACTTCCTGCCAGTCATCTCCGGCCGGACAGTTTATATCCTCATTGCAGGCTTCAGACTTTCCGAAGCGACCATCCTTTATTTCCCCGGTACCAAAAAGATCAACAAAGGCATGGCCTATCAATCCGATATTTAATTCACCAAAGTTATGAAGGTTCTCAGGGACCTGCAGTTCAACGATAATTTTTTCCCCGGGAATAAATGAAACCGGAAAATTCCCCGCAATTTTATTACTCCTTGAATCAAAACCTCCCCGGATATTTATTTGTGCAGGATCATAGAGGAAAATCCGGGCTCCTTCTTCCAGCCTGAACTCATCAAAAAGGACATTTAGAGCAAATGCGTTGTCTGAGTGTATCTCCAGTCTCCATACTCTGACACCATCCATGTTAAGGTGCCAGTATCCCGAGTTATAAGGATTCAGGTTTACCTCATAATTCCATGCAACGGGAAGAGGTTTTTTCCCGTCAAGTACCCTCTCCTCTTCCATTTGCTTAAGAACCAGGTTGTAATCGAATAAAGGCATTCTGACAACTTCAGAAACAGCTTTTTTTGATTCATACGGATAAGGTCTTCCGCCATATGAAACCTGGCCGGTTGCCTCAGAGCAAAAAATTACAATAATGATAGTAGTGGCTATCAAGATATTATAATATCGTAAATAAACCCATGGATTACTTCTTTTCACCAGATCCTGATATATATTATTAATGCGTTCTGTATTTATCAATTGTTCGTTAAATTAAAAAAAACGCAAAGGCGCAAAGGCGCAATATGTTGATTAGAAAAATAATGAACAATGTTTAATAAAAATTTTAAGGTGCTCTTCATCAAAATGTAATAAAAACAACTTTACAATAGTTCGTTAAACTTTTATATTGCGTTGATAATGAATATTTTAACAATTCGGGCATAAATTACTTATATTGTTGATATACAATGTATTGCGCCTTTGCGCCTTCGCGTTTTATTTTAATTTAACGAACTGTTGACTTTACACAGACGTACAAAAATATACAAAATTAATTACTTGCGTATTAAACCCACCGGGAGTCAACATGGAAAACTCATTTTTATTATCTTTGAACGGAAGGAAAATGCAAATGGATAAAAGCGCTATCAGGGAAAGAATTGAAACTCTCAGGAAAGATCTTGACGAGCATAACTATCTTTATTATGTAAAGGCACAGCCTGTGATCTCTGATCAGGACTACGACAGGATGATGGCTGAATTATTAATGCTTGAGAAGGAGAATCCTGAATTCTTTGATGAATTAAGTCCGTCCCTCAGAGTTGGAAGTGATATCAGCGGGGATTTCAGGCAGATTTTTCACCGCTATCCTATGTTATCATTGGAAAACAGTTATTCGAGGGAGGATTTGACAGAGTTTGACAACAGGGTCAGGAGGCTGTTGGGTGAACCTTATGAGTATATATGTGAACTTAAGTATGACGGTGTTGCCATAAGTCTTACCTATTCTGAAGGGCGTTTACTGCATGCAGTAACCCGTGGAGATGGGGAGAAAGGTGATGATGTAACAGCCAATGTAAAAACCATACGGAGTATTCCGCTGAAACTAAAAGGTACAGGCTATCCCGAATCTTTTGATATACGGGGAGAGATATTCATTCCTGCTGATAAGTTTGAAATAATGAACAGGGAGCGGGAAGAATCGGGTGAGACAATTTTTGCCAATCCCAGAAATGCTGCTGCAGGCACATTAAAACTTCAGGACTCCAGGCTGGTTGCCAGGCGGCCTCTCGATTGTTTTCTTTATTTCCTGACAGGGGAAAATTTACCCTTTGGCACTCATATTGAGAATTTAATGATGGCCAGGGATTGGGGATTCAAGATACCCGAAATAATAGAGAAGGCTAAGAATATGGAAGCGGTATTCAGTTTTATTGATCAATGGGAAACCGGGCGTAAAAATCTGCCATACCATACCGATGGAATTGTTATTAAGGTTAACTCACTCGATCAGCAACGGAGGTTAGGTTATACGGCAAAAATTCCTCGTTGGGCTATTGCATACAAGTATAAAGCTGAACAGGCGGCTACATCGCTGATTAGCATCTCGTTCCAGGTTGGCAGAACAGGAGCTGTAACTCCGGTTGCAAATCTTGAACCGGTGCAGCTTGCCGGCACTGTTGTTAAGCGCGCAAGTCTGCATAATGCCGATCAGATGGCTTTACTGGATTTACATCAGGGAGATACCGTTTTTGTTGAAAAAGGAGGTGAAATTATTCCTAAGATTACAGGAGTAGATCTTTCCGTTCGAAAACCCGATGCACCTGTTTTCAGATTTATCTCGCATTGCCCCGAATGTGGCACTGTCCTTCAACGAAACCAGGATGAAGCTGCCTATTATTGTCCGAACTTCATGGCATGCCCACCACAGATAAAAGGCAGGATTGAACATTTCATAAGCCGCAAAGCCATGAATATCAATGCGGCTGAAGCTACCATTGATCAGCTCTTCAGACATAAACTCATTAAGGACGCTTCAGATCTTTATAAACTTGAATTTATGCAACTCGTTATGCTTGAAAGATTTGCGGAAAAATCAGCCAATAATCTTTTACAAAGTATTGAAGGATCAAAGAAAGTCCCTTTCCCCAGGGTATTATTTGCCCTGGGGATCCGATATGTGGGAGAAACGGTTGCTAAGATTCTGGCAAAGCACTTTACATCGATTGATAATATGGCGAATGCGAAACGCGAAGAGCTGGTTGAAGTGGATGAAATAGGAGACAGAATTGCAGATAGTATACTAAATTATTTCAGTACTCAGGAAAACAGGGAGCTAATTAGCCGACTTAAATCAGCAGGATTAAAACTGCAACTGGAAGAGGATGAGCAAGTCCTGTTATCAGGTAAATTAACAGGGAAGAGTTTTGTAATTTCAGGAACCTTCAGGACATATTCCAGGAATGAGTTAAAACGATTAATAGAACATAACGGAGGGAAAGTACTTTCTTCGGTAAGTTCAAATACCTCTTATTTGCTGGCAGGTGAGAATATGGGGCCCGAAAAACGCAGAAAAGCTGAAAACCTTAATGTTCCCATTATTAATGAAAATGATTTTTCAGCCATGCTGAGATGAAACTCCCATACAATAATATACAAAGCAAGAATATGAACTGTGAGATCAGTACTTACATTATTGAGGTTTTTTATAATGAATCCGTAACTTTTTGTAATATTGCAGAGTGAAATGGTTTACTAACATACGTCTGAGAATTGGGAAATGGTGCATGCGTAAAAGAGCCGGCAAAAATTCCCGAAAAAAGATAGTTCATAATTTCAATACGGCAAAAACAGTGTGCCTGATATTTGAGGGGTCTGATCCTTCAACTGTCAGATATGTAAAAGAATTCAGAAACTATCTTGATTCCATCGGTTTGGAAACCTATTTACTCGTGTATGCTGATATGGCAGAAATTCCCGGCGAATTGATTTTTCTTCAGCATGCAACTGTTTTCAGCAGGAAAGACATTGATATTTTCTTCAGGCCAAAAAAAATTATAACCAATATATTTCTGGGAAAGAGTTTTGATATTTTAATAGATCTTAGTTTCAACAGGTATTTTCCGCTTTCCTATTTAAACACCCTTTCCCTGTCAGGGTTTAAAACAGGTAATTACACTGAAGAGTACAACGACTATGACTTAATGATAAATACAGGTAACAATTCATCCACTGATTACCTGATTGAACAGATAAAACATTATGTGGCTCTTTTAAATAATCCGGCCGGGTAATCGTATCCGCCATGTATTAAAACAAATCGCAATCACTAACAAAAAAGATTAATAATTATGCCAGAAAAAAAATTTACAGGAACAGGAGTAGCAATAATAACGCCTTTCAGGAAAGACGGAAGCATTGATTTTAAGTCGTTTGAAGTTCACATCAATCATCTTTTAAAAAATGGGGTTGATTATCTTGTTGTATTGGGAACAACAGGTGAAACTCCTGTTCTTAACAAAGATGAGAAAAAAGCATTAGTCAGTTTTGTCGTTGAAACAGCAGGCAGAAAAGTTCCTGTTGTTGTTGGAATTGGTGGAAATCATACTCAATCTGTCATTGATACTATTAATTATACAGACTTTACCGGAATTGATGCCATATTAAGTGTCTCACCCTATTACAATAAGCCGAATCAGAATGGTTTATATCAGCATTTTAAAGCTATTGCCGAGGCAAGTCCGGTTCCGGTAATAATGTATAATGTTCCCGGGAGAACAGGATCGAATATGAATGCAGAAACAACTGTTAAGCTGGCTAAAGATTTCAGGCAGATCATTGCTATCAAGGAAGCCTCAGGTAATATGGCTCAGATCATGAATATCTTAAAAGATAAAACAGCAAGCTTCAGGATGATATCAGGTGATGATGCGCTTACATTTCCCATGGTTGCACTGGGAGCTTCAGGAGTGATCTCTGTAATTGCCAATGCTTTTCCAGCTGAATTTTCATCGATGGTAAAATTTGCTTTGAATGGTAAGATAGAAGAAGCCAGAAAAATTCACTATAAGCTGTTGCCTCTCATTGATGCAATATTCTCCGAAGGGAGTCCTGCAGGAGTTAAAGCAGTGCTGGACATACTTGGCATCTGCTCCAATTACCTGAGATTACCTTTGATCCCTGTAAGTAAAGAGTTATTCAGGAAGCTGGAAAAAATGGTTAAGGACATCTCCTGATGTTTATTCCGAAGTTTTTTGACATGCTCCTGAGTAATGATTTCTTTACATCTTCCGGATTTACTCTTTTCCCCAGTTCGTTACCCATGGAAGTCACACCCAGGTTAGTGAATCCGCAGGGATTTATATAGGTGTAATAACTCAGATCAGTATTCACATTCAGGGCAAAACCATGCATGCTGACTAAGCGGCTGATCCTGACACCTATAGCGCATATTTTTCTTATTACCCCATTTTTCCGGGTATTGATCCACACTCCGGTAGCACCGGGATATCTTTCAGATAAGATGCCAAAGTCTTTTAATGAATCAATGATGGATTGTTCCAGGAGAAATATATACTTTTTAATTCCCATATTGAAATCCTGAAGATCAAATAAAGGATACCCCACAATTTGTCCGGGACCATGATAGGTGATGTCTCCTCCCCTGTTTGTTCTGTAAAAGGATGCTCCGATCCTGGCCAGCAATTCATCGTTAATGAGCAGGTTATTGACATTACCGTTTTTACCAAGGGTATAAACATGGGGATGCTCACAAAAAATGAGCTGATGTATATAATGAGAGGTGGGGTTTCCTGATTTTGATTGTACTGCTTCGGCATGAATTTTTTCCTGCATCTCCCATGCTGCTTTATAGTCTGTTAAACCAATATCAAGGTAACAACAGGAATTCATATATATATGTTTAATTAATATCAGGAACCGGAATGGAGATTCCGGCTTAAAGCGATCATTTTTATTGCGGTAATTGCAGCTTCATCCCCTTTATTGCCATGTTTTCCCCCTGCCCTGTCTTTCGCCTGCTGAATGGTATCAGTAGTAAGCACTCCATAGATAAAAGGTATTTTGTACCTGATATTCAACTCAGTAATACCGGAAGTTACACCCTGACAAATAAAATCAAAGTGTCTGGTTTCTCCCTGGATCACACAGCCTATACAAATAACGGCATCGGGTTTTAGGGTGTCAGCAATAAGTTGCGCACCGAGGGGTAATTCAAAACTGCCTGGCACAAAGTGAACTGCAATATTACTTTTCGGGGTATTAAATTTTTTAAGGGTTCTTAAAGCTCCTTCGAGAAGGGCACTGGTAATATCACTATTCCAACCGGATACAACAATGCCAAATTTCATGGTTGATGCATCCGGCACCTCTTCCGGTTTATAGGAGGAAAGATTTTTTAATCCGGAAGCCATAATAATGTTTTAATTATTACTATCAAGCATAATTTCAGCCCTGGAAATAAACTTGTTGATTTCTCTTCCTTCCGGAGTATCCTGATAATTAAGTTCTATTTTTTTATAGGTCTCCAGAGCACTTCTGTAATCCCCCATTTCTTCATAAACAATACCTGCTTTTTGAAGTAACACAGGAGATGAGAAATTATTAGCAAACTTATCTGCGCCTTTCAGGTAGGTTCTTACAGCCTGATCATACCATTCAAGCCCCGAATAAGCATCCCCTAAGGCACCGCTGGACGCGGATCCTACCAGGGGATCTTTTGTTTTAAATTTATTAAGATAATGAATTGCATTTTCGTAATCTTCCAGGTGAAGAAAACAAACACCTGCATAATATTTTGCCAGATTTGCGGTTTTAGTGAGCCCGTAATCTTCAATAATTTGCAAAAAACCCGGATATGTTCCATACCCGTTTAGAGCAAGGTTAAATGAATCTCTCTCAAAAAATTTTTCTGCCATAAAAATATCCCTTGCAGCATCTTCGGAGAGAGGAGTAAAATAAAACCTCTTCGCCGAAATAATAAGTAATACAATAATTACTATCCCTAACACTACCTGGGTAAGTCTTTTCTGGTTATCTTCTATAAATCTTTCAGATCTTGTCAATACCTGTTCAATACCTTCAAAACCTGTATCTTTCTGCTGTTGTTCTTTCCTGGACATTATTTCGTTTCCTTTCTGTTTTTTTTAAACAAACGCAAATGTAATGCTTTTTATTAAAATTATACAATGCAAAATAAAGAAAAAAGGGAAGTGATGGAGCTTGCTTAACGGTGATTTCTTACCTTTGATAGTTTAAAGCAATAATAATCCATGTATCTTAAGAACCTTTCACTTATTAACTTTAAAAACTACCATGAGGCAGAGTTGGTTTGCAACGATAAAGTAAACTGTTTTGTCGGCGATAATGGGGTTGGAAAAACCAATCTACTCGACGCAATACATTATTTATCATTGTGTAAAAGTTATTTTAATTCCATCGACAGTCAGAATATACATTTCGATGCAGAATTTTCTGTTATACAGGGAAGTTTTATTCGTGGTGAGTCGGAAGACTTTGTATACTGCGGAATTCAAAGAAACAAGAGAAAGGTATTCAAAAGGAATAAAAAGGAATATGAGAGATTATCGGATCATATCGGTTTGTTTCCCCTGGTAATGATCTCGCCTGCAGACAGCAGCCTTATCACTGAAGGAGGTGAAGAACGCAGGCGTTTTCTGAACAATGTAATTGCGCAATACGACAAAAACTATCTTGAGAATCTGATTATGTACAACCGTGCGCTCACCCAGCGTAACAGACTCTTGAAGGATTTAAGCGATACCCCCGGATATGACAGGGATACGCTGGGAATATGGGATGAACAGTTAATTAAATATGGTGAAAAGATATTTGAATCCCGCAGGGAATTTATTAATAAGATACAGCCTCTGTTCAGTGATTATTATGGTTTCATTTCAGGAGACAGGGAAAAAGCTCTCCTTAACTATGAAAGTCAGCTGTTTAGCTTTAATATGAGAGAAATATTAGAGAAAACTCTCCATAAGGATCTGCTTTTTCAGTTTACCACCTCGGGAATTCACAAAGATGACCTCCTTATGAACCTTGGGAAGTATTCTCTAAAAAAAACAGGTTCTCAGGGACAGCAAAAGACCTACCAGGTTGCACTGAAACTGGCAAAATTCAGTTTTATACGGGAAGTAACCGGTGTTACTCCCATTTTATTGCTTGATGATATTTTTGATAAATTCGACCTGCTCAGAGTTGAACAAATTATTAAACTTGTTGCTAATGATAATTTTGGTCAGATATTTATTACTGATACGAACCGTGAGCATCTGCAAAAAATTTTACGGCGTTTAAATTCTGATCACAAGGTATTTAACATCCTGCCCGATCAAAAAATTTCTGAACACTATGAGAAGGAGTGAAACCAGCCCTGTTAAGGATCTTATTCAGGCTCTTATGAAAAAATATGGTGCTGATGTTAAGATCGCTGAAAACAAGTTAATAAATGCATGGTATGAAATACTGGGCAAAACTGTCGGAAAATATACAAAGAACCTGTATATAAAAGACAAAAAACTTTATGTTTCAGTGAACTCATCCATCGTAAAAACAGAACTTCAGCAGATTAAAGCAGAGCTTATTAAGCGGCTGAATGAAAAGGCGGGAAAGGATGTTATTGACACTATAATCCTGAAATAAGTAAAAATATTTCAGATTCCAGATTCCAAATTTCAAATTCCAAATTGCACCATACTGGCATAATTACCTGAATTCTTGGAACCAACCTTCGCTGAAGCTTCGGTTGGCAATGTCTGGAATCTGGAACCTGGAACCTGAAATCTGGAATCCGGAATCTTTTTTATTTCTTCGGAGGTTTATACCCCTTCTGCTTGGCCATATTTTCCAATCTTTGCTGAAATTTTGACTTGGTAACGGGTTTGCTTTTTTTGGCGTTAAGTTTTTTAAGTATTTCCTCCTCATTGACAAATGACTTGGAAAGATAATTCTGTCCCAGTGTAATCACATTTGCCAGGAAATAGTAATATGTAAGCCCGGAAGAGAAATTATTAAGTATAAACATAAACATGACCGGCATCATGTACATCATTGTTTTCATTCCCGGCATCTGGGTGTCAGAAGTTGCCTGGCTGTTCATTTTCATGGATAGTACTGTTGTAACGGTCATCAGGATTGTGAACAGGCTGACATGGTCACCATACATGGGTATGGTAAAGGGAAGATCAAGGATTGAGTCGTATGTTGAAAGATCATGAGCCCACAGGAATTTCTCCTGACGTAATTCTATTGAAGACGGGAAAAACCTGAACATTGCAAACAAAATGGGAAATTGCAGAAGCATAGGAAGGCATCCTCCAAACGGACTTACTCCTACTCTTTTATAAAGTGCCATAGTTGCCTGCTGACGTTCCATAGCCTTTTCCTTGGGTATTTTTTCATTGATCTCATCAATCTGTGGTTTTAATACCCGCATTCTGGCCTGGGACAGATAGGACCTGTATGTCAAAGGAAAAAGTGCCACCTTAATAATAATGGTTAACAGCAGAATGATAATTCCATAGTTGGAAATATAATTATCCAGCCAGTTAAATATGGGAATTATAACAAACTGGTTTATCCATTTGATAATTGAACTACCCAGGGTAACGAGTTCTTCCAGTTTGAATCCTGCTTTTCTCAGAGTTTGAAAATGATTGGGTCCGAAATAAAAATTTAACGGCAGGGAAAAATCATCTGAACGATCATAGGGTATGGTCAACTCTGCAGCAAAACGCTGGATAAAGCGACTTGCATCTGGTTGTTTCTCTGAGGCCATATATCCACCCTCAAATGGAATTTTATCGGCAAGAAGTACAGAAGAGAAAAACTGCTGTTTAAATGCGACCCAGTGAATCTTGGTTGTTTCAGTAACTTCCTGAAGTTCTTTTTTCGATCTTGACTTGAACTTCTCCACATCCCCCTGATAAAACCTGTAATTCAGATAGGTATAAATCTCCTCATTTTGTCTTCCTTTTTCCTGTTGCGGGGAATAAATCTGCCAGGTAAGCTGAACATTGTCTGTACGGAGAGTATTCATTCCTGCCATTCTTATGCTAAAATCCAGCAGATAATTATCCGGATAAAGAGTATAGGAATATTCCACAAATGCATCCGAATCACCGACAGGAAGTTTCAGGTTCAGGCTTACAGGATCATTCTCTGCATAAAGATCCTGCGTTTCGCCAACCGGTTTAAAGAACAGATCATTAGTTTTTATTGTCCTTCCATCCGAAAAAAATTCAAGACCGAAAGAAGATGAATCACTCTCAAATAAAACAACCGGTGAGGAATCGAATTTTGCATACTTTTTTAGTTCAACCTTTGCAGGCCTGCCTCCTTTTGAGGACAGAAATATTTTCAGAAGATCGTTTTCCAGAATAAAAAGTTCCTCATCGCCTGTGACAGCTGACGTAAATACGCCATATTCCTCAATTGCTGGTGCTACTGATGTTGGTGGCTGTGTTATTACGGATGACTCATCATCATTATATTGAGCAGCTATTCTTTCTCTTTCAGCCAATTCGCGGGCCTCTACCATACGTGCTGAATCAGCTAAACGTTGTCTCTCTGCAATCTCTTCCCTGTTTGGTTTTGTAAGAACACTATACCCAATGAGAATAGCACCAATAAGAATTATTCCAATAATTGTATTCCTGTCCATTCGTTCTATTTAAAATTATATCTGTTATGTTTAATGTTTTTTACCGGTCTGCTTTAAATTAATACTTGCCTGTATGAATCTCACGAAGAGCGGATGAGGCTTAAGCACACTGCTTTTGTACTCGGGATGAAACTGAACCCCCAGGAACCAGGGGTGTGAAGTTATCTCCATTATTTCTACCAGTCCATTATCGGGGTTGATCCCTGATGCTATCATGCCGTGTTTTTCAAAGTCAGGCAGATAATCGCTGTTGAATTCATATCTGTGCCTGTGACGTTCCAAAATATTTTCTTCCTGGTACACCTTAGATGCAAGAGTATCTTTGATTATATTACAGGAATAAGCTCCGAGTCGCATGGTACCTCCCTTTTCTGTAACTCCTTTCTGAGCTTCCATAAGGTCAATGACGGGATGTGAAGTAATTCTTGTCATTTCCGTTGAATGAGCATCTTTCAGTCCAAGAACATTACGGGCAAATTCAATAATGGCACATTGTAACCCAAGGCATATTCCGAGAAACGGTATGTTGTTCATTCTTGCATATTCAGCGGAAAGAATTTTGCCGTCAATACCCCTGTCGCCAAACCCGGGAGCAACGATAATACCATGATGATCTTTGAGTTTCTCAACAAAATTTTCTTTATTAATTGTTTCGGAATGAATGCAATTCAGATCCACCTTAACTTCATTGACAGCACCGGCATGTGTGAGAGATTCAATTATGGATTTGTAAGAATCCTGCAATTCCACGTATTTACCTATCAACGCAATTCTGACTTGTGATTTCGGGTTTTTCAGTCTGCTGACAAATTGTTTCCAGGGTTTCAGTTCAGGAGGATTTCCGAGAGGAAGGTTAAGTTTCTTCAGCACGGTAAGATCCAGATTCTCTTTCTGCATCAGTAATGGCACTTCATAGATCGTATCCACATCAATGGATTCTATTACTGAGTCCTGGTCTACATTACAAAACAAGGCTACTTTTCGGCGGAGATCCTTATTAAGTATTCTTTCCGTCCTCAGCACCAGCACATCTGGCTGAACTCCGTTTTCGAGCAATGTTTTCACCGAATGCTGGGTTGGCTTGGTTTTTAACTCACCTGAAGCCGCGAGGTATGGTACCAGAGTAAGGTGAATGACCACAGCATTGCCCGGTCCCATCTCCCACTTAAGCTGACGAACAGATTCAATATAGGGCAGAGATTCTATGTCGCCTACAGTTCCCCCTATTTCTGTGATCACAATATCGTAATTATGCCTTGAGCCAAGCAGCTTTATTCTTCGCTTAATCTCATCTGTTATATGAGGAATAACCTGTACCGTTTTACCCAGGTAGTCTCCTTTTCTTTCCTTATTGATAACAGACTGGTAAATGCGACCCGTAGTAATATTGTTTGCCTGTGATGTCGGGACTCCAAGAAATCGCTCATAATGCCCGAGATCGAGATCTGTTTCCGCACCATCGTCGGTAACATAACATTCGCCGTGCTCATATGGGTTAAGAGTGCCGGGATCCACATTAATATATGGATCAAATTTCTGAATGGTGACATGGTAACCTCTTGCCTGAAGCAATTTTGCAAGAGATGCTGAGATAATACCCTTTCCGAGTGATGAGGTTACACCTCCTGTAACAAAAATATATTTAGTGGCAGCCAACGCTTGACAAATTAAAAAATTAAGACGGCAAAATAAACAATTAATTTCAAGAAGGGGTAAAATAATTACGAAAATTATGATCAATCATCCAGATCAAATTCATCAATGAGGTTAATTTTTTCTTCGAGAAGTTTAATTTTCTGGCGGGCGCTCTCAATTTTCTTCTCGAAGTCACGTCTCATTTCTTCAGAATTCTCATTATTTGCAAAAAATCCGATATTATTTTCCCATACGGAGATATCACTTTTCAGCTGCTGAAGTTTATTCATGTATTTTTCCCGTTCAAATCTGAGTTTCTGTCCCGAACGGGGCTTCTGCATAATACCTTCTATCCTGCTGCTGAATTTAAGAACATTCTTTTTCAAATCGTCAACTTTCAGGTTATCAAAGTGTCTGTCCAGTGCATTTCTGTATTGATGTTGGATATCTTCCTTTCTCTGAATGGGAACAAACCCTATTTCTGTCCATCTGCGCTGAAAATTCTGAAGAGCGTCAAGATTTTTCTTCATATCCTCCGACAACTTAAATTCAGTGATTTCGTTGATAAGGCTCACTTTAAGCTTCAGGTTAGCTTCATAGGTGGTATCAATTTGTTTAAAATAATCTGATTTACGGCTGAAGAACCTGTCACACGCACCCCTGAATCTTTTCCATATTCCGTCGGCATGTTTTCTGGGTACGGGTCCGATTTGCTTCCATTTTTTCTGCAGTGTGATCAATTCATCAGTGGTTGTCTTCCAGTCGGTACTTTCCGACAGTGTTTCAGCCTGGATGCAGAGATCGAGTTTCTTCTGCAGGTTACTATTTTGTTCTTCGAGATGTTGAGCATAGAAACCCCTTTTCTTCTCAAAAAAGCGGTCACATGCCGTTCTGAAACGGGAATAAATGCGGTTATTATCTTTCTTTGGAGCAAAGCCTATCGTTTTCCATAATTTCTGAATTTCAAGGACTTCCCTGGTAGTTTTTACCCAATCTCTATGCGAATCAAAGGTTTTTTTCATCAAATTTTCCACCTTTTCGCATAAGATAGTTTTTTGCTCGAGGTTTTTTCTTTGTTGTTCTTTAATATCCTGATAATATTGCTGATGCTTCTTATTAACTTTTGATGTGGCCTCTTTAAACCTGTCCCATATTTCAGCACGTTTTTCAACAGGTACAGGACCTATTTCCCTCCATGCTTCATGATATACCTGAAGCGTATTAAATGCGTTGATAATATTGGGTTCAAGTAACAGGGCTTCAGCTTTCTCGCAAAGCTGTATCTTTTCTTCCAGGTTTTTTTTCAGATCAAGGTCCCTGAGCTCCTTATTTATTTTTATGTAATCATAAAACTTTTCTACATAATGATGATAGTTTTCCCATAAGTCATTTAGACTACCCTGAGGCACAACGCCAATCTCCCTCCACCTGTTCTGAAGTTCCCTGAAATCCTGGAAAGTTTTATTTATGGATTCCTGACTGTTTATTAACTCTTTAATTTCTTCAATGACCTGGCACTTTTTTTTAAGATTCTCCTGTTTCTCTTCTTCAATTGAGCGGGCGGTCTCAATCCTGTTTTCCCTGTATTTCCTGAGAAGTTCCCGCAAACGAAGTTCATCCTGATCATCCAGAGGTTTATAATCCTCTGCAATTCCGCCCTCCTGCATGAACTTCTTCCTTTTCTCCTCTAACTCAATTTTATGCTTTTTATAAAAATGAGTTTTAATGGCTTCAACATCCTGTCTTATTTCTATTGCGGAGTGCTTGGAAATCAGATCTTCAAGAATGCCCGGAAGATCCTTCTTACTGAGAAGGGAATAATTTGCACGGAGAGATTTAAGGTCGGAGGAATCAACTTCATCGGATTGGGAACTCTCAGGTTGAGTTTCTGCTTTGTCTTTTTCTGAAGTCTCACCTTCTTCAATATTATGAGTAACAGCATCAGACTCAGATACTGTTTTATTTTCGGGAATATCTTCTTCCTCTGATTTTTTCTTTCTTTTCCTGACCGTTTTTTTTTCGGCAGGTTTATTTTCATCAGAATAAGGAATATTATCCTCCCCGCCCTCGCTGATACTATCATCACCGTCAACGGGGAGCTTTTCCGGATTATCGTTTTCTAAATGTGCCTGATCAACTGAATCTTTTAAAGACTTTTTCGTTTTTTTAGGGCTAATCTTCTCATTTTTGGTATTTTCGGAGTTCAAATCATGATCACCGAATTGTTCATCCGGAACAGAGTTTGTCTGGTCGTTAAGACGCATATATGTATCATTTGCCAGTTAAAATTTGACTAAGTTACGAAAATACCGAATAAAACAGGATATTCAAATGTTTTTTAAAACAAGTTAAAATTCAAATATTGAAAATTATCCTGAAAAAGCCGCAGATTCAATGATTCAACAAATAATATATTTATGAAATTTTTATTTCCTTTGGTCCTCTGTCAATGGCTTCATCCCTCTTTGGCAAAAGAACGTTTAAAATACCTTCTTCATAATTCGCTTTTATTTTTTCTGCATTAACAGTTTCAGGAATTCTGAAAGAACGCTCAAAATTATTGTAATTGAATTCCCTGCAGCTATAGCAGGTATTGTCATCCTGTTGCCCGGAGTTGTGAGATATTGTGAGCATATCACTTTCGAGATTGAGGGTTATATCAGCCTTCTTAAGACCGGGAACAGCGAGTGAAAGAATATAAGCATCCTTTTCTTCACTGATATTAACCCGGGGGACTGAATACCTGTCGTTAACCATTCCGGAGTTCCCGAAGAAATCTCTCATCATATCAGAAAATCTGTAAACATCAGTGTTTCCGTTTACATTGTCTCCATTGTATAATCTCATTATTGTCATGGCTGTAAAATTTTAATGGTTATTATTTTTTTTATTTTTAGTGATCAAAATAAGTACCATTAGATAAAACCGGATATTTCTGATAAGTGGAAGAATAAATAGCTGCCATAATGACATTACATAAAATAATTTGCCGCCATTTTGACATTGTCTTAATTCTACAACGCTGGCGGAGCCAGGTTTTGCAACTTGCTGAATTGACTTAGCTATCCAACGCTCATCTTACGCAAAAGCTTCAGATGACAGGTGGCGGAGCCAGGTTTTGCAACTTGCTATGATTTTGGTGATTTATAGAAAGTAGTTGCTAATTTAGCATCCAACCCAGACCTCTCCGGCTTTTTCTGCCGGAGAGCGTCGAAATATAAAATCTGCATAATTTTAAAGGATTTACTTTTTAAATGAATCCAGCCGTTTAAAATCTTCTTAGTATTTTTATCAAAATTTCAATCATGAGAATCGATATTATTACAGTGGTTCCCGAGCTTCTCGAAAGCCCGTTCAATCATTCAATTATAAAAAGAGCCAAGGCTAAGAAGCTCGCAGAAATATACATTCACAATTTACGTGATTATTCAGCAAACAGCTATCGCCATGTGGATGATTATCCTTTTGGAGGGGGAGCAGGAATGGTATTGCAGATTGAGCCTGTCGATAAAGTTATTACTAAGCTAAAGTCGGAAAGAAAATATGATGAGATCATTTATACTGCACCCGACGGGGAAAAATACTCTCAGAAAACTGCAAACCGATTATGCTTGCTTGAAAATATAATTATTTTATGCGGTCATTATAAAGGCATTGATCAGCGTGTAAGAGACCATCTGATTACTCTGGAAATTTCGATAGGTGATTATGTACTTACAGGGGGAGAGTTGGCGGCCACTGTTATTGCTGACAGTATCATCAGGCTGATACCGGGCGTTATTTCCGATGAAACTTCGGCACTAACAGATTCATTTCAGGATGGTTTGTTATCACCGCCCGTTTATACCCGTCCTGCTGATTATAAAGGATGGAAAGTGCCCGATGTACTTCTTTCAGGCAATGAAAAGCTGGTGAATGAATGGAGACACAGGCAATCTGTTGAAAGAACCAGAAAACTGCGACCAGATTTGATCGATGATAATGAATAAAAGTATTTCTTACGAATACAATATCTTAATATTCAAACAATTACATTTATTTTCAGATATGAATACCCGAAAAACATTGTTCACTAAGTGTATATTCACTATTTTTAATTCTTCAATTTTTTCTTATTATTGTATTGAATTAAATTAACTAATCAAAAACATCCCTGCTATAATGAAGCGCAAGCACGTTCCTTTCAGTGATGCAATTGTTATGTTATACGGTTATGCAAGAGACAGAATCGTTGAACAGCTTAAATCAGTTGCTTTTATCATTATTTACTTAGTTGTTTTTCAAACCTTAATATTAGGTGTGCCTCTGGCAAACGCTCTGGGCACGGCAGGTGGGATCGCACTGGTTGTATTCGGACTCGCTTTCTTCATGGAAGGTCTGATCCTTGGATTAATGCCGCTGGGTGAACGTGTCGGAGTCAAACTTCCTACACGTGTGGGGATCAGCATCATCGCCATCTTCGGTCTTATTCTCGGATTTGTGGCGACGCTTGCAGAACCGGCAATAAGTGCCCTGCGAACTGCCGGATCTACTGTTACAGCATGGGACTCTCCTCTTCTATTTCTCTTACTTGAACGATACACTAACTGGCTCGTACTTTCTGTCGGCATTGGTGTTGGTATCGCTGTCGCCCTCGGAATGTTCAGGTTTTATTATAATATGTCTATAAAACCTTTCATTTTTATAATAATACCTGCGCTTCTGGTTATTACTACTATTGGATCATTCAATGATAACATCTCAAAGATCATTGGTCTCGCCTGGGATTGCGGCGCTGTAACCACAGGGGCTGTAACCGTTCCACTTGTTCTTGCTCTCGGGATTGGTGTTTCCAGAGCTGCAAGTAAAGGACGCGGAGCGAGCGGAGGCTTTGGAATTATTCTTCTTGCTTCAGCTTTTCCTATCCTAAGTGTTCTTCTGTTGAGTATCATTCTTAATCTTAATGCTCCTAAACCATCAACAGAGACCGACTTTTTTTCCCCCGTGAACAGGGAACAAGCACTGCATCTTTTCGGAGATGAAGAACATTTGGTTCGCCATCTTTTCACCCATGGTAGTGAGAAAGGACGTCAAACATACTTTGTAACTGAGGATGCCTACCAGAAAGCTCTGCTTACCATGCAAAATAACGACGAAATACGGAAGTCTTATATAGGAAACATGCCGCTCTCCACCTGGGTGATCAGAAAGGCATCTGACTATGAACGCAATGTGTTGTCGGAAGTTGATCTCTCCCAAAAAGTACAGGCAGTATCACTTTCTTTTGGTAAAACTATTAAAAATGAATCCGTTGGAGGCCTAAGAGCAGTAATTCCATTATCTGTTTTACTCCTTATTGTTCTCCTTGTTTTCCTTAGGGAAAAACTGAGATATAAGGATGAAGTCAGCCTGGGGATCATTTTCACAATGATCGGGATGACTCTACTTACCTCAGGTATTCAGCTCGGACTGGCGTCGTTGGGAGGAGAAGTCGGGGCACAACTACCCCGTGCTTTTGCAAAGGAGGAAAAATTCGTTGACAGGATGATCATTGACAATTTCGATAAGAATCTGTTATATACCACTATCACAACAGAAGGAAAACAAAAAACATTTTTTAATCTGCTTGACGATCATAATGAAATAAAAGCCACAGAGTTCAACGAGAACCGCTTTGATGAGGAAACGAACAGATATGAACACATCATAACCATGTCTCCGCTGTTCAAAAAGAAACTTTCCGTACTGGGAATAATTCTTGTTTTAATTTTTGCATTCGGTATGGGGTTTGGAGCAACGCTGGCTGAACCAGCATTAAATGCTCTCGGGATAACAGTTGAAGGGTTGACCGTAGGAACGATTAAACGAGCCCAGATCGTTCAGGTTGTTTCCATTGGTGTAGGTATTGGTATCACCCTGGGCTTATGCCGTATTTTATTTGACATCCCTTTAACCTGGCTCATTATTCCCTCATATATACTCCTTATGCCGCTTACCTATTTCAGTGAGGATGAATTTTCTGCCATTGCCTGGGACAGCGGAGGAGTCACCACCGGCCCCGTTACCGTACCTCTGGTGTTGGCCATGGGACTCAGTATAGGGAGTGAGTTGAATATCGTTGACGGATTCGGGATACTGGCCCTGGCTTCTGCCTTCCCTATCATTACGGTGCTTATTTATGGTTTATATGCCCGTGCTAAACAAAAGAAATCAATCTCAAGTAATCTAAAGGAAGAGGAAAATGAATAACGAAGAACCAACTAAATCAAGAGCTTTTTCCCCGTCAAGAACGGTCTGGAGAACTCAAATGGCAAAAGGTATCTATACTCCTCACAGGGTAAGTCGCATTACATGTATTGTAAATCAACTTCTTAGTGACAGAGTATCCGATCTTCTGTATAAACTTGGTGTAATTGTATATACGGAAAACGGAAGAACAGTACGTGAATATATTAAACCGCGTCCTTTTGGCCTCCCTGGTGAAGTAAAACATATGCAGGATTCTGCTGTTGAAGTCTTCCGGTTTACTGTTCCGAGGGAAAATGCCACCGATGTCATGAATGCTGTTATTAATGTGGCTGAATTGGATATCCCGGGAAGAGGTACAATTTTTACACAGGACCTCATGGAATTCAGTAAAGAACCTCCACAACTGAACCTTAATGTATTAAACAGCAAAAAAGGAAAATCTCATGAAGCCATACTCCTGAACAAACTGGCATATGTTATCTGTGTGCTTTCCATCCCGGGAAGTGGTGAAAATTTAGCCAGAATCGCTCTCGATCTGGGTATTTGTGTTCCCTTAATTACACATGGCACAGGGAACGATATCAGGGATCAGCTTGGGCTAATACGGATCACCATCTCGCCGGAAAAAGAGATTATCCACCTGGTAATGCCGGAACATGATTCCGATAGTATTATCAGATTACTGATTGAACAGGGAAGACTTGATCGCCCGGGAAGAGGATTTATTTATCAGACACCGGTTTCTTCCGGACTCATAGATACACGTTTGAAAATGGGTAAGCAGAAGTATGCCGCAAGCCTGGAACAAATCATTGCAGCTATTGATCAGCTAAAAGCGGGAACACACTGGCGGAGAAGACTGGATGCTGACAGTCAGGAAAGCAGAGTCAGCCAGTTTTTCATGCCGCAGGATAATTGTGAAATATCCATTATTTCTGATGAAGACAGAATTGACAAACTAAGGGAAGCATGTATGAAAGTTGGTGCCACCGGAGCTACTACTTCAAGGGTGAACCCGCAGGTGCTGGAAGGGGCTGATGAGATATCTTCCACCATTATCCGCAGTGCAATAAGTGTTCCGGCTGAATTAACTGATAATATTGTGGATATTCTGCTTGATACCAGTTCAATAAAAGAGAATACCACTGACCGCGTTCATGTACTAGATTCACCTGCTGCCTATGTGCACTCGCTGTAATTCAATAATTCAATCCCTGTGGCAGATTGCTTTATAAATACAATACCTGCAGCGCATCTTATCATTGGTCTGTACAAACGGAATTTCAGGATTAAATAAATCCCTGATCATATTTTTAAGATTATCGGTAAATTCATCCCTGAGGACACGGTAATCCTTTATCAGCACAGCTTTCCCTCCTCTGCCATCTTTCAGAGTAATATAGGGCACATAGTTATGCCGGTGTATTGCACGTGTTGCATATATACAGGGTGACATTTTATGTTGTCCCGACAGAGAGTCCTCACAAAGCCATGAGTAAATAAGTATCTGTATGATTTCCTTGTGACGTTCCCTGGCATCCGTATCAAAAAGTGCTTTTACGGAAGGAAACTCAGTATCCACATTACCTGTCTTGTAATCAATGATATGCACAATATCCCCGCGCAAATCCATGCGATCAGTTACGCCACCCAGCCTTACCTGTTTTTCATCGACAGTTATCATTCTCCGGTGCATTTTCTCCGTCTCCAGAACAGTAAAAGGAAGCTGCTTTTTGTCAAAATCCAGAATATTTCCGATCAGTTTTTTTATTACCTCATAAACGATAATATTCCTTCCTTCCGGAGTAAAGACTGATTCATCCGGAGTTTCTCCGCGTTTAAACTCAATGATAAATGCTTCATTGATAACCCTGTTGATCTCCTCTCCTATAAGTAATTTATTCAGATCATCAGCAACCAGTGCTCTGCCCTGTATATTAGCATAAATTAATTTCATGGCATGGTGCAGAATATTTCCCAACAGAGGTGCATCAATATCTTCCACTACCTCATCCTGTTCACGTAAGCCTGCAATATAAGTAAAATAAAAACGCAGCTTACAATCAAGCCATGAGGTAATGGCCGTGGGTGATAATGCCCTGGTGCCTGTGCCTGTGAACTCATTCAGCTGGTTAATAATAGCATTGGTTTTATATATAGTCACTGACCTGACCGGAGGATTGGATATCCGGAAGGCAATAGTCTTTAATTCCGGCTTTGACGGATTCAGATATTCCAGTTGGTAGATATAGCGACTCTTTTCCCCGGTCTTCAGTCCATCAGTTTTGCTGTTGTATAAAATGTAAATATTCTCTGCCCTTTGGAGCAGGCGGTAAAAATAATAGGCATAAATTGCATCATGATCTTCTCTAACAGGCATATTAAATGCAAACCTCAGGTTCACCGGAACAAAGGAGAACAGGGACTGAGACCGCGGCATTACGCCCTCGTTCATCGACAGGAAAATGATGTTCCGGAAATCGATAAGCCGGGATTCCAGAATGCCCATAACCTGTAGTCCCTGTAAGGGTTCCCCCTCAAAAGGTATTTTTGAGGTCTGCAGGATTTTTCTGAAAAGTCTTACATAGGTCTCAATTCCCATTTCGGTCCTGTCTTCCGAAAATACCTTTTCAAGTTTATTGATCCGGGTTAATATGAAAAACACATATTCCTTTTCCAGATTGTAATTATTTTCTGCTTCTTCACCGGAAGACTTTAAAGAAATAGTATATTCAAGTATATCACGCAAATACGCAGACATGTCCTCAGCTTTTTCAATTCTCCTGAAAATTTTTTCAAGGAATGCGTTGGAACTAAAAAAGCCGGGGGATAAATAAATGAGGTTCCTCGACTGTATGGTCCCGATCATTTCTTTAAGCTCAGGGTTTTTCAAGCGATGCAAATACTGGTGATTGAGGATGGAGATAATATCCCTGTAGTAGAAACTGACTGTTTTCCTGTTTTTTTGAAGGGAAAGGTTTTTCTGGAGATTAAGAAGATGGTCAACAAAACTGAAAGCTGTAGTATGATTTATCGGATATCCCATAGTAATATTAATGTATGGAATATTCTCCGGCAGGGAAGAAATAACCGGTTCCAGCAAATTCTCATCTCCGAGAATTACAGCCGTATTGTCAAAATCCATTGAAGTGGCATATGTATTCTCCGCCAGTATTCTGCCGATTTGCCTGGCCTGCAGAATGTCTGAAGGAAGCTCGTATATCTGAATATTTTTCTTATCCTGTAACATGGTGAAGCCCCAATTGATTTCAGGTGATGGAAACTCTTCCATATTTTTTCTCAGGAACCTTCCGGCCTCTGTTATCCGGTTATCAGTATACTGAACATCATAATCCCAGAAAAACAATGCTTTTCCGGCATCTCTAACATGTCTGAAAATTATTTTCTCTGCTGTATTCAAAGCATTAAAACCGGCAATGATCATTTTATTCCAGTGGAAATCGGGGAAATTTCCTTTAAGAATATTACCGGCAATTTTCCGGTACTGCATACCTTCATAGCCTGTTCCCTGATCAATGAGTCGTTTGGAAAGCCCGTCATAAAGAGGAAGAAGGTTTCTCCATGTCTCCAGGAAATTCCGCTGCTCATCAGACTGATCCGCTCTATCAAAATGTTTCCAGAATTCTCTTATCACTTCCACCTGTTCTTTCTCAAAACCGCCCAGAAAATTATCAATCTCTTTAAGACCTGAGAGATTAAGGAATAGCTGTTCGGCATCCACCATATATTTGTCGATATCATCAAAATCCCTTATCATCATTTCACCCCAGTAATAAAAATCATCATATTTTTCAGAATTTTTTGACAGGGAACAATATAAATCATATAATTCAAAACTAATGTCAATAGGGTCTGCGCGTTCAAGACCTGAAAACTTTTCAATAAAGTCACTTATCGAATAAATATCAGGCATCCAGAAAGTCCCTTTTCCTGCTGAAATGAGATAATTCTTGAAAAACACCCCTGATCTCCTGTTAGGAAATAAAAAGCAGGTATCCTCCAGATGTTTTTCCCCAAAGCGTTCAAGGGTATATTCTGCCAAAGACTTAAGAAATGGCTTCATACTATTGAATAATATTATGTGAAGGATCTTCTGAAAATGGGTTTAAGTCCTTTGCCACTGGTTTAACCGGGAACTTTGAAGTCCATAATCTTCCCTGCCAGGTATTTCTTTCTTCGAGTCTTTTCTCAAAGAATTCAAGAATCTGATCATACCTCATACTCCACGACGGACGGAGATTTTGTGCAGGATGTGCTTCTCCTGCTATTCTTTCAATAATGAAAGAAGGATTGAGCCTTTCAATCATGTCAATGATAAGGTCGATGTACTCATTCAAACTGAGTTCAGTAAATTTACCCGGGTTTTTTAAGTATTCTTCAGCGAGAACGGTGTTTTTCACAATCTGTAACTGGTGAAATTTAATGTTATTCAGGGGAAGGGAGGAAAGGATATCTGCCTGCCTGACAATAAACTCGCGCGATTCACCGGGTAATCCTATGATCAGGTGGCCGCCGGTGCGTATTCCCCTGCCTGCTGTTTCCATTAACGCCTTAATGGTAGTAGCAAAATCATGGCCCCTGTTAATTCTCTTCAGGGTTTCATCATAACAGGATTCAATGCCGTATTCCACGATCAGATATGTTCTTTTATTCAATTCTTCGAGGTAATTTAAAATAGGATCGTCAACGCAATCAGGACGGGTTCCGATCACAATTCCTGCAATTTCAGGGATAGCAAGCGCTTCTTCATATAACTTTCGCAGATGTTTCACATCAGCATAAGTATTAGTATATGCCTGAAAGTATGCAAGATATTTATGTGTCCTCCGGTACCTTATCCTGTGAAATTCAATACCTTCCTTTATTTGTTGAGAAACTGATTTTTCGGGCTTACAATAAGAGGGATTAAAAGCATCATTGTTACAAAAAGCACAACCTCCGGTGCCTTTTGTCCCGTCGCGATTAGGACACGTAAAACCGGCATCCAGGGTAAGTTTCTGTACTCGCTCACCAAACAGTTCTTTAAAATATACGGTATAGGAATTATACCGGCGGTTACTGCCCCAAATAAACCTGCTCTCTGTCATTTCACCTCCATAAGCGAATTATCATTAAAAAACCATAACCAGCCTCTGCAATTTACATAGCCCACCTCCTTTAGGGCTTCAATATAAATCCTGACCTGTTTCTTATATTTTTCATACTTTTCGTCTCCGAACTTATAATCCACGACCTCCACACTATCATCTTTAATCATCACCCGATCGGGGCGATAAAATGCTTTCCGTGCGATACATATCTCCTTTTCCTTCATAACCTTCCAGCTTCCGTTAAACCAGTCAATTACTACAGGACCACTAATACGGGCAGTTAAGAGCCTTGTAATGGCATCCACTTCCCCCTCAGGAATTTTACCCTGTAAATATGCCTTTTTCACTGAATTTTCAATATCCCTGTGCGTTTCAATACGGGAGAGGATCTCATGCATCACCGTACCGTAACCTAATTTTTGTTTATAATCTTTCTCATGGATTTCAAGCCATACATTTCTCGTATTCAGTTTCAGTTTATTATGGTTGTCGGTCAGGGGATAATCCTGAATAAACTCCGGGACAATACCTGAAGGCTTTCCGGCTGAAACACCTTTTTCCCCGGAAATTATTTTTCCTGAAGGTTCACCATTGCTCATATGAAGATTTGCATATGTAAATCCGGAATTGTCATGTGTATCTTCTGCTGATGTCAACGCATTCATAATAAATGAAGCTACTGAAGATTTATTTTTGCAATTCGCAAAAACATATAACTCTTCAACAGGCCGTGTCAGGGCAACATATAAAAGATTAATATTATCAATATAATTATGGAATTTCTCATTAAGATAATCATTCCTGAAATATGTATTTACTAAGTCTTTTCTATACTTAACGGGTACATATTCTATCATGGAGAAGGGGACATCATTATTTTTACACCACAGATAATTTGTTGTATTTGGTTCAGCATCAAGGTTCCAGTCGCAAAAGGGAACAATCACCACCGGAAATTGCAAACCCTTTGCCTTATGAATAGTCAGAATACGTATTGCATCCTGGGCTTCTGAAACATTAAGCGTCTGGCTACTTCCATTCTGATCCCACCAGTTTAGAAAGGCTCCTGCATCAGAAGAATCCTCATTAACAAAATTAAGTATAATATCCTGAAGAGCCTGTATAAAGGCAATGTTATCCTTCTGTCGTGTTAATCCAAACCTGCGTATAATGTCTTCCACAAGTTCAAACAAAGGCAGCTGTCTGATACTTTCCAGTTCTTTAAGGAAATCATCAAAAGCATCATGTAATCCGATGGCTATACCATGACCACACTCACCGAATATCTTCTCCGCAACCAGGTCATCCACTTCATAATCAGAAAGATACCGGAGATATTCGTGATGCAGGAAAGCAATGTTAACATTATCATCCGGATTAGTAAGATAATGAAGTAACGAGATAATAAACCTTACAGACGGGTGGCTGTCAATAAATAAACTGTCATTGGAGATAACATTAAACCGGTATGTCTCATTATGGGTAGCAGCATACTGCATAAGAACTGAGGCAATATCCCTCCCCTGGGCCGCCTTTCTCACAAGGATGACAATATCACCGGGTTTATATCCCCTGGATTGAATATCCAGTATAAGCAGAGGTAATCGAACATCGATTTCGTCAAGATAATCTTCTTTATTACTGTCCAAAAACACCATTTCCACATAACCTGTGGAGTTCATGTTTTTAATTGATACGAGCTGAGCCGCATTAGCATATATTTGATGTACAGTTTCTTTCCAGCGGGTTGTCAGGTCATGATCTTTACCTGCTTCAGAGTCCGTTTCAATCACATCCGAAAGTTTCTTACTGAGATTCAGAAATAAAGTATTATTAAATGATACAATACTGCGAAAACTACGCCAGTTAGTATCGAGAGGTATAATTTCCAGGTTAAATCCTGCAAAGCTTTTTTCCGCCTGGGAAGCAAGTATCTTCCAGTCACTGTTTCTCCACCGGTAGATGGATTGTTTTACATCGCCCACAATGAGACTCTCACGATCTGAAGCCAGACCATTGAGAAGTAAGGGAAAAAGATTATCCCATTGATATCCGGAGGTATCCTGAAACTCATCCAGCATAAAATGATGAAAATAGTTCCCTGCCTTTTCATAAATAAATGGCGTATCATTATTTGCTATGATCCTCCTGAGAAATACAGAGGCATCAGATAGCATAAATAAATTTTTCTCTGAAGCTATTTCCCTTATTTTCAAATATATATCAGTAAGTATTCCAAATGAATACACATTACTCAGGATGGTACGTGCAGTATTATAGAGAACAAAATGAGCATCAAAATAGCTTACGGCTGTTTCAAGCAGATGATGAAGATGTTTTTTCACGAGTTGTTCAACAGCATCCTTCTTTGGAGAATCTTTAGACACCCAGTTTTCATCCCCATTTAAAACATTTCTGGCCCTTGACTTAGGATCAAAATCAGCTTTTATGGCAAGTTTGTTAAAATATCCTGCCACACCGGCATGTTTAAAATTGAAGTCTTCAATTTCAATATCTGCCTTTGTAATATGTTTTAATGCATTTTCCCCTGTTACCGACATAAAGTCTTCAAAAACCTTTATTTCACGGTATAAGATTTTCAGGTACTCATCGATTTTTTCTTTTTGAGTAAATGCATTTCTCCAGCCACCGGAAATTTCCTGGTATTTTTCCTTAAATATTTCCTCACCGAACAATAATAATTCCTGGTTAAAATTCCAGTCTTTTCCCCCGGTGATTTTTTCTTCAGCAAACCTGACCATCCATTTTCTTAGCTGCTCATCGGTATCCAATGAAGTCATAAGAAGATCAACAGCTTCAGAAAGAATTCGCTTATTGTTCAGTTCGAGGTTATAGCCGGCCTGAAGACCTGTTTCGCGCGCAAAACTTCTAATCACCCATTGAAAAAACTTGTCTATGGTTTCGACATGAAAGGCCGAGTAATCGTTAAGGACGTTATGCAGAATGTTTCCGGCTTTCTTTGCAATCGCATCCGTTTCAAGACCGGTAGATAATGATAAGTCCCTTATTATTTCTGCGACAGTCTGATCCTGATTATGAAGTTTATAAAGCGTTTCCAGTATTCTGCCTTTCATTTCAGCCGCCGCTTTATTGGTGAAAGTAACAGCGAGGATACCCCGGTATGCTTTTTCATCCTTAAAAAGCAAATCGAGCCAGTTAGCAGCCAGGGTATATGTTTTCCCGGAACCGGCGGAAGATTTATATATTTTCAGAACAGACAAAACAGGATTTATTTTTCCAGTCCATATAGTTCATATTTAATTCTGTATACATAAGCCGGTTCATTATTGTCATCTCCAATCTGGATAATTTTTTCAAAAATACCGGGATATTTCTGTTCAATAAAAGTTATATGGCGCAGAACAGTGTTTATTATCCTTTCAGTTTTGGCATATGGATTAATTCTCAGGCTTGCATCTATAACATAATCAACATCATGCTCCTGAAATACCGCAAGTAAGGAATCGGGAGATACAGTATAATTATCAATTGAAGAAAGATTGTTATCTGAAAAATATCTGGAAGGAGACATTGAATATTCAACAGAAGCTTTATCAAATATATTCAGAATTGATTGAATAAACTGTGTCTGTGGTTTATATATACCTATCAGTGCATCATCATAGATCAGAATAAATGAAGTGTTAAAACGTAAATAACTTTGAAGTTGAGGAGGTATTTCTTTGCCGAAAACATCATTATATGCAGCTATAATGTATGTTGAATCTTCAAGAGTATTAAAAATAAGTTCTGTATCAAAAGTCTTGAAATTATATATACCAACAAACTCTCTTCCCTTTGAGTATACAAATGAAATGGAAGGTTTTCTGCTGGCAATCTTAACATCTCCCGGCAGATTATTATCCGCCCATTGACTACATTTGATAAAATTAATCCAATCAGGTGTAAGATCATACCATGGTCTTTTTAATTCACTGTGATCTTTTGCTTTATCAGTTGTTATTTGCAGTGAAGAAAAAAGAATCCATAAAAACAAACCGGGTAACAGAAATTGAAATTTAACAAATTTTTTCCTTTTAAACAGATAATATAACCCTCCGGACAGACTCAGCACAATCATTGGAAAATAAGGAATAATCAGTCTGTCCTGATCCCAGGTTTTTTGTATGATAATAAAGGTGATAAAACACAATATTCCGGCATAAGCAGATGTAAAGAAAATTTGTTTATTTCTGCTGACAACAAGGATTATTGTAACCGCAAATAAGATGTATGTTAAAACAGTCAGCCAGGGTATCACTTTCATTACAGGTTCGAAATCCCTTAAACCAAGAAAAACATATAAATGCTTTGAGAGATAAAGGTTAGAGTTATCTATCAACCGCTGGAAAAAACCGGCCAGATCCTCTTTCCCCTCTACAGGATAATAAAAACTTTTATTGAGTAATCCGCTACTCTGACTGGCAAAATCTGCTCCTGATAATCCCCATACTAATTTTTTAATGATAGTATAAAGACCATATATAATGCCAAAACTTCCTGTAGCAGGAATTAGAGCATACCATTTTTTATAAACAATAAAATATAATATTATCACGAAAAACATTGCATAACCGATAGTACGGGTTAATCCCATTAACAATATCATAAAACCCAGCATCAGGTATCTTTTATAGTCTCTTTTTAAATTAAAATTATCCGCTTCATACTGTATAAAGTATTGCATAAAATACCATACTGCAACAGACTGTATCAGAAGAAAAAAAGCCTCAACATAGGTTTGATATGCAAAATAGATATAGGAAGAACATATTGATAAGATTAATAAGGTAAAAGCATGTACTATGGCAGGAATTTTATCTTTAAAAGTGATATGGAAAAAATACAGATGTCCGATAATAAACAGTACAGATAAAAATTTTAAAAGGACAATATTTAAACCGAAAATCAATATGAAAGGACTAAGGAAAATAGGATAAAGCGGTCCCTGGTAAGTGGGAAAATCAAAATTTTTTGCAAACCTGAAAGCTTTAATAATATAGGTAGAATCGTCTCCTCCCACACTGACCAGGGGATTAAAGAGGAATGTCACAAATGTCAATGTTAGTAAAACTGATAAAACAAACAACAGTTTTTCATTTTTTTTAAAAAAATTATCGAGTTTTGACAATAAATCAATATTATTTTTTTGTTCCTGTTTTTTCGTACTCTTTTTAGACATAGCTTCGTGTTTTTTGAAAGAATAAAGATATTATTTCTGATTATCTTTAGAAAACTATTGCTTAATAAAACTGGTTAATTATAAAACTTAAATATCTTTGTTTAACACTTTAAGATCAATGATCTCTGATGCAGAAAAGTAATCTGGTTGATTATTATAATCATATTGCCACCACAAGATCAAGGTGGTTGCGCTTAAACAGATTTTATCACCGGCAACTTGAAAGGTTATTTCAATTTGTAGTTCCCATAGATAGCAAAGTAATAGAAATTGGCTGTGGCACAGGCGATTTGCTTGCCTCACTTAAACCATCGCATGGAACAGGAATTGATTTTTCCGGGAAAATGATAGAAATTGCTAAAAACAAATATCCGGAATTGACATTTCTTGTTCAGGATGCTGAATGTATAAAGATTAATGAAACATTTGACTATATAATTTTAAGTGATCTTGTCAACTCCCTTTGGGATATTCAAAAGGTCTTTCAGGAGATATATAAACTTTGTCATTCCAGAACACGCATTGTTATTTCCTACTATAATTCTTCGTGGGAATATATTATTCGTTTTTTGGAAATAATCCGATGTAAACAGAAACAACCCATTCATAACTGGCTTAGCATTGGTGATCTGGAAAATATTCTGTATCTGGAAAATTTTGAACTTATAAGAAAGGAACGTAAACTATTAATCCCTAAATACATACCATTAGTTAACTTTATTTTTAATACAATTATTAGTAATCTTCCTTTATTTAACAAACTAAATCTGATAAATTTTTTTGTTGCAAGAGCCAGATTTCCCGCAGAGAAGAAATACTCAGTAAGCATTATTGTTCCTGCCAGAAACGAAAAGGGAAATATTGAGAATGTTATATTAAGAACACCTGATTTTGGCAGATTTCAGGAATTTATTTATGTGGAAGGACATTCTTCAGATGGAACCTGGAAAGAAATAATAAGGGTAAAGGAAAAATATGACACCACACATAAGATAGTAGCTTTCAGACAATCAGGAAAAGGTAAGGGAAATGCTGTGCGGGAAGCTTTTGATGTAGCCACAGGGGATGTTTTAATGATCCTTGATGCTGATTTAACCACCCCTCCCGAAGAAATGATAAAATTTTACCAGGCTATTGAAAACAACAAGGGTGAGCTTATAAACGGCTGCCGGTTAGTTTATCCTATGGAGAAAGAAGCTATGAGGTTTTTAAACCTGATCGCCAACAAATATTTTGGATATTTATTCACCTTTCTTTTAGGTCAGCGTCTTAAGGATACTCTGTGCGGTACAAAAGTATTGAAGAAACAGAATTATGAGTTGATAAAAGCAAACCGTCATTATTTCGGTGATTTTGATCCTTTCGGTGATTTTGATCTGTTATTCGGTGCTGCAAAACTTAACCTTAAAATTGTTGAAGTCATTATCCGGTATAAAGAAAGAGAATATGGAAGCACGCAGATAAGTCGCTTTAAGCATGGCTGGCTCCTGATAAAAATGAGTTTCTTTGCTGCTTTTAAATTTAAGTTCAGATAAGATATGAATAAAAATATCTCTGAAAAACAGCATAATATCGAAATCCATTGCAATCTTGAATCCTGGAAGAAAAAACCTGTTTTACAAAAAGTTTATCTCACCTTTTATAATCAAATTAAGAACCATATAAATCACCATGTGGAAGGAAAACTGGTTGAAATAGGTTCCGGAGCAGGTAATCTCAAAACCGTTGTAAAAGATGTAATTTGTACCGATCTGTTTCCAAATCCATGGATTGACCAGGTGGAAAACGCATATCAGTTAAGTTTCAACAATGAAGAAATTTCCAACATTATATTATTTGATGTTTTTCACCATCTTGAATATCCCGGAAATGCCTTCGATGAGTTCCTCAGGGTGTTAAAAAAAGAAGGAAGGCTTATCATCTTTGAACCCGATCTGAGTGTTCTGGGTATGCTGGTTTATGGAGCTTTTCATCACGAACCGGTAAAAGCTTTCTCCGAAATTAAATGGAAAACAAATGATAAAACAAATCTTCTCTTTTCCGGTTATTATTCTGCGCAAGGTAATGCACACAGAATGTTCTTAAGACGGAAATATAAAAAATATTTCAAAGACTGGAACATAATATCCATAAAAAGAATCGCCGCTATTTCCTACATTTTCTCAGGGGGATACAGTAAACCACAACTAATCCCCGACTCATTATTTAAATTTCTGTTTAAAACAGACAGAATTCTATCTCACCTGCCATTCCTGTTTTCCACAAGGTTATTGGTGGTACTTGAAAAAACCTGAGTGTGATGGTAAAAAAAATCACTTCTCCGGTAAAATAAATACTTTAGTTAAAATTCATGGCCCCTTAAACATTAAAAAATAACAATTCATCAGAAAAATAAAAATTAATCTTTTAGTCATCAGATAAATTTATATTTTTGAACAAACCTTTAAAAACTATAAATATGAAAAAGTATATAGTATTATTTGCAGGAATTCTTTTATTCAGTTATTCAGGAAAAGCCCAATTTAACTCAGGCAGCCTGTTTGTTTCGGGTAAAACATCATTATTACTTGATTATGCAGGACAAAAATGGAAGAGTGGTGAATTTGAATCAGACCATGCCCATAAAATTACCAACCTGACTTTCAATACTTCAGCAGGTTATTTCATGAAAAACAGGATGGCTATTGGTGGGTTTGTTGATTACGGATTAAGTAAACAAAAAGCGGATGCAAGTACTTACAAAGATTGCAGTCTTTTATTAGGTCCCCTCTTCCGGTATTATCTGAATTACAACGTCAGTGGTATCATGCCTTTTGCTGAAGCCGATGCCGGAATAGGATCAAGGAAATCATTTTATGATTACGGAGAAGGAACAGACGAAGAAAAGTACTCTGTAATGAGACTATCCGGAGGAGCCGGCATTAATTATTTCCTTAACGATATCGTTGCGTTTGAAACTTCCTTAAAATACTATTATAAATTGGAAAATCTTAAAGGAGAAGAAACAGATTACAAATACATGTATAATGGTATTCTTTTCAGATTTGGGATAACAGTGTTCTTTTCGAGCATTTAAAGAAGGGATCACGGGATCACGGGATCACGGGATCACGGGATCACTTGATTTCCTGATCCTGTGGCCCCTTGATACCTTGATGATAGCGTGATCCCTTCCTGTTGATTTGTTGATTTGAGTATGCTGTTCTCTTGCACCTTATTACCCTTGATCCCGTGATCCCGTGATAGCGTGATCCCTTCCTGTTCATTTGTTGATTTGAGTATGCTGTTCTCTTGCACCTTTTTACCCTTGATCCCGTGATCCCGTGATAGCGTGATCCCTTATTTAATATGCAAAAAAAGCCCCCTCAGATTAATGTATTCTGGTTCAGGCGTGACCTGAGGCTTAATGATAATCATGGATTATATCTTGCTTTAAAGGATAATTTACCGGTATTGCCATTGTTTATCTTTGACAAAGCTGTTCTTTCCACCCTTTCATTTAATGATCCGCGTGTTACAGCCATTTATAATGAAACAAAACGGCTTTCTTCCGAACTAAAACAACACGGCAGCTCCCTTAAAACAATGCATGGAGAAGTCCGGAAATGCTTCAGTGAACTGATGGAGGAATTCAACATCAGGACCGTATATGTAAATAATGACTATGAGCCATATAGTGTTCTGAGGGATAACGGGATAAAAGAATTCCTGGCATATAAAGGTGTTGATGTCATTAGTGTTAAAGACCATGTAATTTTTGAGAAAGATGAGATAGTTAAGGATGATGGTAAGCCATATCTGGTTTTTACACCCTACATGAAAAAATGGAAAGAAAAGAGAAAATCATTACCTGAGATCATACTCCACCCTTCTGAGCAGCTTCTCCATAATTTCTTAAAATCAACTCCTTTTCCATTATGCTCACTGCAAAATTCAGGTTTCAGAAAAGCAAGCATTACAATACCTGATCGCAGGATAGATGAAGAGAAGATAAAAAACTACCATAATACAAGAGATTTTCCTGCCATGGACGGCACCAGCAGACTGGGATTTCACCTTCGGTTTGGAACAATAAGCATTAGAAAACTGGTTAAAACAGCAGAACAACTTAATGAGAAGTTTCTTAATGAGTTGATATGGAGGGAGTTCTACATGATGATACTCTGGCACTTCCCACATGTGGTGAGTAATCCCTTTAAGAAGGAATACCGTTTTATTCCATGGATTAATGATGAAAAAGAGTTTGAACGGTGGAAAAACGGGGAAACGGGTATCCCGATTATTGATGCAGGGATGCGACAACTTAGCGGCAGCGGTTATATGCATAATCGTGTACGTATGATAGCTGCCGGCTTCCTGGTGAAAAACCTTTTAATTGACTGGCAGTGGGGAGAAACATATTTTGCATCTAAACTTCTTGACTTTGAACTGGCCTCAAATAACGGTGGATGGCAATGGTCCGCAGGCACAGGTGTGGATGCCGCACCATATTTCAGAATTTTCAACCCTTATATTCAGGAAAAAAAATTCGATCCGGATGAAGAATATATTCGTACCTGGATACCGGAATATAATACAAGTACTTATCCTACACCAATGATCGATATAAAAAAGTCGGGACAACGGGCTATTGAACGGTACAGGGCAGCTTCCAACGAATTTAAAAACAGTCTGAAATAACAAGCTGATAAGTACCTGTTGAATATTTACTTGTATCATCATTATGTTTCTCATATTTCAGCAGTAACCGTTTTAAGGCTAATATGATCTTAATTTAAACTGAATTAGTAAAGCATTGCACATATCGGGCTGAAAGCCCGGATTAATTCAGCCCAACGGCAACGCCTTGGGGCAAATATGATTATACCCATTTTTTCCCGTCGTAAGTCTGCCGACGGCAGACTTACGACGGGAATGACAATTGTGTGATCCTAATCCCAAGGCGTTGCCGTTGGGCTGAATTAAATAGCCCTTTTCAGGGCAAAAGTTGTATGCCACTTCTTATAAGTTAGTATATCTGAATCATTTAGAATAAATAAAAAATTTATTTTATTTCGAACTATGGTTAAATTTATTACTTTTAACGCAGTTATTAATAATCATCATAAACCTTGTCTGCTCTTTATAATAAATTATCATTTGAAATCAGCAAGCTGATCACCCGGACTTACAGCACTTCATTTTCTTTTGCCGTAAGAAGTCTGAATCCTGAAATGAGAATGGCTATATACAGTATTTATGGCTTTGTAAGAATAGCTGATGAAATTGTTGACACTTTTCATAATCATAAAAAAGATTCTCTTCTGACTGATTTTGAGAATGATTACTATACCGCATATCTTAATGGAATAAGCCTTAATCCTGTTTTACATTCGTTTCAGGAGGTGGTAAAAACTTATGATATTCCGGACGACCTTATACAGGCATTCTTAACCAGCATGAAAAGTGACCTCAAAGAAAAAGACTATACGGGAAAAAATAAGATAGACCAATATATCTATGGATCGGCAGAGGCCGTAGGACTCATGTGCCTGAAAGTATTTACCAACAATAATGAAGCTAAATACGAAGATTTAAAACTTCCGGCCATGAAACTGGGATCTGCGTTTCAGAAAGTAAATTTTCTCCGCGACTTAAAAAATGATATCGAGTTACTGGGTAGACATTATTTCCCCATTAAAGGCAGGGAAGAATTTAGCGAAACAATGAAAATGGAAATTGTCAGGGATATCAGGAATGACTTTTCATTGTCATATGAGGGTATTAAAAGGCTGCCCAAAGAAGCAAAAGTTCCTGTATTAACCGCATATTTGTATTTTTATACCCTGCTCATAAAGATTTCACATACTCCTGCCAGTGACATAATAAATAAAAGAATACGTATTAGCAACTTCAGAAAAGCATTGTTATATCTGAAGGCATTTCTTATGTGTAAGATGAAAATGATATAATGATTAAAACATATTAAGTGGAAAGAATAAATGGAGGCCCCTTTGCAGGATTAACAAAGAGAAAGATTGAACATTTCTTTATTAAATTCTACATTATTGGTTTAGCAGGGATCATCATACCTTTTACGAGGGATTTTTTCATAATGCTTACTCCTCTCACCCTTTTGTTATGTTTCGCTGCTCTGCTTGCTTTTCATAAATCAAAGTTAAATCTTAAAACCATTCTGGTTTTTTTTATCATTTGTATCGCGGGGTTTTTTATTGAAGTTGCCGGTGTAAAAACCGGAATGGTATTCGGAGACTATGCCTATGGCAAAACACTGGGAGTTAAAGTATTTGAAACTCCCCTGATGATAGGCATTAACTGGGCTATGCTGATTTATATTTCAGCTTCCCTCGTATCCACACTCTCTGTTACTCCATTAATAAGAATAGTCATTGCCTCCTTACTTATGCTCATCTATGATGTGGTTCTGGAACAGATTGCTCCGTTACTTGATATGTGGCATTGGCAGGGATCAGTAATACCGGCCCGCAACTATGCCAGCTGGTTCATTATTTCACTACTGCTTCACACTCTCTTTTACCTCACCGGTATTAAAAACAGCACTATTGCCCGGGTGATCTATATCTGCCAGATTTCATTTTTTGTATTATTAATTATTTTCTTCAGATTTATAGCATGATCATTAAATCAAAACATAATTACTTCATCTATAACTTTATTAAACTTTATACCCGGTATAAGATCAGCAGAAATTTTCACAACGTATATATATATGGAAATTATTGTGATAAAAAAATGCCCGTAATATTACTATCGAATCATGTAAGCTGGTGGGACGGATTCTGGGCTATGTACTTGAATATTAAATTATTCAGACGCAAATTTTATTTTATGATGCTGGAAGATCAACTCAGGAAGTATAGCTTCTTTAAATTTTGCGGTGGTTATTCGGTAAAGAAGAATTCAAGAAGTATTATAGAATCGCTTGATCATTCCATAGATATTTTATCTGACCAAAACAATCTGCTTTTACTTTTCCCCCAGGGTCAGATTAATTCCCTCTATAAAAGTTATTTCAAGTTTGAGCGGGGAATCGAAAAAATTCTCACAGCTGTAAGGGAAGAAGTACAGGTAATTTTTGTTGTTAACATGGTAGATTATTTCTCTGCATCCAGGCCTGCACTCTATATGTATTTTGAGGAATATGAAGATTCCATTACTGAGACCGGAAAGATAGAGCAGGCATATAATGTGTTTTATACGGGCTGTGTTGCTGAACAAAACTCCAGAACCGACGTGATATGATCTTTATTGGATATGTTTTTCTCGCGTTAGCCATCATTCAACTAACTGTGGTTGTAATTAATCTGGTCTTCAGGGAACATTTAGCCTGTGATAACAACAGGTATAACTACCGGGTATCTGTTCTGATCCCCGCAAGAAATGAAGAAGATAATATAAAAAATATACTGGAAGACCTTCTTCATGAGGACTATATCAACATGGAGATTCTGGTTTATGATGATGATTCAACCGACTCAACAACCAACATAGTTAAAAAATATGGAACAAAAGATAGCAGGATCAGATTGATACACCCTGAACCTCTGCCCGAAGGATGGTTAGGGAAAAATTATGCATGTCACCTTTTATCAAAAGAAGCAACCGGTGAGTATCTCCTCTTCCTGGATGCTGATGTCAGAATTGGCAGGGATCTTATACATAAGGCACTGGCAAAAATGACAAATCATAACCTGTCTCTCCTTACCATTTTCCCTAAACAGATCATGATAACCTTCGGAGAAAAGATTACCGTTCCCGTCATGAATTACATACTATTGTCTCTTCTTCCTCTTTTTCTGGTCAGAAGATCAGTAAGACCCTCCCTGGCAGCAGCCAACGGTCAGTTTATGCTGTTCAGGTCGGATGTATACAACGTTGTCCAGCCTCACAAAGCAGTAAGAAATCAAAAAGCGGAGGATATTGCTATTTCACGGTTATTTAAAAAGAACAAACAACGCATTGCCTGCCTGGTTGGAAATGAATCAATAAAATGCAGGATGTATAGCAGTTATGGGAAATCCATTACCGGCTTTTCAAGGAATATCGCTGCCTATTTTGGCGGATCTTTGCTTCTGGCATTCCTATTCTGGTTTATTACAACCTTTGGGTTTGTATTTATATTGCTGTCTATGTCAAATGTCTTTTTTCTGCTTTATATGCTTTTTTTTATACTTACGAGAATAATAATTTCTAAAATAAGTGAACAAAATATTACGGAAAACATTTTATACATTGTACCTCAGCAATTATCCTTTGGTCACATTCTATTTAAAGCAATAATCAGTAAATACCGGGGAAAATATTTATGGAAAGGAAGAAGTTACAGATAGTTTTAATTTTATTTTTGTGTTTCACGATACAACTAAAAGCCGGCTACCGGTCGGATATTTATACTGCTTATGTCAGTAATAATATGAAGAACTGGAAAAGTATTATCGATAAGATGCAGGCTATGCCTGATAAGACTACTGAATTTACACTGGAACTGGTAAACTATCAGTATGGATACATTGGCTGGTGCATTGGAATGAAGAAATACGGAGATGCAAAAAAGTACCTGGATCTGGCTGAAAGAAACATTTCCCTGTTATCCGGGGAAGGGAGTGTTCAATCTATTATCAATTCGTATAAAGCTGCGTTTTACGGATTCCGGATAGGTATGAACAGTATGCTGGCTCCCTTTCTGGGATTAAAAAGCATAGAAGCTGCCAGACTGGCTATGGAATCGGATCCGGATAATCCGCTGGCACATATACAACATGGGAATATTAAATTTTACACTCCCCCGGTTTTTGGCGGCTCCAAGGCTGAGGCGATCACCTACTATTTAGAAGCCATGGAAATCATGGAAAAGAATAAGTACTCCCTGAAAGAAGACTGGAACTACCTTAATCTTCTTGTAATTATCGCGCAGTCGTATTCATACCTTAATGATATCCAATCTACCAGGCATTATATCGATAAAATATTAAATCTGGAACCTGATATCAGTTGGGTACGGGAAGAACTATACCCGCAACTTATGGAAAGGGTAACAAAATAAATATGGCGAAAAAAGTTTTAATTACAGGGGCCGGGTTAGCAGGACTTGCAACCGCACTGCGACTGGCAAAGAAAGGATACAAGGTAGAGATCATTGAAAAAAATCAACAGGCCGGAGGGCGGTTAAACCAGCTGAAGAAGGATAGTTTTACCTTCGACACCGGTCCCAGTTTTTTCAGCATGTCATATGAATTCACTGATTTTGCTGAAGACTGCGGAATAGCACTGCCTTTCTCCTATTATCCCCTGGATCCGTTATATACAGTAAACTTCAGCAGAAATTTAAAAACATATTTTTTATATAAAGATATTCAAAAGCTGGCAGAACAATTTAAGGATATTGAACCGGATTTTGAAAAGAAAATGCACAGGTACCTGCAAAAAAGCGGACGCTTATTTCATGATACTGTTGACATAGTGATAAAAAGCAATTATAATTCTGTAATTGATTATTTGCTGACCCTGCTGAAAGTTAACCCCTTACATTTACCGGTTTTGTTTCGTTCATTCTGGCAGCAGGTTTCCGGATACTTCAGTTCCAATGACGCACGTGAAATAATATCGCTGGTGGCTTTTTTCCTTGGAAGAACGCCCTTTGATACTTCAGGTGTATATACACTGCTCTCATATACTGAGTTCCAACATGACGGATATTTTAATGTGAAGGGAGGTATGTATAAAATCATTGAAGGTATTCTTGAAGAATTGCGTAAAGAAAATGTAAGAATCTATTATAATACGGAGATAAAGGGATATTCAGGCCATAATAAGCAGCTTGAGTTTTTAATTGACCAGAACGGGAAAAAATGGGATTCGGATTTATATGTTGTAACCGCTGACGCTGCTGTTTTCAGAGGATCAATTTTTCAAAGACCGGAATTTTCAACAGAAAAACTTGATAAAAAATCCTGGACAATGGGGCCATTGACCATATATCTCGGGCTGAAAACAAGACTACCCCAGGTGCATCACCACAATTATTTTCTGGGGGATAATTATAAAGAGTATGCCGGTAAAGTTTTTAAAAATCCGAATTCGTTACAAAAGCCGTATTATTATGTAAATGTATTATCAAGATCCAATCCTGACTGTGCTCCGGAAAATTCAGAAAGTCTGTTTTTTGTATGTCCTGTTCCTGACCTGCGATTTAAACCTGACTGGAGCGACCGTGATATAATAGTCGATAGTATCATTGAAGATTTTTCCCGAAGGATAAATAAGGATCTACGTCCGGAAATTGTATCGAAGACCATATACACACCGGTAGACTGGCAGGATCAGTTTAATCTGCATCGCGGGAGTGGCTTGGGTTTGGCACACGATATGCTTCAGATAGGAGGATTCAGACCAAAAAATTTTGATGAAGTTTTTCAGAATGTTTTTTATGCGGGGGCTTCCACTATACCGGGTACAGGCTTACCCATGGTAATGATCAGCTCAAAACTGGTTTGTCAGCGGATAGAGGAATATATGAGACAGCGGAACTAAGCGCTGATAACTCCCGAACCTGTCAGTTCATCTCCTTCATACCATGCTGCAAATTGTCCCGGGGTGATACCTCTCTGCGGTTCACTGAAAACAATGTACATCCCCTCCCCTTTCTTCAACAAGGCTGCTTCCTGTAAAGGCTGGCGATACCGGATTCTTACCATGCATATCCTTTCTGTGCCATCAGTCATTTCCCTGTCCGGGCGAATCCAGTGAATATCGGGCTGATGAATAAAAAGTCCCTCCCGGAATAGTCCGGGATGATCCTGCCCCTGGCCGGCATAAATAATATTTCTCTCAATATCAGTGGAAAGAATAAATAAAGGTTCCTTTTTTCCACCTATATTTAATCCTTTACGCTGCCCTACTGTATAATAATGAGCCCCCTTATGATGTCCTGCTACCAGACCGTCCTCAGGTACATAATTCCATGGAATACATTTACTTTCAGGTGTGACAGGCAAAACAGGGTCATTTGCGTACCCTTTCCAGTTTTTGGATATCTCTATCACCAGCCCGTCCTTTGGCTTTAATTTTTGTTGAAGAAATGTCGGCAAATCCACTTTCCCTACGAAACATATGCCCTGGGAATCTTTTTTTCCGGCAGAAGGGAGACCGGCTTTACGCGCTATATTCCTTACCCCGGATTTATGCAGGTGGCCAATGGGAAATAATGTTTTGGAGAGCTGATACTGATTAAGCTGGCAGAGGAAATAACTCTGTTCTTTGCCGGGATCTGCTCCTTTCATTAGTGAATATATAGTGAGACCGTTAACTTCAGAAACAGACCGCCTGCAATAATGCCCGGTTGCTATGTAATCGGCATTATACGTATCCAGCACCGAAAAAAACTCACTAAACTTAATTTCACGGTTACACAGGATATCAGGATTCGGAGTTCTACCCTTCTGATATTCAGAGAACATATAGTTCACTACACTATCTCTGTATTTCTCACTGTAGTCGACAATATGAAAAGGGATTCCTATTTTCTTCGCCACCATTTCAGCGAAAGTAACATCCTCATCCCACGGACAATCGCCTTTAAGCACACCGGTTTTATCATGCCAGTTGATCATAAAAACGGCAATAACATCATATCCCTGCTCTTTAAGTAAGAGTGCGGCCACACTGGAGTCTACCCCACCGGAAAGTCCTATTACAACACGTTGTTTCATGAGAGGTTGAAAGTGCAAAGGTAGGGAATTTTCGGGAACCGTAATTCGGGGATTACAGGCATTACCCGTTTATCTTACCCATATCTTTCCATTGTCCCAAATATTGATATGTACCTACAGGGTGGTCCTTTGCAAGACGCAGAAATACAGGTAAAACAGAAAATTTTCCGGTTTCATGCATAAGGTTGAAAATTTCCGGATTAAGAATATAAATACCTGAAAAACCGACTTCCAGCAGGTCAGGCTGCTGTCTGACAATTATTTCCTCACCTGTAATGTTGTTTTTCCAGCCGCATAATTTCCGGGAATTATTTATCAGCAATGGTCGGGTTGTTTTTCTTGTTGTAACTGCAAGGGTGGCGAGGTTCTTCTCTGAAAGGTGATACTGATAGAACTCATTAAGATCGAGATCAGTAATCACATCCACATTATGTACCAGGAATGGTCCTGAATCAAAGAACCAGGATGCTTTTTTTAATGCACCCCCTGTTTCGAGCAAGGAATTGGATTCATCCGATATAACGATATTAACTCCGAAATTACTGTTATTTTCAAGAAAGTCAGTGATCATTTCCGGAAAGTGGTGAATATTAACAATGATATCCTTAAAACCATATTTCACCAGATTCTCAGTAATTATCTGCAGAAGTGGTTTTCCCTCATATTCAATAAGAGCTTTGGGTCTTTCCCTGGTCAGGGGATATAAACGAGTACCCAAACCAGCTGCGAGAATCATTGCTTTTCGAAGATGCATAATATTTATATTTATGTGACAGCCCCTACCCCTCAACACTCCATATGTTTCAAAACGACTTCCACATCATCCCTTTTCTTTAACATACCTGTTATTTGTTCGGCAGCATAGACGGAACGATGCCTTCCCCCTGTACAGCCAAAACAAACCTGCATATTTTTGTAATTATTCTGTTTATAAAATTCAATTTGCCTGTTAATCAATGAATAAACATCCTCGAGAAATGCTTTCATTTCAGATCTCTTCCTGAAAAAGTCCTGCACAGGCTTATCTATTCCTGTTAGTTCTCTAAATTCCATAAATTTACCCGGATTGTTAATACCCCTGCAATCAAATACAAATCCTCCTCCATGTCCTGTGAGATCATCAGGTATGGTTTTCATATAAGAAAAACTAAAAATACGGACAGTCAGAATATCAGCATCAGCAGGTAACTGGTAATCAAAACGTCTGGTATTCCCGATTGCTAGAATAATCCGGGTGATCTCCGGTAATGTTTCAGATAATCCGGAATGGTCAATAAGCCACTGCAGATTTTTCAATGCCAAAGGGATACTTTGAAGGAAAACGGCTTTTTTTTCGACGAGACCCCTGAATCCGTATGCTCCCAAAGCCTGAAAAGTCCGGATAAGTGCAAAGGGGTAAAAATATTGCCTGAATTCAGCTTTGTTTATTTTCTTAAAGCCGGTTAAAATTTCCAGATAAAACCCGAGTAATTCTGACCGGAATTTCTCAGGCAGATCAGTTTTTGCTTCAAAAAGGAATGAAGCAACATCATACTGTAATGCTCCTCTTCTTCCACCCTGATAATCTACAAAGTAGAGTTTATCTTTATGTACCATAATATTTCTTGACTGAAAATCACGGTAGAGGAAATTATCCTTTTCTGCTGCATCAAGATAGTCGGTAAAGTTCAGGAAATCATTCTCCAGTTGCTGTTCATCAAAAGGCAAGCCGGAGAGTTTAAGAAAAAAGGACTTAAAATAATTCAAATCCCAGAGCATAGATTGCTTATCGAAAACATAACGAGGAGTACACAGCGAATAATCAAGGCCGTCATGTCCGATGACCTGGAATTTAATAAGCTCCTCAAGAGCCTGTAAATACAATTCTTTTAAAACCGGTGGAATTTCCTGTGTTACTCTTACATCATTTGCAAAATCGTATAAAGTAGTATCACCGAGGTCTTCCTCAAGGTAATAAAGGTTATCCTCTGAAACACAATAAATCTCGGGAACATTCAGCCCTTTGCTACGAAAATGTTTTGAAAATTCAATAAATGCAATGTTCTCACGCACATCAGAATTAAAAGCTCCGATAGCCTTTGATTCTCCGTTTGTAAGTCTGAAATATCTCCGCACTGAACCTGAGAGAGGCAAAGCAGATAAAGTATCAGCTTTTTTACCAAACTTCCTCTCAAACAATTTTTTCAGGATACTGGTATTCATTTATTATGAAAATAAAAGAAAAAGTTAAAGATAATCAGAAATTATAAATTTGCTTATTCCCGTTATTAACTGTAAAATGTTATTTTTGTAATTATTGCAGTTTAACAACAATAAACTACACATGCCATAATAATAAATTAAGGATAGTATCAATGAAAATAAATATTCTGGATCTTGAGGATTTAAATTTTGTTCAGATACAACCGGTTCAGAACAATGCCCCATTTAACAAACTCTGCCAGGATTCCAAATATCTGGAGAGTCCTGTTTTCAGTATTTTTAAAAACTGTTTCGAATTAAGTAATCCGGATTTTGAATATTATTCCACTAATTATTTTATTTCCAGTCAGGTTGTTGCTCTACGGAATCATTTACTCACTCATTTAACCCGGATCCAGGGGATACAGCATGCTGAAGATCTCCAGACATTTGTTCTGCATCAGATTTCCGGAATTGAGTTTATGAATGAACTTAAAACTCTTTATAAAGACTGGCAGATTTTCTGGGAAGTTATCAGGGACAAGCTTGTTGTGATCAACAGGGAATTAATTGCACTTGCTGATATGTGTATTGATGAAGAGAAAAATATTTATGTCAGAGGGTATTAGATAAGCGGTGAACTTTAACTACATACAGGGAGGTGAGCCATAACAGCAGGAAACAATACAGGCATTAATTCAGTTATTATTTATTGTGCCCAGGACTGGACTCGAACCAGCACGCCCTAAACGAGCACCAGCCCCTCAAGCTGGCGTGTCTACCAATTTCACCACCTGGGCAGACTTACACAATCTTAATTATTGTGATCCACAAATATAGAAAGAAAAAATGAACCCTAAGATTTTGTGGTGCCCAGAACAGGACTCGAACCTGCACATTCTTGCGAATACTAGTCCCTGAAACTAGCGCGTCTACCAATTCCGCCATCTGGGCATTAATAGTGACATGTGACATGTGACAAGTGACATGTGACATGTGGCGTTAAAAGTTTATTTAACTTGTCACCCGTCACTTGTCACTTGTCACTTGTATTTATAAAATTTAGGGATGCAAATGTAAGAAAAAAAATAAAAGTTTGTGAAAAATTGAATAATAATTTTTATCTACTTCCTCCCATGCAAACCGCACTCCTTCTGTTCAGGCATTTCCCACCACCAGCGGCCTGCACGAATATCTTCCCCGGGTTGCACTGCACGAGTGCACGGCTGACACCCAATGCTGGGAAATCCTTTGTCATGCAAAGTGTTATAAGGAACGTTATTCTTTCTTATATATTCCCATACATTTTTCTCAGACCAGTCAATCAGTGGATTCACTTTAATCAGACCATTGTTTTCATCCCACTCCGCAAGCTTCGTATAAAACCGGGTAACAGACTGATCTCTCCGTAATCCGCATATCCACACATCAAGATCCTGAAAAGCACGTTTAAGTGGTTCAATCTTTCTTATATGGCAGCAAAGTTTGCGATTTTCAATACTCTCATAAAAAAGGTTAATTCCCTTTTCTTTGACCATCTCTTCAACCTGTAATTTATCCGGGAAATACACACTGATATTAATATTGTAAGCCTTATTGGTCGCAGCTATCAAATCATAAGTTTCAGGAAACAACCTGCCGGTGTCAAGTGTAAAAATCTCAGCACTTCTGTCGATTGAGGTAACCATTTCAGTGAGTACCTGGTCTTCTGCTCCCATACTTGAAGATAGTGCAATCCTTCCCTTATAATTTTCAAGAAAAAAGCGTAAAACTTCCTGAGGTTCTTTCTTGTCAAACCGATTATTGTAATCGTCAATTTTCCTGAGGATTTCATCTGATGGATTCATAACACTGATTTAATGTACCGGCAAAAATAGCGATTTTTAAATAAATGACGGAATCTGACGGATGAAGTGGTTTAATTGAATTTATTTAAGCCGGTTTTTATATATTTGTAAAGGTAATATGATAATTGCCTGATACCGGTTGGTTGATTATTTTTTTTAGTTAAAATAATAATAGTTCGTTAAATTGAAAAAAATACAAAGGCGCAAAGTGTTGATTATCAATAGACAGCACACTATTGTAGCGAATTAACAATACTTTCATTATCAGCATGTTATAAAAACATAACGAACTACTAAAACAATGAATTAATGAAAAATATTCAATTATTTATGATTGGTTTATTAATGATTGGTCTTGGATGCAGTCCTAAAAGGAGCAATCCGGATAAAATCGCATTAATCAGTGTAAACCCGGGAAATGTTGAAAGAAATGAGAGTGTAGTTTCATTGGCGCTTGATGATATTACTCCTCTTCCCGCATCAGAACTTTCTCTTTTTGAAGTTGTTGATAATAAAAGAATTAATGTGGATTTTCAGGTAAGTTCAATGGACCGCCGTACTCTTTACTGGCAGTTGAAAGGTGTCACGCCTGCAGGAAAGACAAGAAAGTATGAGTTAGGTAGAGAGAAACTCACCTCTCTTGGAAAACCTGCTGTTAGAATTAAACAAGGGGAAAAGGGTTATGAAATTCTACTTGGGGACTTGCCTGTTCTTACTTACAATTCAGTCACTGTATACCCTCCGGAAGGAATTGAGGAATCGTATAAAAGAAGCGGATTCATTCATCCCCTGTACTCTCCTGATGGATCAGTCCTCACTACTATCCAGCCGGAGGACCATTACCATCATTACGGGATATGGAATCCATGGACAAAGACCCGTTTCAGGGATGAAGAAGTTGATTTCTGGAACCTGAAAAAGCTACAGGGCACAGTAAGGCATGCAGGTATAATTGCAATCAATGAGGGTAATGTTTTTGGCAGTTTAAGCTTCTTACACAAGCATATTGCCTGGCCGGGATCCGGAAGAGAAACAAAAGCAATTACCGAGTACCAGGAAATAAAGGTATATAACCGTAACGATGGAAATTTTATGATTGATATTACCATAACTCTATGTCCGTTAGAGCCTATTACCCTTGAAGAATACAGGTACGGTGGTTTTGGATTTCGTGCAACTGAATACTGGACAAAAGAAAATACTGAAATATTTACATCGGAAGGTAAAACCAGGGATGAGGCAGATGGAGAAAGAGCAAGCTGGTGTGTTGTCAATGGAGAGACAGAAAACGGACCAGCCGGTATCCTTTTAATGGGACATCCGGCTAATTATAATCATCCTGAACCTCTCCGGGTTTGGCCCAGTAATGCTGTTTCAGGCCGTGGTGATGTGTTTATTAACTTTTCACCAACCAGAAATATGGACTGGGTTCTTGAACCGGGAAATACATATATCCTGAGATATCGCCTGGTGAGTTATGAAGGAAAATTTGATGTAATGCAGGCAGAAACCTTCTGGAATGATTATTCATCTCCCCCGGTTATACACATTATAAAATAATAATATAAAACTAATTCTTGTGTTGTTTACATATAATCTGATACCGGATAAAAGATATCCCTGTAAGGTTTTATGTAATACTCAGGACAGATCATCTAAATATAGGTTTAATCACAATAAATAAACTCATTATGAAAACTCAGCTTTCTGGTCTAATAGTCGTATTATCACTATTACTAACGTTTAACGGATGTAAAGAAATGAAGAAAGAATCTGCATTTAAGGGAGAAAAGGGAGAAGTTAAGTTAATAACCCTTGATCCGGGTCATTTTCATGCCCATCTTGTACAAAAGTCCATGTACGATCAGGTTGATCAAACGGTTCATGTATATGCACCCAAAGGTCGCGAGCTGGAGGATCATCTGTCAAAAATAAATGAATATAATAACAGGCAGGATGATCCGACAGCATGGGAAACCATTGTTTATGAAGGAGATGATTATCTTGAGAAAATGATAAGGGATAAAAAGGGCAATGTGGTTGTGATGGCTGGAAATAACGGGAAGAAGACTGAATATATAAAGGCTGCCATTGTCGCCGGGTTTAATGTTTTATCTGACAAACCAATGGCAATAAATGAAAAGAACTTTGAATTACTGAAAGAAGCATTTGCCAGTGCAGAAAAGAATAATGTCCTGCTGTATGATATTATGACTGAGCGTTATGAGATAACCAGTATGTTACAGAAGGAATTCTCATTGTTATACAAAGTTTTCGGCGTTCTGGAAAAAGGTAGTGTTGAGGATCCTGCCGTTGTCAAGGAAAGTGTTCATCACTTTTATAAGCACGTTTCAGGAAGCATATTACGTCGTCCTCCCTGGTTTTTTGATGTTGAGCAACAGGGAGAAGGAATAGTGGATGTTACCACCCACCTGGTAGATTTGATTCAATGGGCCTGTTTTCCGGGTGAGATTATCGATTATACTAAGGATATTACTATGATTTCGGCCAAACACTGGCCTACACTGATGACAGTGAGCCAGTTTAAAGATGTTACAAGGGAAGCTGAAATTCCAGGTTATCTGATGAAAGATCTGAAAGAAGATACTACTTTACATGTTTATGCTAATGGAGAAATTAATTATACCATCAGAGGGATTCATTCCAAAGTAATTGTAAAATGGAATTTCATAGCGCCTGAAGGTACAGGAGATACTCACTACAGCATTATGCGCGGGAGCTTAAGTAATTTAGTCATTCGGCAGGGTAAGGAACAGAACTTTAAACCGGTTTTATATGTTGAACCTTTACCAGGAGTTGATCCGGAAAGCTTTGAAGCCGCTATAAACGAAGAATTGCCGGGATTACAGGCAAAGTATCCGGGAATAGAGCTCAGGAAGCTTGAAAACAGCTGGGAAGTAGTTGTTCCAAAAGTTTATGATGTAGGTCATGAAGCACATTTTGCACAGGTAACCAATAAGTATCTTCAATACCTGGTGGATGGTAAGTTACCTGACTGGGAAGTGCCGAACATGATTACCAAGTATTACATAACTACTAAGGCATTGGAGATGGCGAAGGGGGTGGAATAGTGGTTACGTGGTTACGTGGATAAGTGGTTACGTGGATAAGTGGTTACGTGGATACGTGGATACGTGGATTAGTGGATAGGTGGATTAGTGGATAGGTGGTTATGTAGATACATTGCAGAAGCCTGTCTGCAAAATATAACTTTGTGTCCTTCGTGCGTACTTTCCGCGAGCGCTGAAGCTACTCTGCGGAGGCGCTGAGTCCTTTGTGGTTAGAAACATTTATGAGACAGCCCCTTTATGAATGATATAAAACACGAATGGGAATCATCTCTTGCGAAATAATTCCCATTCCATTTATTTAGCGGCCGTAGCTGCCAAACAATGCCAGGCTACGGTTATTATAGCCGGTTCGTCATTTCCATACCTTGCGGTATGGAGAAGAGAGGAACCCGGATGTATTCTTACGCGGGCGTACCCGTGTGGGAATACACGATCCCATTAGACCATCCGAAGGGACCTGGTCTTACGATCATTTCCCGGCGAATGTGAAGAGTTTCCGGTAACCTTACGGTTGCTTTCAAAACTTCTGCCCTTTGGGCCATCCATTCAAGGAACATCTTGCGATTTCCGAGGTGGTGGGTGAATTTCAAACTAACGTCATCCATTCACATCGGCTATCCGGCATAAAGCAGTGTCCTTGCGGGCTTACTCCCGGGTTGTTAAAATTAACCGTAGTTAAACTTAATTTCCCGAAACCGGCAGCGGCTTTTTATCGCTCACCTGGTAGAACAAATGTAACACGACTTATTACCATTTGCAAAAAAAAAGAGTATTTGATCTTAACAATATATCACCATGGGATATTAACAATTGTTAATTAAGGAAATAATTAATAATGATCTTGTTGCCAAAGAATTTCATTGGTTATTAACAATGATTAACAATCATATCAGATTTATTTGTAACTTAATCCCGATAATACTAAACCCATAATATAATTCTTACAACACCACTATGAAAAATCACAAAGCTTATCTCAGTCTCATTTCATTATTAATACTAATGAGTTTATTCTCCTGCGGGAGAAAATATGAATTCCCATTTCAGAATCCTTCTCTATCGGTTGAAAAGCGGGTTGAAGACATGGTATCAAAAATGACACTTGAAGAGAAAGTAGGCCAGATGATGCATGGTGCTGAATCAATCCCCCGTCTGGGAATACCGGAATATAACTGGTGGAATGAATGTCTGCATGGAGTAGCCCGTTCAGGAAATGCAACTGTTTTTCCCCAGGCTATAGGATTAGCTGCAACATGGGATACGACACTGATTTTCCGGATGGCTAATGCTATTTCCGATGAGGCACGTGCAAAGCATCAATTTTATAAAAAAAGAGGGAACGGTAACGTCTCAATATATCAGGGACTTACATTCTGGAGTCCTAATATTAATATTTTCAGAGACCCAAGATGGGGAAGAGGTATGGAAACGTATGGAGAAGATCCGTTTCTTACCGGGAAAATTGCTGTTGGATTTATAAAGGGATTACAGGGTGATGATGCTAAATATTATAAAGTCATTGCTACCTCAAAACATTATGTTGTGCACAGCGGCCCTGAACCTGACCGCCATTCTTTTAATGCGGTAGCAGATAAAAGGGATCTTTTTGAAACCTACTTACCGGCATTTGAAATGACAGTCAAAGAAGCCAATGTTCAGGCAGTAATGTGCGCCTATAACCGGACGAATGGAGAGGTATGTTGTGGAAGCAGTTTCTTATTAACTGACCTGTTGCGCGACAGTTTAGGATTTACCGGACATATTGTTTCAGATTGCGGCGCTATAAGGGACTTCTTCAGCGGTCACGATATTGTGGAAACCAAAGCTGAAGCTGCCGCTATGGGAGTAAAAGCAGGTACTGACGTCAACTGTGGAAATGCTTATACAGGATTACTGGAAGCTGTGGAAAAAGGACTAATCTCAGAAGCTGAAATTGATGTTTCCCTGAAACGTTTGATGAAAGCAAGATTTGAACTCGGGATGTTTGATCCGGATAATATGGTAACCTATACCAAAATACCTTTATCTGTTGTTGAAAGCGAAGCACATGTCAAACTTGCAGAAGAAACTGCCAAAGCCTCCATGGTATTATTAAAGAATGAGAACAACCTTCTTCCCCTCAATAAAAATATAAAAACTCTCGCCGTTATTGGTCCGAATGCAAATGATATTGAAACTTTATATGCCAACTATAATGGTTTTTCAAAAAATCCTGTAACCCCACTGGAGGGAATAAAAAACAAACTTCCTGATACTGAAATTATTTATGCTCATGGATGTGATGCCGCTGAAAATTTACCCTTCCTGGAAATAATACCGGCAGAAAATTTATTCACCTCCATCGGGATGAATGAAAAGGGTATTACCGGGGAGTATTTTGATAATGGCAGATTTGAAGGCCAACCCAAAATGATACGTATTGACGATAAGATAGATTTTAAATGGTGGGATGATGCTCCTGCAGATGGTTTTTCACATAATGATTTTGGTGTAAAATGGAGCGGATATGTATATGCTCCTGTAAGCGGCGAATACTGCATAGGGGGTGAGGGTATGTATAAGTTTATGATGGAGTTCAATGGTGAACAAATCGCTGATTTCAGAAATATTCATCATCCGAAAAAAATTTATAAAAAAGTAATCCTTGAAGCCGGCAAAGCTTATCCTGTAAAAATTGAATTTACAGGAAATGAGGGAATGTCAACGATGTGTCTTTTATGGAAAGTACCCGGCAAAGATTACAAAAAAGAAGCCCTTGAAGCGGCAGACAGGGCAAATATTATTGTAATGTTTATGGGTCTTTCACCCAGACTGGAGGGAGAAGAAATGAAAGTGGAAGTAGAAGGATTCAGTGGTGGAGACCGCACCAGTCTGAACCTCCCAAAAACTCAGTCAGAATTAATAAAATCAGTGCATGCTCTCGGAAAACCCTTAGTTTTAGTCCTTCTCAACGGCAGCGCATTAGCCATAAACTGGGAAAAAGAAAACATACCTGCGATACTGGAAGCATGGTATCCAGGTCAGGCTGCAGGAACAGCCATCGCGGATATCCTTTTTGGCGATTATAATCCTTCCGGACGATTACCGGTAACCTTTTACAAATCCGCTGATGATCTTCCTGATTTTACGGATTATGCTATGGAAGGCAAAACCTACCGCTATTTCAGGAAAGAACCTTTATATCCTTTTGGATATGGCTTAAGTTATACAACCTTCACCTACAGTAACCTCCAGGTTCCTCCTTCAACCTGCCAGGGAGAAATTGTCAGTATTTCCGTTGATGTAACCAATGCAGGTAAAATGGATGGTAATGAGGTAGTTCAGTTGTATCTTTCCAATAAAACAGCTTCTGTTCCTGTTCCCATACGAACCCTGAAAGGTTTTACGAGAATATTTCTGAAAGCGGGGGAAACAAAAACGGTAACTATGTCCCTGGATACTAACGACTTTTCTGTGATAAACGATAATGGACAAAGAATTGTGGAACCCGGATTATTCAGTATTGCTATGGGAGGAGGTCAGCCTGATAAAGAATCACTGGACACGAAGAAAGTGGTGATAAAAGAAATAGAAATAAAATAAAAAAGCAGCTGATCTTATTTATAGCGGATCACATGGTTCAATAACTGAGGGATCAGAAATATCTGCCAGCCTGTATAATTTTTTCCCTGATACCGGCCAGGCAGTAAGTAACTCATCGGGTAAAGGATTTAAGATTCGAGATAATTCGGCTCTTGACAATGAATTACTGATCCATTCCTTTTCGGTTTCCAATGGAAGTATTGCCGGCATTCGTTTCTTAAGATTATGGATTTTTTCCAGCATTCTGTTTGCCGGGGTTGTAATTATGGAAAATGTCTGTAAGAGTTCACCTGTTTGTTTGTTTGTCCAGTTTTCATACAAGCCGGCAAATGCAAAAGGTTTATCATCTTTCCGCTTAATATAATAAGGAGTTTTTTTCTTCCCTTCAGTATGCCATTCAAAAAATCCATGCGAAGCGACAATACATCTTTGATGAGTGGCAGCATGGCGAAATGAAGGTTTTTCCCATATAGTTTCAGATTTCGCATTAAAAGTACCATTCAGTATCTTTTCAGCCGTTTCCTCATCCTTTACCCAGGAAGGGATAAGTCCCCAGCGGAAAAATTGCACCTCATCCGGATTATGATTTGTGATTACCGGCAGATAAGGCCTGGTGAAAGCTGAGTGAAAAAATCCGGGTGTATATCGCGGATCTTCAGGAACATTTACCCCAAATCTTTTAGCCAGTTCGGCACGCGGAAGGTTTATCTCAACGAAATAACACATTTTTTTCAGCAATTATGTTGTAAGTTAAACAAATTCAGAGGTTAAATTGTTATGACAATGCATAAACATATATTATGGAATACAAAGATATGATCATAAAGGAAAAAATATTACCGTATTTCCCGCTGAATATTGCCCTGTTACCGGGTGAAGATATTCCCCTTCGGATATTTGAACCCAGATATAAACAATTAATCAATGAATGCAGTAAACACGGGATCACATTCGGTATGCCATTTATAGATGACTCAAAAGTACAGCCTTTTGGTTCAGAGGTACGTTTAAAACAGATCGTAGCCACCAATTCTCTCGGAGAAATGGTAATAGTGGTGGAGGGAGTAAACATATTTGAGGTATTGAGTCTGGAAGATCCCATGAGTGATAAATTATACAGTGGAGGCAAGGTTAAGGTTCTTGATTTTAATCAGTTTGTTCAGAACACAGAACTTATCCGTACAGTAATTTATTACATGGACCATATTGATCCCGGGTTTATTAAAAACTTTACTCCTGAAGGCATTTACATCCTCGACATTGCCCGTGCACTGAATCTGTCATCTACAGACAAATTCAAATACATTTTCACAAAATCACCCGAACAGCAGGAAAAATTTCTTCTTATGCAGTTGAAATGCACCATGAAGTTAAGGGAACAGGAGAAAAAACTGAATAACGATTTTAGTTTAAATTAGTCAGTGTCACTTGCCACACGTCACTTGTCACAGTTTTGAGAAGTTAACCATTACAACACAACATATTCTCAGTAACTAATACAAAGCGAGGAAAAGTTATTTTCTCAACCTGTTCTTAAGTCTTTCCACATCATTTTTTAAACCAGCCACTGTTCTGTATATCTCGTTAGCCGGAATAACAGGTTCGGGAATTTCTGCACTTATATAATGGATAAATTTCCAGATTTCCCTGATATCCTTAATATCCACCTCAAAAGGATCATAGAGGGCATTCAGGGAATATAACATCAATTTTCCCTTTTCTTTTATCTGGTTATCCACGATTTTAAACACAATACCTTCATCTCTTGTAAGGATAACATAAGCATCACCGGAAAGAATATTGTTCCAGTCCTGCACGAATTCTCCGGTAACCCATGATTTATCGGGAATAGGCAACATTGAGTCGCCCGTAATCTGGAAAGTCCGGTATTTTTTATTTGCAGAAAGGAAAGGGAGTTGAAATACCGGCAGTTCACCAATAAACTCAGGATCTGCAAATCCGCTGGCATATCCGGCTTTAGCCTTTTCGGGCACTAATTCAATGTTTTCTTCATTATTCCGGTCAATCGTAGTAGCCAGTATTCTTAATTTCTGTCCGGTCACAAATACATCCTGTCCATGTTCGAGCTGTCTCATCTGACTCTCTGTAAGTTTTTGCAAATCGATACCTATAAGCGTATCCACTGCAATTCCAAAGTACTTCGAGAATCTGAGCAGGGAAGTAATTCCGGGTTCAGCAATATTATTTTCATACCCGCTCAGCGTGGAGCGTTTCATCTGAAGAGCAAAAGCAAGATCATCCTGCGTTTTCTTCCTGCGCTTTCGTAAAAATTTAATGTTTGAACTGAAATACATATTAATAGTAATAATGTTAAAAAAATTAAATTATTTTTTTGTTTATAAAATTTTGATTAAATTATAATCTGAATTTTGATTAAAAATTAGTCAAATATAAAATAAAAAATAATATAAATCAAGAGGCTGTCTCATAAGTCATTTTATGGAAAGAAATATAGTACATATAGACATGGACACTTTTTTCGTGTCGGTTGAGCGTTTACAGAACAGTTCTTTAAACGGGAAGCCGGTTATTGTGGGAGGAGGTTCTGACCGTGGCGTGGTATCGGGATGCAGTTATGAAGCAAGGACATACGGGGTGCATTCGGCCATGCCCATGAAAATGGCCCGTTACCTGTGTAAAGATGCAATAGTGATACGGGGAGATTTGGAATTATACTCAAAGTATTCGAATATCGTAACGGAAATTATTTCCGAAAGTGCACCTGTATATGAAAAGGCTTCCATAGATGAACATTATATTGACATAACGGGAATGGACAGGTTTTTTGGTTGCCGGCAATGGACACATGAGCTCAGGCAGAAAATTGTCAGGGAAACGGGACTGCCTGTGTCGTGCGGACTTTCCATAAACAAAACAGTATCAAAAATTGCCACAGGTGAAGCAAAGCCGAACGGAGAAAAACAGGTTGAAGCCCCGTGTGTAAAACCTTTCCTCTCCCCTCTTCCTATCGATAAAATGCCTATGATAGGGCCAAAGACTTCCACCCTGCTCAGATCAATGGGTGTTGCCACCATAGGAACGCTGAGCATGATACCTCCCGAAATGATGGAAAAGGTGCTGGGGAAAAACGGGATGGAAATATGGAAAAGAGCCAATGGCATTGACTCATCTCCTGTAATGAGATATTCAGAAAGAAAATCACTGGGAACGGAAAGAACTTTTGAAAAGGACAGTACTGATGTTCCGTTGATTAAAAATATACTTATAGGTATGACAGAAAAACTGGCTTACGAAATGAGAAACAAACAACGGCTCACTTCCTGTGTTACGGTAAAAATAAGATATTCCAATTTCGATACCCACACACTGCAAAGAAGGATCCCTTACACTTCTTTTGACCATCAGCTTATTCCTGTGGTTAAAGAGCTATTCGACAAGCTTTACCAGCGACGTATGCTTATCAGACTTGTGGGGGTTACATTCAGTCACCTGGTACAGGGTGTTCAGCAACTTAATATGTTCGAGGATACACCTGTAATGACAAATCTTTACCTGGCAATAGACAGGATGAGGAGGAGATTCGGGGCGGAGGCAGTGAAAAGGGGGTGTGGGGTGGTGAGCATGGACCATGGACAAGTGACGGGTGACAGGTGACGGGTGACAGATAAAAAAACGCGAAATGGGATTTTACATACTCACTCTCTCCCACCTGATCCTGTGATCCCGTGATCCCGTGATCCCGTGATAGCGTGATCCCTCTTCCGTCACTTGTCACTTGTCACTTGTCACTTAACAGATGTACCTGAATACCCACACATACTACAGTCTCCGCTACGGCACAATGTCGCCCGAAAAGGTTATCGAAGAAGCATTGCGAAATGAGGTAAAGGCGCTGGCGCTTACCGACATTAACAATACCATGGGTACTGTTGATTTTGTAAAATTATGCCTTCAGAATCATATTCATCCGGTTGCAGGAATAGAATTCCGTAATGGAGACAGGTATATGTATACCGGGATAGCCCGCAATAACAGAGGTTTTATGGAACTCAATGAATTCCTGTCCATGCATAATGAAAACAAAGAAGCATTCCCTGCAAAAGCCCCTGAACTTAACGATGTGTGGTTTATCTACAGCTGGGATAATAAACCGGCAAAACTTTCCGGAAATGAGCTTATTGGCATTCGTCCGGCCGATATAAACAAGCTTGTCTCCTCCCCTTTCGGTAAAAGAAACGGGAGACTGGTGATGTGGCATCCGGTAAGCTTTGCAAAGAAGGAAGAGTATCACATCCACCGCCACCTGAGAGCCATTGATCATAACACCCTTTTAAGTAAACTCACTCCCGGGCAACTTGCAGGTGAAAACGAGATCATGCTCCCCGCCGACCTGTTTCTCTGTGCCTATGAAGACCACCCTGAAATTGTAAGAAACACAGAAAAGCTGATCAATGATTGTAGTATATATTTCGATTATTCCAGTGTTAAAAACAAAGCTGCCTTTACAGGAAGCAGGTATGATGACAAAATACTCCTGGAAAAACTTGTGATGGAAGGCCTTGTTTACAGGTACGGGAAACACAACAAAGAGGCGGAAAAGAGAGTGAGGCATGAACTCGGCATCATTGACAGGCTGGGGTTCTCCTCCTATTTCCTAATTACATGGGATACAATACGTTACTCAATGTCCCGTGGTTACTACCATGTAGGTCGGGGAAGCGGTGCAAATTCAGTAGCCGCTTACTGCCTTAGGATCACAAATGTGGACCCCATAGAACTGGACCTGTATTTCGAACGGTTCATCAACCCGAAGCGAACCAGTCCACCTGATTTTGATATCGACTATTCATGGAAAGAACGGGATGACGTGCTGGATTATATCTTCAAGCGTTATGGCAAAAAGCACACTGCCCTTATAGGTACCATATCCACCTTCAGGGGAAGGTCTATTTTCAGGGAACTTGGTAAAGTTTACGGACTGCCGAAGGAAGAAATTGACCTGCTGGTGGAAGAACCTTCCAACCTTATGAATACAAATCATATCACTGAGAATATTTATCAAATCGGAAGTCAGATTGCCGATTTTCCCAACCTGAGAAGTATCCATGCCGGAGGAGTTCTGATATCGGAAGAACCTGTTACGGCTTATACAGCGCTTGACTTTCCTCCAAAAGGATTTCTAACCACCCAGTGGGATATGTACGTTGCTGAAGAACTTGGTTTCGAGAAACTTGACATACTGAGTCAGCGGGGTATCGGACATATACGTGAATGTACAGAGATAGTCAGGTCATCCCGGAATATCACTCTTGATGTACATAATATCAGGGAATTCAAAAAGGACAATAAGATCCGTGACCTGCTGCGACGCGGGGAAACCAACGGCTGTTTCTATGTGGAGAGTCCTGCCATGCGGGGATTACTTAAAAAACTGCGCTGCGATAATTACATTTCACTGGTGGCAGCCAGTTCCATTATCCGCCCGGGAGTGGCACGTTCGGGAATGATGAAAGAATATATCCGTAGATTTCATAATCCACAGGGATTTAAATATATACATCCTGTTATGGCAGAGCAGCTGAAAGAAACCTATGGTGTGATGGTGTACCAGGAAGATGTGATAAAGATCTGTCACCATTTCGCCGGACTTGACCTTGCCGATGCAGATGTGCTGCGAAGGGCAATGAGCGGGAAATTCCGGTCAAAGAAAGAATTTGAGCGCATATCGGATAAATTCTTTGAGAATTGTCGCCTGCGTGGCTATCCTGAAGAAATTACCGCTGAAGTATGGAGACAGATCAGCTCATTTGCCGGTTACTCTTTCTCCAAAGCACACTCTGCCTCCTATGCTGTGGAAAGCTATCAGAGCCTTTTTCTGAAAGCCCATTATCCGCTTGAATTCATGGTTGCCGTGATCAATAATTTCGGAGGCTTCTACCATAGCTGGGTCTATTTTAATGAAGCACGCCGCTGGGGAGGCAATATTCTCCTGCCCTGCGTAAACAAGGGACAATACCTGACCAGTATCAGGGATAAAGACATTTATGTTGGATTCGTCCACGTACAAAACCTTGAAAGCCGTCTGGCTGAAGACATTATCACAGAAAGGGAAAGAAACGGAGATTACATTGACCTGGAGGATTTTACAAAAAGGATTAAAACGGGAAAGGAACAACTTATCCTGCTGATCCGTATTAATGCTTTCCGGTTTACAGGAAAATCAAAAAAAGAATTACTTTGGGAAGCTCATGCCATTCTTGGTAAATCCCGTGTTACCGAACCTGATAATGAACTCTTCAGGATGAAAAAAAAGGAATATATGCTTCCATCTCTTGAACAAAACAGGATTGAGGATGTTTACGATGAAATAGAACTCCTTGGATTCCCTGTAACCTTAAGCCGCTTTGATATGCTTCAGACAAACTTCCGCGGGGAAGTACGTTCAGGTGATCTTATCAATCATGTCGGGAAGAAAATACGCATGATCGGAAATCTGGTAACAGTAAAAAATGTGATCACCATAAAAAAAGAGTTCATGCATTTCGGCACTTTCCTTGATTATGAAGGGGAATTTTTCGATACCGTGAATTTTCCTGATTCGTTGAAAAAATATCCTTTTAAAGGACCGGGAGTTTACCTGATCCTGGGCAAAGTAACCGAAGAATTCGGATTTCCTTCACTGGAGGTGGAGAAGATGGCAAAGTTGCCGGTTAAGGATAAGTGGATGAGTGGTTTTGTAGGGGCGCACAGCGTGCGTCCCTGAGATGGAGTGGTTAAGTACAGACTGTCCAAAAAGTACTCGCAACATACTTTGTGTACCTTGGTGTATACCTTCGTGTCCTTTGTGGTTCAATACGTTATAAGGTTAACCACAAAGGGCACAAAGGGTAGCACTAAGATTTCTATGGTTTCACCAAACGTTCTTTGAAATATTTTTATGCTAATTGATACTCTAATTGATAAGGAGTTCCT
>ENA-ORXD01000176-ORXD01000176.1-sediment-metagenome-genome-assembly--contig:-NODE-176-length-104692-cov-8.461941_pt1 | contig 104692 bp, 86 predicted proteins | sample MGYA00237862_ERZ511471 | MGnify/ENA metagenome assembly ERZ511471
GACATGAACCGAGTTTACGAGCTCGCGACCAAAGGGAGCAATATAAATGGGGGTTTGACTTCGTCGAGCCCTGCGGGGTTCACGACAAATGAAACGAAAAATATTAAGATATCAAATTGTAACAATTTAATATATATTCTTTTAAATTAATTATATACAAGTGAAATATATTTTCGTTGATGAGTCATGGGAAGATTATTTATACTGGCAAAAAACCGATAAAAAGGTATTAAGTAAAATAAATAGTTTATTAAAGGACATTTCGCGTAATCCTTATTCAGGATTGGGGAAACCGGAGCCTTTAAAATATAAGTATAAAGGATTTTGGTCCCGTAGAATTGACTGTGAACATCGTTTAATTTATCAAGTGAAAGATGATGCCATAATAATTGCAAAATGCAGGTTTCATTATGATTAAAATAAGAGCGGATTTTAATTCTGAGGATTTTCCCGGAACTGTTCAGAGACATTGTTGTTAATTAATGTGAGTTCGACATAAAGTATGATTATCTCCATTTTACGAAAGTTGCTGAACTTTCAGCGAAAAGAGAATATTTAACAAGTGTTTATCAAAAGATTTTTTTAGGAGATATTGCTTCCCGTCATGCAGTGGAAAATACCTTCGCGTTACGCATATTGTTTAAGAAACTGGCCGAAAGTATTAAACAGCCTTTGTAGTTTAACCGGATAGCGAATATCGTATCATCTACCGGGGCAAAGGTTGGCACAAATACAATTATCAACTATATGGAATATGCCAAAGAAGCCTGGCTTATCAATCCCATACAGAATATTGCGGGTAAACTGGTTGATAAAGTAACTGTTCCTAAATATTATTTCACCGATAACGGCCTGTTGAACCTTTTCCTGTTGGATGGGAATACTTCTTTGCTTGAAAATATGGTAGCCATTAATCTGTTGCGCAAATACGGACGCAATAATGCTGTCTATTTTTATAAAAAGGGAATTGAAGTCGATTTCTATGTGCCTGATGCCGGCACGGCTATTCAGGTTTGTTATGATCCTGACAACAGCGCCGGCACTTTTGACAGGGAAGTGAAGGCATTACTGAAAATTGCAGAAGTATTGGAGTGTCGTTATTTGTTAATCATCACACGCGATACCGAACAGATGTTAGAGATGAGTGGCAAAAAGATTGAAGCTATCCCTGTATGGAAATGGCTGCTAAATTTATAAAATCAGCCAGGCAGCTTTGTGATATGCCTGGAGGAGTGCCTTCTACAAATTAGAGCCTGGCCGGCCGGACACTTTTCTTAAATTTTGCATAACCAAAGTCGTTTACTTCTAAAAATTTTCTGTTAAATTTGAAAATATCATAGATCAAGAATTTATATGAATAAAATAATAAGTGATTCAATATAGTTAGAATTTTAATAAATCCCTACCCATGCCCACCAACCGAAGAAATTTCCTCAAAACCGGCTTCATTGGAGCCGGATTACTCAGCACAGGCATAATTTCCTGTGTTTCACCTGAAAAACAGGGAGAGAACAAGAAGGATCCAAAACCCCGCTTAACCCAATACTTCAATATGTGCGGTTATGCTGCACCTAAACTCGATAAAGTGCGGGTGGGATTTATAGGGCTCGGAAATCGCGGCCCGGCTGCAGTTCAACGCTTTACTTATATCGAAGGTGTTGAGGTTGTGGCATTATGCGATAAACATGAGGATCGTGTGGAGAAGGCACAGAAGATCCTTGGATCGCAGGGACTCCCGTCTGCAAAATCATACGCCGGTTCAGAGGATTCATGGAAACAACTGTGCGAGAATCCGGATATTGATCTGGTATATATATGCACCCCATGGGCATGGCATACTCCTATGGCAGTATATGCTATGGAACAGGGGAAGCACGCGGCTGTTGAAGTACCTGCTGCAAAAACTGTAGATGAAGCCTGGCAGCTTGTGGAAACCTCCGAGCGTACGCGCAAACACTGCATGATGCTTGAAAATTGCTGTTACGACTTCTTTGAGCTTCTAACCCTCAATATGGCACGTCAGGGCTATTTCGGTGAGATCATTCATTGCGAAGGTGCATATATCCACGATTTACTTGAGAAAAATTTCCGTAAGGATGATTATGTGGATATGTGGCGCCTGAGGGAAAATATGCGGGAAGGAAATTTATATCCCACTCACGGACTGGGTCCTGTTTGTCAGATACTGGATATAAACAGGGGAGATCAGATGGAATACCTTACCGCTATGCAATCAGCCGATTTTATGATGGGTGCCCGGGCAAAAGAACTGGCTGCGGAAGATGATTTCTACAAGGAATTTGCAGATGTAAAATACAGAGGGAATATAAATACCACTGTTGTCCGCACGTATAAAGGTAAGACAATTATGGTACAACATGATGTCACCAGCCCGCGACCTTACTCCCGTATTCACCTTTTGAGCGGCACTAAAGCCATGGCACAGAAATGGCCTTTGCCTGCACGGATATCGAAAGAACATGGCTGGCTCGATGCTAACGAATTAAAAGTTGTTGAGTCGGAATATACCCCTGAAATAGTAAAACATGTGGGCGTGTTAGCTAAAAAAATAGGAGGACACGGCGGGATGGATTTTATGATGGACTGGCGCCTGATTGACTGCCTGAGAAACGGATTACCGCTGGATCAGGATGTATATGATGCTGCCTCATGGAGTATAATTGCCCCCTTAAGTGAAGTATCCGTAAATAATCGCTCAGATTCTGTCGATATCCCTGATTTTACCTGCGGGTCATGGAAAACCAACAATCCTGTTGAACTGACTTTAAAAGGTGGAGGAACTACGGGAGTGGTTATGAAAAAGGTTGTGAAAAGTGAACAGTTAAATGTTGGCTGAACAAGAGGTAACCCGATTGAAACTTTCCGCAAAAGACCTGTCAGTCTCGCAGACCACCTTTGTAACTGCTTTAGTTGATGCGACTGACAGCGTCGTACCATGAAATACAGTAAATAAATAATGCAATTATATTTTTCCTTCTTTTAGAGGGTAGTATTTTTATGGCCCCCTCCAGGGGTGGTAGTTTATTTAAGTTCTCAAACATTATAACTTTGTCTTTGTTATAGTAAGCGAATAAGATCTTTATAAATTAACGTGAGTTCGATATTAATTTTCAGGGCAAAAACAATATGTATTTTCATATAAGTTGTTATATTTAAATCACATAGAAACAATAAAAAAATCTTCTTATCTCGAACTCACGTTAAATTAATAAATTTTTTTCCCAATATGAATCTGACTTCAAAAACATGCATAATCACCGGCTCTACATCCGGTATAGGCAAAGAAACAGCCATGGAACTTGCCCGCAGAGGAGCCACTCTTGTTCTTCCTGTAAGGGATATTGCTAAAGGAAATGCATTGAAAGAAGAAATCATTCATAAGACCGGAAATTCCCATGTGGAAATTATTCAGTGTGATCTTTCCTCCTTTAAATCTGTACGGAATTTTGTGTCTGATTTTCGCGAAAAATATAATGAACTGCATATATTAATAAATAATGCCGGTTTGTGGGAATCGAAGCACATAAAATCGGCTGACGGTATTGAGATGATATGGGCTGTGAACCATCTCGCCCCGTTTCTGCTCACTAATCTTCTGCTGGATGTTATGAAAAGAAGCGCTCTCGGGAGGATCATCAATGTGTCAAGTGAAGCACACCGGACAGGGACGATAAATTTTAACGACCTGGAAGGAAATAAGAGATGGAATAGCTACAGAGCCTATGCACAAAGTAAACTCGCAAATATATTATTCACCGGGAAACTGGCTGAATTACTTAATCACGATAACATAACCGTTAATTGCCTTCATCCGGGGGTAGTGGCTACCAGGCTGTTCAACTGGTTCCCTGAATTCTTAATTAAAATTGCTTCCCTGTTCATGCTGTCGCCCGAAAAAGGGGCTCAAACTACCATTTACCTCGCAACATCATCAGAGGTGGAAAATATTACGGGAAAATATTTTTCAAGAAAGAGAATAAGAAAGCCTCTTATCAGGAAAAATGATCCGGAACTTGTTGATAAACTTTGGAATATCAGCATGGAGATGACCGGGTTAAAGTGATATGGTTAAATAATATATTCTATTATTGCTCATGTTGTTAATAATCAACACCTTTCTTTTGCGTTATATTGCGCCTTGAAACCATAGGTTTCCTTTGTATACATGTGCTCTGTATTCCTCGCTCTACACCAGGTGATGAAAGTTTAGCGAGCTATTGATATTTTGAAATTTTTTAATTTGTTTTATGCCACATAAGCATATGTTATTTTAATCTTCAGGGCATGAATGTCTCAATAAAAAAATCCAATTTTCGCTGGATCATCGTTGCACTACTTTTCTACTCAACAACGATTGTTTATTTTGATCGTGTAATACTGGGTATTCTCGCTCCTTTTATTACTCAGCAGATTGGCTGGAGCGAGAAGGAATACAGCTATGTAGTGTTTTCTTTTCAGTTAATGTATGCTTTTGGTCCGGTATTTATAGGTTTTGTGATTGACCGTCTTGGAACAAGAGTGGGATTTTCAATCGCTGTAGTTGTATGGGCGCTTGCCAGTCTGTCTCATGCAGCAGCACGTTCCTGGATTGGTTTTGCGTTGGCCCGGATGGGATTAGGGATCGGACAATCTGCAAATTTTCCGGCAAGTATTAAAACTGTTGCCGAATGGTTCCCTCAGAGAGAAAGAGCATATGTTACAGGTGTTTTTAATGGTGGATCCAATTTCGGACAGATAATCGCTCCTGTAATAATTCCTATTGTTCTCTACTTTTTCGTTCATTGGCAATATGTTTTTGTACTGTCGGTTATTTTAAGTGCAATCTGGTTTATACTATGGCTGTATCTGTTCAGGTCACCGGAAGAAAGTCCTTATGTTAATTCGCTTGAACGGGATTATATCAACAGCGATCCGGAAGAACCTGAAAAGGTAAAAATACCATGGCTGGAGCTTATTAAGTACCGCCAAACCTGGGTGGTTACTCTCGGAAAAATGTTTGCTGATCCGGTATGGTATTTCTATCTTTTCTGGGGAGCGAAATTTTTAAACGCAAAATTTGATGTAGAATTGAAAGGTCTGGCACTTCCACTTGTAGTTATTTACCTGGTAGCATGGATGGGAGGAATTTCGGGTGGAGCAGCATCTTCATTTTTACTGAAAAAAGGCAAATCTATTAATTTTTCGCGTAAAATTACAATGCTGGCAACTGCCTTGCTGGTCCTCCCCGTGATGATGGTGCCATTTATAGATTCATTGTCTGTTTCCGTGGGATTGATTGCACTGGCCGCTGCGGCACATTGTTCCTGGTCAGCCAACATTTTTACCGTGGCCAGCGATTTATTCCCGAAAAATATTATTGGTTCGGTTATCGGCCTTTCCACTACCGCAGGATCATTTGCTGCAATGGGAACAGCTTTGCTGATAGGCCATGTTTTGAATGAATCCGGCACACAGGGATACGTTTTCCCTTTTGTGATAGCTGCTTTCGGTTATCTCACAGCCTTATTGATCATTCATCTTATATTGCCCAGGATGAAACCTTTATCCCTGAATGTTAAGAGAAAAGATTCTTTAAATAGTAATTGACGTGAGTTTGATATAACGAACTAATGTAGAATGAGAAGCACAAATAATCACGCATTAATTTCTCATAGCTATAGCAAAAAAGGAGAGATTTGAATAGAATTAAACAATGCTCTAATGAACTCAAGAGAAAGAATTTTAAAAGCCCTCGCACATGAAGAGCCCGACCGTATTCCTTTCGATCTTGCGGGAACAATCTGGACAGGTATTTCTAACGTTGCTTATCAAAACCTTCGGAAGTATTTGGGCATGAAGCCAATGACACCTGTATGGTCGGATGTGATCCAGCAAATCATTATTCCGGATGATGATATTATGGAGAAGTTCAATGTGGATACACGCGGCCTGTTTCCTCTTACAAGTCATAACTGGGATGTTTATTCCAACGTCAGAGATTGTGGTGATTACCTGGAATACACAGATGAATGGGGTTTTGTTCATCATTTTCCTGAAAATGGGTACTGGTTTTCCCTTGTGAAAAGTCCTCTGGAGGAAGCTGATTTTGAAGTTGATGGAATTACAGAGCAATATTCATGGCCGGATGCACGTACTAAAATAAGGTTTTCCGGTTTGCGTGAAAAAGCAATAAGCTTCCATGAAAAGGGGAAAATAGTGATGATTAAAGGACTATGTGCCGGATTATTTGAAATGCATCAGCGTATAAGAGGGATGACACATGCAATGACTGATCCGTTTTTATTTCCTGTTAATTCGGATAAACTCATTGGAAAACTTTCTGATCTGAAGATTGAATTCTGGGATGCAGCATTGGATGAGCTCGGGGATAAAGTGGATATTGCCGGTGAAGGTGATGATTACGGGACGCAACAGTCGCAGTTGATAAGCCCCGGACATTTCAGGGAATATTATAAACCGCATCTTACCCGTGTCCTGGCATTTATTAAAGAAAAAGCGCCCCATGTTAAATTAATTTTTCATTCCTGTGGAAATGTACGTCCAATAATTCCGGATTTGATTGAAATGGGAGTTGATATTTTGAATCCTGTTCATATCACTGCTGAAGGGATGGAACCGTTGCAGTTAAAAAAAGACTTTGGCAGTTCTATAGTCTTCTGGGGAGGAGGTGTGGATACGCAGCATGTTTTACCTGCAGGAACAAAAGCCGAAGTCGTGTATGATGTGAAAAGAAATATTGAGGCCCTGGCACCGGGCGGCGGATTCATATTCAGTACGGTACACAATATACAGGCTGAGGTGCCGGCGGAAAATGTTTTAGCTATGTGGGAAACTTTACAGGAAAATTTTTATTAATTTAACAACCTGACCATATAAAATAAAATCTCATGGAAAGAAGAAAATTCATTAAAACAACTGCTGCGACTAACTTTGGTGTTATGGCTACTCCCACTATCCTGTCAGGAAACAGATGGAAACGTGCCAACGACAGGGTGAATATTGCTGTTATTGGTATCAGAGGCATGGGACAGTCGCATATAAAATCATATCAGGAATTGCCAAATGTCGAAGTCGCAGCTTTATGTGATGTGGACGAAAATATTTTTGATGACATAGTAAAGAAACATTTTACTTCAAAAGGACTTCGTAAACCAAGGTTATATAAGGATATGCGTAAGGTCTTTGAAGACAAGGCCATTGATGCCGTTTCAATTGTAACTCCCAACCACTGGCATTCTCTTGCCGGAATCTGGGCAATACAGGCAGGAAAGCATGCAAGCATTGAAAAACCATGCTGTCATACCATTCAGGAAGGAAAAATGCTCGTTGAAGCTGCAAAAAAATATAATCTGGTTGTGCAGGATGGGGCTGAACAACGTAGTAATCCGTGTTCTCAGTCCGCGGTTCGCTTCATGCGCGATGGTAAACTGGGAGAGGTGTACATGGGGAAAGGAGTTTGTTATAAATGGCGTGATTCAATCGGAAGATACCCTGACGGGTACATGCAGGAAGGAGAAAAATATGCCAGTACAATTAACGGCAACGCTTATATTGGACCCTATACAAAAGCGTATATGAATAAAGTGGATTATGATATGTGGTTGGGACCTGCTCCTGAAATGCCTTTCAACCGGAATCGTTTTCACTATAACTGGCACTGGTATTGGGACTATGGGAATGGAGATATGGGGAACCAGGGTGTTCATGAGATGGATATTGCCCGCTGGGGATTAGGAGTGAAGATACCCTTAAAAGTAAGTGCCGTGGGAGGCCAAATGATGTTTTCTGACGATCAGGAAACACCCAATGTCATGATGGCTGTATTTGAATTTCCAAATAACGAAGGTGGGGGAGATAAGAAAAAAATACTCCAGTTTGAGGTGCGGCATTGGATGACCAACCCGGAAGGTAATCATCTGGGATCTTCAGAAAATTTAACAAATACATATATGACAAGCTCTGCCAACGTGGTGGGTAACATTTTCTATGGTTCAGAAGGATATATGCTGAAAGATGTTAATTCATGGCAAACATTTATGGGAAAAGACAGAACTCCTGGTGAATCAGGAAAAGGCCTGGGAAATCATTATAAAGACTTCATTGATGCTATAAGGGCAAATGACCCGGGAATGCTTACGGCTCCGATAGAAGAAGGTTTTTACTCGTGTTTGCTGATACATCTGGCAAATATTTCATACAGACTGGGCAGGACACTGAATATTGATCCAAATGATCTTTATGTTATTGATGATGATGAAGCCAACAGGATGTTTACAAAGGAGTACAGGAAACCCTATATTTTACCCAACAGGATTTAATGGTTACAGACTTCAGGAATGCGCTCATCGCATCTCCTGATTATTATAACAACTTCTGAAGTGAATTATTCATTCATACCCAATCCTGTATAAAAAACTGTCAGTCCTCAATATTATACTATTCCTTAAAACAGCCGGTGTAGCCCATATCTCCCCGTCCATCTGGTTTCTGGCAAGTATATTCAGTTCCTTTCCTTCTTTTATTACCAGGACTTCCCCTCCGGTAGATGAAAAATATATTTTTCCATTCGCATAAACAGGGGAAGCATTATACTTATCCCTTAATTTCATTGTCCATATCTCTTCTGACGTATATGCATTTATGCACATTAATGTATTCCTTGTATCCACTGTATATAATAAACCATTCTTTAGTACAGGTGTTGATAATTGCAATACCCCTGTCTCTTTTTTCCATCTCACGTTTATTTCAGTTATATCACCCTGTCCGTAAGGGTCAACCGCGATAAGTTCAGAGAACCTGGTTCCGTCCTCTTTAACCATATGTCCCGTAAAAAAGCAGACAATACCATTTTCATATACCGGCATGGCAATGGTTGATTCTGCTCCCCTTATTACGCTCCATATCTCTTCCCCTGTTAAGGGATCATAAGCATTACATACAGCCGATCCGTTCGAAATGATAATATCTCTTCCGTTGATTTTAACGGGAAGGGGAGTGACATAAGCCTTTTTACCTATGGTGGGTAAGGGAAAATAGGGCTCTTCAGGCCTGTAAGTTCTCCATATTTCCTTTCCTGTATATTTATCAAGGGCAACGAGATATCGTACATCCGTACCCTCAAAGTGAAGGATCAGCAAATCATGAAAGAGCAGGGGTGAAGACCCCGGTCCCTGCACATGATCACATTTCAGGTCAGTACGGCTCCATACTACAGAACCACCGGAAGTATTAATACAGGCTGTACCCATACTGCCAAAGTGAACATAAACAAAACCCTTTTCAATACATGGCGTCGGGGTAGCGTAGGAGTTAATACTGTGCTTCCGTATTATGCTGTCGGGTTTAAATAAGCTAATATTATGAATGATCTTCCCTGTTTCGAAATCCAGGGATAAAGCAAAAAGCTCTTTACCATCAGGAGGGGCCGTAGTAACCCAGATCTGATCACCATATACTACAGGTGATGACCATCCTCTTCCGGGAATAGCTTTCTTCCATATGACATTTGTACTATCATTAAATACAACAGGTACACTGTCAACATTTGCAATCCCATCCAACCGGCTTCCCCGGAAATGTGTCCAGTTATCGTCCTGGCAATGTGTCTGAACGGGAAATGCCAAAAAAATAACCAGGAATAAAATGGGGATATAAAGGTTAATTCTGTTCATCTGATTACTATTGTTAACTTACTGTTTTTAAATAAACTTTCCCTTTTCCGCCTCAACAAGCCAATCGATATAAAGAGCTGGTTTCTGTTCGGCGGATTTTCATTCCGTCATTTTTCCAGGGGTTACCACCCCTGGCTATTCAATTTCTACCCCTCAGGGGTAGGGGGAGACGCGTTAAAACGCTTGTCTGCGAGACACTTAACCACTTACTTACTCATTTACTCAATTACTCATTTACTCAATTACTCATTTACTCAATTACTCATTTACTCAATCTCCAAACACCTCCCCGACAAACCTCTTCAGACTCTCCTCTGTCTTCATAGCCATCTCATCACCGAGCGAATGAAAAGATAGTTCAACTTCATATAAATCAGCTTCTTCACGGGCTATCTTTGTATTAATATCTTCGCCTGTTATAATCCATGGCATCTCCATTATCCTTCTGCGTAGCATGCTCTGTATATCATCTGCTCCGTGTTTTGATGGAATTCTGAGCTGTATCATCCGGCTTACCCCTTTACTTTTTTCAGGAGGCCGTATTAATTTCCGGTTGCTCAGCAGGGAATAGGGCACTTTTATACATTCACCTGCTTCTGTTTCTATTTCCATGGATCGGTATCCCAGCTTTTTTATTTTGCCGGACGCAAGTGAGGTTAATACTATCTGTCCGGGCTCAAAAGCATTCTCAGCTTTCAGAATGATCCCTGTTATAAAGTCACGCAGAAAATACCATCCGAAAATAGCGGTTAACACCACAATCATGCTGCCGGTAAGTAAGGGATATATATCTGATTCACTGAATAACTGATGTGACACCCAGAAAGCAAATGAAATCCATAATATGATTTCAACGACAGGAAAAACCCTGAGAAAAATATATCTTAATTTCCGTTTACCGGTAAGCAACCTGAAGAGGGCTGAAACGGAACGTAAAAAGATATAAAGCGCTGCGGCAAGTATGAATATCCTGATATAGATCATAATAATTCGAGGTTAATAAGTTTTTCGGCCAGATGTATTTCTAATGCAGGATTTAATGAAAATACACCAGGAAATTTCTCGATCAGAATACCTTTCTGAAGTAGTATCCGTATGGTATTCTCAGTTTTGTCAATCTCGTTAAGGAGAATTTCCGCAAGACTTCTGCTGGAAAATCTCCGATGTAAAACGAATTGCATAATATAAAACCATTCTTCCTTTGAAAGATTGTCTGGTAATGCTATGGAGCTTCCGAAAGGTTTTTCCATGATCAGACTGTTTCCGGTAACTTTTTTGATACCGGCGAGCCAGAGATTTATGGCATATCCGGGATTTCCGGCGGATAAACTGAATATGCGGTTGAATAATCGTGCATAATCCCAGTTGCTATAGTCGGTTTCATGTTTATTATCCATAATGAATTTCATGCCCCCGGCCTTATGACGGAGTAGAATAAGATCTTTTAACTCACGGGCATCAAAGGGCTGACATAAAATAATTTCTCTTGCCCAGGTATTAAGTGATGTCAGCTGGTTGATGATCTTCAACGCAAACCTGTTAATGTTGATAATGAATAATACTTTATGTCCATATTGCCGTGACAGGTGAATGATGTAATCTATTACCTGCGTTCCGAAAGGTTTCCTTTCCCACCACAACTCCAGGTCATTAATTATTATGGCAGTTCCCGGGGGAAGCATATCAAGGCAGTACTCCGGATCATCCTGCTTGTTAATACTTTTCAGGAGAGTTTGTGTGAATAGATTTTTATCTGCTATGCTCTCTTTTGGTGCTCTGACTGAGTATATATTTTCTTTTTCAAAGTGCAGGTTTGCAAGGTGTTTACTCAGACTGGATTTGCCGGAACTTCTTTCACCGGTGATAATAAGCAATCCTGAAGTTCTGTTTAAAAAATGTTTAATTGCGGCACTTCCCTTTTTAATTTCATCTTCCATTCCTATCCAGAAGTCTTCACCAATACCGGAGCTTCCTGAAAATAAACTGGAATAATAAAAAGGTAATCGTTGCATAACACCCGGTTCAGGTAACAGCTTTTTTAGCATTTTTGAGAACTGTTCCCCGGGGTGCAATAAGGTATTTTCCCGGGATCCTTCCATACGCTTTGCCCATAATAAACCTTCACTCTGGCTGTATAAGATATTTACAGACTGATTTAATATATTGTTTCTTATTGCATTTTTTAATTTTTCGAGGCGTCTGAAGTTCATTCGTTTTCCAGACTCTTTGATTTTTTTATTCAATCCGGTCGAAGTTTTTAATATGACAGCAGAAGATAAGGACTCAAATGCGTTTTTTATTCCTGTGTTAAAACTAAATTTGAATTCACGCATTACCTCCCTTATTTTCCTCTCCTCAATGCCGATGTTTTTAAATAAATTATCCAGCAGGGTTTTCCGTTGTTCCTGAATCTTCTCACTGTCAGTTTCATCTCTGTTGTCAGCTGACTCACCGGAAATAAGGCTGAACCCTGCCAGCCGGATCAAATCCCTTATAGCTGTTACGGAAAGAGATAATTCATTGCCGGTTATAACAGACTGCTTCCTGATCTGGTCATTTAGTTCATTGCTGACATAATAATCGGCTGTTCTTCTGACAGATACAATATATTCTGATAATTCTTCAATGTTTCCGGTACCTGATATTTCCCCTGTGCCTTCTTCAGCGATTTCGATAGATTCAGGCAAGAATTCAACCAACTCATGTATTTCCCGGAATAAAGAAGTTAATAATTCATCAAAATCAGGTTTGATAACAGTTTTGGAACTGATAAATTCTTTCTTCAAACTTGTGCTGCTTCCTGTCTCTGCAATTAATCTGACCTGATTTTCAAAAGTTCTGAGTTTTGAAAGGATATTCCCTTCCACCATTACTTCCATATCCTGATATGCTTTTTCAACTTTTGTGGTTATTCGGCTCTTTAGGGTAATAAAAACAAAATCAAGATATGTCCTGTTCATATAGTTACCTATGTATTGAAAGAAGATATCCGGAGTTTCTGAAAGTTCAGCTTCAAGGGCAGCAATCTTTTTATCTGACAATCTGAATTTCTGACTAAGAGAGTTGGCGCGGGGACTTTCAATGGTTCGGGTAAAATTCGTAAGATTTTCAATTAGTTTATTAACCAGTGTATAACCCTGATCATAAACAAACTTCTGATTATTGTCCTTAATTTCTCTGATAATAGCTAACGCCTTGTCTTTTACCTCAATTATTTCATATTGGGTTAGATTTCCTGCTCTTGCATTACTGAGTAATTCATAAGAGTCGGATAGATATTCCCTGACACGGGTAAATGCTGATAGGTGTTGTGCAGTATATTCCCTGATGAACTGCCGGTAATATTCAAGGATCTTATAATAAATGAAAAAATTCGCGACTGGATGAAGGTTTATTTTATATCCTATATTATTCCCCTTAATCTTGAGCCATAGTATTATTCCATTATTAATCAGACGTTTAAACACGTTTCCTGATGTGAGTTTCTTAAAATCGTTAATTCCGAATCTTAACCTGAGATACCGTGGCAGGTTGATCAGTGTTGTTTCTGTTTTTTTAAGATAATCAGGGAATCCGTTTATGATGATCTCTTTTTCATAATTCAGGTGATCAGTGATGTAAACAGAGATCTGTTTTTGAACATGAAAGGTGAAGTCATTGAGTATCTTTAAATATTCCCATTGTTTTTCCTGCAGGGATTTTATTTTGTCAGTTTTTATAAGTCTGTCCAATGCTTTGTGGGTTACACTCTCCATCTGATCAAGAAAAATTTCCCGTTTTTCCGGAAAAGTAAATAATGTATTATCCAGAAAATTACCTGTGTCTTTTTCAAGGATCTGTGCAAGGTTATACACCTCATTAAATACAATATCGCTTGTGGAATGTTCAATTTTATCCGCGATGGAAGCCTCAGGTTTATCACCCGGGATGTTTTTCGTCTTCCTTTTATCAATAGCAGGCAAATCAGATATAATGTTGATCTCTTCAAATTCGGAAGATGCATGTAACAGAACACAGGTATTCAGATTCTCTGTCAATTCATTGACCGAAGCAATTACTTTGGGAATAACATTCTTGTCAAATTCAGGAAATTCAGTAATTATGAGATCGGTATCGGATGATTCAGATCTTATTATATCTTTTGTCTTACTTTTTTCGGGGTTTTGAATGATTTTAACATTTGCTCTTATCCTGTAGTTGTCAAGCGTTTGCCCGATGATGGCATAAAAGCGTTCTGTATTTTTACTGGTTGGATTAATGGCCAGAATTCTGATTTGTGCATTTCTCCATTCGGTGGTTGCTGTGATAAATCGAATAAGGTGTAAAGCAAAGGCAAGGTTTCTCCCTTTTCCATTCCACCAGAAATCAATATTTTTGTAATTTCCGAACCCTTTTTCTTTATTGTAATTGAGAAATGTGATACTATAATCAAGTTTATTCAGGTTAATAAGAAGTTCCTGGAATTTTTCCGGATTTCGGGTATTTTTTGCCCATCCCATCAGAATTGTATTGGGTTCAAAGCCTGAAAAACCATATACCCGGCTGATCATTTCAATGCCTTCATAAATATCACTGCAAAGATGTTTTCTGGTAATAATATCGGTATGCTCTCCAATAGTTTCGGCACTTACCTTTACTTTTTTTTCAAACAGCAGGTTTTCATCTGGCTGTTCAATGAGTTCGAAGTTTGTGAAAATGCCTAATCTGCCAACTATGGTTTTACCCAGTTCAATAAGGTGTGGTCTGTTTTTGGCCCCTCCGCTGAAAAGGATAACATTCGGCCTCCAGTTTCTTGCATTGGTTTTGCTTTTTGTCAGCTTTAAAAGCCCGGTTTTAACCAGTGATAACCAGATACTTGACCGCGTGTCCCCGGTTTGCAGGTTAAGTTCTTTGTTCTTCAGGTAAAAGAACAGAGCAAGGAGAATTACCGATGCACCGGCCATAGCCATGATATCCAGTTGTATCATTACTACAATACAGGCAATGGATCCAATAATACTGACAAACCGGGGGATTTTAAATGAGGGCCTGAAATCACTGCTGGCCCAGCTTTCAACTGTGTAGGTAATGTTTAGAAATCCATAGGTTATTATAAAAAATATAGTGACGATACGTGCAATTGCATTCAACTCACCGATTAGAATTCCTGCCTGTGCTATCAGGTATGTAAGCAATAAAGCATTACGAGGTTCATTGGAAGGGCCGTAGCCTTTACTGAAAAAAAATGGCGCAATACGATCTCCTGCCACTGCCTGCATAATCCGTGGAGCTCCAAGAATACTGCCAAGTGCAGAGGAAAGAGTCGCTCCCAGAATCCCTGCGATAACAAATTGTTGTACCAGAGATATCTTAAATAATACATTGGGATCATTCACTAACATTTCACTGCTGACAGTGTAGCTAAAAAAGAATGCCAGAATCACATACACTGTCAGGCCAGTTAAAATGGCCGAAATAGTGCCTAGTGGAATAGCCCTGCGCGGATCTTTTAAGTCACCGGACATAGAAACGCCTGCTTCAAAACCCGTCACTGCAGGAAAGAAAATGGCAAAAAGTGCTATCCAGGGAAGTGATCCAGGTAAAGATTCTAACTGAGGCGTTTCAGGTGTATATTCGTGTCTTCCTAAAATTACCGATAATACTGAAAGCACCATCGCAGTGAGTATGATATATTGCGTTTTTATAGCAAGAGAAGTGCTGATGAAAGTGAGAATCAAAACCAGAAACAATATTATTGATCCTGCTATCCTTATGGTAGTGAGATTTACCTCAAAGCCAAAATAACCTAAAAAAACCTCTGCAAAACCTATTAAATATAAACTGACACTGAATGACAATCCAACAAAAAGAGCCCACCCCAGGGTGCCTCCGATTGGCAAACCAAGACTGCGCGATATAATGTAATAAGTCCCTCCTGTTTCAACTCTTTTGTCGGTTGCGATCGACGCAACACTTAATCCCGTGCTTCCTGAAATTATGTGAGCTACCAGAATTATGCCCAAGGTTGCTAATAGCCCGGCCTGTCCTACAATCCAGGGCAACCGGAGGTACATAATGACACCCAGTATCGTTAATATAGAAGGAGTGAACACTCCTCCAAATGTTCCAAACCTCTTTGCTTTAGTCATTTAATGTAAGTTTATTTGTAATTCCCGTATATCCGGTAAATTTGTATTGTAATCATTGATTATCAATTAATTAACATAAATAATGTTAAGTTTTTCCGTCTTAATCCGGCAAAAGTCAAATCGAAAAAACTTAAATCATTGTATAAAGTGCCGTTTATAATTTTTCTGACTTAATATGTATATCCCTTTGCGGAAACGGAATTTCAACATTTTCTTCTTTAAATTTTTTAAATATAGCGTAATATAACTGACTTTTCAACACTTTGGGCTTATCACTGTATTCATCTGTCCATACCCTCAGATGAAAATTAAGACTGCTGTCACCAAATTCTTCAAAGAGCACATCCGGAGGCGGAGTTTGCAAAACACCCGGATTCTCATTTGCTACTTCGATGAGAATATTGCGTATTTTCTCCGGATCCTCCTTATATGAGACACCTACCGGGAAATTCAACCTGACACTCCTGTTATTATGGCTCCAGTTGATCACTCTTGTGCTCACAAGATCCGAATTGGGAACAATAACAGCAATATTGTCATTGGTAATAATCGTTGTTGAGCGTGCGGATATACTTACTATGTTCCCTGCAAGATTCTCGATTTCAATCCTGTCCCCAACTTTAACAGGCCTCTCAAAAAGAATTATAATACCACTAATAAAATTATTTACAATATTTTGAAGGCCAAATCCAATTCCAATTCCGAGAGCTCCGATGAGTAACCCAATTGCGCTTAGATCAATACCTGTTGTCTGGAATATTATTATTAACCCAAGTATTATTAAGATATAACGTAAAAGAGTTCCTATAGACTGACTAATGCCAATTTCAAGATTATAACGGGGGAAGATCTTATTAACCAGCAGATTTCTGATTTTTGCCGTAAGGTAAAATAACAGAAAAAGGGAAAAAATCAACAGAAAAAAAATTTTGAAAGTAAATGTAGTTTCCCCTAAACTAAAGAGTTCTGTATTCCAGAATGTCTTTAACCAGCTCACTGCTTTTTCAAATGATACCATTACCCGGCACTTTTTATTTCAATTATCAGGATACCGATCTTTTTATTCAAACCCATAACAGGACTTATAATTTTCACCCCGTCGTCGGATGAAATAGTATATGTCCTCTCAGCCTGTAAAATCAATGTGTCCTCAATGATCTTCCCTTCATCCTTCTTATCTGTGGATATTATAACCTGTGATGTTTCCGGGTCAACAAGCTGTATCTTCCTGACATTGGGGAACTGTATAAAACTAATAAAGAACTGGTTAACCTGCTCCATGTTCTCACGGGTCATTTCACTTCTTATTGCCCAGGAAAATACTTTGCCCGTAATTTCCATGGAAGCAATACTAAGACTATCCATTTTATTCTCATACAATTCAACCATTTGTTCCTTCTCAATTAAGGCACGTTTTTCCATATTGGTCATCTTAATGACTGCCCAAAGAACAATGATAACTATTACCAGGATAAATGAGATTACCTGAGAATGCTTTGTAATAAAACTATGAACTTTGCAGTTCCTTCCTTCATCTTTCCTGTCATTTGTGTCTTTAACAGAAGAAAGATCGTTGTTATTTGTTTCCATATATTATATATTTTAAGGGACTACAATTTAATATATATTAAGGACTACAATTTACAAAATTATTCCGACTTGTAATTCTCAAACTCTTCAGCAATTTTAGCTTCTTTATGATCGCCGGAATGCACCAGTACCCGGTAGCGAAGAAATATTTTATCCCCTTTCCGGAAAAATGTTCCTTTTTCCGGATCTTCCGGCCAATTCATTGGAGTGGGGGAGAAGAAACCGTAATCCCTTGTAAACCATGGTGCCGGATACCACGCACTGGAAGGATGCTGAAGGATTGCCAGCCCTTCTGTTTTCCCCCTCCTGTTGCCATAGTAATCCATCCATGCCGATGGTTTGCCTAAGGTGTTTTTTTCACCCCTGTCACCCTCAGCATTGATCATAGTGCCTCCGCTAATTACAGCCAGATCAGGATCCATCCTTGCACTGAAGAGTGAATGATTGGTTCTCCCTATTGTCACATCCATAAGCATTTCCATGGTTATCTCAATATCTATCCTGTACATCTCATCTGAAGGTGCGGAAATGATGATCTTCCTTATGTCCTTTACCGGAGCATCAGCACCGGGACGTTTCCAGATGCATTCATTTTCAATAACCACCCGTTCTCCTGACTCCTCAAGAATATCTGCCCGCAAAGATAATATCTGCCCCCTGTCAAGCCCCTCCTGCCAGTAGTTGCCACCGTTCACCAGATCACACCCGAAGAAGAGCGAGCTGTGATGCTGATAATTCCCGTTTCTCATTGAGGTAATACCTGCACCTGACTGACCATTCACCGGAAAAAAGAAAGGGTATTTCTCATACGGTGAGGTAATGTAACTTGTAAACAGGAATTTCCTGTTGATATAAATATCTATTTTTGAGTCTGACTTAACAGCTGAGAGCACAGCCTGTGAATAAGCCCTGCCACTGAGCCCCTGAAGAAGGATAAGAGAAAAGATAATGAGTTTTGTTTTCATTGTGTAGTGTTTTTATCATATATGTTAATTACTGAATCGAAATCTATAGTTAAAAGGGATCACGCTATCACGGGATCACGGGATCACGGGATAGCGTAGTCTCCCATTCCCGCCTCGTTCCCTTGATCCCTGCCTAACTTTAATACAAATCAGCAGAGCAGCATGCTCTGCGGCTACGTAACCACTTTGTATCGTCCTGAAAAAAGTTTACAAATTTTTGGTTAATACTATATCGTTTTTTTCACATTATTTTTTTATGAATAAGCTTTATCTGTTCCGCCTAAATAAACCACTCGATATTAAAAGCCGGTTTCTGTTCGGCGGATTATCATCCCGTCATTTTTCCAGGGGTTGCCACCCCTGGCTATTCAATTTCCACCCCGGGGTGATCCTTTCACCTGTTTCAGAGCTGTGTAACCGTCACCCGTCCCTTGTCCCGTGATCCCGTGATCACTTTCTTTTCCCTATTCAACGCTGGCAGAGCCAGGTTTTACAACTTGCAAAGATTTTAGTGATATATATAAAATAGTTATTCTATTATCTACCAAGCCAGACCTGTCCGGCTTTTTCTGCCGGACAGCGTCGAAGAAGGCAGCAATAAAACTGCGGCTACGTAACCACTTCTTTACTCAATTACTCAATTACTCAAATACTCAATTAATTAGACAGTCCCCTTGATCCCCTGATCCCGTGATCCCTCTACTCCAATCCCCCAACAAATGCCCGTATATTCTCACTGGAAACCCCCTGCGGCATTCCCCCTCCCACAGACCATATAATTCTTCTTTTATCCTCAATGGAATTGTACATCTTTTTTGCTTCTTCATAAACCTGTTCCGGCGTTCCCGCTGCCATAATATCTCTCGGGGGAAGGTTTCCCAGCAGGGTTATTTCTGGTCCGGCCAGCTTACGCATTTCTGTTAAACTGTGTTCGAAACTGAAATTGAACAGGTTAATCCCCATTTCCTTCAGATACGGAGCACATATCAATCCTTGTGCATCGTTGTGAAAAAAGTTGACTTTTGAATCGATACCGGAGAAAATCCTTTTAATATAGGGTACTGCAAAATCTTTTAATTCATTTTCTCCTACAAAACCAACGATGTCATCAAGTATCAATATCCCTTCAATGGTTTTAAGCGTTTCTTTCTGCAGCTGTATCCAGTTAACTGTAAACCGGGTAATAATTTCCAGCAGACGATGGGTATTTTCAGGGTCCATTATCATTGCCATCATCAGTTCTGTAGTGCCCATCAGAAAGGAAGCAATGTTAAGCGGCCCGCGGGCTATGGCAAACTTAACTTCATGTCCTTCACGTTGAATTTCCGGCTGGAGATCAATTAAACGTTGAAGGACAAACGGAAGCATCCCGTCAGTTTTTGGATTCGGTTCCTGCAAAGATACTGCTTCTGCAATATCTGTCAGAATTTTGTCTGCATGAGGAAGATTGTTCTGCATAAATACCATCTTCGCCCCAAATGCGGAAGGCTCACTGCACATACCAAATTCCGACCAGAATCCGGGCAAAAATATAACTTCCGGAAATGTTTGAATGGCTTTAAGGTTGGCATCAAACCAGCTTTTTTCAGAAGCATAATACTGAAGGTTTGTAATCCCGTACCACCCGGGAAGCCACGGACTGTCAATAATAAATCCAGTAACAGGAGAGGAAGGCTCCTTGCCTTCAATTATCTCTGATAACTTCCGCCATTGAATGCTGTTCATACGAGTATATTATATTTACCGCTTGTGCGGGTTTATTACTTTATACAATATTTTTTGCGGCTGTTAACGCTGTCAGACCGCACTCACTTTCGCGAAGCTTCAGCGAGCGCAGCCTGACAGCGTCAAACAATAAAAAAAAACAAATCAAACCATACAAGCGTTTATATTTGTGTTAACCTTCGTATCCCTCCTGGCAAACCTGTTTTTGCATAATTTTCAATATATTTACCTGGCATTCCATTAACAGGAATCAGCCCTTAAAAATAATCAAAATATGAATAAAATGAAGCTTTCCCCAATTGCATTCATCTGTCTGCTGTATATTATTATATTTTCGTCCTGTACATGGAAATCTTCCAAATTTGATATTATTGTAAATCACTATCAGGTTCCAGTCCTGATCAATAAACCGGAAAATCCCGTTCTTTCTCTTGAGGTTATACCCAAACTATCAGGAAATTACACAGTAAAGAAAGTAAAATTCTCCCTTGAGGGCACAACTGACCTTAACGATATACAATCTGCAAAATTATATTGTTCATATCAGGAAGGTGAATTTAAGCCTGAAAATCAATATGGAAATGCACTACCACCTTCCCGTGAGTTAATTTTTATCGGAAACCTGAATGTGTCAGATACAGTTTATTTCTGGTTATCTATTCAGTTACAGGACAGTGCTGACTTGTTAAATAAAATCGATATAACTTGTAAGTATTTGCAAATTAATAGAATAAAAATAAAACCGGATGTCTATTCCTGCCTGGAGCCTGACCTGCCACAGGTTGATGGAATCCGTCAGTATATCAGAAAAACAAAAGGTTTTACAGGGAATGAATGTAACCCTCTCCGCATTGGTGTTGCTCTCAGACAGCACATGGACGATAATGTGCATACTTATCGTATTCCGGGTCTTGCTGCAACAAATAATGGTACGCTGTTAGCCGTTTATGATGTTCGCAGGGAAAGCAGCCGTGACCTTCAGGGAGATATTGATATCGGTATGAGCCGGAGTACCGATGGCGGTCAATCCTGGGAGCCGATGAAGATAATCATGGACAGGGGGACCTGGGGAAATCTTCCCGAAAAATTCAACGGGGTGAGTGATGCCAATATTCTGGTAGATAAAATCAATAACAGGGTGTATGTTTCCGCCCTATGGATGCATGGAGTGCTGGATGAAAACGGGAAATGGATAACCAACGTATCTGATGCATGGGAACATCAGTGGAGTAGGAAAGGCTCGCAACCGGGATTTGAAGTGAAGGAAACTTCGCAATATTTAATCACTGTCAGTGATGACGACGGAAAATTCTGGTCGGAACCTCTTAATATTACAAAAATGGGCAAGAAAAAGGACTGGTGGCTTTGGGCGCCCGCTCCAGGTCAGGGAATTACCCTTTCCGATGGAACGCTTGTTATTCCCACTCAGGGAAGGGACCACACCGGCATACCCTTTTCAGTTATAACATGGAGCAGGGATAGAGGAAATACATGGGTTACCACAAACCCGGCATACTATAATACAACCGAATGTAATGCCGTTGAATTATCCGATGGCTCCTTAATGCTTAATATGAGACATAACAGTAACCGTGGCGATACCACAGCAAATAACGGCCGGGCTGTTTCTGTCACTCATGACCTCGGGTTATCATGGACTGAACATCCGACTTCCCGCAATACGCTCGTTGAACCTACCTGTATGGCTTGTCTACATAAACATGAATACACTGAAAACGGGGAAAAGAAAAACATCCTTCTTTTTTCAAACCCTCACTCTCCGGTAATGAGACACCGGATGACGATCAAAATGAGTTTTGATGACGGAATGACCTGGCCGGAAGAATACTGGCTTTTACTGGATGAACTCAGAGGCAGAGGGTACTCGTGTATGACCTCTGTTGATGATGAACATATTGGTATTCTCTACGAGGGAAGCCAGGCTGACCTTGTTTTTCAGAAAATATCGCTCAGGGAAATCCTTGGAAATAATTAATATAGTAATGGTGCCGATTGAGGATAGTTACTTACCTCGAAGGCTATATCCAGCTGGGTTCTTCCATGATTAAACCCGGAACAGGCCATATTTTCATAATCCTCTTCTGCAACCTTTATCATGGAAATAGTGTCACTAATCAAAATGAAATGCCAGACAGGAACTATTTATCTTACATATCGTATTTATTACTAATAGCTCTGATTCTGAATATTAATCAATACTTTGTTGGGTTTTAATATTGCGCTGATAATGAGCATTTTAATAATTTATTTATAATATTTTACACATATGATTAATAATCAATACTTTGCGCCTTTGCGCCTTTGCGTTTTTTTTTACTTTAACATACTATTGTCAGTTTGACTAAAAGAAATAAATACTAAAGCAATAGTTTAATGAATATGTATTTTTTCTATACAATATTTTATTATAATTTTATTCACTTCAACAATTCGTTAAATTAAAATTGAACACAAAGTTGCAAGTGGGCTCCCATAGGCAAAGGCATTGACTTATGTTTTAAGAATTATTAAATGCTCATTAATAGAATATTATAAATAATTAAGAACTGGTAATTAGAGATTCGAACTTCTTTTAAAATGTAAAGAACGCCCTGAAAAGGGCAGGTTAATTCAGCCCGTATAGTTTTGTATTAAATCGACATCAGGCTAAATTATTGGATGCAACATTTTTTTAATCTTTCATGAATTTTAACTACCTGAGTAGTTACAATTTTTTGAGTACGAAACCTTAGCTATTAATATAATGAAATATAATGTCTATATCTCCCCCAATAATCTAAACAGCAAAATGCTTACATGTAATCTTAAATATTTAAGCTCCTCCTCTCTCCTGAAATTCGCCTTAATGATATGGCTGACAATGACTTCAGTATCGCTAAACGGTCAGGCAACCTATTATTCATATCAATCCGGAAGCTGGGACTCTCCCGGCACATGGACAACGGATCCATCCGGTTCACTTCATGAAAATCCCGCAATCCCGGGTACGACTGACAATATCGTAATTCTTAACGGAAGGACCGTTAATATTCTCTCAAATACCAAACAAGTTACTTCTGTTCAGATCAATGAAGGAGGAAGTCTTAATCTGAATGCCACAACAGGACATAATTTTGGAACAGTCAGCGGAAAGGGACTGCTTCGTCTTCAGGCAACCAGCCTTCCGGCAGGCAATTTCACTGTTTTTACATCTTCTGATGGCGGAACTGTCGAATACTATAATGTGGCTGCAGATTTCAACTTATCCCCACTGGTATATAATAATCTGATCCTGAATTTTGATAATACCGACAGGGTTGCGCGGGCCCAGGGCAATATGACCATAAACGGAAACCTGATCATACAAAGCGGAAGCTTCCAGATCAACAATGATACCGGTGGTGCTGCACGAACCGTTAATGTGTCCGGCTCAGTTATTGTTCATGAAAACGGTCGTATCCGGATTGGTGCTGGAGTTTATAGTCATACTTTTCGCATTCAGGGAGATTTTACTATCGATGGTGAGGTCAGGTTCACCGACAGAAATGCCCCTGATTATCTGACCAGCGGCGGGGCAAGAGCCAATGTGATCTTTAATAATACTACGGCCGACCAGCATCTTTATATCAACGCCAGTGCTGTCTTTTATCGCATTGGCATAAACAAGGGAATCGACGACACATATATACTGCATATCGACGCCACAAATGAGGATTTTTTCAAACTCTACGGCCCTAATAATCTTCAGACAAACGACCCGGGGACACCTCCCAATATTACCAATAACAATGCCCTTGGCCTGGAAGCAGGAACTGTACGGCTGGGGCAAAATATTATCATTCCCGCTCTTGCGTCAAGTGTTAACTATACACAATGGGGAACCGGAGGATTCAATGGAAGGAACTATGCTATTGATGAAGATGCAACTCTATGGATTGACGGGGCAACAGTGTACACCACTCATTTCACACCACCCAGTGCAAACGCAAAATCAATCATGTCGGTATACGGTAAACTCCGTATCACCTCCGGGGAACTTATTGACAACGCATGGCAGGGCATCGGACTGAGAACAACAGGCCAGATGATCGTTGAGGGAGGAACTGTGAACAGCACCATTATAAGAACATCTGCTCAGGCAGCAAATCATCGTGGCGCCTATATTCAGACAGGGGGTACCGTTACGATACGTCGTGATATAGAAACGTTCGACGGTTTTTCAGCCAGTTTTCACCTGGGATATGCAACAACATCCTTTTATATGTCGGGAGGTGAACTTAATATCCTGAGATCCACTCCCACCACAGCTACCTCAGATCAGGGCAGGGAATTCAGCTTCGTTCTTTCCACAGCACCTGAGAATATCGAAGTTACCGGCGGCACTATCAACATTCACATCCCTGAAGGCAGAAATGCTTTTCTTACCAGCAGAGGAGCTTTTTATGATCTTAACATAATTAAGGAAATCCCATCAGAATACGAGGCACGAATAAGGGCACACCCCGGAAGGGATGGTATTAATGAGCCTGTACCAGCCCTGCCGCTGCAGGTTATACGTAACCTGGAACTTCAGAATGCTGCTGTATTCAGCACCGGCATTTCAAATGTGGATGTCACGGCAGGTGGTGATCTCTTGATTGAAACGGGAGCCACATATATTCCCGGAACCAATACCACCGGTTTTAATGGTAGCGGGCCACAGTTCTTTGAATTCTCCGGTACTATTACCGGTGGATTGAATAACCTTGATCTGAAAAATACATCAGACCTCAGTCTTTCAGGAACTCCAACACTGATTGTTAAAGGAAATGTTGACCTTGAAAGCGGCACCATTCTTCGTGATAACGGCCGGACAATTTCTGTTGAAGGCAATATTAGTAATAGTGGCACGCATTTTAAACCTGCCGCCGGGGCTGGCAGAATACAACTTGCCGGAGCTGCAGCGCAAAGTATCTCAGGTGATGGGAAAGGCAGGTTTAATAACCTCACTGTGAGCAAATCAGACGGTTCTGTTACTGTAGTATCAAATATCACTGTAACAGGTGATCTTCGTCTGGCATCAAATCACCGTTTTTTTATTGGCAGTAACACACTCAGCCTGGGACCTGATGGTGCTGTGTATTCTGCTCTTTTAGTGAACGACCGGCTGTTCAATGCAAACAGGATGATCGTCACCAATGGACTGTCTTCCGACGGCGGAATACAAAAAACCTTTTCTAATACCAGTGAGTTTCTCTTTCCGTTCGGATTCAGAGCAGCAGATAATAACTACTATTATATGCCGGCATATATCAGGTTCTCACAATCACCTGAAACATGGGGAAATGTAATAATTTCTCCCGTGAGCATTCGTCATCCTCTTGCCCAGGGTACCCTGAATGCCATCACTGCATACTGGAAAACGTTAAGCAACAGTTTCACCGGTATAGCTGACGGATCTGTTACGCTAAGGTATTTCTATGATCATGCCGCAAATGATTTCTTTGTTGAAGGTAATGAAACTGAATACAGGCCCGCTGTTTATACCGGCGGAACTACATGGGAAGCAATCCCCGATGTTAACCTGGTGGATCAGGTTATTAATCAGATCACATTTACTAACAGGTCGTCTGTTCAAGGTGAATATGCAGCGGGAGAGGCAGGTGCATTTACCGGTATACCCATATTGTACAGCCGGCAGGACGGAGACTGGGATGATGCTTCAACATGGTCGGAAACAGGTGTGGGTGGGGAAGAAGGCTCTGGCACTCCAGGACCCGGAACAATCGTCATCATTGGCGATGAATCGAATAGTCATACGGTAAATATTACAAATCCCGACCGGACATGTGGTGCTCTTTTTATCACTACTAATTCTACCCTGGATATTGGTTCTACACAGGGACATAATTTCTCTGCCATCCCCGGGGAAAGCATCACCGGAAGCGGCAGACTGAGAATTTCATCGGTTAATTACTTTCCACAAGGCGACTTCGGGGAATTTATCAGCCCTGTCGGAGGAACAGTGGAATATTACACCAGTGGTACGGATATAACCCTTCCCGTAGTGTCTGATGGTACCGGCCTTATTCTAAGCCAGTACCGGAACCTTGTGCTTAACCATATGGGACATAATGTTATGTTGCCGGATATTAACCTTACCATTCATGAGAATCTATCCCTTGAAGGCACAACCGCCAATTCCTCTACCAACACCGGCAATTCCTGGAGTACACTTGAAGTAAAAGGCAACATTTATGCACATTCCGGCACCTTCTATATCATGGAAGGTAATGAAAAAACTATCATTGTTCAGGGCGATCTGATCGTGGAATCAGGTGCAACTTTCAGTGTCAGATCCTCAGTGGCCAACTGTGATCACAGGCTTGAATTGTTTGGCAATCTCAGTAATGAGGGTGCTTTTAACATGCACAGGACCGACAGCAGGGTAAGAACATTCTTCCGCGGCAGTGTCAATGCCACAATAACTGGAGGTGGTGCTGTATATAATTTTTATAACATTACGGTCGATAAAGGCGTAGATCCTGTTCCGGTCGTTTCTTTGCAGGCTTCTATATCTACCGGAGTGACAAATCCGTTCCTGATCCTCCAAAATGGCACTTTCAGGGTCGACAGCGAACTTCTCACCGTTACTCTTACTGACGGAAGTACAAATTTTGAAATTCCTCCTTCATCTGCTCTTTCTGTAAATGCCGGAGAGGTAAGAGTGTGCTACGGTGCAGGAGATGCAGATCTGCTTCTTTCGGGACGCCTCGAAATACTTGGCGGAAGTATCATGATCGGTAATCCTGCTCTTAACCGGAGTAACAGCATTGAATATGCCGGGGCCGGAAAACCGGAAATAATAGCCGATGGGGGGACTCTGACCGTTAACAGCCAGATTCGCAGACCGGTTACAATTTCGGGTGGTTCCCTGAATTATCTCCAGAATGGCGGACAGGTGACTATACACGGAAAGAACAGGGAAACCAGCCGCGCATTGTTTGAAATCACAAACCCTGGAAGCCTTTTTGTAATGAATGGCGGGAATCTTAGCTTTAACAGACCATCGGCCACCGGAGGGGCAACTTTCGGTGATATTTATCTGCGTCCTGAAACATCCGGGATCACCGGTGGAACTTTTCAATTTGGACTGCCTTCATCTGCTCCGGAATTTGATTTCAGACTAAGTACTTCGTCACCATTGTGGAATGTTATTATTGGCACAGAGGAAGCTGCCCAGTTCCTTACAACGGATGTATTGCCTGCAACCATATATAACGACATTACAATCGCCGGTAATTCGCAGCTTCGTGCTAACGGTCTCGATCTGTTTGTTGGCGGAAGTTTTGCCAATAATAACTCTTCTGATTTAGCGGGCATAAACAACGGAGGTTTTATTCCCGGTTCAATATCACAGACAATAATATTCAATGGCAGCAACAATCAGCTTGTTTCAGGCTTTGGCACTAACCTTACCAATTTTGCAAACATGGTGGTAAACTCCCTGGGTGCAGTTACACTTCAGAACAATACCGCCATTCGTGTAAATGCTGATCTTACGCTTACATCGGGTGTTCTTGACGATGGCGGTAATACTATCCTCGTGGCCGGAAATATCATCAATACCTCAACTCATACAAGTTCCCCGGTGAACGGGGGAATAGAGCTTGCCGGCACTCAGGTTCAATATATTTCAGGAATAGGAGGACTCTTCGGCAACATCATTTTAAATAATCCCTCCGGAGTCAGTCTTAAGGATAATATAACCATTAACGGTAAATTAACCTTCAACAACGGAAGTATCTATATTGATGATTACCTGCTCACTTTTGGATTAAGTGCTGAGACAGGAGGTACCCCCGGGAACAACAGCATGATCATTCTAAACGGAGTGTTGAGTGATCAGGGTGTACGCAGGCTGTTTCCCGATGGCGCATCTGATTTTACAATGCCCATAGGAGTTGCAGGAAAATATACTCCCGCCTCATTCAATATTACACAGAACTCCTTACAGGGAAGTATCACAGTCCGTCCTGTTGACCGCAGGCACCCCGGGGTTGTTGAACCTGCCCTGACCGAACTTGCCTATTACTGGAGCGTGGATTCAACAGGGTTTGGCTCTCCGTTCTCTGTTAATCATACATATTATTATCTCCCGGAAGATGTTCAGCCTAATTCAACTGCCGATAATAATTATGTGGTGGGTCATTACCGTAAAGATAATTACGAATGGTCAGACCTCGGAGATGCAGGCAGTCCCGGTTCAGTGAACGAGAGTGTCCGCACGTTCACTGTCACTGGAGCAGATTTTATTGCAGGCGATTTCACTGCCGGGGAAGCGGATAATTTCACTCCGCCACTCGATATTTTTTATAGCCGCAACGACAGACCATCCAATGACTGGACCAACCCCCTGACCTGGTCAACTGTAAGCCATAGCGGACCTGCAGCTTCTTTTGCTCCTTATGGGAATCCCGTTTTCATCGCTGAAGGTCATACAATAGATATTGACGCCGACGGTCAATACAGTGTTTCGGTAGAGATCAACGGAACTCTTAATGTTGGAACCTCCGTATTTCATAACCTGGGAACAGTTTCCGGAACAGGTAAAATAGAAATTAATTCCACCTTAGAAGGATTTTATGTTTTCCCTGGTGGATATTTTAATGAATTTTTTGAAACAGCAGGAACAATAGTTGAATTTAAGGGCGATAATACTGCTGCACTTCCCCATAAACCCGGCAATTTCTATAAACCTTTTCAGAATGTGATCTTTTCCGGTACAGGTCAGAAAAACATGTCGGCCGATAACATGAAGGTATTAAATGACCTGACAATCAGGAACGGAACAACACTTAGTAATACCCTGTATAATATGAATATTTATATTCTGGGTGACTGGATCAATGAGAATATTGCCCCCTACAGGTTTAATGCCGGCACAGGTACAGTGTTCATTGAAGGTCTTAAACCACAACATCTTATTGCCACATCAACAGAACGGTTTTACAACCTGTTCATGAATAATACTGATGGAATTGATATCGCAGGTGGTGCAGGAATGGAAATAACACGAACTCTGACACTTGCGCAGGGCAATATTTTCTCTTACCCCGGGAAAGAAGTTACCCTCATGAACACATCACCCTCACAGGCAGTAAGCGGGGGAGGAGAGTCCTCATTTGTGGACGGTCCTCTTCGTAAAAGAATTTTAAACACTCAATCATTCGACTTTCCTGTTGGAAATCAGGGACGCATCGGGCGTATAGTGCTTATGAATACCAGTGTGAACCCGTCACCCGGATTATGGTCAGCAAGTTATTTTAACCGGGATCCTGATCCGGACGGATATCTTACAGGTGAATCCAATATGGTCGCACCACTCACTGCAATCAGCAATAATGAATACTGGAAAGTGGAACGCCCGGCGGGTGGAACAGCTAATATACGCCTGCGGTGGGATGATAAATCATTTCCTGATGTTACAAGCGACGCTAATCTGAGAAGGCGCCTGAGGATCGTTGAATATGAGGAAATCCCTGCGGAGTGGACACAAAGGGGACAAACGGTATCCGGAACAACAATGGAAGGAACGGTGTCCACATCAAATCCTGTTACACAACCTGATTATATTTTCACTCTGGGTGTAATTGGAGTAAGTGCGGCAATAGCTGATCTCACACCTTTGTCAATATGTGATAATGAGGAGATTGCAACAATACCGGTTAACCTGACAGGATCACCCCCATGGTCTTTGACATATCGCACAACCGGATCTGTCATCATCGATTTTGCCGAAACAGATATCATATCTTCCCCTTTTAACATTCAGCTGCGTGGATCTGATGTGGGAGGTTCAGACGGATCACCTTATATATTATCTCTTGTCTCAGTATCTGACGCCGGTAATACCGGTGTGGTAAATCAAAATACTGTTGATATCACGGTAAAAGTAACAAATAAGCCTGTTATTAATGGTTCCCGGGAAGCAGGAGCCGGAGAAACCAGAGCCTATTCAACAATTGAAAACTCCGGAAATATTTATACATGGTCATGGGTTGGAACAGCAGGAGGTGATATAAATACACCTGACAGTCATCAGACAGACATTACATTCAATCAGGGTGCCGGAACATTCCTGCTGAACCTCACAGAGATAACGGCTTCAACAGGTTGCGTTGCTTCCGACAATATTATCATAGAGGTACTGAACATTCCTGTTCCTGACATTAATCCCAAAACCGGAAATATCTGCCAGGGAACAACAGAAAACTATTCAACAACATACAACCCCGGAAATCAGTATTACTGGTCTGTCACCGGTGGTGATTGTGCCGGATGCGGCGTTTGGGTAAATGATTCGGCTAAAATAGAGGTGGAATGGACAGGAACAGGAAATGCATCAATAACCGTAGAGGAAAGAATTATTACTTCTCCGGAAATTTCAGGCACTGATGTCCGGAACTACTTTATCTATCTTAAACCCCTGGCGTTCGATCTTTCGGCAGCAGATATCTGTGCCGGGGACTCTGCAACTGTTGTGGTTGAAAACTCTCAGACGGGAATAAGCTATCAGTTACGTCTTGACTCTGATAATTCAAATGTAGGGGTTTCTGTTGCCGGTACCGGCGGTACTGTCAGCCTGCCTGCAGGAAGCCTCTTTACCAATACAACATTTAACGTTCTGGCCTACAATCTTGGATGCGAACTGGAGTCAGCTCCTGTTACAATTATTGTTTATCCTTTGCCTGACAAGCCTGTTATCACTCCTTCCGGCATTACGGCTTTCTGCCAGGGGGGGAGTGTGGAACTTTCAGCCCCTGCTGCGTCCTCATGGCTCTGGTCAACATCTGAAACTACGCAGAGCATCACGGCATCCACGGCAGGCAATTACACGGTGCAGGTTACCGATGCCAATGGTTGCGAAAGTCCGCTGAGTGATGAAATAACGGTAACGGTATATGCACTGCCTGACAAACCGGTTATCACCCCAGCCGGTGCCACGGCTTTCTGCCAGGGGGGGAGTGTGGAACTTTCAGCCCCTGCTGCGTCCTCATGGCTCTGGTCAACATCTGAAACTACGCAGAGCATCACGGCATCCACGGCAGGCAATTACACGGTGCAGGTTACCGATGCCAATGGTTGCGAAAGTCCGCTGAGTGATGAAATAACGGTAACGGTATATGCACTGCCTGACAAACCGGTTATCACCCCAGCCGGTGCCACGGCTTTCTGCCAGGGGGGGAGCGTTGAACTTTCTGCCCCTGCCGCGTCCTCATGGCTCTGGTCAACATCTGAAACTACGCAGAGCATCACGGTATCCACGGCAGGCAGTTACACGGTGCAGGTTACCGATGCCAATGGTTGCGAAAGTCCGCCGAGTGATGAGGTTACGGTAACGGTGTATGCACTTCCTGACAAGCCTGTTGTTACCCCGGCCGGCCCTGTTACTTTAATGATTGGTGAAACGGTGACACTGGAATCTACACCAGGCTTTTCTTACATCTGGTCACCCGGAGGTGAAATAACTCAGACTATTCTGGTGGATTCAGAAGGAACCTATTCAGTTATAGTTACGGATATTAATAATTGTACTTCTGAAATGTCAGATCCTGTGATCGTTAATGTAGGGGACAAGTTGCCAAAGCCTGATGTTACTATTGCAGGTTCTGTGGAATTCTGCGAAGGTGAAAGTGTGGAACTGATATCTTCAGAAGCTTTTTCTTATCTTTGGTCAAATGGAGCAATTTCCCGGAGTATTGTAGTTACAGGTCCGGGCGACTTTTCAGTGATTGTCAGCAATGAATCAGGAATAGAGAGTTTACCATCCGATATTATTACGGTAGTCGTACATCCCAACCCTCAGGTTTCTGTTTCTAAAACTGATGTTTCCTGTTATGGAGGTACTGATGGACTTGCATCCGCAAGTGCTGAGGGCGGCATGACCCCATATTCATACAGGTGGTCTGACAATACCTTGACAGCCGTCAATTCAACTATTCCTTCAGGAACTTATTCAGTTACTGTAACTGACGCCTATGGGTGTACAGAATCGGCTCAGATTACTGTGGAACAACCTCCGCAAATTACTGTTTCCCATCAGATAACACATGCCTACTGTCCTGATAGCCATGACGGAAGTATTAATGTAACAGCTTCCGGTGGGACAGGAGGATTTGATTATGCATGGACAACGGGAGAATCAGGTTCATTTATTTCAGGATTAAGTGATGGTAATTATACTGTGACAGCTACTGATGCGAACAATTGCATAGTTAATTCAGAGTATACTATTCAGTATCTTAATGCTGTGTGCTTCCGTATTCCTGACATTATAACGCCGAATGGTGATGGACTGAATGATGAATGGATACTTGATGGAATAGAATTCTACCCGGATGTAACTATAGAAATTTATAACCGTTGGGGGAAACGTATCTTTTATTCCAGGGGATATGAAAAGAGATGGGATGGAACATTCCAGGGTAAAGAATTGCCCATGGAATCCTATCATTATATAATAAATTTGCATAATGAGAGTGCTCCGATAATCGGAAATATAACCATTGTAAGGTAGAGAAACTATCCTGCCATTAAACCGAACGAAGTGAGTTCATGAACACCTGATAAAATTATTAAATTGTGAATTAAATGAATTATATACAATTGATTAGAAAAAGAGTTACACTGCTAATCCTGGCTTTTATCACATGTCAGGTGCATGCCCAGCAAGCTCCGGTTTACAGCCAGTACATGATGAATAAATTCTTAGTAAATCCTGCTGTTGCAGGTGCAACCGGTTATACTTTCATAAATGCTGCTGCCCGTGAGCAATTTGCCGGACTTGTAAATGCACCCCGAACCTTTTCCTTAACTGCACAGTCAAGGATGTTGGAAGACAGCTATATCAGGAGGCATCTGGCAGTCAGAAAGAATCCAAACAAAGCTGCAAGAGATACCAGGATTGGTCTGGGGGGACATTTATATTCGGATAGAAATGGCATCATTACAAAAACCGGAATACAGTTAAGTTATGCTTATCATATCAATTTTAACAACAAATTTCAGCTTTCAATGGGATTAACCGGTTCGGGATTTCAATATAAACTGGATGATTCAGACACTTATCTCGCTGATATGGATGACCCGCTTCTTGATGGCAAACGTAAAACCTTTTGGGTGCCGGATATATGTATGGGCACGTTTATCACAGACAATAAATTTTATGCCGGTATTTCCATGTCGGATGTTTTTGGATCAAGTTTAAAACTGGGTAAAGATATTTTAAAGGAAAACTACAGGACGTTGCGACATTATAATATTATGGCAGGATACCGGTTTCGTCTGGAAAATGGCTTGTCGTTTGAACCCTTTACCCTCTTGACATCAACGGCTCAGGCAACACGACTTGATTTAGGAACCAAAGCTTATTTTAAGGATGATTACTGGTTCGGATTATCCTATCGTTCAGATAATACGATGGTAACTATGTTGGGCATGCAAATTGACATGTTCTATTTTGGTTATGCCTATGATGCTTCATTCAATGCTATTAGAAATTACAGTTCAGGCTCTCATGAAATAATGATGGGGGTAAGACTTGGTGACAACAGTTCAAGAAGGTTCAGATGGCTTAAAAAAGACCAGATTGAATATGATATGTAGTCAGGTTCCCAATTCGAGCTGGTTCTTAACCAGTTGATAATAATGTCCCCGTTTTTCAGTCAGCGACTGATGATTACCCGTTTCTGCTATTTTTCCTTTATCAAGTACTATGATCTGATCAGCATTCTTGACTGTACTTAATCTGTGTGCAACAATTACGACAGTCTTTCCCCTGAAAAATCCTGCCAGATTATCCATGATCTGTTTTTCATTATTTGCATCAAGGGAACTTGTTCCTTCATCCATAAACAGAAAATCCGGGTTTTTATATACTGCCCGTGCAATTAATATTCTCTGCTTCTCACCTCCGCTAAGCATCTGTCCTTCCTGCCCAATCCTGGTGTTGTAGCCCATTGGAAGAGATTCAATAAATTCGTTAATATTTGATATTCCAGCGGCATAAAGTAATTTGTCAAGATCAATTTTTTCTGCACCCAGGGCAATGTTTCTTGCTATGGTATCGGAAAAAAGATATCCGTTTTGTAAAATAACACCACACCTTCTTCTCCAAACTCTTGGACTTAGTGAACGCAGATTTTGTTCTCCGATTCGTATATCTCCTTTTGCAGGAGGGTAATAGTTTAAGATTAATTTTATCAGGGTAGTCTTTCCGCTGCCACTGGCACCGACTATTGCAGTGACTGATTTTTCAGGAATAACCAACGAGAGGTTTTCCAGAACATACGGAGAGTATGGCCCTTCATAACGGAATGACACTGAATGCAGGTTAATATTTCCTTTATAACCCGGAAGGTTATCGGGAGTGATAACATCATCTGTCTCTTCATTAGGTTTTTCATGTATTTCCCCAAGTCTCTCGAGGGAAAGTTTTGCATCCTGTGCAGCTCTCATAAAGACAGTCATCTGTTCCAGCGGGCTGTTTATCTGTCCGAGTATATATGAAACAGCCAGCATCATGCCAAGCGTCATGTTGCCACTTACCACTGATGAGGCTGCAATGAATGTTATAACAATGTTTTTTACTTCATTAATAAATACAGCTCCTGCTTGCTGATATTGATTCAGAGAAAGAGATTTAATACTGAGGTTGAATAAGGAGGCCTGAATTTGCTCCCATTTCCATCTTTTTTCCTTTTCCGCATCATTAAGTTTAATTTCTTCAATTCCATTTATCAGTTGTATCAGGTTGCTCTGGTGTTCTGACTGTCGCTGAAATCTTTTATAATCCAACTCTTTACGTTTCTTCATAAACAGGGTAAGCCAGAAAATATACAAACAGGAGCCGGCCAAAAAGATGAGGAGTATGGGTATGCTGTATATGGCCAGCACAATGCTGAAGATAATAATATTAAATATGGCAAGCAGAATATTTAGTGATGCTGATGTAAGGAATATCTCAATTCTGCGATGATCTCCGACCCTCTGAAGTAAATCGCCTATTAATCTTGTGTCAAAAAAACCCAGAGGGAGTTTCATTAATTTGATCAAAAAGTCCGAAATGAGGGAAATATTGATGCGTGTAGTCAGATGTAACAGAATCCATCCCCTTATAAAATCTATGGATTGCCTGCTAATTACAACTACAAGCTGTGAGATAAGGATCAGGTATATGAAATCCATATCCTGATTATTAATTCCATAATCAACAATAGATTGAGTCAGAAAGGGAAATATCAGTTGTAACAGGCTGGCAAGAATTACACCCAAAAACAGTTGTTTTAGAAATCTTTTGTAAGGGCGTATATAATCAAATAAAAACCTGAAGTTTTTGCGTTTGAGTGCATCACCGGTTTTATTATAGAATTCAGGAGTGGGCTGGAGCAGTAATGCAACACCTTTGTCTTCACCTTCACTTTTATCACTTATCCAGTTTGACCTGAATTCCTCGAAACTATATTTTACCAGTCCAAAAGCAGGATCAGCAACATATACTTTATTTCTTCCTGTTTTATAAACTACAACAAAATGATTTTGCTTCCAGTGAACAATTAACGGAAGTGGTGCTTCTTTTATTAATTTTTCAAATGTAACAGACACTCCGATTGTCCGGAAACCAATGGATTCGGCCGCATCACTGATTCCCAGCAATGACACCCCTTCTTTTGTAATGTATGATTTGTCTCTTAAATTTTGCAGTGTATAGTTCCTGCCATAGAATTTAGCAATCATTCTCAGGCAGGCAGGCCCGCAATCCATGGCGTCATGCTGAATAAAAACCGGAAAAGATGCCATTCACAATGAGTTGAGTGGCTAAAATTAAAAATATTTATTATAAACTTATGAAATTTGAGAGCAGATTATTTCCTTTTCATTATTTTTATCAGACTATCAGCTTTTTCACTATAATAGTTTTTCTCTTCTGATAATCGTTTTATTATTTGTATAGCTTCATCTGTTTTCCCTTCCTTAATGCATAAAAGTGAATAATACCATAAAGCAGATACTCTTATCTCCTGGTAATCTGAAAATATTAAATTTTCCAGTCTGCTTCTGGCCTGAATAAGATGAGAATCTTCCAGGTTTGTAATAGCATCAGATAATTTCAATACTTCCTGAGATTTTTCATTTGATATAGAAAATTGATTATCTGTTTCCGGCAATTCATCTTCAGTCCCCTGTCTGAAAAGGGTAATTGAAAATATAATATTCTTAAGATATGCATCATTTTCGAAAGGAAAGATTTCACAAACAGACTGATTATCAAATTTTCCCAATATTGAATTGCTGTCAGGCGTATAATAAAGTATGGAAAGAGATATAAACAAAACAATAATGAATCCGGCAGCAATTTTCATAATAAGAAAAACCTGAGCTTTTTTGCTTCCAAGATTAGCTGCTGCAGATTTTTCCAATAGTTTTTTTAATTTCATTTGTTCTTCAGAATTCTCATTTTTATCATTATGGTGAAACCTGAGCAAATCCTCTTCAATCTGAATATTTTGTTGTGTAGTAAGCTTAAAATTCTCATCTGCAGTTATCTCAAAAGATGGATAAGTCAATGCTTCAGAAATAGCTTTATACAACAATTTCCTTTGAGCTACAGCTTTTGATAATTCTTCATCCCCGGCCATTTCTTTCTCAAAACTCAGTATTTCTTCCGGACTCAGTTTACCTTCAATATAATATTCTATTTTTTCCGATATATTCATGGTTTACTTTTTTAAATATGGGGTCATTTATTATTCGTTTGATAAGGCTTCTTTTACATCTGTACTTTCTGTCAATGGTGTGATGACGGGTTTTGTATCCCATTATTAACTGAATGTCGTCGATAGTTGCATTATTGAAATGCATCCGAAGAATTTTCTGACAATCTTCGCTTAATTCATTAAAGTGTTTCATTATAACTCTCATTAGAGTATTGTTGTACTCTCTCATTCCATCAGGTTCTTCCAATAAATCAGGTTGTGCGTCATTGTACATCCGGGTCTTTTTCCTTAATTTCAGTTCCTGTATCCATAATTTTCTTGTTACCGCATATAAATATGTGCTGAATTTACAGTTAAGCGTTAGTTCGCCGGATTTAATCTTACGGTATATTATAATTATTGCATCCTGGAAAACGTCCCGGGCGTGGTCAGTACTCCCTCCATTGGTTATTACCATCTTTCTTACCATTGGCATGAATTGTTTATAAATGTGATTTATAATCAAATCATTATGCTCAAGTATACCCGTAATATATTCGTTGTCGGAAAACATTATCATTATTTTAGCTGTAAATTGTCTGATAATAAAACTTAACATGACAGATGAATAACATCTGGTCAATGATGACTAAAAGTAAAGTTTTTCCTGAAACTGACATGAATATGAAAGTAAAACTTATCAAATGATAAATGTTATTTACTTGTTAACTGGAAAATGTGTGTTTTAAGATATTAACAATCGAATGAGACTTCAGGGGCTGTCTCAGAAACCATACATATTTAAATTGTTATCACAGAATTATTTACCGACCTCATGTTAACCTAGCTTCGCGGATTAAAGATAAAAAAAGGCAGAACATGAATTCTGCCTGCATAGTAGTTTTAGTTAGTAAGAGAATGAGGATTGACTTACTTGTAAAGGGTAAATATAAAATTTCTGTTTAATAAATCAAAATTTATATGGTAATTGTGTTTTAAAGCATGATTAAAAAACAATATTATTCAGAATAATTGAGGCACAAGTTACCATTATTCCAGAATTCAGCATATTGTCTGTTTGTTTTAATAAGTTCTGTGTGGGTTCCTGACCCTGCGACCTTTCCTTCGGATAAATAATATATGTGATCGCTATAGATAAGAGTTGACAGCCTGTGTGTGATAATAATCACGGTTTTCTTCCTGTATTTGAAATTTAATATACAGTTATGGATATGCTGTTCTGAACCGGCATCAAGGTTAGATGTGGCTTCATCCAGCAGTATTATTTCAGGATCCTTGTATAGTACCCGCGCAAAAGCTAGTTTTTGTTTCTCTCCTCCTGACAAATTCACACCGTTTTCTCCGATCATCGTATAAATTCCCCGGGGTAAGGAACTGACCAGATCATTCATTCCAAGTTGGGTGATGATATTCAGAACTTTCTCAATATCAGGGCTTGGATGGAACAGGGTTATATTTTCGAGCATGGTATCATTAAAAATATCCACTTTTTGGGGAACTATACTGATGAAATCTGAAAGCTCCATTTTATTGATGTAATCCGTATCATAATTTCCATATTTTATCCTGCCTGTTTTTACAGGATAAACTCCCAGTATCAGAGATAATATTGTAGATTTGCCTGACCCGCTTTCCCCTGCAATTCCTGTTACCTTTCCTGTTGTTATGTTCAGATTGATATTGTTAAGAATATTTCTTCCATTCCTGTACTTAAATGATACATTTTCAAAAATTATACCTTCAAAGTTGTCTTTTCTCAGTACAATGCCATTTTTGTTTATCTTTTCCTGCTCCAGATCCATAATCTGAAATAGCCTGTCTGTCGCAATTATGGCATCCTGTATGATCCTGTTGGATAAAAGCAGACTGTTAACGGGCCTTATCAGGTATGCAAACAAAGCATAGAACGACATTAATTCTCCCGGTGACAATTCCATTCTGAACACCATTTTAGTGCCGGCCCATAATATGGATATCATGGCCAGGTTAGTGACAAGGTCGTTGAAATTAATTGTATATACCGAACATTTATTCGCTTTATATACGGACTCAAGAAGGTGGAAAAATTTTGTTTCCAGTTGCAGGCTGGCAATTTGTTTCAGGTTAAACAGTTTCACTGTATGTATGAAATTCATTGTTTCCACCATTTGGGTTTCAAGGGAAGCTGAATGTTCCATGGATTTTCTGAGTAATGTCCTGTTGAATCTGTTGTATATAAGATATAACACCGTTAGGACCGGAACACACAGCAGCACTACCAGGCCTAACTTTATTGAATAAGATAACATTAATACAAGTGTAAAAACTACTATCATCAGATCAATAAGCAGATCAGAAGCTACATTGCTTATAAAGAACCTTATCTTGACTGCGTCATTTATCCTGGAGATTATTTCACCTACCCTCATTGTATCAAAGAAACGCTGTGGAAGTGAAAGAATATGCCGGTAATATGCCATGATGATCGAAGCGTCAATTTTTACTCCAACTTCAAGAATAAACATGCTTTTTAACCATCCGATAAATACACGGAATAATAACAGCAACATTAAAATCATTGTGATACTGTTCAGCAGGTTTATATTGCCTGATGGTATAATATAGTCAATTAATTTCTCCACATATATGGAAGTGGATAATCCCAGGATACTGTAGAATAAAGCACCGGCAGTAGCCTGGATGACAATATTTTTATGGGGTTTAATAAGGCTGAAGAATCTGGACCAATGAGATTTTACCTTGTCCTCCTTCCTGAAGCTGGAGGCAGGGGATAATAGTATTAGAATGTTTGTCCAGGACTCAAGAAAGTCTTTGAGGGTAATTTTTTCCATTGATCCTGTTGCCGGATCCATTACTTTCAGCCTTTTTCTTCCTGCTTTATATATAACTACGTAATGTGACTGCTTATCTCTGATAACGAGATGGGCAATAGATGGTGCCGGGATTTTATTGATATATTCAGAAGTTATCCTCACTGCTTTAGCATGGAAACCTAATTCTTCGGCAGCCTCAATCATTCCCAGGAGATTTGTTCCTCTCTGATCTGTGCCGGCCATAAATCGTATCCTTGATATTGGTAATCTCAACCCATAATGGGATGCAACAGATGATAAACATGCTGCTCCGCAATCTGTAATATCATGCTGTTTAACCCTTATCTTATTTATACGCATTGTATTCTATTTTACTCCCTTAGCAGGATCAAACCAATTATTAAAGTTGTCTGTAAGTAACTGAAGAATACTTCTTTCAGTGATTATAAACTGGATTGTCAATGTCATACCTTTCTTAACTAAACCATGAAGCCCCTTTCCTGACACTATCTCATTGCTCTCAATTTTGCACCTTGCCAGATAAAATGGTTGATCATTGACCCAGTGTATATCATCACTTATATAATAACATTCAGTCTCCAATGCGCCCCAGTAGCTTGAATCAAAAGAGTCCAGCAGTATCCTTCCTTTAATGCCGGGCTTAATCCAGCCAATATCTGCAGGTTTGATATATATTTCTGCAGAATATCTTGTGTCGGGTGTTATAATTATAATTTTTTGATGTTGACTGACAAAACTATTTTGTGCTAATCCATTCATTTTATGAACCATACCATTAACCGGTGAGGTTATTACAGATCTGGATAAGTTTTCTTTTATCTGAATGAGCCTCTCATTAATTAAATGAAGGTCGTTTTTTTGCTTCTCCAATTCGCCTGCCCACTTGGTAAGGTGACTGCTGATACAGGTTCTTGTTTCATTTCTTGCCAGCATCAATTGAAATTCCATATCCTCAAACTCTTTACTGCTTATCAGTGAATCTCGCCATAATGGAATCATTCTGTTTAAATTTTTGAAAATCTGATTTTCCCTGCTCCTTTTTTCTTCCACCATGAGATTATATGTGGCATATTCAGTTTTATATCTTTCTGTACAAAACTGTGTATCACCATTCATTATCTTTCTGATATCGCAGATATGTTTTTCTGCCGATACCTTTCTTCCGTTTAAAATTTCAAGTTCTTTATCAAACCATTGAGTCTTGAATATGAGCAGTGTGTCATGCTTGTTGATATATTTACCCTCTTGAATAAAACAATTTTCAACTATACCGGATATGGGTGATATGATCTCTGAAATATCGTTTTCAGGACGAATAATTCCCCTGGAATTAATGATAACAGGGATATTTATTAATGGCAGCAATATTCCTGTTCCTGCCAGAAATCCAAGCATACAATTAAACAGAAATCCGGGTTTATACGAAAACCTGAAATAAAAGGGTATTGAAGTAAAACTGAAATCAGAATTTTCCTTTTTCATCTCATGAAATGCCTTGAAAAACCCTGATTTATCTGTAATCAAGTCCATCCTGAAATCCACGTATAAGCTCTCCGAACCTGAAAATCATATATATAACGAAAAGCAAAGCAAGAAGGATCAGTACTTTTCTTATAATACCTGTATATTTATTATTCTTTTTTATAGTTTCCATTAAAATGAAGGATTAAAATATTGTTAATAAATGCATGCTGCTTCTTTATGTATTAACTTATATTAGTATTATAGCAAGAAAGCAGCATGTATTGTCATTTGATCAGAACTTCATTGATTACTAGCATATCCGAAGGACGTACTTACAATAAAATGAAAAACCAATGACCCAACCTATGTCATACGCAAGAGAAGTCTCAGTGGTTGGTTCACCGCCATAAATAACAGATGCTTCTGAAGCATCTATTTCCTGGAATTGTAATTTTAACGAGTCCATTTCAATACTTTTTTAGATTAATATTATTTATCTGTAATTAAATCCATCACTAAGTCCCTTTTTGAACTCGGTGTAATTTTTATCGATAATATCATAAAGGTCCTTAAGCCAACCCCCACCATAAATACCGGACATTTCTTCGTAAGAAAGTTCAATGATCCCAATTGAATTCAAATTTTGTGTTTTCATTTTTAATCGTTTTAATGGTTAATAAATACAAATTGTTCCGGCCGGAATCAGACATACACTTAATGTAAGTCAGTAATCAAAAATAAAATGACATCCTGCAATAATTCTGCAGTAAGGTTAAATTTTCCGGAATCGTAAAATATGTGTTGTTTATCTGCAGGGAAGTCCCGTTTCCTCTAATATGGCAAAGCCCCGCAGGGTCATTAACAGAAAAGCTTAAGCTGAGTTTTCCTTCTTCATAGTAAATATAGCTGTTCTCGCAATAACAATAAGCTACAGGCGCTCCAAGGTCTTTCAGGGTGTTTATATACTCATACAGACTCCTTTCCGAGATCCCTATTTTTGTGGCAAATTCAACCGGGGAACCTGTATTGCGGGTTCGTATATAATAATCCATAACCTTTAACCTGTCAATATATTTTTTAGCTGACATCTTTACTTTTTAGTTCTTAATGGAAAAGAAAATAAAAAATCAGCCACAGGAAGGAAGAAAATTTTATAGTGGTGTATTACAGTGGTTGAAAAAAGGAAAAGGAAATTGTGAATCAGACGACTGAAAGGAAAAAAAATTACTGAAGTGCCGGATTACAGTAATTTAAAATGGTAAGTGATTTAAATCAACATTCCCGCCAGAGAGTATTATACCGGTATTCATATTATTAAATTTACGGGTATTTCTTAAGAGTGCGGCAAGAGCTACAGCACTTGAGGGTTCTGCGATAATTTTCATTCTCTCCCATATCAATCGCATCGATGAAACAATTTCATCTTCTTCCACCCTGATAATTTCTTTTACCAGTTGTTTTATAATGGGGAAATTAACATCACCAAGATTGGTTTTTAATCCGTCTGCAATGGTAACAGGATTTACTGATGGTTGAATGATACCGGTCTTTAGAGAATGATAGGCATCATCAGCTCCAAAAGGTTCAGCACCGATAACTTCAATATTCCTGTTGTTATAATATGCAGCAAGTGCGGTTCCGGCCAGCAGTCCGCCTCCGCCCACCGGAACAATTATACGGGAAAGATCTTTGATTTCTTCCAGAAGTTCCATACATGCCGTACCCTGACCTGTTATTACGTTTAATTGATTTGAAGAGTGTAACAACACAGCCCCTGTTTCATTTACTATTTCATTTGCTCTTTCTTCTCTTGCCTGTATGCCGGGCTCACATTCAATTAATTTTCCTCCATACCCGATAACCGCTGTTTTCTTAAATTCTGAAGCATTCACAGGCATAACAATATACGATTTAATACCTTCCATGCCTGCTGCAAGAGCAACAGCCTGGGCAAAATTACCCGAAGAATGGGTCACAACTCCCTTTTCCCTTTCTTCATCACTGAGTTGAAGTATGGCATTTATTGCGCCCCTCATTTTAAATGCTCCCATCTTTTGAAAATTCTCACATTTAAAATACACATTGCACCCTGCTATCCGGTTAATCGTGCTTGAAAATAATACTGGTGTGTAATGTATATATGATCTTATTCTATTATATGTATCCTCTAATAAGTTATTCGAAGGTAACATAAGCAACGTGGTTCTTTTAAAATTCTTTACAATTTACAAATTATTAACTTTATTTTTGGCACATTATTTGGTTTTATCTAAGAAACACATATAATTTAACCGACAATGAAAAATTTCAACTTTATTCTGTCAGTAATAGCTCTCCTTATATTAGGAGGTTGTGTAAAGGAACCGTATGCCGATTTTGTTGCATCGAAAACAGTTGTCTCCCCTGGTGAGGTTATATTCTTTACAAATCGTTCTTATGATGCTGCCAGTTTTGAATGGGATTTTGGTGATGGATATTTTTCAGTAAATTTCAATGTTTCACATTTTTACGAAGATCCCGGGTTGTATAATGTCAGACTCACGGCTTTTGGAAAAGACAACAGAACTAACAGATCTATCATGGACATAGAGGTATTAAGTACGGATCTGTTAATTTCAGTTCGGGAATGGTATGATCAATACCCTGTGAATAATGCAAGTGTTATTTTATATCCAAGCTTATCAGACTGGGAAAATTTCACAAATCCCATAATTGAAGGGTTCACCAATGCAAATGGAACTGTTCTTTTTACCAATCTTAATCCGGGTATGAGATATTATGTGGATGTTTATGAAGCTAATCATGATAATTATGCCCTCGCTGCAGAAGATGCAGGGTGGATCACTACAGACAGACTGGTTTTTGGAGAAGTGAACAATTTCACAGCATGGGTGGATTATTATACTTCAGGTAAAAAGAGTTCATTAGAGAGAGAAGATATCAGGAAACTAAGGATGCGGTCGTCCGGCTCTGAGGAAATCAGAAAAAGGGAAATGCGTGTCAAGGAATAATTTTCCTGATGTTTTATGCCTGTCATTAAAATCAACAGTTCGTTAAAATAAATAAACGCCAAAGGCGCAAAGGCGCAATATTAGCGTTTAACGAACTATTGTAAAACAAGTTGTGAGAAAATAAGATGATTCAGTCAAGCTTTGTGAATATAGCAGTATAGATTATTTTGCCATCTGACTCAAACCTGAGCAGTGCAGATGCAAAATAATCATTTTTATTACCTGAACCCGGAAGTCTTAATTTTCTGTTGTCCTGAATTTTACTTTTTGCCGGATCAATCAGGTTTATAAAGAAATCCGGATATGTATCTTTATTAATATCAAATAATTGTGAAGCAGGCAGTCCTAATACTAATTTTTTATCAAGGTTCCAGTATTTACAGGCAGGTTTATTGATAAAAACGAGGAAGCCGGAATTATCAACAGATAAGATCAGGTCATTCCCTGAGTCAAGTATATCTTCAATTATGTTGAGGTTTTCCTGTGCAACTCTTAATTTCTCCGACCATTTCAGTTCCAATTCATTTATTTTACGCGTAAGTTCAATCCCTGTTAGCCTGAGTGTTTCCTCCTGTATCTTCAGTTTTTCAGTTTGTTTACGGGTTTCCGATTCCATCAGCTTTTCATTGGTGATTTCATTTGCAATGAATATCACCTTAGCTACTTCATTATACATGTCGTTAACGGCAGTATAAGCTGCTCTGAACCATTTTTCCTCATCATATTTGGTTAACAGTCTGACCTGCCCCTGAAAGATATTTCCACGTATGACACTCTCCCAGATTTCATTGAATGTTTCGATATCTTTACGGTCGATGAAATCGAATACCGTTTTGTTCTCCATCTCCCTGGATGGATGCTTCATAGTGTTGATAAATAGATCGTTCCAGTTTATTATCTTTCCGTCAGGACTGAATTCAGCCTTTAAACTAAGGTTGTTGAGAGCTTCTATCTGACTCTCGTAGTCAATGCTCTGTTTCTTTTGTTCTGTAGTATCAAGGGCAAGAAAAAGTATTTTTTCCACCATACCGTCATCCTTCCTTACACAGGTATATGTTGCCATTGTCCACAAATCCTGTCCCTGCCGGGTAATGTGTTTCATATATCCTTCAAAATGCTGGCCTCCCTTTGCCAGCCTTAACCACAGATTATTGAACCATTCCATGTCTTTCTCATGAATGAACGTGGATATATGTTTGCCTTCAACCTCTCTGTTTCCTGAATACCCCATTTTTTTCAGGAATCGGGTATTTGCGTATATTAAAATTCCTTCTGTATCATATTCAGCTCTTATCAGGGTATGATTAACAGAATTAGTGAAACTGATGAATTTCTCAGCTTGTCTCGCTGCCTGCTCCTGGGTGGCTTTAAGTTCTTCCATATTTTGCCTTACCCTTTCTTCCTGTATAGCAAGCTCTTCAGCCTGTGCTCTTGTCTCTTTTAATAATCGCGCTGTACGTATATTATTTTTAATACCGGAAATGGTCATAGCGATACTTTCGGCAACTTTTTCAACAAAGGCGGTCTGGTAAGTTTCTATTTTCCGGAACGATGCAATTTCAATAACACCATGGATGTCTTCACTTGATAATAGAGGAACCAGCAGTAAATATTGCGGATTTGCTTTACCCAGTCCTGAGGTGATGAGCAGATAATCTTCGGGTATATCCGTCATATAAATAGTTTTCTTTTCCAGTGCACATGTGCCTGTCAAGCCTGTTCCCCATTCAATTCTCTTATCTGCAAATTTACGTCTGTCATAGGCATAACACGCCATCATTTGCAGGTACTTTTCCGATTTCTCATCCGTTTCAATACTGAAAAATCCTCCCTGATTTGCTTCTAAATATTTAACAAGATTACTGATCAGAATATATGAGTATTCCTCCATATTTTCACCTGGTTGCCGCAGCAATTCGCCAAATCTGGCCAGCCCTTCCGATATCCAGTTTCTCTGATAATCTTCCCTCTTCCTTATCTCTTCCTCCTCCTTGTTTTTGAGAAGGGTGTTTCTTAAATTATCAAGTGATATGAATAGTTCCTTTTCTTGTTCCTCAGAAGAGATTTTCTCTGTAAAACGACCGCTCTGCAGATTATGAAGGTACTGAACGGCTTTGTCGTTGATGCTATTTCCTGTCCTTATTAGAGTATTTAATTCTTCCCTGATTTTTGATTCCTTCAGGAAAAAATAATAAGCAATTGAAATACCATAAAGGGGCAATAGATCTAACAGGTAAAGGATGGCAGAAGATCTGTGGAAAATGCTGATTTGATGAAAAGTAAAATGCTCTTTAGTTATATAAAAGAGAATGATATAAATTATGGTTAGCAGTATCAGTCCGGCAAGAAAACCAAAAAAAATATAGCTTATCCGGTTATTCAGGTTATTTCTGTTTTGCATACAGATTGTAGAATTAAACCCAAATTTAATATTATTTTTTTATTATATTTTTCTTTCTTTCCAATCACATACATCAATAATTATAAGCTTACACTACTTTTTGTCTTTCTGCATCCCAGTAAACTTTTCTGTTTTCCCTGTATGCAATGGTAGCCATATGTGCAGTTATTGCTTCAGCAAAACCCTCATCAATATTACATCCTGGCTGAATCAGATTTCCGGAATGCAGTGATTCCCTGATACAATCAATCCATTCCTTTATATGCAGGAAAGTAGTATCCACCCGTTTCCCTCCTCTGTAAGTATACATAAGTCCACGGGATGCAAAATATTTTTCAGTAGCAGTTGCCACAGCATCAACATTACTTCTGCCAGGTATATAAGTGAAAATGGGAAGATCCGGATCAATGATACCTTTTTCAATTTTTTCCCGGTATTTTGTGGAACTCCTGTCGGGATAGATAGTTAAGTTATTGTCAACTTCCATGTATCCATCGTGTCCCATTATCATTTTCCCCCGGTTTTTGTTGTTTGCAAGTGTAGCGCTGTATAAAAGAGTAAGGTCTCTTTCCGGGTATTCAAGAACAGCTTGCCATACATCCGGCACATCTCTTATTTCATCAACGTAATGTCCTGCTTTCTTATCTTTATAAAAATATACACCTCCGGATGAAACGGCTGAATATGGAATGCCCAGTCTCATTATCTGGTTAATGGCATCGTATTCATGTGTTAACAGATCTCCTGCAAGTCCCGTTCCATAATCCCACCAGCATCTCCATCTGAAGAATCTTTCAAGGCTGAAAGGATGTTTATTTTCACAGGGTTCTTCAAAATGTTCCCAGTCGATATTGTGCGGACCGGCTTCAGGATGTATTTTATATACCCATGCACCGTTGGGATCATTCCTGTTAGTACATACTTCAATCAAACTTACCTTGCCGAGAACATCCTTCTCTATGGCTTCCCTTGCTTTCATATAGCTTTCTGTCTGTCTGCCCTGGTGACCCAGCTGAAATACAACCGGATTGTTCTTTATTGCATCTCTTAATCTGAAAGTTTCTTCAACTGTACGCGTCATAGCTTTCTCCAGGTATACATGCTTCCCATTCTGTGCCGCTTCTATGGCCATCTCCGCATGCCAGTGATCCGGTGTGGCAATAATTACTGCATCTACATCCTCAGCTCGCAGAAGTTCCCTGTAGTTTTTATATTTTTTTGCTCCGGGAATAAATTTCCCGTCAGTACCCTCCCTGTCAGGATTTGCCGCAGCTTTAAGAGCATTCTCTGTTCTTATGTCAAATACATCACATACAGCAGTTACTTTAATATTTAGATCCTCCTGAGCAAGAAAATCTTCGTACCGTTTGTTTTTACTGTCCAGTGCTGCCGCTTTTTTCCAGTTATCCAGAAGCTGAGGGACAGCAAACCCGGCTGCTCTTAACAAACTTTCTCCACGACCTCCATACCCGATTATACCAAGGCGAATGACCGGATCCTTTTTATCACTGCCTGAAAGAACAGGAGCTTCGCCCGATATGTCCACAGCTTGCTGTACATTACTTCTGAGTAAATCTTCATATCTCTTCTTTCTCCAGGTTCCCAGGGCAAATGCTCCAATAACAGGAAACGACGCAAGTCCTTTCAGTAGATTCCTTCGGGTTATAGCCATGTCCTTGCTATCCTTAACAGTATTTATATTGTCTGTTCCTGAACTCATTTTTTTATGTTTAATGATTATATCTGTTTAATTATTCCTTGCTCTTCCGAAGATCAGCCTGTCCAAACCAATTATCCTGCCGGTAGGGAACAGATATAGAACCCAAAGGGTAATCAGCTCAACCAGTGTTTTGTTAATCCATAAATAACTTCCTTCACTGGGCATGACATATTCATATCCTATAAAAGGAGGATGAGATAAGTAATAAAATGCAAGTAGTATAATGCCCCCTGTTTTTGCGACTTTTGTAAACAAACCAAGTATCAGACCCAGCCCAACCGCAGTAAGTCCCCAGATATTGAGAAAATCTGCAATTTTAAGTGCGGCAGGGTTGGTGGCAATCCAGATAAAGGTTTCTGACAAAAAGCCTTTTGAATCCAGCAAATAACCCAGGGATGACCAGTTTGGATTCAGTAATTTCGAAACCCCTTCGTAGAGAAAATGCCAGCCAATGGCCATTCTTAATACTACGAGCATAGATAACTGGTAGTTTGAATATTTTAATTTCATTTTAAGAGATATTTATTTTCGTAATATGTATGTTGAACTTCTGACAGCAATTAAAAAACTAGTAATTACAAAAATTATTATAAGAATAACATTACCAGATTGATGCTCTGTCTTCCGGTTTTATATACATAGGTTCATTTTCAGAAATACTAAAAGCTTCATAAAATTCATTCATATTGGGAAGAGGTCCGTTAACTCTGAATCTTCCAAGTGAATGGACATCCTCTCTGGTTCTTTTTAATATCTCGGCATCTGTTATATTTTGCGCCCATACATGTGCATAACCCAGAAAGAACCGCTGTTCAGGAGTAAATCCGCTTATCTTTCGCAGTGGAGTATTCTCTTCCCATGCTTTTTTCAATGCGGTAAATGCAATACTTAATCCCCCCAGATCAGCAATGTTTTCTCCCAGTGTAAGTTTACCATTGGCATGTACACCATCTAATACCACGAAATTATCATACTGTTCCACCAGCAGCTTTGATCTTTCAGTGAACTTTTCAGCATCCTCTGTTGTCCACCAGTCTCTTAAATTCCCGTCTTTGTCATATTTTCTGCCTTTATCATCAAAACCATGTGTCATCTCATGTCCTATAACCATTCCTATGGCACCATAGTTAACCGCATCATCGGCCATCAGATTAAAGAAAGGAGGCTGAAGAATTCCGGCAGGGAAAACAATTTCATTCCTTCCGGGACTGTAATAGGCATTTACGGTATGAGGAGTCATACCCCATTCGTCAGGATCAACCGGCTGCCCGATCTTCCGAATATGATAATCATAATTGAATTGAGAAGCTGTTATTACATTCACAAAATACGATTCATGGGAAACCATTAACCCGGAATAATCTCTCCATGTATCAGGATATCCTATTTTAACATTCATCCTGTTCAGTTTTTCCAGGGCTTCCATTTTTGTTTCTTCACTCATCCATTCAAGACCTTTTATCCTGTCTGCAAGCGCATTTCTCAGGTTTAGCACAAGGTGATCCATTCGTTCCTTTGCTTCGGGAGGAAAATATTTTTCCACGTACAGTTTGCCTAAAGCTTCTCCCAATGCCGCATCAGTGATTCTTAAAACCCGTTTCCAGCGGGGCTGTAATTCCTGTTTTCCGGATAAGAATCTGCCATAAAAATCAAAATGTGTATTCACAAAATCAGAGCTGAGATATTCAGCCGATCTGTTAAGTATATGCCAGGAAACATATGCTTTCCATTCATCAAGTGGTACATCCCTCATCATGTTATCTATTTCCTTGAAAAATGCGGGTTGCCCGACATTTATCTCACTGAAGGAAGGAGCATTGGTAAGGAGAAAAAAATCATTCCAGTTTATCTCAGGAGTATGGCTTACCAGTTCGCTCACTTTCATTTTGTTAAATGTCAGGTGAGGATCCCTTCTTTCAAGTCTTGACATTGATGCTTTTGCGAGTCGTGTTTCAATGCGGAAAACAATTCCGGAATTTTCTCCGGCAATGTTTTCATCAAATCCGGCCAGAATAAACATCTTTGTTATATAATTCCGGTACTCGTTTCTTATTCTTACTGAGTTTTCATCATCTAAAATATAGTAATCAACATCTGTAAGGCCCAGACCTCCCTGGTAAAGGTTGGCCAGGATCATTTCCGAATTAACCCTGTCGGGGGCACCAAAAAAATTGAACAGGATCCCTGAACCATATGAATGCCACCGAAAAATGATCTCCTGTATCTGACGAATGTTTTCAGCTGCATAAATTAAATCCAGTTCAGGCTTAACAGGCTTCATTCCTATTGCTTCAATAGCTTCCTCATCCATGCCCGTTTTAAAGAAATCTTTTACTTTTTGCCTGTCAGATAATAATTCCGGATCATCGGTGTTTATACCCTCAATCAGTTCTTTCAAGGTACAGGCTGTATTTTCTGACAGCACATCAAAGCTGCCATAGCGGCTGAATTCCGGCGGCATAGGGTTATTGCGCATCCATCCTCCGTTCGCATACTGATAAAAATCTGTGCCTGGATCTATGCCAGTGTCAAGGTCGTTTTTGTTAAGTGCCATGTCTTTATGCCCGCAACTAATAAGAAAAAAGAATGTAAATAAGGCTGTAAACGAAATTGTTCTCATTATACCGGGGAAATTAGAATTGGGCTAATGACTTCGCAATGATGTCAACTGTTTCAAGCAGCTGGTTCTCTGTGATTATCAGGGGAGGAGCAAAGCGGATGATGTGTTCGTGAGTTGGCTTTGCAAGCAAGCCATTTGCCATTAAAGCAAGACAAACATCCCATGCGGTTTTTCCTCCTTTAGGTTTAATAACAATAGCGTTTAGCAATCCTTTTCCCCTGACCAACTCTACCATGTCGCTTTTTATTTTATTAAGTTCAGAGCGAAAGATTACTCCAAGCTTTTCAGCATTTTCAGCCAGATGCTCATCACGAATGACACTTAATGCAGCAATGGCAACCTTACATGCTACGGGATTTCCCCCAAAGGTTGAACCATGTTCTCCCGGACGTATTACCAGCATAATGTCATCATCGGCCAGCACTGCGGAAACAGGGTAAACTCCGCCGGAAAGAGCTTTTCCAAGAATCAGAATATCAGGTCTTACTCCTTCATGGTCACATGCAAGTAACTTTCCTGTTCTTCCTAAACCTGTCTGTACCTCGTCGGCAATAAAAAGAACATTCCTGGATTTACAAAGATCATACGCTTTTTTCAGGAAACCGTCACCAGGAACATATACTCCCGCTTCACCCTGTATCGGCTCAACAAGAAATCCGGCAACATTTGGATATTCAAGTGCTTCTTCAAGTGCAGGTATATCATTATATGGTATCTTTATAAACCCCGGAGTATATGGCCCATAACCTTTATATGAATCCGGATCGGTAGACATGGAGATAATGGTAATTGTCCTGCCGTGAAAATTCCCCTCACATACAATTATCTTTGCCTGGTTTTCGGGTATTCCCTTTTTTTCGTAAGCCCATTTGCGGCATAGCTTCAGTGCCGTTTCATCACCTTCTGCCCCTGAATTCATTGGCAGAACTTTATCATATCCAAAATATCCGGTGACAAATTCTTCATATTCACCCAACACATTATTATAAAAGGCCCTGGATGTTAAAGTCAGCTTTTTAGCCTGCTCTGTAAGTGCCTGTATAATTTTCGGGTGGCAATGTCCCTGATTTACTGCAGAATATGCGGAAAGAAAATCAAAATATCTTTTTCCTTCAACGTCCCAAACATATACGCCTTCTCCTCTTTCAAGTACAACAGGCAGAGGGTGATAATTATGCGCACCAAACTTGTCTTCACGTAAAATATAATCCCTGGTATTCATTCTTATTGATTTTTGTTAAATAAAATAAAAGTTCAAAAATAATCATAACTTAATTACTTTTGCTCTAAATAAGGTTAAAAAATGAAAAATGAAAATGTAGTTCATCCAATTATTCTCATGCGGCGTAGTGCCTTCTCTTTTTCCGACACTCCGGTGGATGAGAACATCATTCATCTTTTGTTTGATGCTGCCAGAAAGGCGCCCTCAAGTTTTAATGCACAACCCTGGCGGTTTATTTATGGCGCCAAAGGTGAGAATTCCGGGTGTTATGATAAATTGCTGGATTTGCTTTCCGAAAAGAACAAAGCCTGGGCAAAAACGGCGCCTGTGCTAATTCTCACATTGGCAGAAACAATCTTTACCCATAACGGTACTGAAAACAGATATGCTTTTCACGATCTGGGTCTGGCAACTTCCAATTTTTTATTGCAGGCATCCTTCCTCGGCATTGTCACACATCTGATGGGCGGTTTCGATAAAATAAAAGCAAGAGAGATATTTAATGTGTCTCCGGAAATTGAACCAGCTGTTATGATTGCCCTGGGTTTTCCCGGAAAAAATGAACATTTGTCTGAAGAAATTCAGCAACGCTTGCGTTCAGCGGGAAACAGAATGGAATTGGAACAGTTTGTATTAAAATGCCCCGGCAGGTAACAGTAAAACTTTTTCATGTCAGAAGTTCGCAGTGATCTTGAGATTGAATCTTCTTGATGTCAAATAGTTGGGAACGGCAAACATGCCCGGTATATTTTCCTGATTCGAGATAGTTCTGACCCAATAATAGGAAATTGTATTGTTCATTCCCAGAAGATTAAAAATCTCCGCACTTATCCACATGTCCCTGAAAAACGTGAAGGTTTTTCCGGGTTCCTGTTCCCTGGTAAACTTTTTAATGCTCTTTGAAAAGCCAATGTCTGCCCTGCGATAGGGAGGGAGTCTGTAGTATTCATCAAACCGGTCTTTTTTAGGGGAACTGTAAGGAAGACGGCTGCCATACAATAAATTGAGGTGAACTTTATAATCCGGATTATTGGGCAGATAATCCTGGAAAAATAATCCTGCGCTGAATAACTGGTCTGTTGGCCGGGGATAATAACCGGGTTCTGTCCTCACCACTTCACCATTAATCTCTGTAAAATAAAAATCATTCAAAATATCTTCCCTGGTTTGCATTAAGGATAAGCTTAGCCATGATTCAGCATTCGGGACAAATTGTCCGTTAATTTTAAGATCAAAGCCAACAGCATAGCCTTTGGCAAGGTTTTCACCCGCATATTTTATACTTACGTTATCAATTTTGTAAGGCACCAGTTGTTTTAAGTCTTTATAATATAATTCAGCAGATAATCTGAAGGGTCTGTCCCAGGAAAAAAAAATGTAATCTCCGCCGATCAGGAAATGAGCAGATTGTTGCGCTTTAAGGCTCTTATTGAGTTCTCCCTGCAAATTCCTCATCTCTTTATAAAAGGGTGGCTGGTAATACATTCCGGCACTTATCCTGAACATGATATCCTTCTCCCAGCCGGGTTCGATAGAGAAGTTTATTCTGGGACTTATTAGAAACTGATTCGTTAATCCGAGATAAGCGCTTCGTATACCGGCAGTTACATAATACATATTGGAACCATCTCTGAATCTCCACGTATCCTGTAAATATCCGCTCAGGGTACCGGACCTGATTTCATTGCTTGCTTTTATCAGATTATTTACCAGTACATGATCCGGATCCTGCGGAAGAGAATAACCAGTCGAATCAATCATTTCCCATTCACTCAGCTTGTCCGAAATCCAATTATACTGATGTTTTAATCCCCAGCGAATACGATGCCTGATTGTGTTGTACTCCCCGATATGACTTGCAGAATATACATTAGCATTGAGATAATTTCTTGCATGATTTAAAAAACCTCCTATACCAATGTTTAATATGCTGTCGCCATATGTCTCCGAACCAATGGTGTTATCAAGCTCATTTATCAAATACTCGCCCAGGATATCAAACTTTTCAGATTCAATACTGTTAAAACCACTTGAAATGAATTTAAGAGTGAGTTTTTCCGATGGATTAAATTTCAGGGACACCGCCCCCTGATATATATTGAAAACATCAGCCTCATTTCCCTCAAAATAAATAACAAGGTTTAAAGGGGTACTGGCTGTACCAAAATCGGTCCTTCGTGTTGATGGAATGAAATTATACTGATTGCGGGAAAGATTACCAAGAAAACTCAGTTCAATATTTTTTGAAAGAGAGTATGTAATTAAACTTTGAAGATCAAAGAAATTGGGTTTGTAATCTCCCTGTACATCAAGGGTGTTCAGGATATAGGAAGTAGTTTTATATCTTACCCCGGTCAGATGGGTGAATTTTCCGTTATCGCTGATCCCTTCAAGATGCAGGCTGCCTCCCAGAAGACTGGCTCTAAAAGAGCCTGCAGGTGAATCGGGCTTTTTATAGGTAATATCCAGAACAGATGACATACGGTCGCCATATCGTGCTTCAAAGCCTCCGGCGGAAAATTTGATCGCAGAGATCAGGTCACTGTTAACAAAACTTAGTCCCTCCTGTTGCCCTGAACGAATTAAAAAAGGCCGGTAAATTTCAATATCATTTACATATACAAGATTTTCGTCAAAATTTCCGCCACGCACAGAATACTGAGAGCTTAATTCATTACCGGATGATACACCAGGTAAGGTTTTTATGATGGTTTCAACAGAGCCTGCCGTTCCCGGAACCAGCTGAAGCGATTTTAGATCAATCCTCATCATGGTAGTCGCTCTCTCCTGCCTTGCGCTTATCATCACTTCACCTAGCTCCCGGTAATCTGTTTCAAGGATTATGTCCATTGTAAGGCTTTCGCCCTGCCTTAAACGTACACTCTTTTCCTGTGATACGTAACCTATAAAGGAATAGACTATAATAAGATCTGTATCAGAAGGAACTGTAATGTCATAACTCCCGTCTTTCCTGTTCATGATGCCCGTCCGGGTATCCTTAACAGTAATATTAACAGGGAATACAGGCTCACCCTCTGCTTCAGTAATTCTCCCGCTTATGGTGGCATTTTGTGAATATCCGTCCGATACATGAAATATTAATACCAGAGTGAGGATTAATAGTATCCGTTTATAGATATTCATTGGTACTATGATAATTTCCTTTTTTAATCTAACGAACTATTGTAAATGAAAATTGCGCAATAAATTTTTTAATCAGTCTTTATCATTTTTGAAGTCACCTCTTTTCAGCGCTTCAAAAAATTTTGCCCAGTTCAGTGGATTTAATAAAGGAATGCTTGGATATTGCCCGGCATAGTATAACTTATCGTAATGCTGTTGCATGGCTGTTTTGAACGAAAGATCTGCATCCGGTTCAAAATCCATATTCAGCTGGGCTTTTATCAGGGCAATATTTTTATAGGCTCTCTTCTCATCATCATCCGGCAATTCAAGCTTGAGAAATGCAACTTTAAATTCCTCGTATGTCTTCCAGGGAAAAATTTTAACTTCCGACAGATGTATGGTGTCATTCAATATGTAAACATCACGGGGATATTGGGATAGTTTCAGGTCATCCGGTATCACTACCAGGGTATTCTTATACCCCATACAGCGGAACAGGATACTGTCGGAGGGTGAAACAATAAAGGAAAACATTCCTTTTTCATTTCCGGTGGTTCCTGTTTTTTGAGATATATTAATAATATGTACATCTGATACAGCTTCATATTTCAGGTTTCTTACCACACCTGAAAACTGGATAAGCTTTCCATCCTGACTCCATCCGGTATGAAATATGAAAAAAGTAAAAAGTAAGAATAGTATCCGCTGTAACAAATTTTCCGACATTTTAATGAATTTCAAAAATAGTTAAAAAAATGTATTGATCTGTAATTTAACTTTTATTAACTGTAGTATGTGTTTTGAACTTATGCGAAATAAACATAATTTATGTAACTTTATAACTTCTTCATAAATAATTATCTGATTAAACCGCTTGTGCGGTTTGATTTTTAGTGATATGAGAATTGCGTTTGGCATTTTGCAGGAAATGTGGACATTATATTCATTTAACGCTGACAGGTCTGTCGACGCTGTCAGGTTACACTTTGCTGATCAAAGCGATTCCTTTCAAAACAGATACAATTAAAACCTGATAATGGCAATATAAAAGGTACGCTGATTAAAACTTTTCGCAATAGACCTGTCAGCGTCGCAGACCTGACAGCGTCAAACTATGAAAACACAAAAACAAATCAAACCGCAATAACGATTGATTAAATCTTTTTTAATATGAAATAAATATGATCTGGCAAAAAGAAATAATACTTCCCTCTTATCGAAAAGGATTTCATCTTATCACTTCCCGTATTATAGATGAATTACCCTCTCTGCCGGAAACCGGGATCCTGAATATACTGTTAAAACATACATCTGCCGGATTGACATTAAATGAAAATGCCGATCCGGATGTAAGAGAAGATCTTGAAAAGTTTATGAACTCACTGATACCGGAAAATCATCCTCTGTATTCTCATACGCTTGAGGGCTCTGATGATATGCCGGCACATATTAAATCCTCGCTTTTTGGTCCGTCGCTCACTATTCCGGTTACCGGTCACAGGCTTAACCTGGGAACCTGGCAGGGTATATATTTGTGTGAATTCAGGGATTATGGGGGAAAAAGGAAGATTGTACTCACTGTTTATGGGTGAGAGGTAACCCCGGGCAATTATTAACCATTACCTTTTCGGGATAATTTACTATTTTTGGACTTTAAGGTATAGTTATGAAACGATTACTTCTTCTGGGGAATGAAGCCATTGCTTTGGCTGCTGTTGATGCCGGAATGTCAGGGATATACGCTTATCCGGGAACTCCGTCCACTGAGATTACCGAATATGTACAATCCTTAAAAGAAGCTAAGGAAAAGGGGATACGCTCAGATTGGTCGGCAAACGAAAAAACAGCTCTGGAGGCCGCGTTGGGAATGTCTTATGCCGGAAAACGAGCGATGGCATGCATGAAACATGTTGGACTGAATGTAGCGGCCGATCCCTATATCAATGCTGCACTGACCGGAGTTAATGGGGGACTTGTTGTCACTGTTGCAGATGATCCGTCCATGCACTCCTCACAGAATGAACAGGATTCGCGTTTCTATGGTAAATTTGCGAACCTCCCGGTACTTGAGCCTTCCAATCAGCAGGAAGCATATGATATGATCTTTTATGCTTTTAACCTCTCTGAGAAATTCAAATTGCCCGTCCTGTTCAGGATCACTACCAGGCTTGCTCATAGCCGCGCAGGTATTATACGCAGGGAAAGCCTGGACCAGAAAGCACTTAAACTTCCGGAAGACCTTAAACAGTTTATATTGCTGCCAGCCATTGCGCGAAAAAGATATAAAAACCTCCTCTCTCTCCAGCCCGAAATTGAAAGCGAATCATCTGTTTCCGGATTTAATGTTTCTTTTAACGGGAATAATAATGAAACAGGCATAATTGCATCAGGGATAGCTTACAATTATTATCTTGAAGTTAGCAAAAAATATAATCTGAATTACCCGATACTGAAAATTTGTCAATACCCGTTACCCGGAAAGCTTATTAAAGAGTTTGCCGGGAATACCATGAAGATTTTGGTTCTGGAAGATGGGTTTCCGTTTATAGAAGAACAGTTAAGGGGCTTCTTTAATTTGCCTTATAAAATAGAAGGACGTTTAAGCGGTGCTATACCCCGGGATGGGGAGCTTAATCCCGACCTTATAGCCTGTGCCCTCAATGTTAAAATGCCTGCTGTTCATGCCATTCCATCTATTGTTGTAAACAGACCTCCGGCTCTATGCAAAGGGTGCAGTCATGCCGACATGTTCATAGCATTAAATAATGCAATGGAAAAATACGGGAAAGGAAAAGTCTTTTCTGATATTGGCTGTTATACACTGGGTGCACTGGAACCTTTTGATGCTATAAATTCATGTGTCGACATGGGGGCTTCCATTACCATGGCAAAAGGAGCTGCTGATGCCGGACTGTTTCCTTCTGTTGCTGTTATCGGGGATTCTACTTTTACTCACTCAGGGATTACAGGATTGCTCGATGCAGTTAATGATAACAGCCCTGTTACTGTGATTATTTCGGACAATTCAACCACCGGTATGACAGGGGGACAAAAATCTTCTGCCACCGGGAAGCTGGATACCATCTGCGCAGGAGTTGGCGTGGAAAGTGATCATATCCGGATAATTAATCCGCTAAAAAAATTCCATGAGGAAAATGTGGGAATTTTAAATGAGGAACTTGAGTATAAGGGCGTATCTGTAATAATCTCCCGTAGAGAATGTATACAAACCGCGGCAAAAAGAAAGAAATCAGGCAATCCTGTAAAAAATAATGATAATGAAGTGTGATATAATAATTTCCGGAGTGGGAGGACAGGGAATCCTGTCTATTGCAGCTACTATTGGTTTTGCTGCTATTGAAAACGGATTATTTCTTAAACAGGCCGAAGTCCACGGAATGAGCCAAAGGGGAGGAGCTGTCCAATCCCATCTCAGAATATCTTCTGATGAGGTGATCTCTGATCTTATACCTCTCGGTGAAGCAGACATGATACTTTCAGTTGAACCTATGGAATCACTCAGGTATTTACCCTGGTTGTCAGTTAACGGGTGGCTGGTGACTAATACAAAGCCTTTTGTAAATATTGACAATTATCCGCCTCCTGATGCTATTCTTGGTGAAATAAAAAAGCTGAAAAAGTATGTGGCTGTTGACTCAAATCAGATCGCACATTCCATAAATTCACCCAAATCTTCAAATATGGTCATTCTGGGTGCCGCTTCAAACTATATCAGTATTCCTGAAGAATCATTCTTAAAAGCAATTGAGCAAATGTTCCTTAAAAAGGGAGATGATGTGATTAACCTGAATATTAAAGCTTTTATCGAAGGGAAGAAAGCAGGGAAAGATACTTCTTAAAACTTAAAAAAGTGTTTACTGACGAGGATATCATAAATTTCAGAAAAAAGGGTATATCTCCTGAAGTGGCAGAGGGTCAGATTGCTGTCTTTGTAAAAGGATTGAAACCTGTAAACATATGCCGTCCGGCAACACCTGGCGATGGTATTGAAGTCTTCGATGAGGGTGGAATATTAATGTACGCAGGATTATTCGATAAATATTCTCATAACTGGAATAAAATAAAGTTTATACCGGCTTCAGGAGCTGCTACCCGAATGTTCAAAGATCTTTATGATGCGCTTAATAGTCTGGCAGACAACCCGCATCAGATGGATAAATGGCTCGGGCAAAACCCGGGAATTCAGAATTTCTTTCTAAGCATAAAAAAATTCCCTTTTATTGATGACCTTAATGAGGTATGCAGAAATAACCGTACCAGGCTTGACGACATGCTGGCAAATAAATACTATCCCGAAATTCTGGAACTCATTCTGGATAAAAAGGGGCTTGACTATGGAAGTTTACCTAAAGGTGTTTTGAAATTCCACAAGTACCATAAATTAAGCCGTACACCTTTTGAAGAACATATTTCGGAAGCATCACAATACCTCCTGAATGCTGGGGGTAAACTTAATATCCATTTCACTGTATCCCCCGAACATCTTGATAACTTTAAAAAACTTGCCGGAAAAGAGATTGGAATATTAGCAGAAAAAGGGGTAATTCTTGAGGTAGATTTCTCTGTACAGGATCCTTCTACAGATACCATGGCAGTGGATATTAATAACAGGCCTTTTCGTAAAACCGATGGAACCATATTATTCAGGCCCGGAGGCCATGGTGCACTGCTCAAAAACCTTAACGGTTTAAATGAGGATTTAATCTTTATTGGTAACATTGATAATGTTGCAACTGATAAGTACAGACAGGTAAGAGTGCTGCATAAAAAATTGCTGGGAGGATATTTGATTGAAAAAGTGAATATGATAAGGCAGCTCCTGCATAGCCTGGAAAATAATTATTCCATGGCTGTCAGGAATGATGTGATGGAATTTGTAAAGATACATGTGTCTGCCGACATCTTTAATGTACTGAAAGAATTAAAAGAAAAAAGTTTTATATCCAAATCTTTTAATGTTCTTAACCGTCCCGTAAGAGTGTGTGGCATGATAAGGAATTACGGAGAACCTGGAGGAGGGCCCTTCTGGGTCAGGGGCGATGATGGCATCGCCACTAAACAGATCATTGAGAGCGCGCAGGCAGATTTGAATGATCCGTTTCAGAAGCAGGCATTTTCTTCATCAACTCATTTTAATCCTGTCGACATTGCCTGTTGCATCAGCAATTTTAAAGGGGAGAAGTTTAACCTTAGTGAATACCGTGATGATAAAATGGCCTTTATTTCAAGCAAGTCAGTAGAGGGCAGAGGCCTGAAAGCTCTTGAGCTGCCAGGCTTGTGGAATGGAAGTATGGCAGGCTGGCTTACCTTCTTTGTTGAAGTGCCGGTTGTAACATTTTCACCGGTAAAAACCGTGTTTGATCTTTTAAGACCTGAGCATCAAGAAAATTAAGAATATTTTAATACAGCATTAAATTAATTATAACGTTTATTTAATATTATATCTTTATCTTGCTGTTTATTATTTGCAAATGTTTTTAAACACTCTTATGCAAGAATTATAATCTGCAACATTTATATTTCCGACAATTATGGATTATAGTAAATATAAGATCCTGTTAGTTGATGATGAAGAGGATATTATTGAATTCCTCCGATATAATCTTCAAAGAGAAGGATTTATTATATATACAGCAAAAACCGGTACAGCAGCAATTGAGCAGGCAAAAAAAATCCATCCTCACCTGATACTCCTGGATGTTATGATGCCGGAGATGGATGGTATCGAAACCTGTGAGATAATACGTAATAATTCTGACTTGAAAGGGGTTCTTATAGCTTTTCTTACGGCCAGGGGAGAGGATTATTCCCAGATTGCCGGATTTGAAGCAGGGGGAGATGATTATATTACCAAGCCTATCAAGCCCAGGTTGCTGGTCAGCAAGGTAAAAGCTTTGCTGAAAAGATATATGGATACAGATGAAAAAAGAATTGACAGGGAGGGTCATTTTAAAACTGTAAAGGAAATTACCATTGATCTTGACAGGTATGTAGTACTATTAAAAGATAAGGAATTGTTTCTTCCCAAAAAGGAGTTTGAGTTGCTTAACCTGTTATTATCAAAGCCTGATAAAGTGTTTACACGGGATGAAATATTTCATAAGGTTTGGGGAGATAATATAATCGTAGGTGACAGGACCATTGATGTGCATATACGGAAACTCCGGGAAAAACTGGGTGAAGATTATATCCGGACTATAAAAGGAGTAGGATATAAGTTTACTTCTTGAGAGCAGTTATTATTTTACTTACATTATTATTACCGTATTCCAGGAATTCTTTCTGTGCCTGCAAAACATTTGTGGCAAATAATAACATGTTTTTTGATTCCGTCAGTATTTCAATGTAAAGCATACTTACTTTGCTGCCTTTTCTTAGTTTCTTTAATGTCTTTATCTGTTTCTTTTTTAGATTTACCGTTTCCACAACAAGATTGTTCCTTTTTTCCACAAGTTCATTCAGCCTGTCAAACTTGTTGTTTTTCAATATATTCAATGCAAAATTGAAAAATTCAGACATCTTTTCATTAAATTGTATAAGTTCATTTGCCTGTTCTTTATTCAAAGGAGGATGATTGTTATCAACATGTACGAAAAGGGGATTGATGACGAAACTGAGGCAGTTTGTTGTTTCACGCAGATAATCAAGCACCTGGACATAATAATGCCCTGACTCTATGTCTTCTTCTATTAACTTCCGTATGGTATAATGTATGGAGCCTTTAAGTTTCTTAATTTCCTGGTTTAATTCTTTGGTTTCCTTTCTTACCTGGTGTAAGTCCTTACGGTTTTCCTTAACAAAATTAGCAATTGAAAGATAGTACAGTTTGGATACCTTTATGATCATTTTCTTAACAGTGTCAGAACAGTTTTGAATTATACCGGCAGTAGTGACTTTATCTTCCTTTACTGCAGCTATTGTGGTTTCAGCTGTTTTCTTTCTATGCAAAGCATGTGTACGGATCAATATATATGCTGCAAGTAGCATAAAACCTATTATAGCAACAAACCCTCCAAAATAAAGGCCGGTAGCGAACAGGAAAGCAAGGGCGAAAGCGCTGAATGCCGTCAGGAACCATCCTCCCACCACTGTTAACACGCCGGTAATACGGTAAACAGCTGTTTCTCTGCCCCATGCTCCATCCGAAAGGGAGGATCCCATAGTCACCATAAATGTAACATAGGTTGTTGAAAGAGGTAACTTTAATGATGTGCCCAATGCGATCAGTGCGCTTGCTACTACTAAGTTTACCGACGCCCTTAATAAATCAAATGCCAGCACCTCTTGTTGCTTCCTGTCCTCATTACTTAAGGCTGACTGATCAAATCGTCTTTCAATAAATATTTGTAAACGGTGGGGTATTATCCGTTGAAAAAAATTACTGGCATCAAGTGACCATCTTACAAGAAAACGAGCAAGAGCAGAGGATTCAAATCTCTCGGTAAGCTCTTCCTGACTGCTTAAATTAATTGTGGTTGCCGTGACAGACCTGGCTTTACGTGAATATTTCAGTGCAATCGCCATAATTATTCCTGCAGCCAGCAGAAATAGAACAGGTGTTTTTACAGGACCCTGCAATATGGTCATTAATAGCTCATCAGGCCTTAATCCGGATGCAAAATAGGCTTTGAATGACTCAAGACCCGCCAGGGGAACGCCAATGAAATTAACCAGGTCATTCCCTGCAAATGCCATAGCAAGGGCGAATGTGCCCAGGAGCACTATGATCCTTAATACATTTACACCTGCTAACATAATGAGAAGCTGGAACAAAATACTTCCCCCGGCAAAAAAATAAAACATAAGCAGACGGGAATTGGAAGTAATCCATTCAACCATATTTTCGTTCATAAAAGTTGCACCCTTTGCACCTTTAACTATTAAAAAGTAAAATATGGCTGTAACTGAAATACCCCCCCATATACCTCCCCAGTATTTTAATGTCCTGGAAATATTAAAGGAAAAAAATAAACGAATGATCCATTGAATTACAGCACCTATGGTAAAGGCAATAAATATAGAGAGAAAAATACCTGCAATGATACCTAATGCGCGGTCAGAATTAATGAAATTCGATAAATTACCAATACTTTCTCCTGCCCTGATGATTTTCATTGTTGATACTGCCACTGCAGATCCAAGCAATTCGAAAACGATGGAAACTGTTGTGGATGTGGGCATGCCAAATGTGTTAAACATATCAAGTATGATAACATCAGTGATCATAACCGCCAGGAAAAGGATCATGATCTCGTCGAAATGAAATTTTTCAGGGTTAAAAATACTGCTGCGGGCTACTTCCATCATCCCACTGGAAAAGGTAGCCCCAATAATTACTCCCAGCGCAGCTACCAAAATTATTATATTGAAAGGAGCTGCTTTTGAACCAATCGCTGAGTTTAAGAAGTTTACTGCATCATTGCTGACACCAATTGTCAGATCGGAAATAGCTAATAGTAAAAGAAATCCAACTATTATAAGATAGTAATATTCCATTAACAGGTAGTTTATCAGAATTATGTTCAATATTATTGAATATATTCCTGATCAATATTAAGAATATGTTAACATATTCTGAATTCAATGTTAAGAGGAGAGAAAATACTGAGATGTACATATAGATGATTTTGAAAACACTACGGAAAGTATTTTATTTCCTGAGTTTCCCGTATCATCCACGATTGTTCAGGGCAAAATTTCCTGATTACTTATTAATTTGTTTTTACTCTTATGGTTCTGTTTATCCAGCAACCAAAATGGAAAGTGCTTCCTTCATTTAAACTCCTGAAGAAACATTCCTCTTTTGATGGAAAATACCTGGAATATTCCTGAATATTATTAGCCGCTCTGTCAGCAACCGAAGGATCTGATTTCCTTGCCTCTTCCATAACATCCACTGCAAGCCAGTAGATGGCTGACCTTTCGAAAGGATCGTCAGTACACTCTTTTATCCCTTCAATGTATGCATGAGCAAGGGCAAAATATGGCTCACCCCATCCCGGATTTAGCTCTGAAGCTTTTATCGCATATTCTGCAGCAGACTTGTAATTTGTAACCCTGGAACAATAAATAACAGCAATCTGTAAGGCATACTGGGCTTTTTTCTCTGAGGATGTTTCCAGTTCAAGTGATTTCAATAAGTAGTCGAGCGCTTCAGGGTATTTATCATTTCTGATAAAATGTTTTGCAACTTCTGCTGCTATATCAGCAGATGGGGTTATTTTCAAAAGGTTTAGCTGTACATCTCTGTAAAAATCATTTTTTTCACAGCCTGCATTCCTGAGTAATTTGTTTATTGTCAACAGTGTGTTTTCTTCTTCAGGATTTGACAGAAACCTGGTTTTAAAGGCATTCTCTATTTCTTCGCAATCATCTATGTTCACTCTTGATAATGTATATTCAACTCTCTCGGCAGCCATGGTTGCCCGGTTTCTTAACCTGCTGTTCTGTAGTTGTTTATCTAGTATTCCGGTTATGAGAATGTAATCTGAAAGGAATTCACCAATATTTATTTTATCAGACATTAACATTGCATATCCGGTCTCGGAAAGTCCTATTAAAACATTGGTTTCACTTTCTTCCTGTATTAAAATGACTGATTTTTTGAAGGTTATATATGCCTCTTCATAAGAACTTTCCCCTTTGTATTTTAAAATATCCATTCCCTTTCTTCCCAGAACGCGCCCTTCTTCCCCGAAATATTCAATTCTTTTATCATAAATAATCATCAATGTATCAAAATATGCACTTTTTTTGACTTCATCATCAGAGTTCTCAATTTTATCAGAATAAATTCTCACTCCATATAAGTAAATATTTCTGCTTGACGCAGGACAATTATTGAATACTCTCCTCCATGAGGGCAGGGCATGGTCCGGAAGATTTATCTTCATGAATTCACTCATTGTTGACAGGTCATGAGCACATTCCATCCTGGAAATACTATCCGGTCCGAAATCAGGATTTTTCCATGGTTCAACACGTTGTGAATACAGATGCAAGGCAAATAAAAGGTAAGTGGTAATTAACAATAATCTTTGTGTGATTTTCATGTGTATGTATTAATAATATATTAATTTTAATTTTTTGAATAAGATGAACAAAAATGTAATTTTTTTTTCAATTTCAAAAATCATGCAAAATATAGTAATAAAAGAAAAAATCAGATTGGCATTAGTTCAGGTTGATATTGCCTGGGAAGATAAGAAGAAAAATTTAGAAGTATATACAAAAATGCTTTTGGGAGCTAAAGCTAAACCTGACCTGATCATTTTGCCGGAAATGTTTCAGACCGGTTTTACTCTAACCAATGTTACAATGTCAGAAGGGGAGGGCGGGATGACAATTCAATGGATGAGGGATATGGCAAAACAATGTAATGCCGTCATTACAGGGAGCATTATGTTTTCAGATAAAAATAAACTGTTTAACCGGTTGATCTGGATGGAACCTTCAGGCGAATGGCAATATTATGACAAACGACACCTGTTTTCAGTGTCAGGCGAAAATATTCATTTCACCAGTGGTCATGAGCGACAGATTTTTAACCTTTGTGGCTGGAAAATTCTACCCCTCATATGCTATGATCTTAGATTCCCGGTATGGAGCAGAAACTCCTGCAATTATGATTTACTGATATACTGTGCAAACTGGCCTGCTTCCAGACAGTTTGTCTGGGATATTCTTCTTACTGCCAGAGCATTGGAAAACCAGGCATTTGTTTGCGGAGTTAACAGAACAGGAGCAGATATGAATAATATTTCCTACAAAGGCGGATCTGTGATTATAAATCCCCATGGGGAAAAAATACTGACTTTCCGGGAAAATGAAGAAGATATCAAAACATGCAGTGTGTCAAAACAGGAATTAACAGAATGCAGGGAGAAGTTCCCGGTACTTAAAGACAGAGATGAATATCAACTGATCCTTTAGCCACAATCACCGCATCCGTCCTGCTGACAACCTTCACATCCGCTTTGCCGGTGTATATGACCATGAGCAATCTCCTCTTCCGATGCTTCCCTGATGGATGTGATCTCCCCGGAGAAAAACAGATTTACTCCGGCCATTGGGTGATTAAAGTCCATAGTAATATTTTCGGTGCCAACGTCCCTTACCACACCAACCATTCTCCTGCCTGTATTGTCCATCATGGGAATGGAACTACCTTTTTTAACGAGATTGTAATCAACCTTGCCGTCTACCTCAAAAGCCCTGACAGGAACATTAACAACGGCTGAGGCTTCAACAGGACCATATGCTTCATCACTTGTAAGAGCGAAACTAAAACTGTCGCCCTCCTTTAATCCCTGGATATTATTTTCAAATTTTGGAAGCAAATTTCCAGTTCCAAATAAAAAAGTCAGGGGATTGCTTTCTGTTAATGTTTCAACAACTTCTCCTGATTCATTATCTTTTCTTAACTCATAAATAAGAGAGACTACTTTGTTTTCTGAAATTACCATTTTTATGATTTTGTTTAAATTTTCAAAATAAAGGGATTAATCTCAATAAACAAAAAATCTGCATGTTAATTTTCCGTACAATTGGTCTAAATCCCTTTTTATATTTTTTCACGATTACCAAAATTATATTGAAAGCCAATCCTTAAGATTGGATTGTTGTATGGTGAGACGATAGAATTATCGATATCCCATAATATAACCATATTAAGAAAAAAGTTTCGCCCGGCTGGTTGTCTTAAACCACCCCCAATGAGGGTGAAATTTTTCCATAACCGGCCTTCATCCGAATAATTCGGAAAGCCAAAATATTCCGATTCAAGGCTCAGTGTCTCGTTTTCTGCCTGGACAAAAAGAGCTGTATACATTTTCAGGGGCAGTATGTTGTCAATATTTTCAATGAAAGTGTATCTGACCTGGGCGCGGGGGCCATAAATACTTGTTTTGTATGGTTCCAGACCAAAGTATGCCCTTGAATCCTTATAGTATTCATACCTGAACCCTGCAGCTACACTAAAGCGGTTAGTTACATAATACCCCAGCATTGGAGACAACTCAATGCTGGTCACTGTTCCAATAAGCAACCCTATATCGGGCGCAATGAAAAACCGTCCTTTCTTGTTATCATCATCCTGTGCAAAGGATTTATTGCCTGTCAGAAAGCTTACTAACAGAAAAATTGCAGCAAACCTAGTCATATATAATAATTATGTTTAGTACGCATCTGCAAATAAACTAAAAGTATGCCAAAAAAAATAGAAAACCTGAAATGGATATAAAAAATCCAGGACATAGTCAAACATACATTAGTAGCTGTCTCAAATGTGTTTTTTACCACGAAGGACTCTAAGTACGCACGAAGGACACGAAGTATATATCATTGAATTATATCGCTTTGCGTCCTTTGTGTTATCCTTTGTGTCCATTGTGGTTAAACATATTTTGACTTATGAGACAGCCCCGTTTTTAATTTAAACTAAAACTTTTGTATATTTATCATTTGACAGGTTTTAATTCCTATTAATAAGACTTATGGTTATAGTTATTACCGGTGCCAGCAGGGGAATAGGTGCAGAACTGGCTCTTCAGATGGCAGAAGAGGGAGGTCATTCCCTCGTTCTGATTTCAAGAAACACCAGATCTCTTAACAAAATTCAAAAGAAAATCGCGCAATTAAATAATAACTGCTCCTGTAATGTTATTCAGTCCGACCTGTCACAACCAGCAGGCATAAAAAGAGTTACAAAGCATATCAAAGAGAAATATGAAATTGTGGACATACTGGTAAATAATGCAGGTTTCCTTATTAATAAATCCTTTGAAAGCACTGAGACTGATGAAATCGAGAGATTGATAAAGATAAATTTTTTGGCACCTGCAATGCTCATAAGAGAATTACTGGAACAATTAAAGCGTGCTGAAAGAGCCCATGTTATTAATATCGGGAGTATGGGGGGTGTCCAGGGCAGCCTTAAATTTCCGGGGTTGTCGTTTTACAGTTCAGCAAAAGGAGCTTTAGCTACATTGACAGAATGTCTTGCTGAGGAATATAAAAACACTGACATAAAGTTTAATTGTCTGGCACTGGGCTCTGCTGATACCGAAATGTTTCGCAGTGCGTTCCCTGGTTTTAAGACTCCGCTGGATGCTTCCGGAATGGCTTCATTTATTAAATATTTTGCTTTTACGGGTCACAGATATTTTAACGGGAAAATTCTTCCTGTAGCTGTCACCACTCCTTAAATCATATTTTCCTCACAATATTCCCGGGGTACAATTTCACCTTTCAGAACCATCAGGCCGTTCATTGCCAGTGCATGCATTTCGTCTTCTCCGGGGTAGATGATTACCGGAGCAATAAAGGACACCATCTTTTTAATATATTCCACAACCATTGTGTTATTTGCAATTCCACCGGTTAAAATTATTGCATCCACATCGCCATGCAGAACAGCAGCCATGGATCCGATCTCTTTCGCTACCTGGTAAGATAATGCATCCTGTATCAAACGGGCTTCGGTATCTCCCTCGAGTGCCATTAATTCAATCTGGTAAGCACTATTGGTACCAAAGAAAGCCATTAGCCCTCCTTCTCCGTTGATCATCTTCAATACTCCTTCTCTTGTCATTCCTTCTTTAAAACATTTTTTTACCAGCTGGCCAGCAGGCAATGTTCCTGAACGTTCGGGAGAGAAGGGGCCTTCACCGTCAAGTGCATTATTAACATCTATGACCCTGCTCTTTCGGTGTGCCCCGACAGATATACCCCCACCCATGTGTGCTACAATAAGATTAAGGTCTTCGTATTTTTTATTCAGTAACCTTGCATATGCCCTTGAGATAGCTTTCTGATTCAGGGCATGGAAAATAGATAACCGTCTAAAATCAGGATGCCCTGCAATACGGGCAACATCTTCAAGTTCATCAACTACAACGGGATCTGCAATGTAAGCTTTTGCATTAGGAAGATTCTTCGCTATGTCATCCGCAATGAGTCCCCCGAGATTACTGGCGTGTTCACCAAGATGATCCGACCTAAGGTCTTCCTTCATCCTTTCATTTATATTGTAGATGCCTGATTTGATGGGTTTTAACAAACCGCCACGACCTACAATGGCTTCGATTTTGTTTAGTTCAATATGTGCATCTGCAAGTTCTTTAAGGATAATGTCCTTACGGTATTCATATTGATCCGATACCTTCCTGAACTTTAATAAATCTTCATGAGGATGCCTGACGTTCTTAAGAAATTCAAGTTTTGTGTTACTGTAAACAGCAATTTTAGTGGATGTTGATCCGGGATTGATGGCAAGGATCTGTCTTAGTCCCATGGTAATAAGATTAATTTATAATAATGCAGCCAAAGCAATGGAATATAATTTCGATTTATCACTATCAGCCCTGGATGTCAGTACAATAGGGATTTTCGCTCCGGTTACAACCGCTGCTGACTCAGCACCGCAGAAAAAGATAAGTGATTTATACAGGATATTTCCCGAATTCAGATCCGGAGCAATAAGAATATCCGCATCACCGGCAACCGCTGATTGAATATTTTTATGCCTTGTGGCTTCCATGGAAATGGCAATATCAAGTGCAAGAGGCCCGTCAATAATACATCCTTTGATCCTGTTCTGCCCGTTAAGCTCCTTTAGCCGGACTGCATCAATAGTGGATTGTATTTTCTCATTGAGAACTTCAACAGGGGTCAATATGGCTACTTTTGGTTCATTATGACCCAGTTTATGAAATATTTCCACCGCATTTTCGATGATGCCTGTTTTCTCGGAAATACCAGGAAGAATATTCATAGCTGCATCAGAGAGACCGAATAGTTTGTGATAACCGCAGGTCTGAAAAAGGGCAAAATGACTGAGTATACTGCTTTTTTTTAATCCGCTGTCTTTATCTAGTACTGCTTTTAACAAGGGAGCTGTTGAAACCAATCCCTTCATGAGGATGTCTGCATTTCCCGACTTAATTTCCTCAACAGCCCTTTGTGCAGCAATGAACTGATCCTTCTCATTTATTATTTCCCAGCCTGAATGATTAAACCGGTATGCGGTGCATATTTTTACTATCTCCTTTTTATTGCCTATTAGCAGTGGATCAATAATTTCACGACTGTAAGCGCTGTTAATAGCAGTTAAAACAGTCTCATCAGCTGCTGCTGCAACTGCAATTCTCTTTTTTTGTTGTGATCCGGCAATATCAATTAGCTGTTCCAGAGAATTAATCCTCATAGGCACATTAATTAATTATTCTCCATTACAATTCTTTCTGTATCCCTTGCAATAACCAGTTCTTCATTGGTAGGTACAACCATTGCAATAACCTTTGATCCCGCCTTACTGATAATAATTTCTTTTCCACGGTTTCCTGCATTTACTTCCGGATCAAAGTCAAGTCCCATAAATTCAAACCCTTTACATATTTCTTCCCTTGATTCAGGGCCATTCTCACCAACTCCTCCGGTAAATACGATTACATCGACACCACCCATAGCAGCTGCATATGCTCCAATGTATTTTCTGATACGATAATGATACATGTCCAGACCCAGTTTTGCTCTTTCATTTCCTTTCTCTGCAGCCGTCTCTATTTCTCTCATATCGGAGGAAACACCAGTAATACCAAGCATTCCGCTGAATTTATTTACAAGCGTATTAGCGCTGTTTACATCAACACCCTCTTTTTGCATAAGGTAGAGAAGGATGCCTATATCCAGATCTCCTGTTCTGGTTCCCATTATTAATCCTTCAACAGGAGTAAGCCCCATGGAGGTGTCGACCGAAACCCCTTCTTTTACAGCGGCAATGGATGCCCCATTACCCAAATGACAGGTTATGATTTTAATATCCCTTATGTCTTTCTGAAGTATCTCAGCTGCCCGGTAAGAAACATACCTGTGACTTGAGCCGTGGAATCCGTATCTTCTCAGACTGAATTTCTGGTAAAGGGAATAGGGTATGGCATACATATATGCGTAATTAGGCATAGACTGGTGAAAAGCCGTGTCAAAAGTCGCTACCTGGGGTATATTGGGAAGCAGGGTTTGCATCGCATAGATACCCTTAAGATTAGGCGGATTGTGAAGCGGTGCGAGATCAATGCATTCTTTTATCTTTTCAACCACTTTCGTGGTGATCAATACACTTCCCTTAAAGGTTTCCCCGCCATGTACGACCCGGTGACCCACCGCATCAATTTCATCAAAACTCTTCAGACAGCCATATTTATCACTTTTTAAAATACCCAGTACGTATTCAATTCCATTCTGATGATCAAGGATTTCTCCTTCCAGTTTAATTTTTGCCCCGTCAATTCTTTCATGTTTAATAAATGAACCGTAAAGCCCTATCTTTTCAACAATTCCCTTTGCCAGCACTTCACTCGTTGCCATGTCAAATAACTGATATTTAATGGATGAACTCCCGCAATTTAAAACTATAATTTTCATTTTTAAGATAAATTAAACTTCATTAATTATTTGAATTCTGTTGCTGAAATGGCCTGGCCAATGATTTTTCCGCCTTCATACTTATAAAAACCACGACCATTTTTCTTTCCAAAATATCCTGCCCTCACTAATCTTTTAATAATGGGAGAGGGTTTGTAATGCTGATTTCCAAATTCAGCATATAAATTATCCATCCATTTAAGCAGTTTATCAAGACCAATCCTGTCAGCTAATTCAAAAGGCCCGTATAATAAACCATAACCCATTTTCATTGTGAGGTCAATAGCCTGCACAGAAGACACTCCTTCCATAATCAGGTCACATGCTTCATTAATAAGAGGAACAATCAGCCTTGAACTTATATGACCGGGAGATTCATTCAGCGTAATAGGTGTTTTTTCAATCATTTTTGCAAACTTGATGACAAAATCATATGAAGCATCATTCGTTTCAAATCCTCTTACCACTTCAACTATTTTTACCGTAGAAGCGGGAGTAATGAAATGTAATCCGACAGCTCTCTCAGGATGTTTCAAAGTGCTTGCAATATCGGATATCATTAGTGTAGAATTATTGGAAGTAAGAACTGTATCGGTCGAAACATATTCTTCTACTTTATTAAAAACTTCACGACGCATTTCAAGATTTGTACCGGGCTTTCTTGAATTTATCGTCTCAATCACCAGGTCAACATCCCTGATAAGGTTATAATCGGTTGTTCCCTTAATTCTTGAGAGGATAACTTTTTTTTCGGTTTCCGTCAGCCCCCATTTATTGATGCTTTCGTCCAACTGTTTCTCTATTTCATTGTATACTTCAGCTATTTTCTCATCGGAAATTTCAATAAATATTACTTCCATGCCATGCTGGCTGATAAGACGGGATATTTCCTGTCCCATATTTCCGCAGCCAATGACGCAGACTTTCTGGATAGTACCTTTTTTGTGGATTTTTTTGCTTAAAGCGAAATCCTCTAATGATTCTGACATATTGATCATATTTTTATATTATTATTTCATTCCGGCAGCCTGAGTGGCTGTAATTGCAACAAGATTAACAATATCGCTTACCGAGCATCCTCTTGAAAGATCGTTTATGGGTGCAGCCATGCCTTGTAATATGGGACCGATAGCTTCAGCATGAGCAAGACGTTCCACAAGTTTATAGGCGATGTTCCCTGCTTCCAGATCGGGAAATACCAATACATTGGCCTTTCCTGCCACCTCACTTCCCGGTGCCTTGCTTTTCCCTATCTTTTCAATAATAGCCGCATCAGCCTGCATCTCTCCGTCAATTTTTAAATCAGGATTCATCTCTTTAGCCATCCTGGCAGCATTTGCCACTTTATCTACAAGCTCATGCCTGGCACTGCCCTTAGTAGAAAAACTGAGCATGGCAACAACAGGCTCAAATCCGGCAATGTCCCTGGTAGTTTTGGCTGTAGCCACAGCTATCTCAGCCAGTTCCCTGTCAGTAGGGTCCGGATGTACTGCACAGTCTGCAAAAACCATCAACCCGTCATTGCCGAATTCCTTATCTTTTAGAATCATTATAAATGCACCGGAAACCACACTTATTCCAGGCATGGTTTTTACATATTGCAATGCGGGCCTTAATACATCCCCGGTTGCATTCTTTGCCCCGGCTACTTCCCCATCCGCATCACCCGACTTTATCATTAATACAGCAAGGTATAAAGGATCCTCAATTAGCTTTACCGCTTCTTCCCGTGTTAAACCTTTACTTTTCCTCAATTCCAGCATTAAATTAATATAGGACTCTTTCTTATCATGTTGAAAAGGATTGACAATCTCAGCATTTGAAATATGTACCAAACCATAGGCAGAGGCCTGTGATAAAATCTTCTCTCTTTCTCCTATTAAAATAATTCTGGCAAGTTTTTCCTCCAGAATTATGTCAGCAGCTTTTAACGTCCTTTCCTCATCACCCTCGGGTAGTACAATCCGTTGATTGTTTTTTTTAGCTTTTTCTTTAATACTTAATAATAAATCCATTGATTAACAATTAATTACAAAATAATTATTTTACCCTCTAAAAATAATCAAAAAAACTTACTTACCTAATTTTTATTATACGAATAATCATAACAAAGAAAACTGTTATAAAACACCCTGATTAAGATATAGACGACATGTCGGGGATTTCATTGAATTCTATATGAGAAGATATTTATTTTAACCCCCTTGATCTCATTTCAGCAGGCAATAAACAATAATATATAAATCTGTTTACCGGGACATTAATGTTGTATTTTTCAGCAAGTCTGACAACAGTGCCGTTCTGATACTCAAGTTCGGAGGGTTTTCCTTCCAGGATATCCCGAGTCAATGAAGAGGTTGAATCGTAAGGAAAAGTGTCGATATAGGAGACAGCTCTGGCAACAAAATCAGAATGAATCGAAACACCGGCTTTTTGTGATAAATTATATACTTCAGACATAACTTCCGACATTAATTTTCTTGTTTCCGGAACCTCCCTGATCTCACCATATGTGGAGTTGCACACAGCCAGTAATCCGCTGACACAAATTCCGATGAACTTTTTCCACAGTTCTGACTGAATGTCATCTGTTATTCTCGAATTAATATCACAATCAGAAAAGAATTCTTTTAACTTCTGAAGTCTTGGGGACACCGAATTATCACGTTCCCCGAAAATTATCAGGGGGTTTATCCCAAAGTGGTCTATTCTTCCCGGCGAATCTATTTTGCTTTGTATCCTGCACAATCCTCCTATGATATTTTCCGGACTAATGTGTGCCGATAATTCATCCATGGCGAGTATCCCGTTTTGTAAGGGCAGAATGATTGTGTCACTATGGATAACTTTATTTAATTCCAGGGCTATTTCTTTGACTTGCCAGGCTTTCAGCGCTATGATGACCAGATCAGGAGACTCGATATCATCTATCTTATCCGTTGCATTTACTTCTTTAACAGAAAAATCACCCAGATAGCTCCTAACGCTTAGGCCGCATTCTTTCAGAGCTTCCAGGTGATTTCCCCGTGCCAGGAATGTTACTTCATTACCTGAAACAGCAATCTTTCCGCCAAAATACCCGCCGACACCCCCAGTGCCAATTATTGCGGTTTTCATTCTCTTTTAATGTTAATTCAGGCCAAAGATACTCAAATCTTCTTCAACAGTGGTTATGGTTTTAACACTAAATTTTTCCTGCAGTAATGTCAGCACCCTGGGAGTTACAAAGCCCGGAAGGGTAGGGCCTATATGTGTGTTTTTAACTCCAAGGTATAATAACGCCAGATGAACAATGATAGCCTTTTGTTCGTACCACGCAATATTGAATACTATCGGGAGATCATTGATGTCTTTCAGATTCAGTACCTCCTTCAACTTCAGCGCCACAACAGCCCATGAGTAGGAATCATTGCACTGACCTGCATCAAGAACCCTGGGAATCCCGTTAATGTCTCCAAGATTAAGCTTGTTGTATCTGTATTTCGCACAGCCGGAGGTTAAAATGACAGTGTCAGCAGGGAGTCTTTTCGCAAATTCTGTGTAATATTCACGGGTTTTTTGTCTTGCATCACAACCCGACATTATTACTAATTTTTTTATTGCACCTGAGTTGACTGATTCAAGAATCTTCCCTGCAAGCTGCAATACCTGGTTGTGTGCGAAACCTATGGTCAGCTCTCCGTTTTCTATTTCTGCAGGAGGAGGACAAGTCATTGCAAGTTCAATAACTTCCGAGAAATCCTTTTGCCCGTTTGGAAGTCTCTTTGTAATATGTTTCCACTCAGGCATGCCTGTAGCCCCGGTAGTAAATACACGATGGTTATAGGTAGTGGCTTTACGAGGCGGCACCAGGCAGTTTGTTGTGAATAACACAGGTCCGTTAAACTTTTCAAAATCGTCAAGTTGCTGATGCCACGCACCTCCGTAATTGCCAGCCAAATGATTGTATTTTTTCAGCAGTGGATATGCATGTGAAGGTAACATCTCGGAATGTGTATATACATCTATCCCTTTTCCCTCAGTCTGAATAAGTAGCTGTTCCATGTCTTTTAAATCATGCCCGCTGACCAGAATTCCTGGATTTTGCCTTACACCGGTTTTTACTTTGGTGATTTCAGGATTTCCAAATGTTGAAGTATTTGCTTTATCCAGTAAAGCCAATGCTTTCACACCATATTCCCCGGCACGCATCAGCCATGATAACATGGAGTCAATCGTTTGTGGAGTTCTTATTGTAACCAGCCCCCGTTGCATGAAATCATACATCTCATCATCTTCATACCCCAGATTAAACGCATGTTCTGTATAGGCACCCATACCTTTTAATCCAAAAAGAAAGTATTGCTTCAAAGAACGGATGTCCTCATCTTTATCAAATGATTGAAGGCCAACAATTCCGGCCTTCTCTTTAAATTCATTTATGCTGCTGCCATTCCAGTATACGCAATCATGAGAAATGGTGATGTTCATCTTTGATCTAAGTTCATCCCTCAGTTTTATACATTCTTCTATTTCCTTATGAATGGCAGCATCATCAAAATTAGCATTGGTTATAGTTATAAATAACGCATTGATAATAAACTTACTTTCCTTATTCGTATCCATACCTCGTTTCCGGGCTTCAATGGCCACATGCGACAATCCTGTGCATAAATAAATTAACAGATCCTGTAGATTGGCTACTTCATCAACTTTTCCGCATACTCCCCTGATGGTGCATGCAGTGTTTTTTGCTGTTTCCTGGCATTGATTACAAAACATACTCATTTTTTCCAAATATTTAATTATACATGATTTTTGCACAAATATAACAAATTAATACTTTATTAAGTACTTAATTACTTATATATTTAATAATTTTTCTATCGTTAAATGAATGTGTCAAATAAAAATGATAAGATTAACTTCGTTGAGTTCGCTAAGGCCCTGTTCATCGGTATCGTTCAGAATGTCAGTAATTGGTTGATCCAGAACAAAAAATCAGATTTACTTTATAAAGAAACCTAAGCACCTCACGTACTACATTATGAAACAGGAGACATTGTCCTGCTATAAATGAATCCTATTCTACCTTGTTTTGAATATCATCAGCCGCCCTGCCTATTTTTAATTCTAAATCCTGAACCTGCTTTTCAGCGTTTTCTATTTTCTGAGCTTTTTCCTGGTAAATTTTCTCAGAAATTTTTCCGGTCTTCTTTTCATTCTCAAGTTTCTCTTTTGCGGCTTGTATTCTAACTTTAGCATCATCAATCTTTTGCTGACTTTCGCTAATTGTTCCTTCAAGTTCTGCCTTCTTCATTTCTTTGTTCTCTTTTGCTTCAGCAGCTCTTTGTTGCCCAAATTCTTTTCCGGTTAATTCTCCTTTTTCTTTACCATAGGCATGCCCTTTGCCCTTCTCTACAGCTGTTCCTGCTTCTTTTTCCATTTTTTCACCCTCTTGTTCCAATGCCTCGGCTTTTTGTTCCAGGGTTTCTGTTTCCTGTTCAATTTTCTCAGCTTTATCTTCTGCTTCCTCACTTATTACTGCCTCTGCTTCAGCTACTGCTTCTACAGTCTGATCTTCTGCAGCTTTACCTTTCGCCTGCATTTCTTTTCCTTTTTCCTGTGTAGTTTGTTTAGTTTGTTTAGCCTGGTTTTCCAGGCCTTTCTTTGACTGAGCCTGGATACAGGGAGTGATCATCAGTATGCAGGCAACAAAAATTGTCAAATAATATAATTTCCTGGTTTTCATAATTTTTCTTTGGTTTAAATTTACAATTCATTCAGTGTTTTTTCAAGGTCTTCAAGAGAACTTTCAATTTCATCTTTAGCCTGTTCCATTTTTTCGGCAGCTGAATCAAGTTCAGTTGCTTGTTTTTCAAGTTCTTCTATCTCTTTCTGTTTGGAAGAACTCTGGCCGCATCCGGCAAAAAACAACGTTGTCAGAATAGCGAGAAGATAGATTTTTTTCATAATAAATAATTTTATGGGTTAATAATATTAATTCACAGCAAGTTAAAGAATACATTGTTTTAAATCAAGTTTTTTATAGATTATTATTCCCGAAAGCTTCGGGCCAGCCAAATTTATTGAATAAACCGGAGAAAAGATTTTGAAGATTATTAAGATAGATTAAAGTAATGGGGCCATGACAGCTCATCCCTTTTCTTTGAAAAAAGAAGAACTTGTCCCGCCAGAGCGGGAGGGACAGGGGGCAGGATATTTTAAAATATTTAAAAGTTCAGAATGAAAGCCAGCAGTATTCGTATATTGGATACATTCTCAGTTTTTGTTATCACACCAAAGACATCCCTGTAAAGATTTCCGCTTGCATCTTTCGCTGCATATGCTGCAGTGGTATATTCCAGCTCAGATGCAATATTTAATCTGTTCCGGATAAATACAATTCTTGGTGATGCCCTGAAAATCCATTTAATAGTTGCCCCTCGGGCTGTAACATCGGTTCCTTCCACTTTGTTGGAGTAATACAGAACGGGGTCTTTCGATCCCAGGTTCCGGGTGTAACCGGTCCATATCCCATATTGAAATGTTTTTCCATTACTGTGCAATTCCGCCCATGTAGTGAAATTGTTTATGGTTGAGTAACTTACTCTGTTCTTCGTTGTATCAGTTACAGAATTTACAGCATATCCCCCAAGCATGGTCATGTCGAATAAATTTTCACCATAAATACCCTGAATTTTAGAGCTTACATATTTATTCTTTACTTTAAAAAAAGCTGTGGCTGAGATGCCGCTAACCTTTTCATCTGTTTTAAAGGTTTCACTTCCTTTGGTGGTTGACAACAATGGCTGTAAGGTTTTGAAGTTAAGACCGAAACCGGTGAGAAGCTCAGTGTTATTCTCCGCGTTCCTGTCTTCATATGAGATCATAGCTGTAATATCAGGAATGGAAGAATAACGGAGGGAAGCTGAACCCTGAGGGCTCGTAAAATCCCTCTGGGCTGATAAAATAGCAGACATACTCACTTTCCCTGTTTTGTGTAATATTTTGAACTGTGGATTTCTTGAGAAGGGTTGCATGGGTGCCCCGGTATTAAAAGAAATAACACCTGAAAAACATCCGGTGATAAAAAACGGATGCCAGAATTGTCCTGCCAGAAGTTCTGTTTTATCCCAGTCCATTTTCACATAAGCATGTCGTAGACGAAATCCGTTGGCATCGACAAAACTTGCAGTTTCATTACCAAAAAAATCAGCCTCGAGCATCCCGCTTACTTTTGCCCCAAAAGCATCGGGTGCAGTGATTTTCCCTGTTAGTCTTGACTGTATGGAAAGAAAATTAAATGAAGATACGGCATTAAGATCTTTATATTCCTTATCAGGTAACTTTTCCTTCGGATATAATAAAAAATGTCCTTCTCTGATACTGTATGTTTCACGGCTGTCAAAGAAAAAGTCACTTTTTATAAAACCGTAGAAACTAATTCCATACCTTGGCTCTTCCTTATTTTCCTGTGAATACACAAGTAAAGGGAAGATTATAATATATGCAATAATTACTCTTTTCATGGGTTCACTAAATTATCAGTCGTTATGATAATTTTCAACCTTATTTACATTATCTTTTTGAGTTAACAAGGATACTATTATCAACACAATTACAGCCAGCGGGATGGAAATAATACCGGGATTATCAAGGGGTATAGGAGCAAGGTTTTTATCAAAACCGAATTGTTCAAACATCGTTGGTGATAAAAGAATAATAATAACAGAAGTAAGAATTCCGGTAACAATTGACCATGCAATGCCCCGTGCTGTTGTTTTGTCCCAGAACAGGAGAAACAATATAGATGGAAGATTGGCTGATGCCGCTACGGAAAATGCCAGGCCTACTAAAAACGATACATTCATTCCTTTAAATAATATGCCCAGGATGATGGCAAAAATTCCAACACAAAATGCTGCGAGTTTTCCGGCCCTGACTTTTTTTCTGTCATCCATTTTCATATTCAGGAATTTATCCAGAAAATCATGCGCAATAGCCCCGGACGAGGCTACAATGAGTCCGCTTACAGTGCCTAATACAGTTGCAAAGGCAATAGCCGAAATAATGGAAAATAATCCAACTCCAAAATATTTTGCCAGCAGGGGGCCTGACATATTGCTGCTTTCCACGTCAAGTACTCCATTGACAGATGCTCCCAGTCCCATATATAATGTCAGCATGTAAAAGAAACCTATGGCTGCAATAGCAACAATGGTTGATTTCCTTGCTGCTCTCTGACTGGGAACCGTATAATACCTGATAAGGATATGCGGTAATGCAGACGTGCCTAAGAACAAAGCCAGCATGAGGGAAACAAAGTTCAGCTTTGTCCAGAAAGTTGCACCGGCACGGGTGGATATCTTATATAATAATCCGGGTATAAGCATATCCTTACCGGAAGTGGGTGTTTGAAACCATACAGTTGTATTGGCTTCCTTAATTTCCATTTTTGTAAACCTTACAATTTCACTATTCTCTATAGTGGAAAGAAACTTAAACGGACCCAGCGGACCCGTTTCATCTACTTCTTCTCCGTCAAATTCTATTTTGGTAAGATGACCCACCTGGCGGAATTTACCTTCAGACTTAGGCGCTCCATTATATAATTTTGTTCCGTCATCCTGAACGGATACAGATAAAACTTCCTCTATATAAGTTGAATCTTCAGTCAGTTTAAACCAGTGTGCTATTCCCTCCTTATCCAGTTTAATGAAAGTATGAACATTGTTCACTGTATAAGAATTTTCAATTCTATATGCCGGATCAGTAACTCCTTCTATAGTATTGCCCTCAACAATTGTTTCAAGCCGGGTGAATTCTTTGTAATGATCGCCAGGATTAAGATTTAAGCCATTCTTTAAGATATAGAAAGTCAAGATAGTTGAAAAGATTATTAAGAGTGCTCCTTTTATAAACTGAACATAGGTGGTGGATGTCATCCCTGCAGTAGCTACAATAAATATAACTATTGAACCGACAATTACAACTCCTGCCCAATGAGGTAATCCAAGCAAAGGCACAACAAGATCACCTGCCCCTACCATTTGGGGTATTAAATAGAATAGGGAAACTACAAGCGTGCTGATGGAAGCGGTAAGCTTTATTGATTTTGAGTTAAACCGGGCATCAAGGGCATCGGTGAAAGTAAATTTCCCAAGTCTTTTTAAGGGTTCTGCCACAACAAACAGTGCAACTACCCACCCGGCCAGGTAACCAATGGAATATAAAAATCCATCGTAACCGGAAAATGCAATCATGCCACAAATTCCAAGAAAAGATGCTGCCGACAGGTAATCTCCGGCAAACGCAATGCCGTTAACACCCCAGTGAATCTGCCCGCCTGCTGCATAGTAGCCCGAAGCAGATTTTGTCTTTCTTGCAAAATAGAACGAAAGACCCAGAACCATCATCACGAAGGCAATGAAAATAATTATTGCCCAAATTGAAACATCATATATCATGGCTTGTCCTCCCTGTATTTATTGTTCATGCTGTTTTCCATCCCTGTACATATGGCATTATAAATAAAACCCATAATGATGGCCAGAATAATAAGTCCAAAACCATAAACTATGGCCAGGTTCTGTTTTCCAATAATATGTACACCCATCAGTTCAGGATCTGCAAGCCCTATGACTACAAATCCACTGTAAACCAAAATGTAAAATATAAACAAAATGATCCCCAGTCTTGATTTCTTAGCTGCTGCATGATCTGTTTCAAGTTTTGCCGCCGGTCCGTGCATAAATACCTCCTTACTATTTTTGATTATTTTATAACTTATTTAAAATCCCTTTTTAGGGCGTGTTAAACTAATTAATTATTGTCATAAAATAATTTCTGTGAAATTGAAATATATCATTGTTTTATATCAACTTTTTTATGATACTTTTGTGTAAACTAACATATGCGATTAATTAAAACCATCACGTGTGACACTTGTCCCCTGAAGTGTGATATTTCTCTGACCGCCAGGGAAATGAATATTGAACATTCGCTGGCACCTGTTCATGCCATATATAAAAAACGCGAAAATATTTGCAGACAATACACTAAAGTAACCCACGCTTATATATTGGTTGAAGGAAATGCAAAAATGTATATCACAGGAAATAATAACAGAAATATTATTCTTAACATCCTCTTATCTTCAAATTATATCGGGTTAATGTCGGTTTACGGATCTAACGATTATCAATACAGCGTTGCCGCTATCACTGATTGCCATACATGCCAGGTTGATATCCGTATGATTAAGGAAATGTATTTTAATAATCATAACTTTATGCTTAAATTGAATAAGGCATTCGGAGATTCGGTTACTTTCATAATGCAAAAATTGATTTCTTTAAATCAGAAACAAACACGGGGGAAGGTTGCGGAAAGTTTATTATATCTGGCCCGGCTCCATGAATCTGAGAATTTCACTCTTACTCTTACCAGGAAAGAACTGGGAGAATTTTCAGCAATATCAGAAGAGAATGTAGTGAGGGTGTTGTCTGAATTTAAAAATGAAGGTATTGTTGAAGTTAAAGGAAAAGAGTTATTATTAAATAACACAGAAATGTTGGAGAAAATAAGCACTGTTGGATAATCACTATCCTTTGTACGAACTCATAAACTCTGCATTGAGTTTTTCCTGGTAGGTATTCATCTGGCTGAATATCTTCTTCAATATCACCTGTTCCATTTCTGTCAGTTTCTTTGGAAGGATATTGTTACTGATCTCATTTTTATTACTGATATCCATCAGTTGCTGCTGCATCCTGTGATACATGAGATAGTTGTAATGGTATAAAACTTCATCCGAGGTTGACTTGCTCAACACTCCTTTTGCCTTCAGAGCCCCAATCCTGTCGACTGTACCCGTATGCCGGATGTTATTATTTAAAGCATAAATTCTTGCAAACATTACGATGGGTGACATGCAGTTTTTCAGATCCAGCACCTCATCTTTGGTTTTGGTCGTTTCAGTAAGTATATTACCGAAAACACCAATGGGGGGTTTAAAGCCTGCTACAGTTTGCGCAAGGAAATAATAAAAGGCTGTCCTGCCTTCAAGAATATTGAAAACATGATCTTCCAGTTCCTTAAATACGGCACTGTTCCCGAAAATATGCCTGAAATCGAAAAATACGGAGATGTTAAGGAGGCTTTGAGGTTCAGGATTTATTACCCAGGTGGTAAAATAATCCTTCCATTTACTGAGTGGCTGACACCACTGCGGGTTGCCGGCCATATACCCTCCTTTACATAAGGGTAAACCTGACTTATCCAGGTCCTCGCATATCCGTAATCCAAGTGTACTGAAATAATCCTGCAGTAATGAAGGAGATATTTCAGAGCTATCCGCATAGATAATGGCATTATCCTGGTCTGAATTAAAAACCAGCTCCTCCCTGCCTGCACTGCCATATGAAATAAAAGCAAAAGGCACAGGGGGTTGACCTGATTCTTTTATGGCGTCCTGAATGATCTTTATGGTTATCTCATCATTAAATTTTGAAAGGATACTGTTAAAAGTCTGCGTATGTCCCAACTCATCCAGCAAAGGCCTTATAAAAAGCGGCAATTTCAGCCTGAATTGATACAGATCATTCAGACTCCGGCTGTTCGTAATACCCTGGCTGATAATTCCGGCTGAATTCAGGTATGCCTTAAAAATACTATTCTTGCCAATCACTCCGGCTATCTCACCTTCTCTGTTCCTGACAATAAGATGAGATACGTTCTCCGAATCAAATCTTACGGCAGCTTCACCAATGCCTGTATCACTGTTAACATAAATAAGAGGAGCCGTCATATAATCAGTTACCGGGGATCCCTCAGGCTTACCTTCTGAAAGATACCTTTTAATAATATCATTACGGGTAATTATACCCAGGCATACCTTATTTAACATTACCAGCACAAAATCCGAGTCATTCCTCACCATGATCTCAATGGCATCTTCTATCCCTGCATCGCCGGAGCAAAATACTGCCGGTAAACAGTGATCAGATGCAGTTTGGTTCCTGAGCTGCATTGTGGCGGCAAGATAATGTGTAAAGTAATGATGATCATCACTTACAATAACTTCTTCCACTGGTTCGACAATACCGTCACAATATATATTCACTCCGGTATTCCCGTCTGTTAATAATAAACGTAGATTTACCAGGGTGAGCATATTGTCTTTACGTCTTAACCGGACACGCCCTGAATAGGTATTTCTTTTCTTTAACTCTTTAAAAATTTCTTTAAAATCATTATTTCCGGAAAGGATCTGCCTGATTGGTAAATTTTCTATTTCAGCAGCATTTTCATATCCCAGGATTGAAACAAGCTTATTGTTACACTCCGTTAATTGTATTTTACCTGTCAATGAGAATCTGAATATTCCTTTATCTGACAGATCAGATATCTGATGAAGCCGTGTCTTAAGCTCCTCAAGCTCAGTCTTAACCGAACGATGTTCACTGGTGTCACGGAAAGTCATTAAAATACCTTCTTTTTCCGCAAAACGCACCGGAAGCAGGGTTAGTAAAGTTTCTGCGAGGGTGCCGTCTTTTCTTATTAAATCAATTTCCAGCCTGGTTTCTTTGTCAATCTTATCCGGATCCGGACTGTGTCCTGCGGGAAAAATATGTTTAATATCCATCTGCATTAAATCTTCCCCGGTATATTTTAACCAGTTTTGAATAAAAGCGTTGCTGTATGACACCTTGTTATTAACCAGTAAAATTATTCCTTCGGTGGATGACTCTACCAGGGATTTGTATTTTTCTCTGGATTCCCGTAATTGTTCTTCAGCTTCCCTTCTTTTATTTTCAATGTTGAGACTCTGATAGGTAATAAAGAAGATGATCAGGGTAATGATAAGGGTAATGCCAAGGAGTATCAGAATTAATTTATTTGTAAGGGAAGACATCTCTGCCTGCACGTCATCAAGGTAAATGCCTGTGCCAACTATCCAGTTCCAGGGAGAGAATTTTTTGACAAAACTCAACTTGGGCACAATACGGGTTGAATCATCCATAAACTGCCACTTATAGTTGATGAACCCTTCCCCTGATTCTTCCGCTATTTTTAGTGCTTCAATAAAGAGCCGTTTCCCGTCAGGATCGGCATAATCCTGTAGGCTTTGACCTGTCAGTTCATGTACATAGGGATGCATGATCATTACAGGAGTAAGATCTGTTATCCAGAAATAATCCTTTTTTTCAGTCCCGTATCGTAATGCTTCTACTTCAGAAATCGCTTGTTCCTGAGCTTCCCGGAGTGAAATCAATCCTTTTGATGCATCACTGTGATATTTGTATAGAATACTCCATGCCGTGCTGGTAAGCTCATTAAGCATGTTCCTTTTTTGCATGACAGCACTTCTCTCAAAAGCCGGGATTATGAAAGCAAATACGGAAATTACAAAAAGCAGTATGGCCAGCATAGCCGGAAGCACTATTTTTTGAAAAAAACTCGCTCTGATAAACAGCTTCATAATATAAACCTGCGATTGGTATTCAAAGATAATGCATTTATACTGAATTCCGTACTGTTATAGATAGCAAAACCGTTTACCTGGCTGTTATCAGCCAAAGCAGGGATGGTAAGGCAGTTTAACCGGTTCCGGTTCAGTTTCTTCTCACCATAGGAATAGTACATAAAACCTTTGAATATTTTCGAAAAGAGACCTGCTTCTGATTCATAACAAACACCTAATCCCTCAATGTGCATATGACCACAAATGCTTAATTCACATTCCTTCTGACGAAGAAAACCGAAATGGCCCTTTAATTCCCTGTCATCATCATACTTTGTTGAAACAGTACCGGTGAAGTTGGGATAAACATAATGAGAAAAGAGTAATTTTTTTTCACCGATATCTTTAATGATAAATTCCGGAAGTGATTGTAAATACCCGATCTCCTTTTCACTTAGTTTGACTGCATAGTCATCAGAATAATTCCAAACCTTACCCAGTGATATATGAGTCTTTTCTTCAGGGGTGAGATCATACCAGTTATCAGGAAATTTAAATCCCGCTCTGTATTGAGGGAGCTTTCCTATGTGAAAAAGGTCATGGTTGCCGCAAAGAACAATGCTGCAATTTTTTCTTATAATACTGATGCACTCTGAAGCATTCCTTGTTGCTTCATATTTACCTCTCAGGTAAGGATATCCTAAAATATCTCCAAGGCAGATGATCTGGTCACACTTTTCAATTTCAATGACTTTTAAAGCCCTTTTCAGGCTTACAACATCTTCATGAATATCGGAAATGACCGCTATTTTCAAATTTCAACAGTAATTTGTTAAACAAAGCAACCCGAACCATCCCAGCAGTGAAGACATAATTTTTCCCTGGGCAGTCCGATGGCGTTGATCATATCTTCAATACGCTGAAACCTCAGGCTGGTAAGATTCAGATTTTTCCTCATCTGTTCAATCATTTCATCATATTTCCCGTTACCATACTCGGAATACTCAGTCATATCGGGAGTTTCTGTTTTTTCAAGCTGGTATACAGCCTTTCTTGTTGCCAGGTCCATATTGGAGCGCGATCTGCTAAAGTTAAGGAAAGCACAGGGATAGGTGAGGGGAGGGCATGCAATTCTTACATGTATTTCTTTAATGCCGGCAGCATACAGATCCACAACATTATCTTTTAGCTGTGTACCCCTGACTATGGAGTCATCCAAAAATATTCCACATTTATCCCTGATAAGCACCGTATTGGGAATTAATTTCATCTTTGCCACCAGCTCCCTGGTATCCTGGTTCTGTGGCATGAAACTCCTCGGCCATGTAGGGGTATATTTGGCATAAGGCCTTTTCAGCGGTATCCTGCTTTCGTTGCTGTAGCCCATGGCATGACCTACTCCTGAATCGGGGATGCCGGCAACAAAATCAGCTTTCACACTGTCTTTCCTTGCCAGGGCAGCACCGCACAAATACCTGGTCTCATCAACATTGATATTCTCATATATGGAAGTGGGATAACCAAAATAAATCCATAGAAATGCACACACCTGAAGCTTGTTTTCAGGTTCTTTTAACTGTGTGTACCCGTCGGCGGTGATATGTATTATTTCCCCCGGACCCAGATATTTTTCAACCTCATAGTCGAGGTTAAGAAAAGAACTGGTCTCAAAAGCCACACCATAAGCCTTCTCTTTCTTTCCAAGAATAACAGGTGTCCTTCCGAATTTATCCCTTGCCGCTATAATACCGTTTTCAGTCAGTACTAAAAGAGAACAGGAACCTTTAACGGAATCCATGACATGCTGAATTCCTTCCAGGAAATTATCGCCCTCAGCAATGAGCATGGCAACAAGTTCAGTGGGATTTATCCCCCCCTGGCTCGTTTCGGAAAATGTCCTCTTTTTCTTTATAAAAACATCAGCCAGCTCATTCACGTTATTGATTTTAGTAACCGTGACAACACCAAACCTCCCTAAATGAGAGGTTAAAATAATGGGCTGTGGATCTGTATCACTGATGACCCCGAATCCGGTTTCACCCTTGAATCCTTTGATGTCTTCCTGAAATTTATTCCGGAAATACCCGTCTTCAAGGCTGTGTATGGCTCTCTGAAATCCTGATTCTTTAGAATAACAGGCAATCCCTGCTCTCTTGGTTCCTAAATGTGAGTGATAATCAGTACCGTAAAATACATCACTTACACAGTCGGTTTTGGAAACACTGCCGAAAAAACCACTCATAAAATCTTTAGATTTAATTCTTTTTATACGAGGCTAAAATTAAAATTATTATTCATTAATCAGTTTATGTTGGTGAAAAGTATAGGCAAATTGTTAATATATTTTATATATCTGTGTATTTTTGTATCGGATTTATTAATTATGGTTCGTTATTTTTTTATATTGCACTGATAATTAAAATTTTAACAATTTATGCTTAAATTACTCATGTTGTTAAAAACATTAATAATACAGCCCCGTGTATAATAAACCAAAAACACCTGACTATGAGACGAGTCTTAATTATTACGCTGACCCTTACATCTCTGCTGATTTTTAACTGTAAAAAGGAAGAGTATTCTGAACGGTTTAACCTGCTGACCACACCGGTATGGACTTCAGACAGCCTGCTGGCCAATGGCATGGATGCTTCCGGAACTGGCCAGATGCTTGAGAAATTTAAAGGAGATGCGGAATTTAAAAAGGACGGAACCGGATATTTCGGTAAATTTACCGGAAGTTGGAGATTTGCACAGAACGAAACCCAGCTGACGATCTTTTCCGATTCCCTCCCGATCCCTTCTCTTACAACAAATATTGTTGAACTGAATGAAATTTCGCTGAAAATTACTACCGCATTCCCTGATTTTGCTTATAGTCCGCCGCAAACCATTGATATTCGTATGACATTTAAAACGAAATGATGCAATATCTCGTTGCCGTTTTCTTTCTGTGTAATGTTGTTTTTTCTCAGGGGGCTGATACTACCTGTATTATCAGGGGAAAAGTAACAGATCATATTTCAGGGGAACCTCTGCCGGGCGCTACCATAATATATGGGATCAATAAAGGCACCAGTACAGGCAAAGACGGTGTTTATTTCATTAAAACCCTCCCCGGAAATATCACTCTGTCTGTTCAGTATGTGGGTTATAAATCTATCTCCGTATCCTTTACCCTAAAAGCCAATGATACAATATATGCCGATTTTGAATTATTCCATGCGATTACTGAACTGGATCAGATTGTTGTAAGTGCCGGTAAGGCGGAGCAGAGAGTCTCGGAACTCACTGTTTCAGTCAGTATTATTCGTCCCGACATATTATCAAAAAGTCATATTACAGATGCAAAGGAATTGCTGAATAAAACCTCGGGGATTGAAATTCTCGACGGACAGGCTTCCATACGCGGCGGAAGCGGCTTCAGCTATGGTGCAGGCAGCAGGGTGCTGGCCCTTATTGACGGTTTACCCGTCCTGGCTACCGATGCGGGCAATGTTAAATGGCAGTTCATGCCGCTGGATAACCTCTCCCAGGTGGAAATTATCAAGGGTGCTTCATCCGTGTTATACGGTTCCTCAGCCTTAAACGGAATTATTAATTTTCGTACCGCCGATGCCGTTGCCGGTGAGCCTGTGACAAAATTTGTCGCGGAAACAGGAGTTTTTGACAACCCCCGCAATAAACAATGGATTTGGTGGGACCTGCCTGTAACTTTTTCCAATATCTCTTTTTCCCATCTTAAAAAATACGGGAACACTGATGTCGGCGTAACCGCCACTGTATTGTCAGATAACGGGTATCGTAAACTTAATGATGAAAAGCTCGGGCGGATGAATGTGAAGCTTAAACATTTCAATAAAAATATTCCCGGATTAACATATGGAATGAACCTGAATGCAGGATATACCGAAAAAAGAGATTTTGTTTTATGGGAAAATGCGTACACCGGGGCACTGAAACAGGATGAGTCCACAGCCATGCTCCTACATGGAAGCTTCATTGCCTTCGATCCCTTTATCAGCATGAAGAAGGATTTCCGTTCAAATCATGACCTGAGGATGCGTCTGCAATTGTCAGATAATACTTTCCCCGATAACGGACAGAATGACAGTCACGCTCTATCCTTATTTACTGAGTATCTGACGCGGTATAGGATTATGGAAATCCTTAACCTGAACATAGGCTTTTCACAAAATCTCAGTAAGATAAACTCACCCTTTTATGGCAACCATCAGGGTATAAATCTGGCAGGCTATTCACAAGTAGATGTCACTCCCGCCGAAAGGATCAAACTGGTTGCCGGTGTAAGGCTTGAATTCAATTCCCTCGACGGAATAAACGACAGGCTGGTGCCTCTTTTCAGAACAGGTATCAATTATAAACTGCTTGATCTCACTTTCCTGAGAGCATCATTCGGCCAGGGATACCGCTATCCTTCCATTGCCGAAAAACATGCATCCACCACCCTGAGTTCCGTAAAGATCATACCTAATCATTCCATCATGCCGGAGTCAGGCTGGAACTCCGAAATAGGTATTAAACAGGGCATACTGACAGAGAACCTGAACGGACAGGTTGATATCGCATTGTTTTATTTACAGAATAAGGACCTTATTGAATATAACTTCGGCAGTTATCCTGATCCCGTAACCGGAATTTCAGGTCTTGGTTTCAGGGCTGAGAACGTTGAGCAGTCACGCGTATACGGCGGCGAACTGGAATTCCTTTTGCACCGGTCATCCGGAAATTTTCAGAACAGCCTGGGAGGCGGTTATGTATACATGTACCCTGTGGAGTTTAATCCGGTAACAAACAAAAATACAGATGTATACCTCAAATACCGGAGAAAACATTCGGGCAAGCTGAATCTTAGCTCAAAGTATAAGCGAATTGAATTCAGCAGCAGCTTATATGTCAAATCAAAGATTCTGAATATAGATGAGGTCTTTGTTCATGAGGCCACACGGGAAAGCTTATTACCCGGGTTTTATGATTACTGGACACATAATAATAAAGGACATTTTCTAATGGATATAAGCGCAGGATTTAACCTCCTTTCCGATAAGTATAAAATTTCACTGGCGGTAAAGAACCTGACCAATGCGGAATACATGGGAAGGCCGGGGGATATAATGCCGCAGAGAAATTTCAGTATCAGGTTCAGTGGGAATCTGTAATCATCACTCTCCCGATTTCTCATATTTTCCTTCCGCGTATTAACCCAGGTATGTTTTTATTCCCTTAACAGAAAAGAAATGTTCCGGAATATATTCCTGTTCATTATAAATTTATTGTTTAATATTATTAATAATATGTTAAATAATATATATATAACATATATTATTAATAAACTGATATAAAATATATTAATAGTTATTTTATATTTTTATAAGTACATAATGTTCATTATATTTTAATAATCATTAAACATTATTTAATTAACTGTGTTTAGATATCATAATTAATTTAAAATGTAAAAATCATGAAAAAACTAAACACATTAATCAAAGGTTTAACTGTTTTTAGAAAACAGTTGGTACTCGTGCTTATTTCATTAAGCATAGTCTTTAACCTAAAAGCTGAGGATGGTTCGAATACTGTGGTTGACATTATTGTAAACAGTCCGGATCATACCACACTGGAAGCTGCTGTACTGGCTGCTGAACTGGAAGGTGCCTTATCCGGGGAAGGTCCGTTTACGGTATTTGCACCAACAGATGATGCATTTGCCGCACTGCCGGAAGGGACTGTCGATGCATTGCTCAATGACATTCCCGCTCTGACAGCCATACTCACGTATCATGTGGCAGGCGGAAAGGTACTTTCCACTGACCTCTCTGACGGTATGGTTATCACCACCCTTAACGGTAAGGATGTAACTGTATCCATCACCGGAGAGGGTGTATTTATCAATGATGCCAAAGTAACGGTAGCCGATATTCCGGCCGACAACGGGGTTGTGCATGTGATTGATGCCGTTCTTATCCCGCCTGCATCCACAAATGTATTGAACAGAGTGGCTGCTGAAAGGATGTTTAAAGTTTATCCCAATCCTGCTGAAAACTATTTGAATATAAACCTGTTAGATGATTATACCGGAAAACCAGGTACCATAAGTATTGTACGTATAGATGGAACGCAGATAATGGAGATAAGCACAAAGGATTCGATTTACAATTTAGATGTAAGTCATCTCAGTTCAGGAATTTATTTTGTTCTGATGAAGACAGGAAACAAAGTTTATTCAGAAAAGCTGATAATCAAACAATAAAGACAATTTTTATACAAGAATTAAATCCATTTATACTGTTGATAATATTAAACTTCAGGTACTTATTTGTTAGTAAGAACATATTAATAAAAATATATAACCTGATATAGATAATCAAACAAAAAAAACCGTCTCATTTAAAATGAGACGGTTTTTTTTGTTTAACTCATATTAGTTTAATAGTGTTACTGATTATTTATATGTTAGTTACTATTAGCAATAGTTCGTTAAACTTTTATATTGCGTTGATAATGAATATTTTAACAATTCGAGTATAAATTACCTATATTGTTGATATATAATATATTGCGCCTTTGCGCCTTCGCGTTTTATTTTAATTTAACGAACTGTTGTATTAGGTTACAAGTAAATAAATTTATATATGTTAATAATTATGATTACTTTTACCGGAAATTATAATCCTTTCTTGTCTCAATAATCCTCAGTTTTATGACACTTATCTCTCAAACAATAGGCTTATTTGCCGCTGCATTCACGGCAGAGAAGTATTACAAAGCATTGAATAATTCACTGAAAAGGTTTAATGATGAATATACAATGTTGCATTATCCTTTGTATAAAAAACATGATGATTCATTTCTGCAGTCCCAGAAGAACCTCACGGATCATTGTCTGGGTATGTTGAAAGAATTAAAGGGAAAATCAGTACTGGAAATTGGTTGTGGAAATGGTGTTCAGTCCTGTTATATTACCGAATTGCACAAGCCTTCAAAGATGACAGGAATTGATTTAAACCCTTATAGTATTGAGATAGCTAATAATGAAAAGCTACGAAGGAATCTTACAAATGTTCACTTCCATGTTGATGATGCGCAACAGATGCATTCTATCAGTGATGAATCACAGGATATAATAATAAATATTGAAAGTGCTTTTCATTATCCTGACAAGTCTGCTTTTTTGAGGGAGATACACCGGGTGCTTAAACCCGGAGGTCATTTTCTGATAGCAGACCTTGTAACTCTTAAAAAGAAGGGTTTCGGCCTTCGTGAGAAGTGGAAGAGGCTCCAGGCGCTGCATCACTGGAATGAAGAAAAATATACTATTGAACTTCAAAATACAGGCCTCAGCATTCTCCGGAATGATGATATTACTGAAGAAGTAGTAAAGGGATTTAAGAGTTATCCATTGTGGTTCAGACAAATGCGGAGAAAAGGATTTATTAATGATTCTGTCTTTAAATTATTCTACTTAGTGATCCTTTACTGGTACATATTTCTATTAACTAAAAGGCGCAGGTACCTTGTATTTTCGGGTATGAAAGCAGCCTGAGCAAATCAGGGAGCAGGTTAATTTCAGGCTTTTCCGGCATATTTTATCAGGATAAATTTCATTTTTTTATTTGCAGGCAAAAAATAATTATATTTGCCCCCGCAATAAAAATAAAATGGCGAGGTAGCTCAGCTGGTTAGAGCGCATGATTCATAATCATGAGGTCGGGAGTTCAAGTCTCCCTCTCGCTACAGTAAAATCAAGGCTTTCAGAAATGAAGGCTTTTTTGTTTTGATAATTTGCTACAAAATTTGCTACAAATTCTTTTATGCAAGGTGTCGTTAATAACTTCTTTAAATTCCAGATATTATAAAGTAGAGGGGTGAAGGCTTAAGTATGTAGTAAATATTGAGTCAATCCAAATCTTTTGACAACCTTCATGGAAATAATTCTTGAATTTGTAGCAACTATACAAACTTCGGTAAGGTCATTTTTAGACATTTCACCAAGCAAGTGTTGTGGATTACTAACAAGATCATCAAATAACTTTTTATATGAGAATATTTTAATATGAGCACAGTTTAAATAGCAATCATGTTCTAAATAGGATTTACCATGTGATTTAAAATGAACTTGTAAAGATTCGAGGACTTTATTTCCAACAAAGGGTTTATTAGTGTTAAATATAAGTGCTGCAACCAAACTATTATCACTGTTAATACCAATGATAACAAATCTTTTTTCTCTCCCGATATCTATCAGATAACAGGACATTACATTACCTGGTATTAAGTTTTGTTTAGCGTAATGATTCTTAAAATTATTCGGGAAGGAATCACCAAGAATGGCACTCATAAACAAATATGATTGATAAATTCCATTTCTTCTTTTAAGAAGTCAATCATCTCTTTATTTGCCCCACCTTCTTTAGCTATTTTTTCAATAGAAATAGTACTATTTAAACCGGCACTGTTATATGCTTCACCGTGGGATTTTTCCTTTAGGACTCTAAAATTTAAATCTTTATTCTCTAAAATTGCCTCGTCGATACATTCTATATCACTTTCAGAAAACTCATCTAAATCTGGTTTTACTAATGGTTTCAAAATATAGGACTGCTCAACTTTAAAGTATTTTTTATATTCATCTGTTTTATATAAGCTATCTCCCCTTACCGTTTTTAACATATCATATATTTGTGAAGGGACGGGGCCTTTTTCCATTGCTATAAAGTAGTCTCCTACTATAGGACTTCCATACTTAACCAAATGTTTCTGTTCGGCAAAATATAGAATTTTGCTTAATTTATGTAGATCAGCTTTAGCTAATTTCTCTGCAATATACAATACAGTAGAAATAGCTTTTTCTTTATCAAACATAAATTTTTCCATCGCTCCTGCAATTTGAAAGTACCTAATAAAACACTAAAGTTATTAAAATAATCATTATACTGTCAATAATTTTCAACAGAAAAATGTTCATAAGTTGAATTGTTCAACTAATGAAGGCAAAAAAAGAGGATCCTGTTAAAGATTCTTTTTCCTTCCTTCAATCCCGCCGGAATTACCGCCGATTGAGAAATAACGGGTTACGGCTTTTAAATCAACCGGCGCCGGATTACCTGAATGAACTACAGGATTTCGGCGTACGGCATATTAACATTAAGCAAGTAAATAAATGAACATTATCAAAGTTCTTTAAGTAAACGAATCTGACGGGTGTGCAACGTTCTGAATCATTCCAAAGGATTGTTCCCAAATAATCATCTCTGTAAATTAAAATTAGTGACATCAGTTAAAAAACAATTTCTTAACTATAACAATCAGGACATAGTGGAAAAGCCTGTTTTATGACCTTTATTCCAGATTGCAGACACTTTCTTTATAGAGTGGTATATATCATCTTTTCCGGAAAATGTCTTTTATAGCCTCCAAATAGCCTTAAAAACGCTTTTGTGTGTAGAAGTAAGATTAATTATTTCCATAATCACGGTGATTGTTGATTATCAGGTCTTAGGGATTCCCCTGAATTGGTATTGTTCACTACGATATTCGTAATACATTGTATTACAAATAAGTCGCGATCATGCCTAAATATAAAAAGATACAAATGCGATAAAACTAATTGGTGATTATTACAAACTAAAACAATGCTGTTCATTTTTTCCGGAATACGACAATCAGCGTTTCGCATGAATATCTTAACCAGGTATAATTTATGATAATTCGGGATCACGAAAGACCTAATAATCAAACTTATTATAATTCAATACTTTTGGGAAATCCCTTAAATATTTCTATCAACAATTTCTTCAATTTCTTTTTTTGTTACACCATACTCTCTGAGTATCTGATAAGCATAATTGATATTCTTTCTCAGGTGTGTCTCTGCTATGTCAATTTTCACAGAAAGTTTGTTAAAATATAGCTCCTCCGGGGTATATTTTCCGCTCTTAACTAAGCGTAATAAATCTAACTCGGTATAATTTGTCGGTAATTTGATTGTTCGAAGTATTTTATCATCTTTAAAAAATGTAGTACTGACAGGAACAGTAAGCGAACCGATACTCATTTCACCTTCGTCAATTGTTATTTTCAGGTATGGTTTTCTTTTAATTGAATGAATGATATCGAAGAAATAATACAGAGGTATTGAAACTTTGGCGGAGCCATAAACTGAACAGGGAACTTCTAAAATTATTCCCGGCACTGCCATGGAGAGGTTATTATCCGTAATAGTAATTTCGCATTGTGTGAATTTTGCATTTTTCCCTAAACTGCGAATGGAAGTTTTCATCTGTGTCAGGGTCTTTAGAAGCTTACTTTTTTCAATGGTAATTATCAGCATATTTTGTAAAATATTTTTTTAAACTAATTACTTTTTAATAGTTCATCATATACTGTTCCTGCCTTACTAATTTGTTAATTTTACTTTTACTCTTTTATAAAAATTGTGTTGACTCACCAACCGTATTTTAATTACATATCATATGGACAGTTTAATTACAGTTTTCTTTTATTGTCTCATACGCTACTCTATACCCTAATTCCCCGGCTTTGCTTAAATCCGTACATCCACTGTCTTTTTGACCTAATCTAATTCTTAAAAGACCCCTACTATAATAAGCTTTTGCATGCTCTGGATCAACCTCTATTGCTTTAGTAAAATCATCAATAGCACCTTTGTAGTCTACTATGATTTCTTTTACGTTTCCTCTGTAATAATATAAATTTCTATATCTATTGGGGTGAATCTCAATAGCCTTAGTATAGTCTGTAATTGCACCTCTGTAATCATTTAAATGCTCTTTTGCATTCCCTATGTAAAAATAAGCACTTTCTCTATAATTTGGGTCAATCTCAATAACCTTGGTAAAGTCAGCAATAACTCCTCTGTAGTCTTCTAACATTTCCTTTGCATGTCCTCTGGCGCAATAAGCATCTGTGACCTGTGGGTCAATCTCAATAGCCTTAGTATAATCATAAATCGCTCCCACGTAGTCATTTAAATGAGCCTTATAATATCCTCTCATAAGATAAGCCATTCGATCATCAGGACTATTATTTATTATTTCAGTATAAGAGTTAATCGTTTTTTCGTTTTCTTCTAACATTTCCTTAGCATCTCCTCTGGCGTAATAAGCATCTGTGAGCTGCGGGTCGAGTTCGATAGCCTTAGTATAGTCAGAAATCGCCTCCCGATAGTCAAATATCATTGCCTTTACTCGACCTCTATTATAATATGCTGTTGCATCATTTGGATTACTTTCAATGACCTTAGTATAATAGAAAATAGCTTCTTTGTAATATGGAAGATCGTCCCACTTAATATTTCCCTCAATCTTTGGTGACGATTTAGCATTTAAAATAATTAATTCATCACCCTCCAGTTGGATCTTTCCTAATTTCTGAATAGCTGATTGTCCCAATAAAAGTGGGGCTAAAGTTTCATGTATAATAACTGCCTCAATATTATGGAGGATTATTCCGGAAATTTCTAACTCTCTGAGAGTGATAGTTGTGTTTTTTATTAATTCACCATTTGCAAGTTGAGCAGATGATGAACCATGTAAATCCTTTTCATCTAAATAACCATTTTTTAGCATAAACACTGCTTCCGCTAAAGAAATAGATACATTACTTGCTCCGGTATCAAAAATGAATCTAAGCTTTAATCCATTTACAGTACAAGGGATAGTATAAATGTCATATTCCTTTTGCATTTTAATCCTTACCTGTGCCTGCAAATATGCAGAAACCATTATAAGGATCAGAATAATCAATATCTTTTTCGTTAGGGTGATTAAAAGATTCATTACTGTAAATTTGAATAAATGATTTTACTTGATTATCACAATCTTTATATCGGAAAATTATGGTTTTCGAAATATATAAATAGGTTTTTTATGCTGTATTTTCTTTTTATGGGGCTTAATAGAAGTTTTTTTAGCCATCTTGAATTTAGGTGTTAATACTTCTCCATCATTATAGTTTAACTTTGTGGGAGCTGAACATCCTGAATTCATTATAATTATAAGAAATAGAATGATTAGAGTTCTCATTAAAAGATATTCAATATTTCGAAGCTTATGTATTTTAATAGTATTAAAAACTTTATCAAGTTCTTTTTGTTGTGCCTCAGTTAACTTTGGTTTTGCTGGTTCTGTTGGGACCTCTCCCTTGCCTTTTTCACTGCGTTCATCATCGCCATATAATTCAGCAATGATGTTGTCTTCGGCTTGTCGTTCAAGCTCGATTTCTGATTCAATGTTTCTTCTGATTTCATCTCGTAATTATTATTTTGTTTTCGAAAGTAAATTAGTATTCATTTAAGTTTTCTCTTAACTTCTATCAGTTTTTTTTCCATTGATTAGTGTTTATTTGTTTACCTTTAACATACTAATAGTTTCAGAGTATAAGTTTACCGATATACCCGTGACAGATTTCTGGTTGCTCATATATAAGCCCATCCCCTTAAAAAAATCCCTGTTAAATTCTTAAGTATTTGGTATATTTATTCTTATTCACTTTTTCATCATATAAGCAACTGTGTTTATTGGATTACCAGTTAAAATTCATGAATAAAAATTTCTTGTCATATAATAAATACCACCATCTTGTTTATAATTCTCTTAATAGGGATATCACAATGCGCCTTTGTATCTCTATTCAACCTCAGTGCGCACCTAATCCCTGAGGCAACGAACGCTGAACCCGTTCCCCTTGTAGTAGTAGCTCCGGTGCAGGTCGCCGTAGATGCAGCTCAGGCCCCTGTACCAGGCGTAGGTACTGATGTACTCCGTGGCGCTCAACCAGCTGCCGATGTACCCGGCACTTAAGAAGAAGCTGTCGATGAGGTACCCACCCGGAAGGGCTGAAAAACCAGTAACATTCCGTTTAGCCGGGTAATCAGTATTCCCCACGGTACCCGCACCGGTATAGCTGTTCCAACCGCTTGACGTGGCGAGGGCTTTGGCTATTTTATTTCCAGTGGTGGTACCATCATAATTGTACCCATTGGCTATAAGATAATTTTCCAGTTCTGTCCATTCCGAATCTGTTGGCAAATGCCATCCCGCAGGACAAGCACTTAGTGCAGCCGGCCAGTTATACAAAACCCCGTAGGCCCGGTAATTGGAGGTGGCTTTGGCTTCAGTTACATTGGTACCCTCGTAACCGTAAACGTAATAATACGGGGCCGTATAGGAACCTGAAGAGGACGGGCTTACGGAAGGGAGGTAAGCAAGGTTTTCAGCCATCCATTCCTGAGAGCCTATTATTGTTGTATAATAAACATTGTTTTCTATATCAGTTAATGTTCCTGAATATGTTTTAAAAATCAACTCATTGCCATAACCAACTCCACCACTATTTATTGCATAAGCACGAATATAATAGGTGGTTGTAGGGCTTAGTTCTGCTAAATAGGACACAAACAACCCTGTCCCAATCCCATCATTTGTTATACCCTCATTAGTGTCCAAAGTGGGATTATCTGATGTACTCCATACCACACCACGAGCAAGTATAGTAGCACTCCCATCATTCGTAATTATACCACCACTTCTTGCTGTTCTGATTGTAATAGAATCAATTCCTATGGTAGTTATTTCAGGAAGTGTAATAAAGCTCAATTCATTGCCATAACCCACCCCAGCATTATTAGTCGCATAAGCACGAACGTAATATTTTGTGCCTGATGAAAGTTCGGTAAGGTTGCTTGTAAAGTTTCCCGTTCCACTCCCATCACTGGTAAAAGGATTATTCAATGTACTTGGGTTAGGCGACGTTCCCCAGCATACTCCCCTTGCGGTAATTTCCAAACCACCAAGTGGAATAACAGTACCCCCGCTTATTGCAGAGGTTTGGGTAATATCGCTGACTTCTGTTGTAGTTAAAACAGGTACTTTTTCCTTTTCTTTTTCCTCTATCTCACAATTACTTATAAGTAAGAGCAAAAAACCAGTTAATAATAATCGACTTAAGGAATTATAGTTTTTCATTTTTATTATCAGTGTTTACTTTATAATTAAATTCAAGTAAGAACTTAAACTCCCCTGTTCGAGCTATTAAATTGTCAAATGATTAAAGGAATAGCATAATATATTTTGGAATAGATTTTATATCTGATGCGATTATATTGGGAATCATACTTTCCATTTACAAAAAATTATAAACATAGTTTAAAAAAAGCGTGGAACTATCCACTTCCACGCAAGAGGCTCTGGAAAGCCCTGGCCATGAAAAGGAAGCCCCACGCCATTCGGCGTGAAGTACTCCCTATTGCTCTTGGCCTGTGAAAATTTCCAGATTTCTTGCGCAAGCAATAAGTTAATGCTTCACAATATTTTACTAACCAAATGTATAAAATAATATGTTCTTAATCAAAATAATGGTGCGAATAAGATTATGATCCGTAAAATGGGTTCGTAAGAAGTTAAATAAAAAACCAAAGACAGTTAAATTTTGGAATCAGAACAAAGTAAAAGAGTTCATTGAAATTGTTCTAAATTAAGAAGATTCACATACCCCTACAAAGGTGCATGTAAAATCCAGAGCATCCAAAGGAGTGAATACTGGAACATGGATACAACCCATATTGTATATCAAATTTGTTATGTGGTTAAATCCAAGATTTGAATAATTTGTCATAAAAAGAGGTTATATTTTTTACAGGCAACGGTTAGTCTGTAAACAGGTGTATTGAGTGATGTCCTATTTTCTAATCAGGAGCAAAATGCAATAAAAATGGTCGGATACAATGATGAAATGAGGAAGGTGAACAGTAGAAATTTTTTTTCATCAGTTCAATACATTATGGAAACGGATCGAAAGAATTAGGTAAGTCTCCCAATTCACCCCATACCTCATCAAAAACCTGCCAATAATGCTGGCTAAAGGCTCTTATTACCCGCTTCCCTTCTTCTGTTATCCAGTAACGTTGCAATCCTTTATATTTGTTCTTTTCCACTCTTATATATCCTTGAATTGATAATTTATGAAGGTGGCGATATACTCTGTTATATTGCCATGAAAGCAGTGTTGAGGAAAGGTATCTGGCAGTAAAACCATTATTCTTTAAGCGCATAAGTAAAAATGCACCCAATAAGACCATAAACGCAGGTTTAGATATCTTGTACTTTTCCTGCAAGCGGTTTATTGCTGTGTAATGGAGACAGAGAAGCCAGGCGTGGCAGGAAGTGATTTGATTCTGATAATTATTTTGTTTGGCAATATTCTTTTGCGCTAATTCCGTAGCCTTTCGCTTAATATAATCCAGTACCCTCCAATCATGGACAATGTCATTCAGAGGTATGTTTTTTAAAGATTCATCCATAGTGTGTGTCTCTTAGCAGTCTATGTATATAATATGGGGGTGTGCATCTTATCCGAAATCGTTTTTGCGGACCCGCCCCCCTCTATAATTTTTTAAAGATCATTTTCAAATTCGGTAATCAGTAAACCGGTTTCGTTTTTACGGCTCTTAAAGCATTTAATAGTTATAACGTAATTATTTCCTTAACGGCTCATACCGTAAAAAGATCGTTCTCAAGTGGAACTTAGGCATCACTTTTACCTGTTCCGGTTTTACTAACCCTTAATTCGGGATACATATCCGCTTATTTTCATCTGCCTCAACCCCCATTTTGAAATGTTCCTCTGCAGGGGGTCTTCTTTTTCACCTGACGTCCTCATCCAATACCCCTGTTTTTTCCATTATCTCTCCCTGAGTGATACTCCTGTACTTCTGCCAGGCTAAAGCCTTATTTCGGTAACACCAGGCTGTTTTTCCAAAGTCTTCATTTCCCGGGTACGTTTCCCTTTCAGGATATGTTTTTCCAAATACTATTTCTTCCGGTGCAATCTTAATTTTAAACACCTCAAAAACACCATCCGATCTTAAGTAAATAGCTTTTTTCCCATTTCTTTGTAAACATTGTGCTGTTAACTCCGGTATTCCTGTGCCGTAGACATTAACTATTTGCTTTAATATTTCCATATTTTTTTTATAACCTTAAATTTTTTTTATTTTTCTTATATTACCTACTATCTTATATTGATACTACTACAGTACTGTGTTTTTATTCATTCTTATTTATTCTTGTTCGGGGGCACTTTCTGGTTTCACTTTCGGTATCTTTCCGATATCACTTATTTGGTAAATGTTCTAATTCTTTACTGTTAATAGGTGTTTCCTTTGGTTTCATTTTCCTAAAATTTCGCATAAAATCATGTCACCATCAATTTCTGGTATCTTTTCGGTATCTTTTCCGGTATCACTTATTTGGTAAATGTTCCAATTCTTTACTGTTAATAGGTGTTTCCTTTGGTTTCCTTTTCCTAAAATTTCGCATAAAATCATGTCATCATTTTGCAACAATTCGAAAAACTTTTTTACCTGTCTTTTGCAGGTTCTGAATTGCATGGCCCAGGTCTCCAGGCTGGCATAACTTTGCCCAGGCTGGCAGATATTGATCTTATTTCCTACGTTAAATTTTTTGGGTGCGTGGTTTACGGAGAGTAGAATAACAAGCCATCGTTTTAAATACTTGTCATTTTCAAAAATCCAGTGATCCTGTAATGATCTCTGAAGCTTTATCCAGCCTTGCTTTTTGTTATTGTTAATATTGTCACTACCTTTGCTCATCCTCTTTAAGTTTTTTCATTACACCCGATCCTTTGCCGGTCGGGTTTTTTTATCGCTTTAACAACCTTGCTTCAGCTCTCGCACGGATCCGCTCTGGAGTTCTCTTAAAGTCATCAAGAAATTTATTCAGGTCATCAGTTGAAAATATCCAGCTTTTACCCGGCTTGCTTCCTGTGATATTACCTTTAACAAGGTGTTCTCTAAAAGTGGGAATGGGAAGGCATACGTATTGCGCCGCCTCTTTAAGGGTGAGATTCTTTTTTGTGGTTTCTTTCCTATTCAAGGATAGGATTAGAGTTTCAAGCTGATCAATTTTATTGCTTAACTCTGTGAAGGGATTTGCTGTAATTGCATTCATATTTTTTAGGTTTTAAAATATGAGTGCAAGCTACGAAACGGGCTAAAATTGTATCTTCACTAACTTCATTGTGAAGATAAAAGAAGATAATTTTTTAAAGTGTCTGAAAATCAAGTTTATAATCTCCTGATTTAAAAGTATCTTTGCTTAAAATCTTATTACTCATTTCCAGTCCGGGGAATTCTTTATTTATTAATTCAGTCAGAAGATGTTTATTCCCAGTATTATAAATATATTCCTTTTCTATCAGCACATCAATTAAGGCCTTAAATATGCTTTTCTCTCTATTCCCTTTAATATAACACATTTCATTGCTAATAATCCTAAGCTCTTTTAAATAGTTAATGGTCTTTTTATAATACTCATCCTTTTTGAATATCTCAGCAAAGTCATTATAAACTGGTTCTTTTTTTTTTGTTCTATTACTAAATAACTCTTCAAGGTTAGTCAAGTAAAAATTTATATCGTCAAGAAAATACAAAAATTCTTTTGGATCTAATAATTCGTTACCAGTAGTACTCAATAAATTCTTGTAATCGCCCCCTACGATTTTGATCTTATTCTTATAAAACCTGATTGCAGCAATAAATGTTTGCTTCTCCTCTTGATCAGTAATATCATTAAAGTATTGCTTTATCATTTTTTTTGCTCTGAACCAGTTGAGTTTCGATTCGTTATACTGTCTATAAAGCGAAACATACATTCCATCGGTAAGAGTGGTTATTGGTTTTTTATCATTTCCAGGAAACCTTATGTCACGCTTCGAGGAAGAAATTTTTACAGTTTTTTCACCATTGGGATAATCGGATAGGGTTTTAATAGTCATAATCTCATACCCCATTTTATCCCAATAGCCATCAATAAACTGGGAAACCTGATTAAAGATTTGATCCGTTAATTCGTCGAAGTACATCACATTAAAAATTAGTTAATAATCTGCTTGCTTTTTTGCGCTTCTCAGTATCAAAATTACTCAGATAGCTTTCAGTAACGCTTAAATCTGAATGTCCCAATGATTCGCTTATATACTCAATAGATTCTCCGGATAACTTCAATATAGATGCAAACGTATGCCGGCATGTATAGGTAGTTATGGGAGAACTGATCTTTAATTTCTCTGCTATTCGTTTAACATACTTATTTGTCAACTTAACAGTTTGTTTGATTGCATCCAGTTCCTGTACTGGAGTCATTTCCGGCTTAATGATGTTAAATACATAGTTCTCCGGTTCAGGGTCATTTCCCCAGGTCTTAATAATACGGTTTATATCCGGTGTTCTTACCGCAACAATAGGTTTTAATATTCTCCGTTTTGATTTCTTGCGAATGAAGATAATATCATCATCAGTGAGATTCTTATATTTTAGAGAGGATATATCTGCAAAGTTGATTCCGTTACATAGATATGAGAAAAACCATAAATCTTTATAATATTGCTCTGTATTATCTATGGGTTTATAGTTGTATAGTTTCTTTAAATCTGCTTTACTCAATGCTTTTTTTATATTCCTGCTTTCAGGTATCTTGTATAATCCTAATGATTCCCTCCCGAATGGATAATTAATTGAAGGGTCATTTACCCTGGCTCTGTTAAATAATACTCTAAGATTCCTACAGTTTATTGCTATTGTTGTTATGCTTTTCCCTTTCTTTAACATCCATTTCTCATAAGCAGTTAACCAAATAGGGGTAATAAGATTAAATGGGAGTATATCGCCTTTATAATACGTCTGCAGGCTCTTTTTTGCTGTCTGATACGTTTGTACTGAATTGTATTGTCCGTTATCCAGTAAAGTCAGGATATAACTATCAAATGCTTTAAATACATCTTCCGGCTCCTTAACTTCTTTTACATAGAAATATTCTTTTTTAAACTCATCGAATGAGAATTCAGGCATCTTCTGAATAATCTCTTTAGCCCTGGTCTCTATTGCTTTGAACTCATCTGCAAGGTCTTTGTATTCTCTTTTACGTGGATTGTTTACAATAGCATCGTATTGCTCAATAGTACATTCATATCCTGTCCGGTAGAACTCTCTTTTACCCTTATAATAGATTACTAATTTAATAGGATAGGTGTCTTCTTTTTTAGTTAATTTTCTTCTCCGGTCGAGATATAAATTATAGGTAGGTATTTTTATCCGTTCAGTCATAATATTTAACAAATTTGCTACACAAATGTAATAATTTGCTACATAATAACCATTAAAAACAAGATAGTATTTATTAACAATATTCTGAAAATATGAATATTACAACAATAACTAAAAATTATGAAATATATAAATTTACGATTCATAATCATGAGGTCGGGAGTTCAAGTCTCCCTCTCGCTACGAAACCCCGCAAATTCGACGGGGTTTTATTTTTCGAGGTAGCTCAGCCGGTTAGAGCGTCCCGACTTCATAAGTCGGGAAGGTCGGGAGTTCAAGTATCCCTCTCGCTACGAAACCCTGCAAATTCGACGGGGTTTTATTTTTCGAGGTAGCTCAGCCGGTTAGAGCGTCCCGACTTCATAAGTCGGGAAGGTCG